>QMCD01001709.1_pt1 | contig 12984 bp, 10 predicted proteins | sample 1821841 | NCBI WGS metagenome assembly QMCD01 (sample SAMN01991225, study PRJNA193472) | Termite gut metagenome, whole genome shotgun sequencing project. | isolation source: worker | host: Macrotermes natalensis | reverse complement strand
GCCGAAACTGACCGACCCTCCGCTGGCTGCTACTTAACACAATCAAACTTAAACCAATCATAATGAAAAAACTTTTATTAATCGCCGCTCTTTTCGCGGTCGCATGCACCAAGAGTGACTACAAGTACGAAGCCCTCTACGCCGAGCTCCCCTTCGAGATGCCGCGCGTCGAGCGCCCGACCTTCCCCGACCGCACCGTCAACATCGAAGATTACGGCGGCATCGGCGACGGCCAGTTCCTCAACACGGGCGCCTTCGAGCAGGCGATCGCCGACCTCTCCAACCAGGGCGGCGGACGTTTAGTGGTAGGCGACGGCCTCTGGCTGACCGGCCCGATCGTGCTGCGCTCGAACATCGACCTGCATATCGAAAAGGGCGGCCTCGTCCTCTTCTCGTCCGACCGCAGCCTCTACCCGGTGGTGATGACCCACTACGAAGGCCGCGAAGAGCTGCGCTGCCAGTCGCCCCTCTCGGCGAAGGAAGCCGTGAATATCGCCATCACCGGCGAGGGCTCGATCAACGGCTCGGGCCACGCGTGGCGCCCCCTCAAGAAGGAGAAGGTGACCGAACGCCAGTGGCAGAAATTCCTCGCCACGCCCGGCGGCGTGCTGTTGCGTGACGACTACTGGGTGCCTTCCGAGAACCACCTGCGCGGCGAAGAGTGGTCGCGTGCCGGCCGTCCCGCAGGGATGCCGGTCGATTCGATCAAGGACTTCCTCCGCCCGACGATGGTCAGCTTAGTGGAGTGTAAGAATGTCCTGCTCGAGGGCGTCCTGTTCGAGAATTCGCCCGCGTGGAACCTCCACCCGATCATGTGCGAGAACCTCATTATCGACGGGGTCTTCGTGCGCAACCCGGGCTATTCGCAGAACGGCGACGGGATGGACATCGAGTCGTGCAAGAACGTGCTGGTCGTCAACTCGGTGATCGACGCCGGCGACGACGCGATCTGCGTGAAGTCGGGCCGCGACGCGGAGGGCCGCAAGCGCGGACGTCCGACCGAGAACATGATCGTCGACAACTGCAAGGTCTTCCAGGGCCACGGCGGCTTCGTGGTCGGCTCGGAAATGTCGGGCGGCGTGCGCAACATTTCGGTGCGCAACTGCACCTTCATCGGCACCGACGTCGGCCTGCGCTTCAAATCGCAGCGCGGACGCGGCGGGATGGTCGAGAACATTTTTATTCAGGATATCTCGATGATCGACATCGTGACCGACGCCCTGACCTTCGACCTCTACTACGGCAACCAGTCGGTATCGGAGGTGTGGGCATCGGGCGGCGCGGCTCCCGAGCGTAGCGAGCCGGCCCTTCCGGTCGACGAGACGACCCCCTGCTTCCAGAACATCACCATCAAGAACGTCGTCGCCCGCAACTCGGGCCGCTCGATGTTCATGCGCGGCCTGCCGGAGATGAATGTCAAGAACGTCGCCCTCGAGAACGTCGTCTTCGACGGCAATCTGGGCGTCGACCTGGCCAATGTCGACGGCATCACCTTCAAGAACGTCGAGGTCTTCGCCAAGAGGGGCGACGCGATCAAGACGCAGAACGTCAAGAATTTTAATAACGAACAATAAGACGGTCGAATTAGACTTCTACCCGAAAACCTAACTAACCTACACCGATACATGAAAAAACTGATCTTAGCATTAGCCATGCTCGCCATGGCGCTGAGCGGCGCAGCCAAGGACAAGTACTACGTCCGCATGGTCGACAGCGAAATGAAACGCTTCCCCGAATCGTGGATGGTCGACTTCAACCGCCGCCCCAACTGGAACTACTGCTCGGGCCTCGAGCTGGGTGCCATCTGGGACGTCTGGGAGAAGACCGGCGATCAGAAGTACTACGACTACGTCTACTCGTTCGCCGACACGATGGTCTTCTCCGACGGCAAGATCCGCTCCTACAACTTCTTCGAGTACAGCGTCGACCGTGTCAACACCGGCAAGATACTCATCCCGATCTATGCGGCGACCGGCGAGGAGCGCTTCCGCAAGGCGCTCGACCTGCAGCGCGCCCAGATGGCCTCCCACCCCAAGACGCAGGACGGCGGCTACTGGCACAAGAAAGTCTACCCGTGGCAGATGTGGCTCGACGGTATCTACATGGCCGACGCCTTCCTGGCGCAGTACGGTGCCGCCTTCGACCAGCCCTACCTCATCACCGAAGCTGCCGAGCAGATCCAGCTGATTGCCAAGCACACCCTCGACCCCAAGACCGGCCTCTACTACCACGGCTGGGACGAGAGCCGCCAACAAAAATGGGCGAATAAAGAAACGGGGCAGTCGCCCAATTTCTGGTCGCGCGCGATGGGCTGGTATGCGATGGCCATTGTCGACGTGCTCGAAGTGATGCCCAAGGATCATCCCGAGCGTCCCGCCGTCATTAAGATCCTGCGCGACTTCAGCGAAGCGATCCAAAAATACCAGGACCCCGCCACGAAGATGTGGTACCAGGTGACCGACGTGATGGACACGCGTCCGGGCAACTACCTCGAATCCTCCGGTTCGATCATGTTCATCTACGCCTGGAAGAAGGGCGCCGACAACGGCTGGCTCCCCGCCTCCTATAAGAAAAAGGCGCTCGACACCTACAACGCCTTCATCAAGCGCTTCGTCAAGGAGAACGAAGACGGCACGATCTCGGTCACCGACGCCGTGTCGGTCTCCGGCCTCGGCGGCAGCCCGCGCTATCGCGACGGCTCCTACGAATACTATTTGAGCGAGCCGATCCGCGAGAACGATCCGAAAGCCGTAGGACCGTTCATTCTCACCTCACTGATGTTCAACCGGTAGGTCGGCTTCGCAGAAGCCGGCAGCCCGTAGCCATCGGCGGCGGAGGGCTGCAAAATGACGCAGCCCTCCGCTGGCTGCTACATAACGCTAATCCATGTGATCCTTAAAAATAACAAGATGAAACTTTTCCGTATCCTGATCCCCATTGCGCTGGCCGCTCTGCTCATGAGCGCCACCCAGCGCCCCATCCATATCTTCCTGGCCGGCGACTCGACGATGGCCAACAAAACCGTCCACCGCTCCGTGATGGTCGACTCCGCCACCGGCGAGCGCGCCAACGTCCGCTTTCCCGAGCGCGGCTGGGGCATGATGCTCCAGGACTTCTTCAAAGAGGGAAGCGTGGTGGTCGAAAACCACGCCCGCAACGGCCGCGCCACCCGCGACTTCATGAACGAAGGGCGCTGGCAGGTGATCCTCGAACGTCTCCAGCCCGGCGACTTCGTGGTCATCCAGTTCGGCCATAACGACCAGCCCAAAACCAAAGGCAACCGCTACTCCTCGCCCGAAGACTACCGCATCAACCTCGAAATGATGGCCAAGCACGTCCTCGAAAAAGGCGCCACCCCCATTCTCACCACCTCCGTGGCCCGCCGCTCGTTCAACGACGACGGCACCCTCAAAAACTCCCATGGTGTCTACCCCTCCATCGTGCTCGAAGTAGCCAAGGAGCTCGGCGTGCCCGCCATCGACATGAACAAATACTCCACCCGGGCACTCGAAGCCGCAGGCCCCGAAAAGAGCATCGGGTACTTCATGCACTTCCCCGCCGGCATCGACCCTAACTTTCCCAAAGGCATCACCGACAACACCCACTTCCGCTCCGAAGGCGCCATCAAAATGGCCGAACTCTTCGTCGGAGGCCTGCGCGAAGCCGATATCCAACCCCTCGTCGAACGCCTGCGCGATAACTACGACTACCGCCAATAGTTTTTTCTTGGCTTCTTTTTCATGCGCCTTTTTGCAAAAAGGCGCCCCAAAAACTCTTTTGAAAACTTCGTTTTCTGATATTACTATTCTCTAACCTAATTTTTTCTGCCGGAAGGGGTCAAGCCCCCTCCGGCAGAAAAAAACTAAGTCCGAACAAAGTCATGTGAGAAACGCAGTTTCTCCAAAATTTTTTGGTTCCGCTTTTTATAAAAAGCGGAGAAACGAACAACGTAAAAAAATAATGAGACTGATATTGATAGGTATAGCGATGATGGTTGCTATGGGAGTTCAGGCGCAGGGTGTATCGAAAACCTGGGTAGCGGACAATGGCGACGGGACGTATAAGAACCCGGTGTTGTATGCCGACTATTCCGATCCGGATGCTTGCCGGGTGGGGGATGATTTTTGGATGACCTCCTCGTCGTTCAATTGTGTGCCGGGGTTGCAGATTCTGCACTCGAAGGATCTGGTGAACTGGACGTTGGCCGGCGCGGCGATCGACGTGCTGCTGCCTGCGGCGCATTTCGCCACGGCGCAACATGGCAACGGCGTCTGGGCGCCGAGTATCCGTTACCATAAGGGCGAGTACTACATCTATTGGGGCGATCCCGATTTCGGTGTCTACATGGTCAAGACGAAAGACCCGCGCGGGATGTGGGAGCCTGCCGTGCTCGTGAAGGAAGGTAAGGGGCTGATTGACGCCACGCCGCTCTGGGACGACGACGGCCAGTGCTATTTGGTGCACGCCTATGCCGGCAGCCGCGCCACGATCAAGAGCGTCATCGCCATCACGCGCCTCACCCCCGACGGCTCGAAAGCCGTGGGTCGCAGCATCACCATCTACGACGGCCACGAGATCGACAACACGATCGAAGGCCCCAAGTTTTACAAGCGTAACGGCTACTACTACATCTTTGCTCCTGCCGGCGGCGTGGCCACCGGCTGGCAGACGGTGCTCCGCTCGAAGAACATCTGGGGCCCCTACGAGCGCAAGGTGGTGATGACGCAAGGCAAGAGCCCGATCAACGGCCCCCATCAGGGCGCGTGGGTCGACACTCCGACCGGCGAGGATTGGTTCCTCCACTTCCAGGACGTGGGCGCCTACGGCCGTCTGGTACACCTCCAGCCGATGACGTGGAAAAACGCCTGGCCCATCATCGGCGTCGATAAGGACGGCGACGGCTGCGGCGAACCGGTGCTCACCTATAAGAAGCCCAACGTCGGCAAGACCTACCCCATCGCCACTCCCGCCGAGAGCGACGACTTCAGCGCGCCGACCCTCGGCCTGCAGTGGCAGTGGCATGCCAACCCGATGGACTGGTGGCACTACTGCGACGCCGCGCGCGGCATCCTGAGCCTCTACACCGTTCCCCAGGCCGCGGGCTACAAAAACCTCTGGGACATGCCCAACCTGCTGCTCCAGAAAACCCCGGCACCCGTCTTCACCGCCACCGCCCGTCTCACCTTCATCCCCAACCCGCAACTGCGCGGCGAGCGTATCGGCTTGGTGATGATGGGGCAGGACTACGCCCTGCTGAGCCTCGAGCGCACCGCCGACGGTTTCACCCTCTCGCAAAACGAGTGCCTCAACGCCAAGACCGGCAAGGCCGAAACCGTCAACGCCTCCGTCGCCCTCAAAAGCGGCAGCGTCTACCTGCGCGTCCACGCCGACAACGGCCTCTGCACCTTCTCCTACAGCCTCGATGGTAAGAAATTCACCTCCCTCGGCAACGCCTTCAAAGCCAAAGAAGGCCAATGGATCGGCGCCAAAACAGGCCTCTTCGCCCAACGCCCCGTTAGCAACAACGACGGTGGCCGTATCGAGGTTGACTGGTTTAGACTCGAGCTCTAATCTGAGCTTTTTGAAAAAAGCTCAACCAAAAACTTTTTTGAAAACTTCGTTTTCTGATAGTTACAAACCAATGATAGCCCCGATGTTTGCTTGGCCTTATGGGGCTATCATCGGTTTGTTATGGCTCGGAAATTGTTTTTCCAATTTTTCGCTCGGCATGTGCAAAAGTGTCAAAAAATTAGACACTCGGGTATTGCCCAAACAAATGAAATGATGGCCATAAGGCCGAACAAACTCCGGCCATCAGTTCATTTGTAAGTGTGAGAAACGCAGTTTCTCTAAAAGTTTTTTGGGCGCCTTTTTTCAAAAAGGCGTAAAGAAAAAAGAACACTAATTTCTTAATAATAACAAGATGAAAAAGTTGATTTTTGTACTGATGCTGGCCTTGCCGTTCGTGGGGCAGGCGAAGGTTTGGAATGTGGTCGATCTGGGAGCCGATCCTACGGGTAAGGTGAAGGCGACGGCCATCATTAACAAGGCGGTGGAGGATGCCGCCAAGGAGGGCGGCGGGACGATCTATTTCCCGGCCGGGGAGTACCTGACTGCCAGCATCGAGCTGAAGAGCAATATCACGATCGAGATCGAGAGCGGGGCGTATCTGCGTTTCACCGACGATTTCGAGGATTACCTGCCGATGGTGCAGGTGCGTTGGGAGGGGGTGACGATGAATTCGTTCCGTCCCTTATTCTATGCGCATGATGCCAAGAACCTGACGATCAAAGGCCGCGGGACGGTCGACGGACAGGGCAAGAAGTGGTGGGACGAGCATGGCCGCATCGTGCGCGCCATTCGTCAGAACGGTGGCAAGAACCCCGAGCTGACCGAGATGCAAAAAGCGTGGGACGCCGCCAATCCCGGCGGAGTGAAGGTGGAGCCTTACTATGCGCCGTCGATCGAGCGCAAGTTCTTCCGCCCGCCCTTCGTCCAGTTCTTCCAGTGCAGCGACATCCTCATCGAGGGGATCAAGATCATCAACTCGCCCTTCTGGACGATCAACCCCGAGCTGTGCGACAAGCTGACCGTCCACGGCGTGACGATCGAGAACCCGATCTCGCCCAACACCGACGGCATCAACCCCAGCTCGTGCAGCAATGTCCACATCTCCGACTGCCACATCTCCGTGGGCGACGACTGCATCACCATCAAGTCGGGCCGCGACTTCGACGGCCGTAACTGGGGCAAGCCGTGCGAGAACATCACCATCACCAACTGCACGATGCTCGCCGGCCACGGCGGCGTGGTGATCGGCTCGGAGATGTCGGGCGGGGTGCGCAAGGTGACGATCTCCAACTGCGTCTTCTACGGCACCGACGCCGGCATCCGCCTCAAAGCCTCCCGCGGTCGCGGCGGTATCGTCGAGGAGATCCGCGTCGACAACATCATCATGAACGACATCCAGCGCAACGCCTTCATCTTCGACCTCTACTACGACCGCTCGCTGCCGCAGGAGCCCGTCTCGGAACGCACGCCCATCTTCCGTAATATCCACATCGCCAACGTCACCGGCAGCAACATCCGCAAAGTGGGTTACATCGCCGGCCTCGAAGAGATGAGCGTCTCGGAAATCTCCTTCTCGAACATCAACCTCGTGGCCGTCGAAGGCTTCACCGCCAGCCGTGGCGAGAACATCCAGTTCCACAACGTCGATTTCGCCGTCACCCAGGGGCCCTCGATCGCCATGACCGAATGCCGCGACGTGGTCCTCGACAACGTCCGCTCGAAAGCCCCCCTGGCCGACCAGCCCATCGTCTCGCTCGACCGTGTCCAGAACGCCCTCATCGCCAACAACTTCCCCATCGCCAAAACCCCGATCTTCGCCAAGATCACCGACAGTCAGGTCGTCTGGGGAAGCAACTATTTCGATAACGTGACTACGGTTAAATAGGCTCGCATCTCCGCTTTTTGTAAAAAGCGGAACCAAAAACTTTTGGAGAAACTTCGTTTCTCACACTTACAAAATAGAAAGGCCCCCAGACCGAGCTCTACTCGATGGGGGCCTTTCCATTTTGTTCGGGCAATACCCGAAGTGTCTAAAATTTTGACACTTTTTATAATACGCCGAAATTTGACGAACTCATTTCCAGCCGTAACAAACTAAGAATAGCCCCCCCCCTTAAGACCGTGCAAGGTCCGGGGGCTATTCTTAGTTTGTAATGTTGAGAAACGCAGTTTCTCTAAAAGTTTACGAGCTACGCTCGTTTCCTCCTCTTGGCAGGGCATAGTCCGCAAGCGGCCTCTGCTCCTGCTGCGAGCGTCGGCTTTGGTTGAGCTTTTTTCAAAAAGCTCAGAGTAGTGCTTGGGTCTATCGTCGGATTCCGGCCTGGTTGAGCGCACGGGCGTATGCTTGGGCGTTGCGGTTGTGGGCGGCGAGGTTGCGGGCGAAGAGGTGGTAGCCGGAGAAGTCGGGGGCGGCGCAGAAGTAGAGGTAGTCGTGTTTTTCGGGGTTGAGGACGGCGTCGATGGTGCGGATGGAGGGCATGGCGATGGGGCCGGGGGGGAGACCGCGGTGGAGGTAGGTGTTGTAGGGGGAGTCGACGGTGAGGTGGCGGTTCAAAACGCGCCGGATCGTCGGGTCGCCCACGGCGAATTTGACTGTCGGGTCGGCCTGGAGGGGCATTCCGCGGCGCAGGCGGTTGAGGTAGACACCGGCCACGCGGGGCATCTCGTCGGACATCTTGGTCTCTTCGTAGACGATCGAGGCGAGGGTCGAGACCTCGACGGGGGTGAGGTTGAGCGCCTCTGCTTTTGCGAGGCGCTCGGGAGTCCAGAAGCGATCGTATTCCTTTTTCATCCGCTCGGCCAGGCGGCGAGGGGTGGTGTTCCAGTAGACCTCGTAGCTGTTGGGGATGAACATCGCCAGGAAGGTGTGCGGCGCGAATCCCAGCGAATCGGCCAACGGCCCCTCTTCGAGCATGGCCAGCCAGGCCAGCGAGTCGGGCTCGGTTTGCCGTGCGAGGGCTCCGGCGAGGCGGTCGAGGGTGCGGATGTTGTTGAAGGTGAGGCGCACGGGGGTCTGCAGACCGCGTTCGAGCATCTTGCGGATGGCCCGGCGGCTCATCCCTTTCTCGAGCACGTAGTGACCCGGCTTGGCCTTCACCGCGAAGCCGACCGAATCGGCCACCATGGAGGGGGTGGCACCGGTGGGGATGTAGAGGTCGGTGCGCTCGGTGACGGCGCTACGCGAACAGGCCCCGGCAAGCAGGGCGATCAGGACGATCGATATAAAACGACGCATAAGTTGCAAAACTATAAAAAATAAGTAACTTTGCGTGTCGGGTAAGTCTTATGCGACCAGCTCCTACTGAATCCCCCAGGGTCGGAAGACAGCAAGGGTAGGTGGTCGTAGCGGTGCGACATGAGTCGCTTGCCCGACTTTTTTTATTCTGATACAACGTAACTTTTCTAATATACCCTAAATCTTGATGTTATGGAAAACTTCAAAAGCACTTTCGGGAAAGACGCCTGCCTGGCGGGTGTGGTAATGGGTCTGGCCGTTTTTGTGATCTATCTTTTGAGCTGTTTCTTCAAGTGGGAGCTCAACGATCATGGCTTTTATGAGGGCATTCTGGTGCTCGTGGTGCTGATCGCCGGGGCGTTCCTCTTCGGTAGCCGCCGCGCCGCGAAAGCGGGTGCGCTCGGGATGAGCTATGGCCAGTCGCTTGGTTTTCTGTGTGTTGCGATGGTCATCGCAGGTGCCGTGGCTGCTGTCGGCGCGCTCCTCTTGCAAAAGGTGATCGCTCCCGACTATTACGCGCAGGTGGTCGAACATGCGCTGACGCAGGCCGAAGAGATCATGGCCATCAACCCGATGCTCGCCGGCAACTCCGACCAGATGGAGGCGGGAATGGAGCTGGGCCGCAAGATGGCCTCCAGCGCTTTCGCGATATTCTTCGGGGCGCTCTTCAATGTCGCTTTTATCGGGATACTGGTGAGCTTGTTCGTTTCGATTTTTGTGAAGCGTCCTGCGGAGGCATAATGCGGGTTTTCGCTGATTTAGCGTTGGGGTATTAGTCTAATTTCGGTCTCGCAAGAGACCGGCAGCCCGCAGCCATCGGCGGCGAAGGGTTGCACCCTTCGCTGGCTGCTTTTAACTCGCATGAAGGCCGGGCCTTGTTCCTCGAAAATGAAATATCCGCTCGACATATCGCTCGTCATCCCGTTATATAACGAGGTCGACTCCGTGCCCGAGCTCGTGGCGTGGATCGAGCGGGTGATGGTGCGCGAGCGGTTCTCGTGGGAGGCGATCTTTGTCGACGACGGCTCGACGGACGGCTCGTGGGAGGCGGTCGAGCAGGCCGCCGGGGCGCATCCCCAGATTCGTGCGATTCGTTTTCGTCGCAACTACGGCAAATCCGCCGCCCTCTACTGCGGCTTTGCCGCCGCGACGGGACGCGTGGTGATCACCATGGATGCCGACCTGCAGGACTCGCCCGAAGAGATACCATACCTCTACAAAATGATCGTCGAGGAGGATTTCGACATGGTCTCGGGCTGGAAAAAGCAGCGCCACGACCCGATCTCGAAGCGCTGGCCGAGCAAGTTTTACAACGCCACGGCGCGCGCCGTCTCGGGCATCCGGCTCCACGACTTCAACAGCGGCATCAAAGCCTACAAGAACCGCGTCGTTAAGAGCATCGAGGTCTACGGCGAGATGCACCGCTGGATCCCGATCCTGGCTAAACGCGCCGGATTCCGCAAGATCGGCGAGCGGGTCGTCGAGCACCATGCGCGCAAATACGGCCGCTCGAAATTCGGGATGGAGCGGATGCTCAAGGGCTATTTGGACCTGATCTCGGTGCTCTTCATGTCGCGCTTCGGACGCAGCCCGTTCTACATCTTCGGCGGATTAGGGACGCTCATGTTCCTCACCGGGGGAGCACTCACCGGCATCGTGATCGGCACGAAGCTCTACCGCCAAGCGCACGGACTTTTTGTGCGCGACGCGACCGACCAACCCCTCTTCTACCTCGCACTGCTGGCCATCATCCTCGGCGTACAACTATTCCTCTCTGGCTTCTTAGCCGAGCTCTCGAACCGTAACTCCGGCGATCGGAATAACTACCTGATCGACGAGACGATATAACTGTTTTGCGTAGCAAAACGGCCGCTTCGGAGCGAAGTGAAACGGAGCGACAATCTCCTTCCCTTTGCAACCGACGCTCGCAGCAGGGGCAGAGGCCGCTTGCGGACTATGCCCTGCAAGGAGGAGGAAGACGAGCGAAAAAGTCGCTCGTCAACGGAGGGTTAGGGGAGGGATGTAACGCGAGCAGCAAGCCCAAAAGGCAAGCTGCGGAAAACCAATGTATGACGCAGAGAACGAAATCACGTTCGGAAGCGCCAAATAGCATCCCGCCGCCAGTGGCGGGGTGAGCACTCTTTTTGCTCAGCCCACCACCGGGGGTGGCTGCGGGCTGCGGTCTTACTTTTCGTAAGACCGAAATTAGACTTTTACCCACGAAAACGGACCACTTTATGATCCAGCGTATTCAATCTCTTTATTTATTGATCGTTGCCGTTATGATGGCGTTGGCGAGTGGTGTGGTTCCGTTGGCGCGTATTCTGAGCGAAGGGCGGGAGGTCGAGGTGCTGGCTTTCGGGTTGCGCGACACGGTGACGGGCGAGGTGTTGGCGCGCACAGATCATATCTCCACGCTGATGGGGATTGCGGCGCTACTGGCTTTCGTGGTGATCTTTTTGTATAAGCGACGGATGTTGCAGTTGCGCCTCTGCGTGGTGGAGATCGTGTTGCTGCTCGGGTCGTTGGGGCTGGAGATCGGCTACCTGATCAAGAGCCGCGCTGCCGCCGGGCCGGCCAATTTCACCTTCACGGTCGCCGATGTCTTTCCGTTGATCGCTCTGATAATCACCTGGTTAGCCATCAGGGCGATCTTCAAGGACGAGATTCTTGTTAAGTCGCTCGATCGGATTAGATAGGCGACGCATCCCATCGTTTTCCCGCACTTTTTTCCAGCTTCTGCAGGATCGCTTCACGAGACAATTCGTCGAGCGGCAGGTCGTACCAACCCATCCGGCTGCCACTGATGGTTGCCCGACGCCGCAGTTCCTCGATGAATTCGTCTGAAAAAAGCTCGAGTAGGACCCACTCTCCTGTCTTGTCCGCGAGCGGCTCCAGAAAGAGGTAGCCGTCGAAGTGCTGAGCGAAGGTGCCGGGGGCCAATACCCCGTAGAATACATCCAGCGGCTCCATGCCGAAAGGCGAGCCGGCCAGGTCGAACGCCTGCGGCCGATCGCCCAGCAGCGTATCGAACAAGCCGCCGCGCAATTGCCCGAAGACAACGCCCGTGTTGCTCACCACCGACACATGGGGAAATATCGCGAAGACCTGCTCTGCAGAGAGGCATTCAGCCAGTAGTTTCCCGGCGGGCACTGGCGAGGAACCTGTGAAAGCATGTTTGCGCGCGTGGTTGAAGCCGACGATGAAGAGTGCGTTGCGTGTGTCGATCGATGCCGCGAAGGTTTCGGCGATCGTCCCAGCCATGTGGGCGTTGCGCTCCGGCGCCTGCTCGACGGCAAGAGCATACTCCTCGGGCGTGGTGATCCGGTGCCAGTTGAGTTGATAGTCGACTGGAACCAGCGCGATGCGTTGCGCCTCGGAAAGCGTGCGGTTTTTTTGCCACGTCGCCACCATCAGCTCGTACATCCCGCGGTCTTCCCAGCCGTAGAGCTGTTCGTCGCGCAAGATTTCGAGCGCAATGTCGGTGCGCAGCGTCGGCGAGCGGAGAAATTCGTTCATCCGCCCCAACGTGAACGAGGGCAGCTCCATGAATATCGTTCCGATGTGCTGCTCGAAGCGTTCGTCGCGCAGCAGGTCGATCAGCAGCTCCCACGATGTTTTGCGTTTGTGAAGCTCGCCGTAGATGACTAAGCGATGCGTCTTCAGCTTCTCGAGCAGGTACTCCTTGGGCTCCATCGCGTGCGCGGCGAGGTAATCGGCCACAAGCAACGGATACGCTCCGGTCGACACGCGGTCATAGAGTGCCGCACCCAACACGGGTTTCAGGTATTTTTGCTGTGCGGCGAGAATGGTCGCTTCTGGTACGGCCTCGGGAGCGATGAAATCGGGTGCGCGAAAAGCCAGCTCGGCCACTCGCGCGGGGGTGATCAACAGTTCCATATCAATCGACATTACGCATATTATATTTCACTATCTGCCCCAGATAGTATTGTTGTTCGGGATCGTCGGGGTCGTAGTCGAGACCGTCGGCCTTGCGAGCCTCCCAGACCTTCATATAAAGAGGTTTCGCCTTCGTAGGCGGGCGGTTCACCACCGTAAGCGACGAGGCGTCGACGCCCAGAACGAGTTCTATCACACGGCGGACGGGTTCCAGCAGTTCGGCCTGCTCGCCGAGGATGACGGTGTTCAGGGCGATCTCATATTCGTGCAGAATACGC
>QMCD01004965.1_pt2 | contig 12985 bp, 9 predicted proteins | sample 1821841 | NCBI WGS metagenome assembly QMCD01 (sample SAMN01991225, study PRJNA193472) | Termite gut metagenome, whole genome shotgun sequencing project. | isolation source: worker | host: Macrotermes natalensis | reverse complement strand
AAAAAACAACTTTGCATCCTTATTTCTTTGCATTTATAAAATTCACGACTTTGAAATCAGGATAAGCAGACCGTAAATCTATGCGATTCTTTTGATTTGCACAGCCTTTCATTAAAAAAATTAAAAAAAAGAATAAAGTCTCAATAATTTTTTAATCTTTTTTATCCCATCTTTTGTTATATAATCACTTAATCAACCATAAGTGCATTTATGGATTAAATTAACTATACCAACATTTATGACTCAGAAAATATTTTTCATATCGGTTTGCACGCTGTTTCTTTTGGCTTCCTGTAATAAGAAGAATAATCCAAATTTGAAGGAAGTTGCGCCGCAATATTACCCGACCATGACGGTAAGTCCGCAAAAAATGACGCTCGAAGATGCTTATCCGGCAATTTTAAAAGGAGCTGAAGATGTCGAAATCCGTCCGCGCATAGATGGTTTTGTTGAAAAAGTTTTTATTGATGAAGGCGTGGCGGTCAAAAAAGGGCAACCCATGTTTTTAATCAATTCTCCTCAATCCGTACAGAACCTGACAACAGCGAAAGCGATGGTTAACAGCGCGCAGGTAAACTTGAATACGGCAAAACTCAACGTTGACCGGATGCGCCCGCTGGCAGAAAAAAAGATTATCAGCGAGGTGCAGCTTCAAACGTATGAAAACCAGTATGAACAGGCACATGCCGATTTGGTACAGGCGCAAGCCGGCTTGACCGAAGCTCAGGAGGCTATCAGCTGGATGAATGTGGAAAGCCCGATTGACGGAGTCGTAGGGACTATACTTTACGGGACAGGCAATCTGGTGAATAATCAGTTTATACTGACATACGTCTCCGATGCCAGCGTTGTATTTGCCAACTTTTCGCTCAACGAAAAAGAGCTAATGAACCTGTTGAAAAGCTACAAGGGAGAAACGCAAGCCGAGAAGATAAAGAATATACCGCCGGTTACATTGATTATGGCAAATGGAACGGTTTATCCGGAACCGGGAAATATTCAAACAATTTCGGGTATGATACTTATTGAAACCGGATCGGTCAATTTCAGAGCAAAATTTCCGAACAAAAACGGAATGCTCAAAAGCGGTTCGAGCGGACAGGTACTGATTCCGCGCGAGCTGGACAGCGTATTCGCAGTACCGCAAAAGGCAACATTCAACCTGCAGGATAAAATTCTGGTGTATAAAGTACAGGGAGATTCGGTTGTACAAACCGTTATAAACGCCGAAGCGACAAGAGACGGACAGCAGTATGCCGTTACCGGCGGATTGCAAACCGGCGACCGGATCGTAACCGACGGAATCGCAACGCTTTCGAACGGAACAAAAATAAAAACAACGAAAGAGTGATGAAGTTATAAAGTGATTAGTGTTTTTTCAACAGACTTCTTCGGGGAAATAATTAATTCTTAAAAAACTTTGCGTCTTCGCGCCTTTGCGACCTTCGCGTTTACAGAAAAAAGCGTAAGTGCATACTTATTTTAAACGCGAAGGTCGCAAAGACGCAAAGAAATTTTGTTAATGATATGGATGGAATTTTGAAATCTTGAAACCAATTAGCCCATTATGCTGAAAATATTCATAGAAAGACCCGTACTGTCAACCGTAATCTCCATTATTATTGTGGTGCTGGGACTCATCGGGTTGATGTCGCTGCCCATTGAGCAATATCCGGAGATTGCTCCGCCCACCGTGCAAATCTCGGCAAATTACGCCGGAGCCAGCGCCGACGCTGTGATGAAGAGCGTTGTCATACCCATTGAGCAGCAGGTAAACGGAGTAGAGGGAATGACCTACATTACCTCTACCGCCTCCAACGCAGGTTCTGCCAGCCTCAGCGTCTATTTCGACCAGTCGACCAATCCCGATATGGACGCGGTAAACGTCCAAAATCTCGTTTCCCGCGCATCCGCCCTTCTTCCCGCAGAGGTTGTACAAACCGGAGTGATCGTTAAAAAGAGCCAGACAGGAAATGTAATGTCCATCTTTCTCTATTCCGAAAATCCCGATTATGACGGAAAGTTTATCCAGAACTATGCCAACATCAACATCATCCCCCAAATTCAGCGCGTACAGGGAGTGGGGCAAGCCACCGTTTACGGAGCGCAAACCTATACGATGCGTATCTGGATAAAGCCCGATATTATGACCGTTTACGAAATAGGACCGAAGGAGGTCATCGCTGCCCTTCAGGATCAGAATATTGAAGCGGCTCCGGGCGAACTGGGACAAAACGGCAACCAGTCCTTCCAGTACACGTTGAAATATACGGGAAGGTTAAAATCAATCGAAGAATTTGAGAACATTGTTATTCGTTCGCAAAACGGGCAGGTATTGAAGCTGAAAGATCTGGCGGATGTCGAACTCGGAGCCCTGAACTACAACATCCAAAGCCGGTTCAACGGAAAAGATGCCGTTATGATTGCCGTAGCGCAGACAGTCGGGTCAAACGCCGAGCAGGTAATTGCGGACGTAAAGGCAGAGCTTTCCAACGCCGCAAAGTCGTTTCCCACAGGAGTGCGTTATGATTTCCTGATTGATGCGAGCGAATTCCTCGACGCCTCTATCAGCGATGTCTGGCATACGCTGTTTATTGCATTCGTGCTGGTGTTTATAGTTGTATTCATCTTCCTGCAAAATATACGCTCGACGATTATTCCGGCAATCGCCGTTCCGGTTGCTATTGTCGGGACATTCTTTTTCCTCCTCGTTTTCGGATTTTCCATCAATCTACTTACCCTCTTTGCGCTGATTCTTGCCATTGGGATTGTGGTCGATGATGCCATTGTGGTGGTCGAAGCCGTCCATGCCAAGCTGGATCAGGGAGAGAAAAATCCCGTCGTTGCCACCGAAAACGCCATGAGCGAAATTTCATCCGCCATCGTATCCATCACGCTTGTGATGTCAGCCGTTTTCATTCCGGTAAGCTTTCTCGGCGGGACAAACGGAGTGTTTTTCAAACAGTTCGGACTTACGCTCGCCGTCGCCATTATCATATCCGCTGTGAATGCGCTTACGCTGAGTCCTGCTCTTTGCGCCTTATTCCTCAAGCCCAAAAATGAGGAAGAAAAGAAAGGATTCTCTCAGCGGTTTTTCAGCTATTTCAATATCGGATTCAACGCCACCATCAACAAGTACAAACAGGCGATCGGTTTTATGGGAGATGTGAAAAGACGCTGGATTCCTTTCGCCGTCATCGCCCTCTTTTCCGTCATCCTTGTTTACCTGATACGGACGATTCCATCCGGATTTATCCCAATGGAAGACAGCGGATCGCTTGTCGGAACCATCAGCCTTCCGCCCGGCTCGTCGATGGAACGAACCGATTCGATTGTAAAAAAAGTAGCGGAAATTGCCCGGACGATGCCTCACGTTAAGGAAGTCGGAACCATCAACGGGCTTAACTACATGGGCGGTGCCGCAGGTCTCGGAAGCTGCTACGGCTCGGTCATGATAAAAATGGAACCGTGGAGCGAGCGCGATGTCAGCACAAATGATATTGTGGCAATGATGAAACAGCGGACGGATTCGATCAAGGAGGCAACCTTCCTTTTCTTCGGAACGCCGACCATCCACGGCTTTGGGTCAAGCAACGGCGTTACGCTCCAGCTCGAAGACCGGACGGGAGGAGATGTAAATGTTTTTTTCAATGCAATCCAGCCTTTTTTAAGCAAGCTCAACCAGCAGGATGAAGTAATGCTGGCAAGAACAACATTCAACCCCAACTTCCCGCAAAAACAGATAGAAGTGGATATACCTAAAATAAAGGCTGCCGGCTTGACGCTGAACGACATCATGACTACGCTCCAGGCTTTCATCGGAAGCATGTATATCTCAAACTTCAACCTGTACGGGCAGCAGTATGAGGTAATCGTTCAGGCTTCGCCCGAATACCGTACCAAAATTGACGACTTGAAAAGAATCTATGTCCCGGCAGCCGACGGCAGAATGGCTCCCATCACGGAATTTATCACGATAACCGATGTAACCGGTCCGCAGGCGCTGATGCACTTCAACCTCTACTCGTCGATGGACGTAACGGTTATTCCAAACATCGGAAGCAGTACGGGAGAAGTAATGAAGCGTATCGAGGAAATTGCAAACGAAACGCTTCCTGCCGGATACACGTATGAATACCAGGGTCTTTCGCGCGAAGAGCAAAAGAGCGGCGGCGTACTGATTACCATTTTCATTATCTGCCTCGCCTTTGTTTACCTGCTGCTGGCTGCCCTTTATGAAAGCTACCTGTTGCCGTTTTCGGTTATTCTGTCGCTTCCGATTGGGATTTCGGGCATCTTCATATTTGTTTTCTTCGGATTGCTCGGCGGGTCGGGCATTGTCAACAACATCTATATACAGATTGCGCTGATTATGCTGATCGGGCTTCTTTCCAAAAACGCCATTCTGATAGTCGAATACGCCCTGAACCGGCGTAAACAGGGTATGAGCATATTCGATGCCGCACTGAACGGAGCCGTCGCCCGTCTGCGCCCAATCCTGATGACATCCTTTGCATTTATTTTCGGACTGTTGCCGCTGGCGTTCTCTTCGGGAGCCGGAGCTATCGGAAACCGTTCGATCGGACTGAGCGCCATCGGCGGAATGGTGGTCGGTACATTTATCGGGGTAATGGTGGTGCCGGTGCTTTTTATAATTTTCCAGACGTTGCAGGAAAAGCTTGGTAAATCGGGTGGGAAAACAGCGGTTGTCCCCAATAATCCGAAGGATTAAATATGAATAACCCCCAATGAAGCGTAGCGATTGGGGGTGTGAGCGAACCAGGCAAACCAAACGATAGCAACAACCCGAAGGGTTGAATATCTGAATAGTTCAACCCTTCGGGTTGCGGGTAAGGTCGCTTTAGCGGGCGAGGTCACTTCGGGCAAGGTCGTTTTTCACCCTTAACCCCCAATCGCTGCGCTTCATTGGGGGTTATTCACATTCAGTCCTTCGGACTGTTCTGCCGTCGCTGGTTTTTAATAAATGTAAAGATTAATGTAAAAATATTTCCGTATGAAAAAAATATTCCTCATAACAGGATTAATTGCCGCTATTTTCTTCTCCTCCTGCCTGACTAAAAAATACCACGCTCCGGAGGTGGACGCAGCAGGATTATTCCGCGATGAAAATCCGGCGGATACCACTACAATAGCCGATATTTCATGGAATAACTATTTCTCGGATAACATCCTGCTGGGATTAATCGAAGAAGGGTTGACAAACAACTACGACCTGCAAATCGCCTACACAAGCATCATGCAAGCCGAAGCCAGCCTTCGTATGGCGCAAAAAGCCTACTTCCCCGACGTCTCGCTTGCGGGAGCAGTCAACTATCAGTCAAACAGCATGGGCGACAAAGGGAAAAAGGTATTCGGATACAATTCCGCACAATATTCGCTGGGCGTCACCGCCTCATGGGAAGCCGATATATGGGGAAAAATGAGGCGCCAGAGCAAAGCGCAATACGCCCAATTCCTGTACAGCCGCGCTTATTTCAACTTAATAAAAACCTCCCTGATTGCCAATATTGCCACCTCCTACTACTCTTTGCTGGCGTTAGACGAACAGTTAAGAATAACAAACCAGACGATTAGCTTACTGAAGGAAAGCACCGAGACGATGCAGGCATTGATGGAAGCCGGCATGCTCACGGGCGCCTCCGTAGAGCAAAGTAAAGCGCTGTATTATGCTACGATGGTTACCGTTCCGGATCTGGAATCGCAGATAAGGCAAATGGAAAATTCCCTTTGCGTTCTGCTTGGCAGAAAACCTCAATCAATATCCCGCTCTACACTGGACGAGCAGCAGGTAGATACCTTGCTGCATTACGGCGTACCGGTGCAGATGCTCGCCCGCCGACCCGATGTGCAGGAAAGCGAGCTTACCTTCCGCTCGGCTTTCGAGCTGACGCAAGCCGCCAAAGCTGCCTTTTACCCTTCCATTACGCTGAATGCCGGTTCGATAGCCGGATTTTTATCTACTACGCTATCTTCCTTTTTTACTCCCGAAAATATTTTTGCAAACGTACTCGGCGGAATCACACAGCCTCTTTTTGCACAAGGAAAACTGAGAGGAAACTTAAAAATTGCAGAAGCCCAGCAGGAAAGCGCGCTCCTGAATTTCCGGAAAACCGTACTGAGCGCCAGTCAGGAAGTTTCGGATATTCTCTTTGGCTTTCAATCTTCATTAAGTAAAAATAATATCCGCCAAAAGCAGATTGAAGCGTTAAACACCTCCGTTTATTTCACGCAGGAACTCCTCAAAGCCGGCGAAGCAAATTACACCGAAGTATTGACTGCCCAGCAAAATCTTCTGTCAGCCCAGCTCAGCCAGGTCGGCGACAAGCTGGAACAGCTGCAATACAGCGTGAATCTTTACAGAGGGTTGGGGGGCGGTATTGAGTAGGTATGATATATTACGGCGAACAGAGAAAACAGTCAAGCATAAGGTACGCTACCGCTACACTTGTACAAATCTTCTTGCGTATACGACTAATTATTTTTCTTATCAACAATATTACCCCTAATGAAAAAAAGTAAACACAAAGACACGAAGCACACAAAGAAAACATAAAAATAAAGACAACTTCGTGTTCTTTGTGTCTTTGTGTTTATAAAATTCATTGACTTTTGACATTGGGGGTAACATTGTTGATAAGCATTTTATTTTTCTAACTATTCAATTTTAACAATTAAGATTTCGTTTTCCGTCAATTTTTAATTGTCGTATTTTTTTCGACAAGATTTCCCGACATATCATGGAACAATTAAAACTCCTTCATATCCAAGTCAGATAATTACGCAACGAAAAAATCGGTGTACAGCCATTTTTACTACAGCAAATTAAAATAAAGGAAGACATCGGTTTTGAAAAAATAGACAATATACCTAAATTTGAGGTAAAAAACTAATAATATAAAATATGGACACTTCAAAAGTTTATTTTACCAATCTGCGGACAACACCTTCCAACAACTTATTAAAAAAAATGGAACGGCTTGTTAAACAGGCAGGAATTGAGCAAATTGATTTTAAAAACCAGTTTGTTGCGATTAAAATACATTTCGGCGAACCGGGAAATCTGGCTTATATCCGTCCCAATTATGCCGCACAAATGGCAGGCTTGCTTCGTGATTTAGGCGCCAAGCCCTTTCTGACGGACTGCAACACACTTTATTCCGGTCGCCGTTCCAATGCCGTAGACCACCTGCAAAGCGCGATGGAAAACGGTTTTAATCCCATATCAGCCAAGTGCGACGTAATCATTGCCGACGGACTGAAAGGCACCGATTATCGCGAAATCCCGGTTGAAGGCGAATACTGCAAACATCCCAAAATCGGAACTGCCATTGCCGACGCCGACATTATCCTTACGATGACCCATTTTAAGGGACATGAGCAATCCGGATTCGGCGGCACGCTGAAAAATATCGGAATGGGATGCGCCAGCGTCGGGGGGAAACTGGAGTTGCATTCGGCTTCCCAGCCGGTTATTGATAAAAACGCCTGCACAGGATGCGGAACGTGCGTAAAACATTGCGCACATGATGCCGTTCACGTCGAAAACCGGATTGCAGTTATTGACTATACCAAATGCGTAGGCTGCGGGCAATGTATCGCCGTCTGCCAATATGGAGCGGCAAGCATGGGCGAAGGCGAAACTTCCGAGCGGCTGAATTATAAAATAGCCGAATACTCGAAAGCCGTACTTTCGGGAAAGCCCCATTTTCATGTAAGTTTTATTATGAACGTTTCGCCCGAATGCGACTGCTGGAATCACAATGACGCGCCGGTCGTTCCCGATCTGGGTATTGCGGCATCTTTCGATCCCGTTGCACTCGACCAGGCATGCGCCGATCTGGTGATGAAAGCGCCGATACAGGGAGGAAGCATACTTGCCGAAAAATATCCGCACCAGCACAAGGAAGGGGAGGATAAGTTCCATTTAATCCATCCCGACGCAAACTGGAAAGCAGGCTTGGAACACGCCGAAAAAATCGGCTTGGGAACAAGGAAATACGAATTAGTCTCGATTTAACAAAAAATTTAAGAAACTGTTTGGGTTATTCAACAGTTAGCCCTGAAAACTTTAGTAAATAACTCAAACAGTTTCTTAGATAAAAAACTTGAAGAACTTATAATTTGAAAATTCTTGAAGTTTGAATGTAATTTTTAAGACAGTTTCACAGCATTATACCGTGCAGGATGTAAAACCTGATTAATTTCAGGGCAACTGCATCAAAAAATTTATCATTTTAGTAATATGTAAAAAATAACTTGTCAATATTGTTCAGATCGTCAGAAGCTTATGGAACAATTATCTTCGCGTCTAAAGGTTCTTTGCGTTTATACAAAGAGCGCAAGCGCATAATTTAACGCAAAGGCACAAAGAGCACGAAGTTGTGTTTATTTTTGTGTACTTCGTGACTTTGTGTTTACTATTTCTCCTTAGGAGGGTAATATGGCTGATAAGCATATTAATTTTTAATCAGGTTTTTTCCGGTCATATCCTTCGGCTGAGGGATTCCGAGTAATGCACAGACAGAAGGTGCGACATCGGCTAAGATTCCGTCTTCCACTTTTGCATTCCTGTCGTCGCTGATGTAAACGAACGGAACGGGGTTTAACGAATGAGCCGTATTGGGTGTTCCGTCGGCATTGACGGCGTTGTCGGCGTTTCCGTGATCGGCAATGATGATTACGTCGTATCCGTTTGCTTTTGCCGATTCAACCACTTTTTCCACGCAATTGTCAATCGTAGCAACCGCTTTTTCGATTGCCTCGTAAATACCGGTGTGTCCAACCATATCGCCGTTAGCAAAATTCAATGCAACGAAGTCGAATTTTTTCCTGTCCAACTCTTTGGTCAGTGCATCTGCAACTTCATAAGCACTCATTTCCGGTTGCAGGTCATAAGTGGCAACTTTTGGTGAAGCAATGAGGATACGCTCTTCGTGTTCAAATTCGCTTTCGCGACCGCCGGAGAAGAAAAAGGTAACATGTGCAAATTTTTCGGTTTCGGCAATACGCAACTGTTTCTTACCGGCTTTTGAAACGATTTCGCCCAATGTATCCTGTACGTTGTCCTTATCGAACAAAATGTATATTCCTTTGAATGAAGAATCGTAAGGGGTCATTGTGAAATATTGCAGGTTGGGAATCGTTTTCATTCCCTCTTCCGGCATATCTTTTTGTGTCAAGACAATGGTCAACTCCTTGGCTCGGTCGTTTCGGTAGTTAAAGAAGATAACCACGTCGCCTTCTTCGATTTTTCCGAGCGGTTTGCCGTTTGCATCCACGTGGACAACCGGTTTGATAAATTCATCGGTAACGCCTTCTGCATAAGAATTAGCCATTGCCTGAACCATATCGGTCGAAGGTTTACCAATGCCGTTTACCATCAAGTCGTATGCCTCTTTTACGCGTTCCCAGCGCTTGTCGCGATCCATTGCATAGTAACGCCCGATGATGGAGGCGATTTTTCCGGTATTGGCAGCCAGCTGTTTTTCCAACACCTCAATAAAGCCTTTTCCGCTTTTCGGGTCGGTATCACGCCCATCCATAAAACAGTGTACAAACGTTTTATCCAATCCGTATGTGTTGGAAATTTCAATCAATTTGAATAAATGGTCTAACGAGCTGTGTACACCGCCGTCGGAAACCAATCCCATAAAGTGGATTTGTTTTCCTTTCTCTTTGGCATACGTGAAGGCTCTTTTTATTTCTGCATTTTCGAGGATACTGTTGTCGCGACAAGCGATGTTAATTTTCACCAAATCCTGATATACCACGCGTCCGGCACCGATATTGAGGTGTCCCACTTCCGAGTTACCCATCTGACCGTCGGGCAAACCAACGTTTTCGCCCGAAGCCTGCAACTGCGAATGAGGATAATTTTTCAGCAAAGAATCCCAATAAGGAGTTGGCGTAGAGTAAATAACGTTTGATTTTGTCTCATTTCCAAATCCCCAGCCGTCGAGGATCATCAGTAATACTTTTTTGTCCATTCTATCTATTATTAAAAACGAATTAGTTGTAATATGTTAGTTTTTCGAGTTGCAAAATTACTAAATTTGGACGAGATATATTCATTCCTGTAAAATATAAACAGGGCAAATGCACGAAATTTAAGACGTAAAGCATAGCTTTTTAATCTTCAATTATCTCATAATCAATATCTTCTGCCGACTTTTTAAATTTACGCATTCTTCTTGCCCCTTCTACCGATTGATGCAAATCCGGTTTTACCTCTTTTTCCGAATAATTTTTATCCGAAAAGTGTCTCCGTTTATTGGATTTTATGCCGAAAAAACCAAGAATACCGCGCAAAATACCGCCTACGAAACTGAGGGCAATAAAGAAAATTACCAACACTAAAATGAAAAGAAATAATAAAAATGCTCCCATATATTTTGTAAAATTATCTTACTGAATATTATTTGTACGTGATTTCCTGGTACGCACGTCGCAGAAGCGGCTTTGCGAGGTAACGGATTCACGCTCGAACAGGAGAATAAACCTCCAAAGTCAGCCGAAAGTGTCTGGAGCTACACCTGCTATCTCGCAAAACCACACATCACAGGCAGTGCATTGGCGCATCATATTCGGTTTATTTTATTCTTATTTTCAAAAGGAATGGAAATCAATGGAATTAACCATAAAACGGGAATGTATGACAATACATATTTCCATTTTCTGTCAGTATAATAAGCTCCCAAAGTATGGTATAAAAGCCAATAACCTGCTATGATTATTAAACTTGCTATCAAATACCAAATGTAATTGTCAACAGTCCCTATATATAATTGAGAAAACGGTTCGGATTTACTTGTTATTTCCAAAATCATAAAACCTGTACCAATAACAAAATAAGCCATTAACCGGGATAAAAATGATTGACTTTTACTTTGTTTCCCTATCGGATATTCGGATAAAAACAGCTGTAAGAAAAGAACAATCGGAAAACATATCACAGGAGAACAACAAAAAGATAAAACTCCAATAAAATAGGCAGGTAAAAGTAACCGGTATTTTTTGTCATAAAGTAAATTTCCGATGAGACTGAGTGTTATCGGATTAACAAATAAAATCCATTTTTGCGTTTCCTGAAAAGGATACGAGAGGAACATAACCAACACATAGCAAACAAATGCAAACAAAAACATTATCGTCATTTTTTTCCAATTCCGTTTAACAATGGAAGAAAATCCCCAAAGAACAGATAAGAATATAACTTCAAGGACAGCGTTTAAAAGTGAATTTCCCGCCTCGATACTGAGATAATAATTTCCTCCGAAACCCGGGTACAATAAAAGGGTCAATATAAATATTCCAAATACCCATAAAATATTTTTGGTGGTCAAATATTTATTGTCAATACTTTTTTCTATCATCATATTATTTTTTGTGTTTAATTTTCTGTCCGATAACACAAAGCTGTGCGGGTGACGATGTACGCTCAAATGTGTCCGGCATTACCGACATCGGGTTAAATCATCGGAATTTCCGTCAAATATTCCAATTTCCTCTTCCGTGATATATCTTTCTTTCATCTTTATAATTGGCAGGTTGTTGCTTTTTAATAAACTTTTTGCGCCACTTCCTTCACGCTTTTGGTTGCCATCATTGAGTAGAAATGAATACTTGGAACGCCTTTCGCTTTCAGCTCCAAAGCTTGTTTTGTGCACCATTCTACGCCTGTGATGCGCGCCTCTTCATCGGTTTTGCATTTTCGCAACTCCAGCGCAAAATCTTCCGGGATGTCAATATGGAAAATTTTCGGAAGAACCGTCAATTGATTCATAAACGTAAGCGGTTTCAAGCCGGGAATAATCGGAACGGTAATTCCTTCCTGGCGACAACGTGCAACGAAGTCAAAGTATTTCCGGTTGTCGAAAAACATTTGAGTTACGATATAGTCGGCTCCCGATTCTACTTTTTTCTTCAACCAGTAGATGTCCGAGTCCAGATTGGGCGCCTCATCGTGTTTTTCCGGATAACCGGCAACACCGTAAGAGAAAGCCTGCTCTTTTTTTTGCAACTGGGCTGTCCCATCGACAAAAAAACCGCTGTTAAATTTGTTTATCTGCTGTTGCAGGTCATAGGCATGCTCATAGCCGTCTTCCGTCGGGATAAACCCTTTTTGGTGTTTCGCCTTATCGCCGCGCAAGACCAACAGGTCGTGAATACCCAGGAAATCCAGGTCGATCAGCACATATTCGGTTTCCGCTTTGGAAAATCCGCTGCAAATAATATGCGGCACGACATTGATTTTGTACCTGTTTTTTATGGCGGCGGCAACGGCAACGGTTCCGGGACGATGCCGTTCGGCAACACATTGGTACAGTCCGTTTTCGGTCGTTTTATAGACCATTTCGCTGCGGTGCGTGGTGATATTGATATACTTGGGGTCAAACTCGCGAAGGGTATCAATCGTTTTGTATACCATATCAATACTGTTGCCCTTCAACGGAGGTAGTATTTCAAAAGAAAAGGCGGTTGATTGGCTGTTATTTATTAAATCTATGACTTTCATTATTAATTATTTCAAAATTCCAAAATTTCAAAATTCAGGATGAATCTCTTCGGTTAATTTACACTCTTCACAGCGGATAATCCTGCCCGAATATCTTTCCGCCCAAAGCGGATTGTGCGTAGCCATTACGACGGCTGTACCCTCCTGCGAAATTTTATGTAGCAGTTGCATTAAAGAGTTTCCCGTTTCATGATCAAGATTTCCGGTCGGCTCATCGGCTAAAAGTATGCGCGGGTTGTTGAGCAAAGCGCGGGCAATAGCAATGCGTTGTTGCTCGCCGCCCGAAAGTTCGTGGGGCATTTTATAACCTTTATTGGGCATTCCAACGTATTTCAGCACTTCGCAGATGCGTGTCTCAATTTCCGCTTTGGTGCGTTTGCCTGTGGCTCGAAGTACGAATTTCAGATTATCATGCACACTTCGGTCTATCAATAATTTAAAATCCTGAAA
>QMCD01002233.1_pt1 | contig 12994 bp, 10 predicted proteins | sample 1821841 | NCBI WGS metagenome assembly QMCD01 (sample SAMN01991225, study PRJNA193472) | Termite gut metagenome, whole genome shotgun sequencing project. | isolation source: worker | host: Macrotermes natalensis | reverse complement strand
CGGCTCGGCCATGGGCCTGTAAAGGCAAAACCCCCATGAGCGACCAACCCGACTTCACCCATATCAAAGCCGACGGCTCCGCCGGCATGGTGGACGCGTCCGAAACAAATTCCGGAAAACAAACAAGCGTATCTTCGGGAAACTGTACCGACCACCCCGTGTTGAACGATGTTCGCCTGAACGTGCTTGATGATAGAGTATTTATTGGCAACAGAAAAGCCTCCGGCAGGGAAATTCTTAATATGATGAGAGTTGTTTCGCCGGAATTATACCAAAAGCGTTCTTCCGGAAAAAATTTAATGATAGGTGGAATTGTTACGGCGGGAGTCGGCGGTGGTTTGTTACTGTGCGGCGGTTTCTGTATGCTTGTCAGCCATCTTGATGATGAATATTATGATGACGATTATGATTATAGTTATCGTGATGAAGATTATCGTGATAGCGATTTGTGGGAAGCTGGAGTTGCGCTTGCATCGGTTGGAGCTGCCGGAGTTGTGGTAGGTGTCCCGTTATCAATAATCGGCGTAAAAAAGAAAAGAAAAGCCCTCTCTGATTTTAAGCAAAATTGTTTGGGAGAAGAATCTTTCCACCTCGAAAATCAACCTCAATACCAATTAAATTTGAACGTAAAACAAAACGGCTTGGGAGTAGCATTGGTATTCTGATTTTTATTTTTCTACCTCGAAAACCGGCATTAACGCCAAAGTTAAATTTGAATGTAAATCAAAACGGATTAAAATGAAATCTCGTTTTTACTCTTGATTCATATAATTTTATTACTTTTGGCGCAAAAAGCTAAGAAAATATAAATTTAGTATAATCGTATGAAACTATTAGAAGGAAAAACAGCCCTCATCACAGGAGCTGCACGCGGTATCGGAAAAGCAATCGCGTTGAAGTATGCACAGGAAGGCGCAAACATTGCTTTTACGGATTTGAACATCGACGAAAATGCAAAAGCGTTTGAAAATGAGTTAATCGCAATGGGAGTTAAGGCTAAAGGATATGCTTCTAACGCCGCTCTTTTTGAAGAAACGCATAATGTAGTCAATGAAATTGTGAAAGATTTCGGTCGCATCGACATTTTGGTAAACAATGCCGGAATAACCAAGGACGGCTTGATGATGCGTATGAGCGAAATGCAGTGGGATGCTGTGATCAATGTGAATTTAAAGTCGGCGTTCAACTTCATTCACGCCTGCACGCCGGTTATGATGAAACAAAAATCGGGTAGCATTGTCAATATGAGTTCCGTAGTAGGAGTTTCGGGAAATGCGGGACAAGCCAATTACTCGGCATCCAAAGCCGGTATGATTGGCTTGACAAAATCCGTTGCTAAAGAGTTGGGTTCGCGCAACATCCGTGCAAACGCTATTGCACCCGGATTTATCATCACTGAAATGACTGCCGCCCTTTCGGAAGAAGTGCGCAAGGAGTGGGCTGAAAAAATTCCGTTACGTCGCGGCGGAACTCCGGAAGATGTGGCAAATGTGGCTACATTTTTGGCATCCGAGCTCTCAGCTTATGTTACCGGACAGGTAATTACTTGCTGTGGCGGAATGAATATGTAATTAATAGCTGATAATTAATTAAATGGGCAATGGACGTGAAAATTCGCGGACGTTGCCCATTTTTAAGATTATCCGCAATGTTTACTACTAAGTACCTCTTGCAAAATTAGTTTATACTATTGATTTCTGAATTTCCCACAAAGACACAAAGTCCACTAAGTTTTTTGTGGACTTTGTGTCTTTGTGGGAAACATCTATCTTTTTTCTAAATAGAAACTAATTAAGAAGACATACTTAACGAAATATTAATAAACAAAAGGTGTGAAGAATACGAGGTTATTACACCATAATAATTTAAAAATAGTCAGATTTAACAACTATCATCAATCATATATCCAATACTTCTTTGCCAATTCACGAAACGCAGCCACATCCTTCCGCCACAATGCTTGTATATCCTCGACAAAAAAACGCTTGGAAAACTCTATCCGTACCTTATCCGTACCGCAAACGTTGTCAAACATCCTGTAATTTTTTAATCCGCCGAGTAAAAACGGATTTTTATCGGGATACAGTTTATGCAATTCCTGCATCACATAAAATTGAACTTCGGAAAGAGCCGCGCTTTCAAAATCGGTGATGTACACCTGAATACCGTGCAACAGTTTTCCGCTACCGGACGCATAAAACGGTTTGTAGGTAATGGGACGGAAAAGCAGACCGGGCAACTCTAACGCATTCATCCGCATAGCCAGCGAATCCTGATGAATCCACTCTGCGCCAAACAATTCAAACGGCAACGTATATCCCACACCGATTGAAAGTGCATTCAATTCACCCACGATACCCGACAGCGGGTAAAAAAACGTGGTACTGCTCTGTGGAATATGAGGCGAGGTAAGTACCCATTTCAAGTCTGTCTGGTCAAATGTCATTATCCGTTTCCAGCCTTTCATCGGGATGATGGTCAAGTCGCATTTCTTTTTTATCAGCTTCTCCTCATTCAAAAAAGTAGCTAATTCACCGCATGTCAGTCCGTAAATATAAGGAATAGCATATTGGCTGACAAACGAATGAAACCCCGGTTCGACTAACAACCCTTCGATTTTATAACCGCCAAGCGGATTGGGACGGTCTAATACCACTATCTCTTTTCCGTTTTCGGCAGCCGCTTCCATCAGTAATCCGAGCGAACTGATAAACGTGTAGGAACGGCAGCCAATATCCTGAATATCATATACAATCACATCCACATTTGCCAACATTTCAGGAGTCGGCTTTTTGACACTTCCGTGTAGGGAGTAGACCAGTAATCCGGTTTTTTCATCTTTTGAGTTGGCGATATTTGCACCGGCATATTCATTACCTCTTACGCCGTGTTCAGGAGCAAAAAGGGTAGTTAAATTGACGTCCGGAGCCTCAAAAAGAATGTCGATGGTCGATTTCAGGTTGCGGTCAACGCCTGTCGGATTGGTCAGTAATCCCACACGTTTCCCTTCCAATTCTTTAAAATTACGCTCTCGCAACACTTCTATGCCTGTCTTTACCTGGGCAAGTAAAAATTGCGGTAGAAAAAAAGCCAAAACGATTGAAATCTTTGCTATATTTAGCGGTTTAAAAATCTTCATACTCTGTAAATTAATGTACAAAGATAGGTAAAATCCATTTATGTTTAAATGCAAAATAAATAGCATATCCGAAAACATTTTCAAAGCCGCAATCGGTATTCTTGCATGTTTTTTTTTGATATACAGCTTATCGACTTTTGAAGGATATGATGATTTGTGGTTGAGGTTCAGGCAGGGCGGCTTTTTTCATTGGCAATCACTCTTTCTTGTCATTTTACTTATTCCGCTGAATTGGTATTTGGAATCCGTTAAATGGAAGATGCTGTTGAAAAACGTCGAGCAAATTTCATTGCGAACCGCCTTTTATTCGGTTTTGACAGGACTGACAACGGGGATTTTTTCGCCTGCCCGTCTCGGTGAATTTGCCGGCAGAATATTGATTTTAGAGCCGAAAAACCGGAAAAAAGCAAGCGCACTTTGGGCAGTCGGCAGCGTAACGATGACCATTGCCGTTTGCCTGTTCGGAATCCCTGCTTTGTTCTTGTTTTTTCAGTCGGGCAAAGAAATCAATTTCCTGCAAAATGACACTGTAATGTGCTATTTGGCAGTTGTTTTACTGACAGTCGTTCTGCTGATGCTGATCTATTTTTTTCTTCCTTTTATCGGAAAATCTTTTATTGGAAAATCATCAAAATCACTTTTATCAGTTTTCCGTTTATTAAAAGATTTTTCCTTTTCTCATTTATTCGGTATATTAAATCTCAGTCTGTTACGCTACTTGGTGTTCTGCCTTCAATTTTGGTTAATACTCTTTTTTTTCGGTGTGAAACTCTCGCCGTGGGAAGCTTGTGTCGGAATATTTACCGCTTACCTGCTTATAACATTCCTTCCTTCTGTTTTTCTGACGGAAGTTGCCGTGAAGAGTTCCGTTTTTCTGTTGATACTAAGCGCTTTTTCCGATAATTCGGTCGCAATCATCAGTACCTCAATGCTGTTGTGGATAGTTAATCTGGCAATTCCTACGTTATTAGGCGTGTATTTTTTGACAAAAAAACGCAGAAAGTTTAGTGAATAATTATAAATGCGAATTGGTGCTTGAGAAGTATTTTTACTTAATACATTCTATTAGCAATAGAAACTTTTGTCTATTAGTAATATAAACTTTCTTTCATTAGTAATAAAAAGATTTGTATATTTGTACTCGAAACAATAATAGAAAGTATATGATACAACAAAGCGTATTGCAACAGGTTATAGATACTCAAAAGAAGAAAATGCTTCGCTTGAGTACAGGTTTTGAGCGCGAAACTTTGCAGAATATACCCACCTTTCAGTCGCATGCTTTTATTCTTACAGGCATACGCCGTTGCGGAAAAAGCACGTTGCTCAAACAAATGATAGAGGCTGATGATAGCCGGAAATTGTTTTTGAGTTTTGAAGATCCTCGCTTGTTTAATTTTGAACTTTCCGACTTTCAAATCTTAGATAGTATAATTGAAAATTCAGAAAGTGAAACACTGTTCTTTGATGAAATTCAAGTAGTTAAAGGATGGGAATTATATATTCGCCAAAAACTTGACGAAGGTTTTCGTGTTGCCGTTACCGGATCAAATGCTTCGCTGTTGAGCTGCGAATTGGGAACGAAACTTACCGGCAGACATATCAGTAAGGAACTTTTTCCGTTCTCGTATCGTGAGTTTCTGGGGTTCAAAAATTTGCAGGCAGGCGAAAAATCCCTGCAAAAATATATGGAAATCGGCGGTTTTCCCGAATTTTTGAAAACCAATAACCAGGATATTTTGACTGAACTTTTTTACGATATTCTCAACCGCGACATTATTGTCCGGCATGGAATAAGAGATACCCGTTCGCTCCGAATTTTAGCTGTTTATTTGGTTTCAAATGTAGGTAACCTCGTGACAGCAAGCAAATTACAACAACCTCTGAATATAAAAACAGCAACAACTATTTTGGAATATTTTTCGTTTTTGGAGGATGCCTATCTGGTCGGTTTTATGCCGAAATTTAGCTATTCGCTTAAAGTACAAATGGTTAATCCTCGAAAAATCTATGTAATAGATCCCGGAATAATAAAAATCGCATCCACTTCATTTACAGAAGACAAAGGTCATTTGCTCGAAAATCTGGTTTATTGGGAACTTCGCCGGCAGGGAAAAGAACTCTATTATTTCAACGAAAATAAATCCGAATGTGATTTTGTAGTAATGAAAAATGAAAGAATAGAGCAGGTTATACAAGTCTGTTATGAGCTTCTACCAGAAAATCGCGAACGGGAAATCAACGGATTAAAAGATGCAATGGAGTTTTTTAAAATAGATAACGGACTGATAGTTAGTTTTAATCAACGAGATTCATTTATACTTAACAGCAAAAGAATCGAAATTTTGCCAGCGTGGGAGTTTTTGACAAATTTGAATTTTAAGGAGCTATAAGAGCAAACCTTTATATTAGTAATATAAGGTAGTTTATATTACTAATATAAAGATTAAAAAAACGATTTAAAGAAATTGATTTTAGTTTTAGAGAAAATTGAAGACTGGAAATAGTTGAAAATGAAAAAAACTTTTTTAATTGGTATCTTTGCACCGTTAAAAAAACAGGAAGTTAAAAATAAAAAATATGCAAAAAAGAAATTGGAAAACAATCAAAGAGTATCAAGACATTAAATTTGATTTTTTTGAAGGCATTGCAAAAATCACTATCAACCGGGAAGAAGTGCGTAACGCTTTTCGCCCGTTAACGGTTGAAGAGATGCTTGATGCGGTGAACATTTGTCGCGAACGGAGCGAAATTGGCGTTGTCGTGTTGACCGGTGCAGGCGATAAGGCTTTCTGTGCCGGCGGCGACCAAAAAGTGAAAGGAATCGGCGGATATGTTGACGACCACGGAGTTCCGCGCCTGAATGTGCTGGATTTACACAAGGCGATTCGCTCGATTCCGAAACCGGTTATTGCAATGGTGAACGGTTTTGCAATTGGCGGCGGACACGTGTTACACGTTGTATGCGACTTGACAATCGCTTCTGAAAACGCTATTTTCGGACAGACGGGTCCAAAAGTCGGCAGTTTTGATGCCGGATTTGGCTCTTCATATCTGGCGCGTTGCGTGGGGCAGAAAAAAGCGCGTGAAATCTGGTTCCTTTGCCGTCAGTATTCAGCCAAAGAGGCGGAAGATATGGGAATGGTTAATAAAGTAGTACCGCTTGAACAATTGGAAAACGAAACCGTATCGTGGTGCGAAACCATCCTGCAACGCAGCCCGATGGCTATCCGTATGATTAAGCGCGGACTGAATGCCGAGCTTGACGGACAGCGCGGTTTAATGGAATTTGCCGGCGATGCTACGTTGATGTATTACTTGATGGAGGAGGCGCAGGAAGGGAAAAATGCGTTTTTGGAAAAAAGAGCGCCGGATTTTCAGAGGTTTCCTAAGTTTCCGTAAAAAAGACGAAAACCTGTTAGGTTTCTAAAACCTAACAGGTTTTTACTCAACAGACGTTGCATGCAACGTCTCTACAATAGCAGCCATTCGCCATTTGAGGAATAAAGTTTATAAACTAAATTAATTTCATATAATCAATATGTTATACGCCTCTTACACTCGTTACCTTTTGCAATTCAAAACCCCAAGCGGAACCTCTCGCGGTGTTTTAACCGAAAAAGAAACATTTTTCGTCCGTATTTTCGACGACAATAATCCGGCTGTTTTGGGAATAGGAGAGTGCGCCGTTTTTCGCGGATTAAGTGCCGACGATGTGCCGGAATATGAAAATGTACTGGCAGATGCTTGTTGGAATATCGAAGAATACAAAGATAATTTCTGTGAAAAATTCAGCCGTTTTCCCTCCATTGTTTGCGGATTAGAGATGGCTTTTGCCGATTTGGAAAACGGAGGAATCCGTCAACCGTTTCCTTCCGCTTTTACGCAGGGAAAGGATTTTATCCGCATTAACGGGTTGATCTGGATGGGAACGAAAGAGAATATGCGGCAACAAATTATCGAAAAGATTGAGAAAGGTTTTTCCTGCATTAAATTAAAAATCGGAGCGATTCATTTTGAAGAAGAATTGGAACTGTTGAAACAAATCCGGAAAGAGTTCAGCCGGCGAGAAATCGAATTGCGCGTAGATGCTAACGGCGCTTTTGCGCCCGAAGAGGCTTTGGCAAAACTGGAGCAGCTGGCACAATTGGATTTACATTCCATCGAACAGCCTGTAAAGTCCGGAAAACTGGACATAATGTCCGATTTATGCCGCAAAACGCCTGTTTCGATAGCTTTGGATGAGGAGTTAACCGGACATTTTACGAAGGAAGAGAAACATCAGCTTTTGCAAGAAATCCGCCCGCAGTACATTGTGCTGAAACCAAGCTTGCACGGCGGTTTCTGCGGAGCGCAAGAGTGGATTGACCGGGCAAATGAACTCGGAACCGGCTGGTGGATTACTTCGGCGCTGGAATCGAATATTGGGCTGAATGCCATTGCACAATGGACGTACCGGTTAAATAATCCGCTGCCTCAAGGGTTGGGAACCGGGCAATTGTATTTGAACAACGTATCTCCCGAACCGGATTTACGAGCGGATAAGTTTTTCTTTCGCGGGGAAGAGAGTTGGGAATAGAAAAATAAATAATAGCTATCTTCATTACTCCTTTAACGGAATAGTAAACACAAAGGTACGAAGTGCACAAAGAAAATGAAAAAAACACAATTTTATGCCCTTTGTGCCTTTGTGTTTATAAAATTATTCGTCTACTTGAATAAATTATTTACAATTTAAAAGATCTTTTCCAATCCCTGTTCCCGATGGATTAAATGCACGCTGATGCCAAATTTTTGAGCAATATGCTCTGCCGTGTGCTGCGCGGAATAGACCGAGCGATGCTGCCCTCCCGTGCATCCGAAGGAAAACATCAAATTGGTAAAGCCTCTTTCCATATACCTTTTTATATGAGCGTCTGTTAATTTATATACACTGTCTAAAAAAGACAGAATTTCGCCGTCCTGTTCCAAAAAACGGATTACAGGCTCATCCAAACCGGTTAATGTCTTGTATTCCTGATATTTTCCCGGATTGTGAATTGCTCGGCAATCGAAAACATATCCGCCGCCATTGCCCGACTCATCTGCAGGTATTCCCTTTTTGTAGGAAAAACTATATACGCTGATTTTCAACGGAGAAACAGGATTGGAAACAATTTCTTCTTTCTTTTTGAAAACAGGCAATTGGGTCAGTTGGCGTAAAATTTCGGATAAATATGGGTATTCGGAAAAATCTTTCTTCAGCAGCACCGATAAGTTTTGAAGGGCATACGGAATGCTTTCCAGAAAATAAGCCTTGTGTTCAAAAAGTCCGCGAAAGCCATACGCGCCCAGCACCTGCAACATCCGGAATAGCACGAATTGTTGCAGTTGGTTTTTGAAAAAAGCCTCTTCTATGTTGATGTATTTCCGGACAGATTGGAGGTAAACCTGCAACAGCTCTTCGCGCAATTCCGCAGAAAAGCGAGCTTTCGACTGCCACAAAAACGAAGCAACATCGTAAAAAATCGGGCCTTTTCGTCCGCCTTGAAAATCAATAAAATAAGGTTCGCCGTCGTGAATCATTACATTTCGCGACTGAAAATCCCGGTACAGAAATGTTTGCATATTTGTTTGCAGCAACATTTCGCTCATCCGTTCAAAATCTTTCTCTAACTCCAATTCCGAAAACACGATACCCGTTGCTTTAAGGAACGAATATTTGAAATAATTCAAATCCCAAAAGATGGTTCGCTTGTCAAATTCGGCTTGCGGGTAGCAGATGGAAAAATCCAGCCCGTCCGCCCCCTCAAACTGTATTTTGGGTAACAATGAAATGGTTTTGACCAGCATCTCTTTTTCCTGTTTGCTTATGCAACCCGAAGAAATTCCATCTTGAATGTATTGAAAAAGAGAGACATCGCCCAAATCTTCCTGAATGTAATACATTTTGTCTTCCGACACGTCAAGCACTTTCGGCGTAGGCAATCCCTTTTTCTCAAAATGACGAGCTAATGCGATGAAAGTTTCATTTTCCGCTTTGCTTTCTCCCTTCACGCCAATCAGCGAGTATGATGGGGATAGTTGGCGAAAATACTGCCGGTTCGACCCTTCGCCTTTCAATTGAATACACTGGGGATTTTTTTCGCCTGTATAATTTTCAAATAGTGAAATTAATTCATTCATATTGAACGTTTTCATTTTGTGTGTCTTACAAAGGTATAAAAATATTTTTTACCTTTGTGAAAACTCAAAAAATCATATAAGATATATGACGACAAGAAGTAAAAAATGGCTTTTTTTTCTGCCGCCGGCGATTATCTGTTTATCGGCAATCATTCTTTATTGGCAGCGAAACAATATATTGGAGCCTTTTGTGCAAAAAAAAATAACGAAGTTTGAGCAGGGAAAACCAATTAAAATTTCTTACGATAAAATTTATCTCTCAGGGTTAAATGAATTGGAAATCAACGGTTTGTCGGTTTATGCACGAAGTAACGACACGTTAGTTCGAGCAGAAGAAATAGGTGCAAAACTCAATCTGTGGAAACTTTTATTCAAAGAAGTGGAACTGAAAGACCTTCGAGTAAACAGATTTTCCCTTTCGTTGAAAAATGACCAGGGAAAACGGATTTATGATTTTTTATTTCGTAAGAAAGGAATGAAACAAACAGAAAAGCTTTCCGGCTCGGTTTCTTCTAATTACACGCAAAAAGCAACGCGAGCCATTGCGCTTTTTTTTCGTTTCGTTCCCGAAAATATTTTGATTACCCAAATGAATATCCACTTGCAGCATACCGATTTTTCGCTTAATTTACATATTCCCGAATTAAAAATCGTAGATCATACATTTTTCTCGCAAGTGCAGGTTGATGAAAAAGACAAGAAGCAGAATTTCGCATTGGAGGGCGCTTTCCGGCGCAGGGATAAAAAAGTGGCGTGTAAGATATACCCGTTGGAAACAGCGTTTGCCGAAATTCCTTATTTGCAGCACAAATTTCACACACGAATCGTTTTTGATACCTTGCAATTTCAATTTTCACCTTTGAAAGAGGAAAAAGAGTGGTTGCAGTTGGGCGGGGTTGCTTCTTCCAATAATTTAACCGTACAAAACGAGCGTCTTTCGACGGAGGAAATTTTGTTTCAAAAGAATAAAGTCGACTACGTCGTGAATATTCACCCTGATTATGTCGAGTTGGACAGTGCGACAGTCGTACAGTTTTACAAGCTTGATTTTCATCCATACGTGCGATTAAGGATAAAGCCGGAAGTTGATTTGACGGTTTCCATCCGGAAGGAAGATTTTCCTGCCGACCATCTTTTTTCATCATTACCAAAGGGATTGTTTCGCAATTTAGAAGGAATAAAAACGTCGGGAAACCTTTCGTACAATTTCTATTTTTCAGTTAATATGGCGGAAGTGGACAGTTTGCAGTTTCAATCCTCTTTGAGTAGAGAGAATTTTAAGATTCTACAGTTTGGGAAAACGGATTTTACGAAAATGAACGAACCGTTCTTTCATTCGGTTTATGAAAAAGGAGAATTGATTAAGACATTTGAAGTGGGTGAAGATTTTCCCGATTTCCGGAAACTGGAAACAATCTCGCCGTACTTGAAAGCTGCCGTACTGTTTGCCGAAGATGGTTCTTTTTTCGGTCATACGGGTTTCAATGAAGAGGCGTTGCGCGCATCTCTGGCAAAGGATATAAAGGTAAAAAGATTTGCACGGGGCGGCAGTACCATTTCGATGCAATTAATCAAAAATTGTTATCTAAGCCATGATAAGACAATTACGGCAAGTTGGAAGAAGCATTGATTGTGTGGTTGATAGAAAGCAACAAGCTTGTGTCCAAAAACCGGATGCTTGAGATTTACCTCAACATCATTGAGTGGGGACCGTATGTGTATGGCGCGAGCGATGCTGCCCGTTTTTATTTCAATAAAGATGCTTCCGACCTGACACTTGAAGAGGCAATATTTATGGCAAGTATCATCTCCCGACCCAAAAAATTCATGTGGAGTTTTGACCAAAATCGAGAATTGAGACCATACCTTTCCGGTTTCTACGAAACATTGGGAAAACGAATGTTGAAACATGAATACATTACGGAGGAACAACTTGAAAATCTGACTCCTAATGTTAAAATTACGGGTGTGGCATCGGCATATTTGGCGAATGTGGACAGCGTGAAAATGGAGGAGGAAGAAGAGGATTGGGAGGATTGAGTTTTTTGTATATTTGTGTAATTATATAAAATAAAGGATTTAACAAAATTCTTTTGGCAACCGAATTAAGAACGATTCAACAAAATTTTTCATAACAAATGAAACTTTTCAAAATATCACAAACGAAAGAACTTGACGCTTACACCATCCAACATGAGCCGGTAGATTCGTTTGCGTTGATGGAGCGGGCATCGCTTGCTTTTTTCAACAAAATGCTCCCTTTTTTGAAAGAAGGGCGTCCGATATACGTCTTCGCCGGCGCAGGAAATAATGGAGGTGATGCCCTTGTCATTGCCCGGTTGCTCTTGATTGCGAGGCAGCCGGTGCGCGTTTTTCTTGTCAATCCGCGACGCCAACTCTCGCCCGATTGCGAAAAAGCGAAAGCGAAATTACTTGCCGCATTTCCCGGTGTGATTACGGAGGTAGAGAAAGCGGAAAAAATAACCGTTCCGGCTACTGATTATGTGGTGGACGGGCTATTTGGTTCCGGGCTGAATCGTCCGCTGGAAGGCATTTTTGCAAAAGTGGTCGACGTCATCAATCGGAGCGGAGCCACCGTATTTTCGATAGATATTCCTTCGGGACTTTTCGGTGAAGATAACCGGAATAATAACCCCAATGCCATTGTACGGGCTGACTATACTTTCAGTTTTCAGTTTCCGAAGTTGGCTTTTTGCCTTTCCGAAAATGAACCGTTTGTAGGCAAATGGTCGGTGTTGGATATTGGATTGCACCCGCAAGTGCTGCAAGATGTTCCGTCTCCCTACTGTTTGACGGAAGAGAAAGATGTCCGGTCAATATTGCGCCCGCGCACTAAATTTTCGCATAAGGGAACGTATGGTCATGCTTTCACATTGCGGCGCGGCTTTTGAGGGCGGATATGTCGTTTTCCATGCCGGGGAGCTTTGCGAGGCGGGTGCGGATTGCTTTCCGCTTACGTCCCTCCTCAAGGATACGATATTATACAGACTTCCGTTCCCGAAGCGATGGTCGAGTGTAATACCCACGAAATGGTTTTGGTTGATGTCGATTTGATATTAAATGGTAAGAACAGATACACAGCCGTAGGAATAGGTCCGGGTATCGGCACAGGCGAGACCGCTAAACACATCCTGTCTGATTTGTTAAAAAAATGCAAAATGCCGCTAATAATAGATGCTGATGCGTTAAATATTATATCCGAATCGTTGGAAATGTTGCAGTTGCTTCCGGAAGGTGCGGTTTTAACTCCTCATCCAAAGGAGTTTGATCGCCTTGCAGGATATTCGTTATCAGGATATGAACGGCTGCAAAAACAGATGGAATTTGCACAAAGACACAAAGTAACGGTTGTGTTGAAGGGTGCTAATACGAGCATTGCTTTTCCCGACGGACGGTGTTTTTTTAACTCCACCGGGAATCCGGGTATGGCAACAGCCGGTAGCGGTGATGTGCTGACCGGCATCATCCTGTCGTTGCTGGCGCAAAAATACGCTCCTGAAGAAGCTGCGTTATTGGGTGTTTATCTGCACGGCTTGGCAGGTGATTTAGCCGCCGGCGAATTTTCACAGCAAGGAATGATTGCAGGAGATACTAAACAGTAGTTTTTCAATTGTGTCTACTAACAAGGATGGACTAGTACGCGTTTCAACATGGAATAAAAACGCGCCT
>QMCD01001705.1_pt1 | contig 12996 bp, 9 predicted proteins | sample 1821841 | NCBI WGS metagenome assembly QMCD01 (sample SAMN01991225, study PRJNA193472) | Termite gut metagenome, whole genome shotgun sequencing project. | isolation source: worker | host: Macrotermes natalensis | reverse complement strand
GATTAAATTTCAAAGAACGTTTTTGAAGGCTATGCCTTCATTGTTTTACCAAATCCACCTGCTTTGCAGGTGGTTGTTTAATAACGAATCATTATGATTGTTTTCCCCTCTTGTAAAATAAATATAGGTTTACATATACTTGCTAAGCGAGCAGATGGTTTTCATGATATTGAAACGATTTTTTATCCGGTTAACGGGCTTTCGGATATTTTGGAAATAATTCCCAATCATTCGGGAAATTCTTTTGAACAAAGGGGAATATTATTTGAAAATCGAGGAAATAATCTTATTGAAAAGGCTTGTTTGTTGTTGCAAAAGAAATATAAATTTTCTCCGGTAGACATGTATCTTTATAAAAATATTCCTGTTGGCGCCGGCTTGGGCGGTGGCTCTTCCGATGCGGCATTTACTCTGAAACTGTTGAACACTATTTTTAATCTCGGACTAAATACATCTCAGTTGAAACAATATGCTGCACAATTGGGAAGCGATTGTCCTTTTTTTATAGACAATCTCCCTGCCTTGGGAACAGGTCGGGGTGATAATCTTTCTTTTTGTTCTGTGCCTCAATTAGCCGGTAAATATATTGTTATTATTAAGCCGAATATTTCAATTTCTACTGCCGAAGCATATAAAAATTGTAAGCCTGTTCAACGGAATATTTCTTTAAAAGAAATTATTTCAAATCCTTTATCCTCTTGGAACGGTTTATTGGAAAATGATTTTGAAAAAACTATCTTTTCTGATTTCCCGGAATTGTTAAAAATAAAAGAAAGTCTTTATCGTCAGGGAGCTGAGTATGCATCATTGTCAGGAAGCGGGTCTGCATTATTTGGAATATTTTCCGTCCAGCCTTCTTTTCCGAATTTTGAAAAAGATTATTTTATCTTTCAAGGGAAATTATAGTGATTCGTAAAACCCCATAAACATTCCGTTGTTTAAAACTAAAAAACTTTCTTCATCGTTCTTTTTTATATTTTTTCTTTCTTTGTATTAATGACAAGGCATATTTTAAAAATCGTATTAATTATTTTATCACCTGTTTTATTTTTAGGCGGGAAAATTATCGACAAGCAGCATTTTTTCAATGAAGAAGTAAAGTTGACTTGGGCAGATTCTGTTTTGCAGGAATTAACTTTGGAAGAAAAGATCGCCCAATTGATTTCCATTCGAGCTCATTCCGATAAAAATGAAGACTATAATAAAGGACTTATCAAACAGATTGAGAAATATCAAGTTGGTGGAGCTTGCTTTTTCCAAGGTGGTCCTGCTCGTCAGGCAATATTGACCAATCGAATGCAGAAGGTAAGCAAAATACCTTTGATGATTTCTATTGATGGGGAATGGGGCTTGGCTATGCGTATCGATAGTATTAAGTTGTTTCCTCGTCAGATGGCTTTGGGAGCAAGTCAAGATTTGGAAGGAATTTATCAAATGGGAAAAGTAATTGCAGATCAATGTAGGCGCGTTGGAATACATGTCAATTTTGCTCCTTGCGTAGATGTGAATACAAGTCCCAAAAATCCTGTTATCGGAAGCCGTTCGTTTGGTTCATCACCTCAATGGGTTGCCCGTTGTGGAATTGCTTATGGGAAAGGCATGCAGGATAATGGCGTAATGGCTTGCGGAAAACATTTTCCAGGACATGGTGATACAGAAATAGATTCTCACCATGATCTTCCTGTAATCAATCATGATGAAGAACATTTGCAAAAAATAGAATTATACCCTTTCAAAGAATTAATCAAACAGGGGATTGATGCTATGATGGTTAGTCATTTGAATATACCGGTTTTGGATAGTACAAAAAAATCCATTGCAACTACTTCTTATAAAATCACAACTGAACTTTTGCAGAATCAAATGCAATTTAAAGGGCTGATTTTCACCGATGGGTTGGAGATGAAAGGAATTACAAATTATTACAAAACGGGTGATTTGGAAGTACAAACTTTAATAGCAGGTTGTGATGTGCTGTTACTTCCCGGCAATTTGGATATTGTGATTCCGGCTATTATTCGGGCAGTAGAACAGGGGACTTTATCGGAAGAGGATATCAATAGAAAATGCTTGAAAGTATTGAAAATGAAAGAAAAATATGTTCTTCCTAATTGTGGTTATATCAATCCTGAAAATATTGCCAAGGACATTAATTCATCGGAAGCAGAAGCTACTTATAAACGTTTAACAGAACATTCGATAACTGTTTTACAAAACAAAAATCATATTCTTCCTTTAAAAGGAGAACAGAACAAGAAAATTGTTCATCTTCGTGCAGATAAAACAAGAACGGATGCACTTCAAAAGACATTAGTTAATTACATAGATGTCGTTACCTATCAGGAAAAAAATGAGTTTAAGGAAGCAGCAGCTATGTTTTCAAAAGTAAAAGATGCTGATTATGTAATAGTCAGTCTGCATGGCACTTCTCAATATTCTAGAAATAACTATGGATTGAGCAATAGTACGATTCAGTTTTTGGATAGCCTTACCAAAACAAAAGAAGTGATTTTGGTTGTTATGAGTAATGCTTATTGTCTGGAATTGCTCTCTTTTACTGAACGTTTTTCGGCAATTATCCTTGGGTATCATCCTATTGCTATTGCCGAGGAAGCGATAGGAAAAATAATGTGTGGTGCGATTTCTTCACAAGGAAAACTTCCGATAGATCTGACTAATTATCAAGTAGGAATAGGTATTGAGCTAAAAGCTTTGAGAAAACTACAAGAAGATGAAACAAATCCTTATTTGAAAAAAATTGATGATATTGTTCTCAATGGTATCAAGCAAAAGGCATATCCGGGCTGTAGAGTTCTTATTTCCTATAAAGGAGAAACCATTTATAATAAGTCTTTTGGAACATTTAGTTATATTGACAATACAATTGTAACTCAAAATACAATTTATGATATTGCCTCCATTACCAAAATTGCGGCAACTACACTTGCTATAATGAAATTATATGATGAAGGAAAAATAAATATAAAAGATAAACTCTCTATTTATCTCTCTTATCTGAAAAATACAAATAAACAGGATATTACAATTGCTGATGTGATGACACACACTGCAGGTTTGCAAGCATGGATTCCTTTCTATGCCAAAACTTTATTGCCAAATAAATCATTAAATTCGGCAATTTACAACAATTACCAATCCAATGATTTTCCAGCACAAATTTGCAATAATCTTTATATTAAAAAAGGATATAAAGATACAATTATCAATCAAATAATTGCAAGTAAACTACGTCCGAATAAGAATTATCTATATAGTGATTTGGGGTTTTATCTGCTTGCCGATTTGGTAAAAATGGTCTCAGGAAAATCATTGGATAAATATGTACAGGATGTTTTTTATACACCTATGGGATTATCTCAGATATTATTTAATCCATTGGAAAAATTTGGTTTGGGAAAAATTTCCCCTACAGAAAATGATACAATTTTCCGTAAACAATTGATACAAGGATTTGTACATGATCAAGGGGCAGCGATGCTAGGCGGTGTTTCGGGACATGCTGGATTGTTTGCTTCGGCGGATGATTTGTTAGCGATTGCTAAACTATTACTACACGATGGAATGTATAACGGACAACGTTATATTTCAAAAAAAACGGTAAACTATTTTACGGATTATTATTTCCATCAAGACAGCTGTAGACGCGGGTTGGGATTTGATAAACCTTCTCGCGGAAATGTAGCAAGTCCATGTAGTAAATTGGCATCGGAGCAAAGTTACGGACATAGCGGATTTACAGGGACTTTTATTTGGATTGATCCAAAATATGATTTAATTTATATTTTTCTTTCCAATCGTGTAAATCCTGATACGGAAAACAAAAAAATAACACAAATGAATATTAGGACAGAAATTCAGGATGTTATTTATCAGATGATTAACAAAGTAGAAAGAGGCTGATTTATTATTAAACAGGTATGATTGGCTATTTGTTGAAAAGTTTATTCCTTTTCTCAGATTTTGTTCATAGAAGTCAAAACCTGATAAATATATCAATAAAAAATTATATTTTTGAATTTGCAATGAATAAAAATTTTCTTGATAAGATAGATAAATCTTGGGACTTATTTTTAGATCGTGATGGAGTGATAAATGAACGAATAATAGATGGATATGTCAAAAATAAGTCACAATTTCAGTTACTGGATGGTGTGATTGAAGCGATTAATATATTCAAAGAAAAATTCGGACATGTTTTTGTTATAACCAATCAACAAGGTATTGGAAAAGGAATTATGACGGAAACCAATCTTTTTGATGTTCATAATTATATGGAAAAATTGATTGGTCTAAAATTCGATAAAATTTATTTTTGTCCTTCTCTTGCGGAAGAAAATAGTCCAATGAGAAAACCTAATATTGGAATGGCTTTGGAAGCAAAAAAAGATTTTCCTTTGATAGATTTCTCCAAATCAGTCATGGTTGGAGATTCTTCCAGTGATATATTATTCGGAAAAAATGCCGGTATGAAAACGGTTTATATTAATCCTGAGAAAATCCAGAATGATGCGGATTTAAATTATTCTTCACTTTATCAATTTGCGAAAAATCTTTCAGAAAAAGATTAAAATATTTTTTTGATTATTAATCAAATAAGATGTTTATGCTGTTTTTTATTCGGTTTGCTGTTTTTTATCTTGAAAAAAATGTATTTTTGTAAAATTGGAAATTGTTCAGTATAAATAAGTCAATATGCAGGAATTAAAACTGTTAAATCTGGAAGTTGAAACCCAAATTTTGCAATTGGCAGAAAAGTACAGGCAATTGAAGGAAGATAATAAATTGTTAAAGCAAAAAAATAAAGAATTAAAAGGAATAATTAACATACTGGAAAACAAAACAAAATCTCAATCAGAACAACTTGTTAAATATAAATTGGGAGAGAATCTGAACCATCATGATGGAGATAATACAGATGTCAAACTTAAAATTAACCAATTAGTGCGGGAAATTGATATGTGTATTAAATTATTGAATGAATAAAAATGACTGACGAGAAAAAATCAATAACACTATATGTAGCTCAACAGCCTTTTAAATTGTCTATTTTAGCCAGTCAGGAAGAATTGTATCATAAAGCCGAGAAAAGAATACAGGATTATACCTGCAATTTGGCGAAAAAAAACAACATAAATGATAAATTTACCCAATTGGGGTATGCAGTTATCAACTTTGCTTTAAACGAAATAGTATTGACAGAAAAACAAAAATTTGTGGATACTGATTTAAAAAACAACTTAAAAAAAATACAAGAAGTCATTAAGGAGGTTTTGAATGAACCAAGTTAATTGGCAAGACGTTCTTTATATAGGATTATCCCGCACAAGACCAATATCGTTTGTTAAACTCAACAGTAACAAACTAATATAGCCGTCTCGTGATTAACAAAGGAGGTCGGATCCATCTGGAGGCTTTAGCCCATCGAAACCTTGACGAATTACGGCGTCTATAAACCTACTAAATAGGAGTTTAAGTAGACCAAATTGGGCTTGTCGGGATTTTTTTATTTTTAGACTAGCAAATAATAAAATATTAATATAAACATATGAATATAGTACTAATAATAATAACAGCAATTTTAGGAATAGCCGTAGGTGTTCTGATTGCTTATGCGCTAATTCGTACAATGATTAGCAAGAAAAGCGAACGAATACTCAAAGAGGCTAACGAGGAAGCCGAACTGATTAAGAAAGAGCGAATTCTGCAAGCAAAAGAGAAATTTTTGCAGTTAAAAAGCGAGCATGAGAAAATGATTAATGAGAAAAATAAAAATATTGCTGCTACGGAAAACCGCTTGAAACAAAAGGAAATGTCTCATTCTCAAAAACAAGAGGCTTTACAACGAAAACAAAATGAAATAACACAATTACAACAATCATTAAATTCACAATTAGAGGCAACACAAAAAAAGCAAGTAGATCTTGACAAATCGTACAAACAAGTGCAAGTCCAACTTGAGAGTGTTTCAGGATTGTCGGTAGAAGAAGCAAAAAAAGAATTGATAGAAACATTAAAAGAAGAAGCTCAAGTTGATGCTATGTCTTTGGTAAAAGATATTGTGGACGAAGCCAAAGTTTCTGCCAATCTGGAAGCGAAGAAAATATTGATAAAGACCATTCAACGTACTGCGGTAGAGCATACGCATGAAAATTCCGTGTCAGTTTTCAATATTGATAATGAGGAAATAAAAGGAAGGATTATCGGACGGGAAGGAAGAAATATCAGAACTTTGGAATCTATGACCGGAGTAGATATTATTATTGACGATTCTCCTGATGCAATCATTTTGTCGAGTTTTGATCCTGTCCGCAGAGAGGTAGCACGTTTATCTCTTAGCAAATTAGTAACAGACGGACGTATTCATCCTGCTCGTATTGAGGAAGTTGTCACAAAAACAAAACGCCAGATAGAACAGGAAATTGTAGAGATTGGCAAACGGACAACCATTGATTTGGGTATTCACGGTATGCATCATGAATTAGTTCGTTTAGTCGGAAAAATGAAATATCGTTCTTCTTACGGACAAAATTTGTTGCAACATTCTAAAGAAGTTGCTATTCTTTCATCAACGATGGCTGCTGAATTGGGCTTAAATGCAAAACTGGCAAAACGTGCCGGATTATTACACGATATAGGAAAGGTTCCTGATAATGAACCCGACCTTCCACATGCTGAATTAGGAGCTTCTTTGGCAGAAAGATATAAAGAAAAACCGGAAATAGTAAATGCAATTGCAGCTCACCATGACGAAGCGGAAATGTTATATTTGATTGCTCCAATTATTCAAGCGTGTGATGCTATTTCAGGCGCTCGTCCGGGAGCTCGTCGTGAAGTAGTAGAAGCTTACACTAAACGTTTGAAAGATTTGGAAGAATTGGCACTTTCATATTCCGGTGTTGTGAAAACGTATGCTATTCAGGCAGGAAGAGAATTACGGGTAATCGTAGGAGCAGAAAAACTTAACGATGAACAAACCAATCAACTTTCGTTTGATTTGTCTAAAAAGATACAAAATGAAATGACTTATCCCGGACAAATAAAAATAACGGTAGTGCGGGAAACACGGGCTGTTAATTACGCCAAATAAAAAAATAAACAAAGATATATTTTCATGGGTTGTTGCCAGGTGCAGCACCCATTTTTTATTAGCTACTTTTTGTTTTGATTCAAAATTCGTGTTAGATGATGAATTGTCCTGTTAAAAAGTTTCGAGATTTACTCATTCTCGAAACTTTTTTGTTAGTTTATTCGTTTTACTCTTAGATTTTGGGTAGATAAAAAAGACAATAGCCAATAAAATAAAAAAAGGCTGTCCATTTGTTGGACAACCTTTTCAACCAAAATGAACTTGAACAGAATTTTATTCTTTTACTTCTTTTCCTTCTTCGTTAAGGAGGACAATCATTTCTTTTCCTTCTTTTGAAACAAAAGTAACTTTTGTTAATTTTTTCTCTGCATTATAAGCAAGAGCTTTTACAGTAAAATCACTGTAATTTTCTTTGATGGCAGTTTGAATTTTTTGATTTAATGCATCCATTTCTACTTTTGCAAATCCATCATCAGGAGTTTGTACTGTAGTTGATGCAGTGGTTTCTGCTGCTTTTTCCGGAGTTGTTTGTGCATTAACAAATGTACAAATCCCAAGTGCCATTGTGATTGTTAAAAGAATTTGTTTCATGATAATTTATTTTAAAATTTTTAATTTATTTTGCATTTATTAAATGCAATCCTCATGCCAAAAAATAGATTTGTTAATATAATTAACTGATTAACTGATTAACATAGTGTATTTATTATAAAATAACATGAAACCATTGGTGTGGAATCTTGTGTATTTTTTACACATAAATTGTAGAAAAATCAGTTTCTACATAATATTTCTTATAAACTATATTGAATAGTTTTATTTCCTATTTTTGCAGAATATTTAAAATCTGATGAAAAGGTCATTAGAAAATAAAATTAGAATAAATATTGTTTTCATTTACTGCATAATAGCATTGATCTGTTGCGGGATGCTATTCTATATATATAAGTTTAGTAATGGTGTTAAGGAACAGAAAGACAGAATAGAAGCTAATAATATAATTCTTTCCCTTACAAATAATTTGATTTATTCTGTTCAACAAGCACAGGCATCAACCAGCCTTTATGTATCTACACAAAACAGAAATTACATATCCTCTTTTCAAGAGGCATATTATAATATTGACCAGGTAATTGATTCTCTTTTATTATTATCCGGAAATCAGTTACAGAGAGAAAAATTAATAGAAATCGGGCTGTTATTAGATAAAAGCAAAATGATAATACATCAATTAAATAAAGAATTTGTCAAAAGCAATCCTTTTGACACTATTTATCAAACAATTATGGATTATCAACTAGAAAAACATACAGATTCCTTATTGTTTATCACTGTCCGGCAAGATACGACTATTCAATCCGCACCAAAGAAAAATTTCTGGGACCGTTTAGCAAATCTTTTCGCACCGAAGAAAAATATAGACACTTTATTAACTATTACAACCTTAGTATCGGATACGTTAAAAATTCCTCAAGAAGATACTTCAGGTATTCTTTCCGATATTCAGACTGTTTCCGAATATGCAAATAAAACATATACAACACAGATAACAAAAATTCAAAGACAGGTAAATAATCTTATTTTGTCTGACAGGCAAATATCTGAAGAAATATTTAATCTATTGCTCAATCTTCATCGTGAAACAATCAATTCGGTTTTATATGAAATAGAAGCAAGCGAACAAATTATAAAAAAGAATTATAAATTTTTATTAATAGGAGGAATATTATCGTTAGTGTTAATTCTTGTTTTCATTTTGCTTATTATAAATGATGTAAACAAAGGTCGTGCTGCCCGGAAAGCATTGGAAGAAGCCAATGAATTAACCAAAAGACTAATGGAAGAACGACATAAATTATTACTTTCTGTTTCGCATGATATTAAAGCTCCATTGACATCTATTTTGGGATATGCCGATTTGTGGCAACAAGACACGAGCTTATCAAAGAAATTGTCAGGAATATTTTCCATACAAAATTCGGGGAATTATATTCTTTCCATGCTGGAGAATTTATTGGAATTTTCCAAACTGGAACAAGGAACCTTGGAAATACATCAAACAAACTTTCATCTGGAAAGCCTTTACAACGAAGTTAAAGAAATGTTCATTCCTTTAGTGAATAAGAAACAGTTGGAATTTGATTGTGAATTTTGTCCGGAAAAGACACTTTGGTTGCATTCCGACAGATTGAAAATTAAGCAAATAATTGCAAATATTCTTTCCAATGCCATTAAATATACACAAAAGGGAAAGATTACCTTTTTGGTGGATTATAGAAATAACAGACTTTGCTTCATAATTACCGATACAGGAGTGGGAATTCCTGAAAAAGAATTAGATAAATTGTTCAAGCCATTCTCAAGAATAGAAAAAAATATAGTGCTGGCAAAGGGAAATGGTTTCGGATTATACCTTGTTAAAGGTCTTGTCGATTTATTACAGGGAGTAATTATTATTCAATCAAAAGAAGGTGAAGGGACAAATGTCACAATAAAAATTCCAGTAAAAACAGTAACAGTAGGAAACGTAAATGCTCCTGAGAATATTCCGCTAAGCAATTACTTGCCCAACAAAAAATATAAATTATTGGTAATTGACGATGACAACTCTTTATTATCAATGCTGCAAGAAATGATAATACGTTTAGGATACGAAATCACAGTTTGTAGTTCCTTGATTGAATTTGAAAAACAGTTATCTGACATTTCACATTACGACTTTATCTTGACAGACATGGAAATGGGCTCTTTTTCGGGATTAGATATTTTACAGAAGATTAAAGAAAAAAACACTCAAATTCCTGTAATCATCATGACAGCACGCAGTGATTTTGATATTACACAAGCCTTAAATCAAGGCTTCGATGGATATCTTCCTAAGCCATTTTCCTTAAAATCATTGCAAGAATTATTAGCGAGTGAACACGAAGAAACAAACAATAATTTTTCATCAAACAAGACTGATAAAGATTTCAAATCATTATACGAAATGCTTGATGGAGATAAAGAAGCAGTGAAAAATATTTTGAAAGTTTTTGTAAATACCACTTCGGAAAATACAGTACTGCTACAACAATGTATAAATGAGGATGATTTTATAACGGCACAATCTATCTGTCATAAGATGCTCCCAATGTTTTCCCAGTTGGAAACCGTTGAAGCTGTTGTTATCTTGAAAAAAATGGATTCCATGCGTGGAAAAAATTCAAACGAATATTCTTTTTGGAAAGAAGATTTGGAGGAACTTATCCGCTTATCAGATGTATTAATTGAATTTATTAAGGAAGAATACTTTACCGATTAAAAATCCGATAGTATAACGTGAGTTTGGGGTTTATTTGTAAAATAAATAAACCTCAAACTCATGTTCATTATTTTGTCGATTGTCATAACGAATAATTACTGATTCCCCGTTTGCCAGCGGCTGCAAAAGGAGTGAAGTTCGAACGATGATGCTTATTTTGGCATAACTTTAAATAAACAAAAAATATAAATTTGATTTATAGATTATTTTTCAGTGATGGTTCTGGAAATTTTTAGAATAATAAAAGAAAGTCCCGTGATAGTTCTTAATTTTTTCAGAATGATAAAAGGAAGTCCGGTGGCGATTCCGCAAATTTCAGAACCATAAAAGTAAGTCCGGTGATGATTCCGCAAATTTCAGAACTATAAAAGTAAGTCAGGTGGCGATTCCGCAAACTGTAGAACCATAAAATGAAGTCCGGTGATAATTCTACAAACTGTAGAATCATAAAAGTAAATCCAGTGATAATTCTACAAACTGTAGAACAATAAAAAAGATAAAAAGCATCAAAAAATGAAATAGTAAGCATTAAAAATAATTCAATTATAAAAAAAATACCGTACAGCAAAGATAATAAATAATTAAAACAAGTTATCAACAACATTTTTTGTCTAAAAATCCTAACTTGTAACACAGTTATTGGCGAAGTACGAAGCCATCCGGAATTGGAAGACGTGCTGTGGAGTGTTACTGATGTCGTTACTTGGTACGCTTGTAAGTTTCCTTTAGTGGATTTAGGGGGCTTCGTTTCTTGTCATGATGCCCCCTCTTATTTCCTCATTCCCTTATTTCCTCATTTACTATTCTAACTTCCTGTAACTTCATTTACGAGATAGGTATACAAAGCGTTTGTATCTATGCCCATTTTGGTGGAAAGCCTGTGCTTTTTTTGCCTGTAATAATCAAAGGTAATATTCAAAAGCTTTGCTATTTCCTTTGAAGATAAACCGATATATATATAGGAAAGAAACCGAATTTCATCGGCTGTTAAATGGGGATATTTTTTCTGTAAAGCAGCCACAAACTCAGGATTTACCTGCTCAAAATAGATCAAAAAACTTTCATTTTGGGCAGAATCCTTGAGCTGTATTTTCAATTGATGAATGGTTGATTCCAATATGTTGTCCCGCCATTGAATGGGAATAGCAGATAGTTTGTCTATTATCTCCTCTATCAGTTCATTTTTATTGGACTGAAACAACACTTTGGCAGCAAGTTCTTTATTTTTGATTTCTATTTCCTTGCTCCGTCTTGCCTCATTAAGCTGGGCAGATATTTCCTGTTCTCTCAATTTCTGCTTGTTTCTAATCGACCGTATCCGAAGTATCCCCATCAATACAAGCAAAAGAACAAAGAAAAATATAATAATGCATATAAAAAGGATGCGTTCCATGCGTTGCTTTTCTTCATTAGCCATAAATTTACTTTCCAAATGCAATAAATCGAACCGGATTTGATTGTTTGCCACCCGATTGAAATCATTTAAGCGGTTCAAAGAGTCATTTAATGCAATTACCGAATCTTTATATTGTGTTGCCGGCAAATACATTTTTTTCTCCTGATAGATTTTTGCCAAATCTTCATAGATTTCTATTCTCGTGGTTAACTTCGGATTGTCGCTCAGGGATTTCTCTGCAAAATAAATCGCCTTTTGAAAATCCTTTTGTTGATGGTAAATCTTGGAAAGAATAAGCAAAAACTGTGACTTTACATTCTCATACCGTATCGTATCTATCTGGTCGTATATTTCCAAAGCCAATTTTTCGGAACGGTCATAATCGGCTTTCATGTACAAATTTTCCGCTTTTACAATTTGTACCAAAGCATAATCCAAATTATCTGTATTGTTTTTTAAAAGATTAAAACTGACATTTATATATTTCTCTGCCAAATCAAGATTTTTCATCTTATGGGCAATAATGGCTAAGTTGACAGTAAATCGCCCCATTTTAAGCGTATCGTTCAAGTGCTTGGCAATGCCATACGCCTGCTTGACATAGTCGTACGATTTCTTGTAATCTTTTTCAGTCGAATACAGCACGCCGATATTGTTCAATAGTTGCATTTGCCTGTTTTCATCCGATGTTTTCAGTGCTATCCGGTAGCCTTGCATATAATATTCCATTGCCTTATTATAATCCAAGACAGTAGAATAAATGCGTCCCATTGTATTTAATATCTTTATTTGTAAATCTTCCCAGCTATTATTTTCAGCCATTGCCTTTACTTCAATCAAATATTCCAAAGATTTTACGTAATTTCCTTTGGAGTATTCTTTAGTCGCAGAATCGGAAAGATTTTCACAATATGCTCGACTATTAGTATTCCCTGAAGCAGAAAAAGGAATCCATACAACAAAAAAGAGAACAAACAAAACATGGAAAAACTTTAATTTCATCAATATTGTTGTTTTTGTAAAACTGAAATGCAAATATAGTGAAAAAATAAATTATAGCAGTCACTTCATTCGCTACATATTTCTAAAAAATGTCCCGTCCTGAAATAGGTTGACAGATTTATACTAAATACTTATAAGAACCGATAGTCACTAATCTATCGGTTTTTTGATGAACAAAATTAGGTG
>QMCD01002812.1_pt1 | contig 13000 bp, 13 predicted proteins | sample 1821841 | NCBI WGS metagenome assembly QMCD01 (sample SAMN01991225, study PRJNA193472) | Termite gut metagenome, whole genome shotgun sequencing project. | isolation source: worker | host: Macrotermes natalensis | reverse complement strand
CCGTCCGGGCCGCCCGCGTTCACATATTTCTCCCGGCGGAAAGAAACGGCGCCGTTGCCGCCGTCGCCCGCCTTTATCGTGATTTTGACTTTATCTACTATCATATATTTTTACTCTCATACGGGCAGAGCTGCAACAGCGGGCATTCGGCGCAAAGCGGCCGCTGCGCCCTGCACACGCGCCTGCCATGCCAGATCATCCAGTGATGCCCCGCCGCCCAGTCTTCTTTTTTAAAAATCTCCTTTAAGCTTTGCTCCACTTTGTCCGGGTTTTCGGAATGCGCCATCCCGAGGCGGCGCGCCACCCGCCCCACATGCGTATCCACCGGAAAAGCGGGGATGCCGAACGCAAACGCGAGAACGACATTCGCCGTCTTCCTGCCCACGCCCGCAAGCGAGGTCAGGTCCTCCATCGTATGCGGCACCTCCCCGCCATACGCCTCCACAAGCCGCCGCGCGCAGGCTATTAGGTTCTTCGCTTTGCTTTTGTATAGCCCACAGGTCTTGATTTGCCGCTCAAGCGCCGAAATATCCGCCTTGGCAAGTTCGCGGGGCGAAGGGTATTTTTTGAACAGCTCCTTTGTAACAAGGTTGACACGCACATCCGTACATTGCGCCGCGAGTATGGTAGCGACGAGAAGCTCATACGGGCTCTCAAATACAAGGGCGGTCGTTTCCCCGCCATATTTTTCGCGCAGTCGATTGATGATCTCTTGTTTCATGGAAACATTGTATCACATAAGCGTGCGCGTGAAAAGACCCGCCTTAGCGCGGGCAGCGGGCATTTGTATTGTTTTGTGTTTGTTTCAACAGAGTCGGTAGGTTCCGTGCTATTTCGCGCACCGCAGCGAGTGGCGTGCGGCACATTTCTGATGCATGTCCACTCAAATACAAGCCCGTATTTTACTGTATAAATACCTTGCATTTGCTTTTGGGTATTCCTCCCGGGTCAAGGAGCCTGCGGCGCATTATATGCCTCCGGCGGTTTAGAACCTACGGTTCTAAAAACTCCCTTAAAATCAAAGACACGGGTAGTCACGGAAAGCCAATCCTTGCCACCCTACAAAATTATCTCATTTATACTGTATTCCGGTCTACATTGCTGAACCGCAAGTCTTTCCAGATAACTAAGGTCGCAAGGCCTACGTCGGTTTCAATGGGTTAAGGGGGATTGTCAAGGGGGGCTAAGGGAGAAATTCCGAATCTTCCTGCCCCCCTTGACGCCCAGCGGCAGCGGCATTACTATCCTCGGTGAAAGATGTCGCCGTTTCATAGGCCGCGCAGGGGCGGGTTCAAATCTCGCTCCTCCCCCCTTTAAAATGAAAGTTTTCACAGCAGAACGTGTACAAATTTTTCAAATACGTGTGCAAAAATTTCAAACAATATGATTTTATACCCTTTGCATGGGGAAACATTCTGTGATATAATTCACATGCTTATGGTTAAAGAAACAGGGGGAAAATGGATATGGCCAAAAGCCTAACATTTAAAGGCGGTGTGCATCCGCTGCATGCCATCCATGAAGGTAAAGAATTTACGGCAGGCGCCGCCATCACAGAGATGCCGGTTCCCGCCGTCGTGCGCATCCCTATGTCGCAGCACATAGGCGCGCCCGCAAAACCCATAGTCGAAGCGGGGCAGCGCGTGCTTATGGGGCAGGTGATCGGCGAGGCGAACGGATTTGTGAGCGTGCCGGTGCATTCGAGCGTATCTGGCACGGTTTTGGAAATAAGAGAGATCACAGGGCTGAACGGGAAACCGGTTCTCGCCGCCATCATTGAAAACGACGGGCTGGACGAGGCGCAGTATATGCCGCCTCTCCCCTGCGAAGGGTTATCAAAAGAGGAAATACTGGAGCGAATCAAACAAGCGGGTATCGTAGGCATGGGCGGCGCCACATTCCCCACGCATGTGAAGCTTTCGCCCCCGCCCGGTAAGGAAGCCAACCTTTTGCTGGTAAACGGCGCGGAGTGCGAGCCTTTTTTGACTGCCGACCACCGCATGATGCTGGAGTACGCGGATAAAATAATACTGGGCATCAAAATCGTGATGCAGGCATTGGGCGTGACAAAAGCAATCGTGGGCATTGAGGATAATAAGCCGGACGCCATCGCAAAAATGCAGCAGGCTTTGGATACGCGCGATATCCGCGTGGTGACCGTGAAAATGAAATATCCGCAGGGTTCGGAGAAACAATTGATCGACGCTGTCACAGGGCGGGTCGTTCCCTCGGGCGGGCTTCCGATGGACGCGGGCGTCGTTGTGGTGAATGTTTCCACAGCCGCTGCCATAGCGGACGCTTTTCAAACGGGCAAGCCGCTGATCCGCCGCGCCGTAACGGTAACGGGGGCGGTGCATGTGCCGCAAAACCTAATGGTGCGCATCGGCACATCTACACAGGACATAATAGACCAAGCGGGCGGTTTTTCGGGCGACCCGCTGAAAATAATCTCCGGCGGGCCTATGATGGGGCTGCCGGTGCCCGACCTTTCCTGCGTCATTACAAAGGGATATTCGGGCGTGCTCGTGCTGGATGGTACTTATACGAGGAAGGAACGGCAATCCGCCTGCATCAAGTGCGGCAGGTGCGTGGATGTATGCCCCATATTCCTGAATCCCACGATCATTTCCGCCGCGGCTGTCCTGGAAGATTTTGAGAAGGCGGAGGAAGAGCACGCGATGGACTGCATCAACTGCGGAAGTTGCAGTTTTATCTGCCCCGCGAAGATCCCGCTTGCGCAGAATATCAAGTTTGCCAAAGATATGGTGACGGCGGCGCGGCGCAGGGAAAAAGAGCTTGAGCAGCAGGAAAAAGAACTGGAGCAGCGGCGGAAGAGCAGCTAAAAACAGAACCAGGGGGTAACGGAACGTATGCAACAAATGATTTTATCCGGCTCGCCGCATATCCGGTCGGCAAACAGTGTCAGCAAGCTGATGCTGGACGTGATCATCGCGCTTGTGCCGGCCTGCGTCGCGGGCGTGTATTTCTTCGGTCCGGGCACGCTTTTGACGATTGCGCTGTGTATCATAAGCGCGGTGGGCTGTGAAGCGGCGATACAGTTTTTTACAAAGCGTGACATCACGATCAAGGACTTAAGCGCTGTTTTGACCGGCCTTTTGCTGGCGCTGAACCTGCCGCCCAATGTGCCGTGGTATCTGCCGGTGTTTGGCTCGGCGTTTGGCATACTCATTGTCAAGCAGTGCTTTGGCGGCATAGGGCATAACTTTATGAACCCGGCCTTGGGCGCGCGCGCGTTTCTGGTGATTTCCTGGCCTGTGGCCATGACGACATTCGTCGCCCCGTTTGCGGGTGTGGACGCGGTTTCCACCGCAACGCCGCTTGCGGCGCTCTCTTCATCCGGCGCGGAACTGGCTTCCACAAGCGACCTGTTCTTTGGAAACGTGGCGGGCTGCATCGGCGAGACGAGCGCGCTCGCCCTTCTTGCCGGCGGGGCGTACCTGCTTATAAAGCGCGTGATCTCCTTCCGTATACCGGTGGCGTATTTCGGTACCGTGGCCGTCTTCGCACTTCTGACTTCGCTGGCAACGCCGGGGATCACCGGGCCGGACATACTCTCTATGGTGTTGTTCCACCTGCTTTCGGGCGGGCTGATGCTGGGTGCATTCTTTATGGCGACAGATTATGTGACTTCGCCGATGAATCGGAAAGCGCAGGTTGTGTTCGGTGTCGGCTGCGGGGTGCTCACGATGGTCATCAGGCTGTGGGGCGGTTACCCGGAGGGCGTGTCTTTCTCCATATTAATCATGAACCTGTTTGCGCCGCTTTTAGACAGGGCGTTTAAGCGTAAAATATTCGGGGAGGCGCAGAACGTTGAAAAATAAATCAAGCATTTTAAACCTCGCACTGCGGCTTGCGGTCATAACGGTCTGCGCGGGGCTGGCGCTGGGCCTTGTATACGGCGTTACGAAAGAGCCGATCGAATACCAGGCCGAATTAAAGGCGACACAGGCGCGGCAGACAGTACTGCCTTCCGCGCAGGAATTTGAGGAAATGGACCTCGCCGCGTTTTCGGCGGATGCGGCGCAATATGGCGAGATACAGCAGCTATATAAAGGGACTGCGGGCGGCGAGCTGGCGGGCTATACAATATCCATCGTAACGCGGGGCTATTCCCCCAATCTTTCACTCACGGTCGGCCTAGACGTCGGCGGTGTGGTGACGGGTGTGGCGATCGGCAGCCACGAGGAAACGCCCGGCCTCGGCGCAAACGCGGCAAAACCCGAGTTCGTTGGGCAGTACGTGGGCGCGGATGGGCCGCTTACCCTGGTGAAAACGCCGACCGGCGCGGATGGCGAGATTACCGCCATAACCGGGGCGACCATCACGTCAACCGCGGTGACAAATGCCGTCACCGCCGCGAAATCGTTCTTTGACGAACATCTGGCAAAGGAGGGGGCATAATGGAAAAACCCGCGTTAAAAGGCGTTTTTGTAAACGGTATCTTAAATGAAAACCCGCTGTTTAGGCTGGTGCTTGGGACGTGCCCTGCCATCGCTGTCTCCACATCGCTCACCAACGCCGTGGGCATGGGGGCGGGCGTGATTTTTGTGTTGCTGTTTTCAAACATACTGATCTCACTTCTGCGGAATTTCATTCCGGAAAAAGTGCGCATCCCCTGCTATATCGTAGTGATCGCCATGTTTGTGACGGTGCTGCAAATGCTGCTCAAGGCGTATATACCGGCGCTCGACGCGTCGCTCGGCATTTTCATCCCGCTGATCGTGGTAAACTGCATCATACTGGCGCGGGCGGAGGCGTTCGCCAGCCAGAACAGCGTGCTGGCTTCGGCTGTGGACGGTATTGGCATGGGCATCGGCTTTACGGTCGCGCTGATGATGATCTCCTTCGTGCGTGAGCTTTTAGGCAGCGGTTCGCTGTTCGGCGTGCGTGTGTTGCCTGCGGGGTATCCGGACGCGCTGCTGTTTATACTCGCGCCGGGCGGTTTCCTTGTTTTGGGGCTGCTGCTCGCGCTGGTGAACTATTTCCTTTCCGGCAGGAAGAAGAAAAAAGGGGGGGCGCGCTAAATGGAACAATTTATAAGAATACTCGCGATATTGCTAAGCTCTATTCTGGTCAATAACTACGTGCTGTCCCGCTTCCTCGGCATTTGCCCGTTTCTGGGCGTTTCAAAGCGGGTGAACACGGCGCTCGGCATGGGTATGGCGGTAACATTTGTAATGGCGCTCGCGTCGCTGATCACATGGCTGGTGCAGCACTATATACTTGACCCGCTCGGGGTCGGTTATATGCAGACGATTGCCTTTATACTCGTGATCGCGGCGCTGGTGCAGCTTGTGGAAATGATGCTGCAAAAGTCCAGCCCGGCGCTTTACCAGAGCCTGGGCGTATACCTGCCGCTCATCACCACAAACTGCGCGGTGCTGGGTGTGGCGATCTTAAACATCACCGAGCAATACAACCTGCTGGAAACCGTGGTAAACGGCGTGGGCGCGGCGCTCGGCTTTACGCTCGCCATCGTGCTGTTCGCGGGCATCCGCGAGCGCATGGCGCTCAATACCGCGCCGTATAAGGCACTTGACGGCTTCCCCATCGCGCTCATTTCCGCCTCGCTGATGAGCATCGCGTTCATGGGGTTCACCGGGCTTGCGATAGGCTAGGTTTGGGAGATAACGAAAACTTAATAATTATAACGCCAGACTGTCAAAAAAGGCCCAGGTGCAAGGAACCGCAGACCAATGCGGGCAAGGCTGAATAACCAATTCGCCGCGGCCCACGTGGGATGCGGTGACGCCGCAGATGCCGTGCCTTTATTGGCAGTCTGGAAACAGGAGAGATGTTATGTTTGAACCGGTAGTATGGTCCATAATCGTGCTCGGCGGCCTGGGCGCCGCCTTTGGCGTTATGCTGGGCGTCGCGAGCAAAAAATTTCATGTGGAGAAAGACGAACGCATCGACCGGGTGCGTGGGCTGCTGCCCGGCGCAAATTGCGGCGGTTGCGGCTACCCCGGTTGCGACGGGCTTGCCGCCGCTATTGTGGAAAAGGGCGCGGAAATTACATCGTGCGCCCCGCTTTCTAGCGGAAACGCCGCGCTGATCGGCGAAGTGATGGGCATTTCCGTGGGCGAAGTCGTGCCTAAGGTCGCGCGCGTCATGTGTCTCGGCAGCGAAGGGCATTGCAGGGATAAATTCGACTACGACGGGCCGCGCGACTGCCGCGCCGCCTACGACACCGCCAGCGGTTTTAAGGCTTGCCGGTTTGCCTGCATTGGCTTGGGAACATGCGCGAAGGTGTGTAAATTCGGCGCGATTGAGATGGGAGAGGACGGCATCGCTTTCATTGACGAGGACAAATGCACGGGTTGCGGCCGCTGTGTGGAGCAGTGCCCGCAAAGCTCTATCGCGGTTTTGGATCGCGATATCGACGTATACGCCGGATGCACAAATACAAGTAAGGGCAAGGCCGTCACCGAAAATTGCACAGCGGGGTGCATTGGCTGCGGGCTGTGCGCAAAGGCCTGCCCGTTTGACGCGATAGAAATGGAGCGCAATTTGCCGGTGATTGACCCGGAAAAATGCCGAAGTTGCTGGATGTGCGTGGAAAAATGCCCCCGGAAGTGTATGCTCACCACAAAGCCGGATAAGGCCGCCGTAATCGATCAAACGTTGTGCATTGGCTGTACGCTGTGTAAAAAAGCCTGCCCGTTCGGCGCGATAGAAGGCGAACTGAAAGAAAAACACACCGTAACGGATGAATGCCGTGGCTGTGGGCTGTGCCTGGAAAAATGCAAGAAAAACGCCATCCGCCTGGTTCCGAAGGACGCGGCCCGCGTATGATCATACTGGCTTCGGCGTCGCCGCGCAGGGAAGAACTGCTAAAGCTCATCACACAAAACTTTAAGGTCGTTCCGAGCAACGCGGACGAGCAAACCGATTTAAAAGACGCACGGGAACTGGTGCGTTTTTTAGCATGTAAAAAAGCGCGTGATGTGGCGGCGGCTTTCCCGGGCGATACGGTGATCGGTGCGGACACTGTGGTGGAAGCGGGCGGCAGGGTGCTGGGAAAACCAGAAGATAAAGCGGACGCGCGCCGCATGATCACGATGCTCGCGGGCAAATCGCACACCGTGTACACCGGCTTGTGCGTGATCCGTAACGGGGCGGAGCGATGCGCGGTGTGCGCCACAAGCGTAACATTTTGCGCTATGGCCGAAAAAGAAATAGACGCCTATATCGAGACGGAACACGTGATGGATAAGGCGGGCGCTTACGCGGCGCAGGGCGGCGCGGCCAAATTTATCACCGGCATAGAGGGCGATTTTTTTACTGTAATGGGGCTGCCTGTGCACACGCTCTACGAATTGCTGAAGGAGGATTGGTAAATGAAGGAATCATCGTTTGAACAAGCCGTTCAAGCCTATGCTATTGAATGTGAAGCGATCATGGCGACAAAGGCCGTACTTGATAAAGAAGCTTTCGCAAAGGCGGTCGGTCTTCTGGCAAAAGCCGAACGCATCGCGACCGTGGGCTGCGGGCATTCCGGTTTCGCCTGTATGCACTTTGCCCATCTTCTGTGCTGCATCGAGCGGCCCGCGAGGTTCCTTTCCCCTGCCGAAGCGATACACGGCGGTTCGGGCTTTTTACAGTGCGGCGACGTGCTGGTCTGGGCGTCACGCGGGGGCAAGACAGACGAACTGTTCCCTATTTTAGAGATCGCGCAAAAAAAAGGCGCGCATATACTGGGCGTGACGGAAAACACCGCTTCCCCGCTGGCCGCGCAATCGGACGTGGCACTGGCCCTTTCCATCCCACGGGAGGCGGATAAATATGACACGCAGGGCACCGCGAGTTTCGCGGCGACGAATATCGTGTTCGACACGCTTGCCGTAGCGCTTTTAAACGAGACGGGCTTTCAAACAGAGCAGTTTGCGCTGACCCATCCGGGCGGCGCTGTGGGCAAGCGCTTGAACGGATAACCTCACTCCCGCACAAAAAACCGTTCGCTTATAGGGATGTATGTTTTATTCCAGGGTTCATCCACCGTTACACCAAACGGCATTTGCGCGATCAGCTTAAAATCGCGGTCTATGCCAAACCCTTCATAGACCCGCTCGTCCACAATGGGGTTGTAGTGCTGGAGCGACGCGCCCATGCCCGCTTCTTCCAGAAGGCACCACACCACATATTGCAGCATGGCGCTGCCGTGTTGCGCCCATGTTTCGTGCTGGCTTTTATATGCCGGCATTTCCTCAATAGCAGCCCGAAGCGTCTTTTGGTCGTTGAAAAAGAGCGCCGTACCGTAGGCGTTTTTGAATTTCGCAATCTTTTCCCTGCTCGTCTTCATTTCCTTGCCGGGGTTTTTTTCAAGTATCGCTTCCAGCACCATATCCCAAAACAGGTCGTGCTGCCCGGAAAGAAGCAGTACGATGCGCGTGAGCTGCGTATTGTGCGCAGTGGGCACATGGTAAAGCGCCTGCCGCAGCAGCGCCTTCAGTTCTTCGTCCGCAAGGGTGGATTCCTTGGTGTAATCGTAGTAGGAACGCCTGTTTTTCACTGCCTTCATGATGCCTGCTTCTGTTTCCATATGGGTTTTCCTCCTCAAACTTTTTGATACTATTCCCAGGTAAGCTACGTAGAAAAACTGTTTTCAGGTTTTTCTTTTTGGAATTAGTATTATAAAATAGATACCCGTGGATACGGGCAAAAAACAGCATACTCCTCATTGGTCATCCAGCAATTCCGCCAGCATACGCTCCGGGTTTTCCAGAAAAAGCTTTGTGACCGCGTAATGCTCTGTCTCCCGGTAAGGCACGCGCCGGATGCCCTCTTCCGAAAGCAAAAAAATATCCGCGTTTGGGTAAGCCATCAGTATCGGGGAATGCGTGGCGACCACGAACTGCGAGCTGGCCCGCACCAACTGGTGAATGCGGGCTAAAAGGCTCATCTGGCGCGTGGGCGAAAGCGCCGCCTCCGGCTCGTCCAAAAAATAGAGGCCGCCGCCGCGGAACCTGTGCAGCACCAGCGAAAGAAAGCTTTCGCCGTGGGATTGGCGATGTAAGGAAGCGCCGCCGTAGTTGTTATAAAAGTCCTTCTCTTGCCACGGGGTTTGCTTCGCGAGGTTCTCCACCTCGGTCGCGACGTTGTAAAAGCTTTCGGCTCGCAGGAAAAAACCGTCGCGGGGCCGCCCCACGCCCTTTACCACCGTGATGCTATCGGCAAGCCCGGAATGCGTATCCGCTGTGGAAAAGTTAAAATCCCTGCTGCCGCCCTCGGGGTTGAACCCATAGTTCACGGCGATCGCTTCAAGCAGTGTAGATTTGCCCGTGCCGTTTTCCCCCACAAGAAATGTGACCGGTTTTGTGAAGGAGAGCCGCTCGGCCTGCTTTACGGCAGGCAGGGAAAACACGTAGCTATCCCCCGCTTCTTTCAGCCGGACGCCCCGTATAAAAAGGTTTGTCATGTTTTCCCCCTTTCCCGCTGTGTTTATATTATTTATTATAATACCAATCACGGATAGAAAAAACCTAACAGTAAAAAATCGGGTTGTTTTTACTTGATATGAGGAGTATAAATATGTTTAACAACAATACGATAGAAATCACAAAGTATGGGGTTTTGAGCGGCAAAATAGACGGGGCCTTTACCATCGCGCAGCTTTCCGACCTGCATGAAAAGGAATTTGGCAGGCACAACAAACAGCTTTTTGAAAAAGTGTACGCGCTCTCGCCGGATATCATCGCGGTAACGGGCGATGTGGTGGCGCACGAAAACCAACAGCAAGCCAACCTCCCCTATGCCCGCAATCTGGCGGAAGGGCTTTCCCGGGCCGCCCCCGCCTTTTTTGTGACGGGCAATCATGAAAAAAACTTTGACCATGAAATCGCAGAGGCGCTTTCGGGCGGGGGGATGACCGTATTGCGCTGCGGGGTATATACGATGGACATACGCGGCAGCCGCGTCAACATTGCGGGGATGGACGACCTTTCATACGGCAGGGCGGATGTGGAAAAATGCCTCGATCTCCTCCGCCCGCTTCACGGCTTCAACCTGTTTCTTTCGCATCGCCCCGAGGTGTTTGAACTTAGTTTAAAACGAAATATTGACCTTATACTGGCAGGGCACACCCATGCCGGACAGATACGCGTTCCCGCCCTGAGCAATCTTTATATGAACGGGCAGGGGCTTTTCCCAAAATATGTGCAGGGTGAATTTACAGACGGCGACACCACGATGATTATCAGCCGCGGCCTTGGGGCGAGCGGCTTTCCCGCCCTCCGCATCAATAACCCGCCCGACCTGGTGGCTGTATATGTAGAGCCGGGCGCTGTTTAATCGGTGACTATTTTAGGTAACCGCTGACTAACGCAGGCCGTGCGTATTTTCTGCCATCTTGGGGGTGATAGTTCAACATATTTATGCCCCGGTTAGGGAGACGAGATTTGAACCCGCCCCTGCGCTTATTGTTAAAACGGAAACACTTGCCACCGTGAATAGTTATGACGCTGCGCGTCAAGGGGGGCAGGGGGATTCGGAATTTCCACCCTTCGCCCCCCTTGACAATCCCCCTCTGCCCCTTGAAACCGACTAAGGTCAGCGACCTTAGTTATCTGGGAAGATTTGCGGTTCAGCAATGCAGACCAGAATACAGAATAAATGAGATAAGTTTGTATGGTTGTAAGGCATTGCTTTCTACAGTTGCCCGTGCCTTTGCCTTTAAGGGAGTCTTTAGAACCGTAGGTTCTGAACCGCCGGAGGCATATAATGCGCCGCAGGCTTCTTGACTACAGAGGAATACCCAAAAGCAAACATAAGATATTGGCACAATAAAACACGGGTTCGTATTTGAAAGGACACGCCTAACCAAGATACAGACAAACCTTGTTGAATTTCCGCCTGCAAACCACTCACAAAAACAAGTGGCCCGAATTAATCAACACTTTTCCAGAGCATTATCTTTGTCATAACTTCACATACTTCGCGTCACATCTCAACGGTCGATATAATGGTCAGATCGAACCGTTCCTTTGAAAGGTCAAGCTCGTAGAAGTCCACGGCCACCCCGTCCTCTTCGAATATCCGCACCAAAGGCCGCTGGGTTAAGCCTTCAAAGTTTTCAAGCACCAGGCCAACGGAACCATTGGAAAGCATCACGCAGGTGCCCGCCGGGAAAAGCGCCACCTTACGGGAAAAGGTGTTTACGATGTTGAAGTCGAATTGGGTGTTTGCGGCGCCCTGGATATACTCCATGGCGTCTACAGCAAATATTCCTTTGCGGTAAGGCCGGTCGGAAGTAAGGGCATCGTATACGTCGGCCACCGCGATAATGCGTCCGAAAACCGTTATCTTGCTGCCCGCCTTGGCGCTGGGGTAACCGGAACCATCCACCCGCTCGTGGTGATCCAGCACGCCCATAAGCACTGTCCTTGACATGGACATCGGGCTATAGGTCTTGACATAGTCATACCCCAGGCGCGGGTGAAGTTTTACTTTCGCATACTCATCCGGGGTAAGGGGCCGGGGCAAGTTGATAATACGCGGGTCTACAAACACCTTTCCTACATCGTGCAAAAGGGCGGCATAGGCAAGGTTCACAAGCTTTGTGCGCGGAAAGTCCATCCCCAGCCCCAGCACCACCGAAAGCACGGTAACATTGACGCAGTGATAGTATGTGTAGCTGTCATATACCTTTAAATCCAACAAGTTGAGCATTACGCCGCGCTGATCCAATATTTCGTCCACGATCTGCTCGGCCGTCATCATCAGGTTGGATGTTTCGGCCTGCGTGAGGGGTTTCCCTTGCTCGATTTTTGAAAAACAACTGGAGATACTCTTCACCGCATGCGCCTTGAGTTCATTCGACAACGCGGAGACGATATCCATATCCTCGGAAAGCGCGTCATGCACATAGGCGCCGGGAATGCCGAGCTTCTCCATGCGGCGAATATAGTTGATCCGCATCTTCACGCCTTCCTGCAACAAAACCTCGCCGTTGACGCCATGAATGGGTTTTGCCAGAACCGCGTTGGGTTGAATACAATTTCGGGGCACATACCGCATGAAAAACACCTCCCGTTGGGAATGGAGCAATTAAGTTAAATTCTTATTCACACAGTTATTTCCGTTGGTTAGTATCATCTAAACATGGTTAGTATATAAATTTTTCCAGCCAAAAGTCAAGGAAAATTCAAAAATATCAATTGTAAAATAGGGATATTGCTTTTTGTGCACGAGCACGATATAATATATACAGCATTTTTTACACGTATCGTTCTCTATTTTCACAGTTAATACGACCGGGAGGCAATGGCTATGAGTTATCTGATTGGTGTAGATATTGGTACCTCTGGTACCAAAACAGTGCTCTTTGACGACCGTGGCGGCGTGGTGGCGTCGCATACGGTAGAATATGAGATGCGGCAGCCAAAAAACGGCTGGGCGGAACAAAACCCGGCGGATTGGTGGAACGCGGCGGTCGCCACATTGAAAAAAGTAGTTTCTACGAGCGGCGTTTCCGCAGAGGATATAAAAGGCGTCGGCCTTTCCGGGCAGATGCACGGGCTGGTGCTGCTGGATAAAGACGGCAAAGTGCTGCGCCCTTCGATCATCTGGTGCGACGGGCGCACAGTGGCGGAATGTGACGAAATCACCTCCACCATAGGAAAGGACAGGTTGATCGAGATAAGCGCGAACCCCGCGTTGCCCGGCTTTACCGCCGGTAAAATACTGTGGGTGCGCAAAAACGAGCCGCAGATTTATGAAAAAGCGGCGCATATCCTTTTGCCTAAAGACTACATCCGGTATATGCTGACCGGCGAACTGGCCACGGAAGTGAGCGACGCGTCCGGCATGAACCTGCTCGACGTACCCGGCCGCGGCTGGTCGGGTGAAATACTGGATAAACTGAAGATTGACAAAGCCATGATGCCCAAACTGTATGAATCATGCGAGGTGACGGGCGGCATAACGCGCGCCGTGGTGGAAATGACCGGCTTAAAGGAAGGCACGCCCGTGGTGGGCGGCG
>QMCD01005467.1_pt1 | contig 13007 bp, 8 predicted proteins | sample 1821841 | NCBI WGS metagenome assembly QMCD01 (sample SAMN01991225, study PRJNA193472) | Termite gut metagenome, whole genome shotgun sequencing project. | isolation source: worker | host: Macrotermes natalensis | reverse complement strand
GACGGTATTCTGATATTCGAAAATGCCGAGCTCCGAGAGCTGATGGATATCAAGGTGTTTGTCGACACCGACGCCGACGTTCGTCTGGCGCGCCGTATCCTGCGTGACGTGTGTGAGCGAGGGCGGACTATGGAGTCGGTTATCGACCAATATCTTAATACCGTCAAACCGATGCACGAGGAGTTTGTCGAGCCGTCGAAACGGTGGGCAGACGTGATAATTCCTGAGGGCGGTTTCAATTCGGTGGCGGTGGCGATGCTTATAGAGAACATTAAGTCGCTGATACGCGGGTAAGTATCGTGAACAGATATACAACAAAAATCTCGGCGCAGAGGATTCCGCGCCGAGATTTTTTAGTTTGATATGTAATTATGGTTGCACTCAAATATTCTTAACGCAGCGAACCAGCATACCATAGCTCATAAATTCACGGTTTTGCGCAAAGTAATGATGGACCCCATCACCTGTGACACGGAAGCCAAAACCATTGGCATAGCTGTCCATATAAACATCCTGTGCCCAATACACGCCGGTTTCGCCGACTAAACCTATAGAATTATTGTCGGCATAACCACCGAATTCGCCTCCCCAAATTTCAATCGTTCTATGGACGGCCTCTTCATCGAAGCGAGCCTCCGGACTATCTTCGCGATCATTCAGTGTCATATCCAAAATGGCAAAATCGCGACCCACAGGCACTTTCCACTCTCCGGGACATAGAACGTCTTTATACTGACGCACCGCTTCCCATGAGAACAAATCTCCATGGCCGGGGCTTTGACGGCAATCCGCCTTGAAATTGCCACCGTCGCCACCGTCATAACTATCTTTTTTGCAGGCTGTTGCCATTACAACATCGCTCCACCTTTGGGTGCCGATATCGGTGACTTTGGAGGAGCGGAAACTTATTTTGCCCAGAGTCGGGTGTTCATACGCAGATACGTTGACGGCGCATTCGGCTTTGAAGTTACCGTCCCGGGAAGTGACCGAGATAACAGTATTACCCTCTTTGATGCCCTTGACCTCACCCTCGCTCGTCACGGTAGCCACGGAGATGTCGGAGCTCTTCCAGGTCAGGGTTTTCACGGAGGCCTCTTCGGGCAAGACAGTTGCGATGAGCGTTTCGGTTTGGCCGACGATAAGGTTCAGAATATCTCTGTCGAGAGAAACCCTTTCGACGGGCACCACGATGGTTATCTCACATAAATCGGTCTTACCTCCGTCTATGGTCGCTACCGTAATATACACGGGACCACCGGCTTTTATGGCCGTAACAACGCCATCGGAATTTATGGAAACCGTGCCCGGGGCGGTACTGGTCCAGTTGACTCTCTTGTTGGTGGCGTTTTCGGGGATCACGTTGGCCACGAGGGTGTGGCTGCTGCCGACCTCGAGGGTCAGTGCGGAGGGATCGATGGAAACGTCGGTTACCGCGACTGGGGTCGGTTCGTCGACCGGCGGTTTGTTGTCGCAGGCGGCAAGGACGAAGACGGCCATGGCGGCGGCAAGGACTAAACGGATAAATTCCTTCATGGTTAGCGTAGTGTTTTGAAGTTTTTTATTGCTCCCGGACGGTCTTGAAATATTCGTTCCAGGGGTATGCCTCTTCGTATATCTCGCGGCAGCCCGAGGGGACGTAAAGCGTCGGGGAGAGGTCGTCGGAGAAATTGTGTTGCATTCGCATCCCGGGAGGCGTCGTGGCCCCGATGCGGACGCTCGTCATATTGCTCCACCACGCGAAAGCGTCGTCGCCGATAGTCGTCACGCTTGCGGGAATGGTGAGGGTGCGGGCGAGCATTCCCGCGAGCGCCTCGTCCACAAGGGTAGTGACGCCGTCGGGAATGGTGTAATCCTCAGTCGTGTTCCCGTGCGGATAGAGAAGCAGCGAAGTTACCGCCTTGTTGAACAACACGCCGTCGATCGAGGCGTAATTGGGGTTCTCCGGGGAGACGTTTATCCGTCTCAGCGCCTCGCAGTAGCGGAAAGCGAACTTTTCGTCTATCACTCTGACGTTCGCCGGGATGGTGGCGATCTCCAGCTTCGCGCAATCTCTGAACGCATTGCCCTCGACCCCGGTCACCCCTTCCGTTAAAACGACCTCTTTGAGTTCGGTGAAGCCGCTGTAATAGCTCGTCGTGTCGTAGCCGCGGATGGCGCCCGAAGTGATCGTCAGTTTCGTGACGGGCGAGTAGCCGTAAATGTTTGTGAGTGCGAGAAAGGGCATAGTGAGGTTCACCATATTGTCGCCGCACGCGAAGTTGCCGAGCCCGAGTTGTTCGACGCTGTCGGGGATGGTAAGGGTTGTGATGTGGAGGCTGCGCGCGTCGAAAGCGTTCTCGCCGATGGTCTTCACGCCGCGCCCTATCGTGATGGTTTCGAGCGATTCGCAGGTCCAGAAGGCGGATGCGCCGATGCTCTCGACGCTGCCCGGGATCGTTATGGCGGTGAGGCCCGCACAGCAGGCGAAAGCCCAGTCGCCGATGGCCTCGACGTCGGCGGGGATCGCATAGGAGCCGCTCACCGCAGGGTACGAGACGAGTGTGTTTTTCCCGTCGACGACGGCGAACAGCGCGCCGTTCTTGGCGGTTAAGACCGGGTTGTCGGCGGCGATCTCGAAGTCGGAGAGGAGGTGGCAACTCAAAAAGGCGCAATTGCCGACGCTTTGGACGCTGGCCGGGATCGAGACCTTTTCGAGGTAGAGCAGGCCGTCGAAGGCGTGGGTTCCGATGTAGTGTACCCCCTCGGCGAGCACCACCTGCGTGATACTCTGATAGTATGGCTGCCACGGGGCGGGAGCGTCGAAGGTGTAGTTCTGCATTCCGCCCTCGATGGTGAGGACGCCCTCTTTGAGGCGCCACAGCGACGTGCCGTCCTGACCGCCTGCAACTGCGTCGTCGCCCGGTTTGCAGCCCGTAAGCGCGAGGCAGAGAGCTGTTGCTAAGAGGTTGAATATGAGCTTGATTTTCATTGTGGTCGGGCTACTGTTTCCGGGGTTCCTTGACATATTTGTCGAGCCAGCCGAAGAACTCGCGGTTCCAGGCGAGGTTGTTTTGCGGCCCGAAGACCTGGTGGGCTTCGTTGTCGAACGCGACCAGACGGCTCGTAACGCCCAGCAGGCGCGCGGCGGTGTGGGCTTCGAGGCTCTGGGTGTAGGGGATGCGGAAGTCTTTGAGTCCCGTGATGATCAGGATCGGCGTGTCCCAATTCTTGACCAGACGGTGCGGAGAGTTGGCGTAAGAGCGCTTGGCCGTCGCGTCGTTGCTCCAATAGGGGCCGCCGTAGTCGTTCTCAACGAAGAAGAGTTCCTCGGTTCCGCCGTACATACTGTCGAAATCGAAGATGCCGCAGTGGGCGATGAACGCTTTGAAGCGTTTTTGGTGGACGCCGGCCAGGTAGAACGACGAATAGCCGCCGTAGCTTGCGCCGACGCAGCCCAGGCGGTCGGCATCGACGAAGGGCTCTTTGGCAACGTCGTCGATGGCGGCCAGAAGGTCTTTAATGTTTTGGCCGGAGTAGTCGCCCGAGATCTGGTCGGTCCACTCCTGTCCCATTCCGACGGTGCCGCGGCGGTTCGGGGCGACGACGATATATCCACGGGCCGCCATAAGCTGGAAGTTCCAGCGATAGCTCCACCCCTGGGAGATGGGGCTTTGGGGGCCGCCTTCGCAGTAGAGGAGGGCGGGGTATCTCTTCGAGGGGTCGAAATCGGGCGGGTAGGTGACGAACGTGAGCATCTCGCGCCCGTCGGTGGTCTTGACCATTCGACGCTCGATGAGGCCCATTTTCAGGTGCGAGAAAATTTCGCCGTTGACGTCGGTCAGCGGGGTGAGGGTGCCGTCGGCGGTGTCGAGCAGGAAGAGTTCGGCCGCGCGATCCTGGCGGGTCATCGAAACGACGATCTCTCCGTTCGCCGCGCGCGACGCTGCCACAATGTCGTAATCGCCTTTCGTGATGAAGGTTACGTTACCTGCGAGATCGACCTTGCAGAATTGGGCGGTTCCGAACCACGGGGCGATGAATTGCAACTCGTCGTTGCCGTTCCAGATGACGTTCGTGGCGCTGTGATCGAAGTTCGCCGTGAGGTCGGTGAATCCTCCCGAGGCGATGTCGTAAATGAAAAGGCGTTCGCGGTCGGCCTCGTTGCCCGGGCGACGCATACTGCGGATGGCGATGCGGCGATCGTCGGGCGAGAAGACGGGATATTTGTCGTAGCCGACCATCACCGTGCGGTCGGGCACGGCTTTGGCGAGCTCCCTCGCGGGTTTGCAGATGTTCGTGGTCGTGCCGCTCTCGATGTCATACAGATAGACGTCGGAGTCGGTCGAGAGGGCGTATTCGGTCTCGTTCATCTTCTTGCAGGTGTAGGCCAGCTGCGTCCCGGCGTTGTTCCACGCGATCTCCGCCGCGTCGAAATAGGGCTCCAGGGGGCTGTCGTAGGGTTCGCCCGCCATAATGTCGATGCCCGGAGCGTCGGTGCCGAAATCGGCCACGAAGATGTGCAGGTGGCTGCCGTCGGTCCATCGGTCCCAGTGGCGAACCATCAACTCGTCGTAGGCGCGCGCCTTCGATTCGGGAAGGTCGGGATAGATGTCTGCGCTTATGCGATTCTCGACCTTGACCCTTTGAACATAGTAGAATTTGTTGCCGGCCGGGGCGATGCCGAAATATTCGATGTCGCCGTCGAGGTGGGAGATCTGTTTCAGGCCCGTTCCGTCGGGAGCGACGCTCCACATTTGCGACGAGCCGCCGCGATCGGACAAGAAATATATCTTATCCCCGTCGGCGCTCCAGACGGCGTTGCTTGCGCCGGCGTCGCGAGCGGTTATCTGTTTTGCGTCGCCCGAGGGGATCGGCTGCACCCAAAGGGTGGTGACGCCGCGGTTTTCGGCCACGTTATAGTCGGTGCGGCCGTAAACCACCCGCGAGCCGTCGGGCGAGACGGCGAACTCGCCGATGCGCCCCATTTTCCACATCACTTCAGGGGTCAACATTCCCGCCGCGATCTCCTCGGCTGTTTATTTCGAGCGGTGTGGAACTTTCGGATTTGTCGGCACAACCGGCTGCAAATAAGCTCATTGCAATTAGCGTTAAGGTGAAGGTCTTTTTCATTGTTCGGTTAAGGTAGTATGAGTTGATATTTAGTCTTTGATCTGCGCGATAACATCCTGAATGGTCATATAGCTTGCGGAGGTGGCGCGGGTGGCTTGCGGTAGGGTCATCCATTCCACGGAGGTGATGTCCTCATCTCTTTGCGGCTCGACGCAGGCGGGGGCGCCGTTGTATCTCATTTTGTACCACGTGGTTCGCTTCATCTCCCAGCGCGCGGCGGGTTCGTACCAATAGAAATGGAGCGTGCGTGCGATCTCGGTGCCGACATCGATACACGAGGAGGCGAGGCCGCACTCCTCCGACACCTCCCTTAGGGCGCACTCTCGCAACGTTTCGTCGGGTTCCAGATGTCCCTTGGGCAGGTCCCAGAACCCGCGGCGCTTGATCATCAGCACCTTGTCGTCACAGAAAACAGCCCCTCCCGCGGCTTCGACGGGGGTGAAAAGGGCGCAAAAGCCGTCGAACACCCTGTTTGCGTCGGGAGACCAGAGAGTTAGCCGGCGGGAATCGTCGAGGGCTTTTAATATACGCTCGATGCCTGGCACTTCGCCTGTGCGGTCGAACAATGTTTTCCCCTCCGAAGTTTGGTAATCGGAGGTGAAAATGATAACTTTGTCGGCATAATAAACTTTTTTCATCTCTTACTGCTATGAATTCCCAAGCGAATAAGCCCTCTACAGTCGCGAAAAATATCGCCGCCGGGCTCCTGCAAATTAACGCAATTAAACTCAGTCCTGCAAATCTTTTTACATGGGCCAGCGGCTGGCGTTCGCCCATCTATTGTGACAACCGGCGCGTGCTGTCGCATCCCGATATGCGCACGCGGGTTCGCGATGCGTTTGCCAGTCTTGTTCGCGCGAAATACCCCGAGGCGGAGGTCATAGCGGGGGTCGCAACGGGAGCTATCGCCCACGGGGTGTTGGTTGCCGAGGCGCTGGGGCTGCCCTTTATGTATGTGCGCTCGGCGCCGAAGGGTCACGGGTTGGAGAATCTTATCGAAGGTGAGTACCGCGCGGGGCAGAAAGTGGTTGTCATCGAAGACCTTATCTCGACGGGAGGCAGTTCGTTGGCGGCGGTCGGCGCTTTGAAGGCTGCCGGGTTGGATGTGCTCGGGATGGCGGCGATATTCACATACGGGTTCGACACTGCCGTGCGCAATTTTGCCGAGGCGGGGGTCGCGCTGGACACGCTGAGCGACTATCCTACGTTGATCGCGCTTGCCGAAGAGACGGGGTATGTTCGCGCGGAAGATGTGGCGGCGCTTCGGAAATGGAGGGAAGATCCTGCTAAATTTTAGAGTTATGACTGAGAAGTACGAAAGCAAACAGCAGCAGATACGCAAGTCGGCGGAGGTGATTTACACGGCGTTGGCAGATTTTAATAATTTTACGCCGATCATCGGGGATAAGGTCGAGGGGTGGAAGGTCGAGGGGGATGAGTGTTCGTTCCGCGTGAAGGGCATAGGCGTCGCGCTGAGGATGGTCGAGAAGATCCCCGGCGAACTTATCAAGATAGAGGCGGCCGACTCGTCGCCGTTCGGGTTCACGTTCTGGGTGCAGCTCAAAGAGGTCGCGCCATACGACACGAGGATGCGTCTGGTGCTGCACGCGAATATGAATATGATGATCAAGATGATGATCGGCAGCAAAATACAACCTGCGCTCGACGGCATAGCCGAGCAGATAGCGAAGACGTTCAACGCCATAATGGACGACGAACTCAAAAAACTCCTTTACGACGAGTGCATCCGCTATAAAATGCCGGATGAGATGCTCGACCGTTTTATAGGGGCGATGAGCGAATTTCGTCTGAAAAACCGCCAGGTGCTCATACCTTACGGCAAGATGGACGCCAATGTCTATGTCCTCAAAAGCGGGCTCATCCGTTTCTGCTACTTCGACGGGGAGAAGGAGAAGACTTACGGGTTTTCGTCTCCGGGCACGGTGATAATCTCGTACCACTCACACTTTATGCGCGCCCCATCGTTCTTTCAGCTCGAATCGTGCGGCGAGAGCGTCGTTGAGAAGATCTCCCAAAGCGAGTTCGACGAGATGGTGGCCTCTTCGCACGAATTCTCACAGTGGGTTTTGGCCATCCATCTGCAACAGCTCTATTTCAATGAATTTAGATATGCGGTCGTGAACGGTCTGGCGAAGGAGCGCTATCTGTCGCTCGTGAAGAACCGCCCAGAGATCATTGCGCGCGTGCCGTTGAAGATAATCGCGTCGTATCTGGGTGTGACGCCCAACTATCTGAGCCGCCTCAAAAAAACGTTGAAATAGAGGGTGAAAATCGCCGATAGTGACATAGTGTAGCTTTTTTTGCAATTCGATTACGTTTCTTTGCGGCGATACACTGTTTTAAGTCGAACTTAAATTAAACCGTAAATGAAACGAATCATCTCCTTTTTTACGATGGCACTCGCCGCGTTGGTCATTGCGACCGGAATGCAGGCGTGCAAGAATGATAATCCTACCGCTCCCGAGGCGACACTTTCGACTGACGCTCCCGCCGAGATCGTCTTCAACGCCGACGGAACGGGCGGTGTGAGCGTCATCACCGTTACGACGAATCAGGACTCATGGGGCCACACTCTCACTCCCGCCGAAGGATGGCTTTCCGCTTCGGCGGATGGCAATGAACTTACGCTTACCGCTACGCCCAGCACCTCCGAGGAGGATGTGCGCGAGCAGGTCGAGTTGCGCATAACGGCGGGTGAGGCCACTGCGGTGGTGATCGTCGTGAAGCAGAATGAATATGTTGCTCCTCCGACTGCGGTAGCTTTCGAGGTCGAAGGACTGACGGGCGACGTCGAGGTGACCTACACCGACGGCAGCTCTTACGCGGCGGTCGTGGAAGAGGGTGTTATCGAGGTGCCTGAACCCGATATCACGGCAGGGAAGGTGGTTTACAGTATTTCGACCGAAGACGCGGACGAAGTGCTCATAGGGCGTAAATTGAATAGCGATGCCCTTATCGCCTTGAAGTTCGCGGATGGAGCACTCGCTTTTCGTGACGCCGACGGCGAAGGGAATATCCCTGTCGGGACCTACGCCGAGTTCGCGATGCTGAACGACGAAAATATCTTCGGTGGCGAAGGTGAGGCGCGAAGCTATATTCAGGACGCCGATATCGACCTGCTCGGAGCGGAAGAGCTCGAAGCGGCGGGTCTCGTTCGTCAGAATTGGGCACCCATAGGCCATTTTGAGATTCACGGCCTTCAGGAGCAACCCACCGAAAAGGGTTTCAGGGGCATTTTCGATGGAGGCGGATTTGTGCTGAGCAACCTATATGTCGATCAGGAGTCGGAAGGACGCAGCTGCGGGCTCTTCGGGATGATCGACTGGATGGCCACGCTGAAAAATATACACATCGTTTCGGGGTCTGTCACGGGCATACGTTTTGTGGGCGGTGTGGTCGGACTGATATATTTCGACAGCACCGTGATCGAGTGCAGTAACGCGGCTTCGATTACAGGCGTGGGCGGCAGCTATAACTCGTACAATGGCGGCGTGGGCGGTATTGCGGGTAGTATCGATAGCGGTGCGGTCGTGGCGTGTTACAACACGGGCGCGGTTTCCGGCTCGGAACTCGTGGGAGGTGTTTTAGGTCATGTGTATGGTCTGGGACAGGTCGTGGCGTCGTACAACACGGGTGAGGTTTCGGGCGATATGTACGTGGGAGGTATTTGCGGGCGGCTTGAATCGGCTGCCAAAGCTTGCTATAACACGGGTAAAGTCACGGCTACGGGCGAGATTGTCGGCGCTATTGTGGGACAATTAGTTTATGTAGAGACCGCGGATTGCTATTGGTTGGCGCACACCGAAGGCGCCCGGTACGGTATCGGCGACACCGAATACGATACGGACAACAATGGGAACAATATAACCATCACCCCGGGCAACACCAATGCGGAGGCGTTCTCGGCGAGCGTGTGGCCCGCCTCGACGATGACGGGGTGGGCTATCGGAACTGGCGGATGGAACGGCCCGTGGGTCGATTGGTCTTCGGGTCCGTGGAGCTCGCTCGGCGGTTGGGTTGCGGGAGGCACCCCCGAGGGTGTTAATTCCGATTTCCCGAAGCTCTATTGGGAATGATATGGAGCAAAGCTAAAAAGCAGCCGGAGTTTTCATAGCTTCGGCTGTTTTTTCTATATTTGCAGGCGATGGACGAGCTCAAAAAACTGCTCTATGAGGAGTACCGGTACAAAATATCGGACAGCCTGCTCGATGAGTTTATCGGAGCGATGACCGAGGTGCGTCTCAAAAACAAGGAGGCGCTTATACCATACGGCAAGTTCGACGACAGTGTCTATGTCCTCAAAAGCGGCATCGTGCGTTGGTGTTATTTCGACGGCGAGACCGAAAGGACATACGGGTTTTCAAATCCCGGGACGATGATCATCTCATATCATCCGCACTATATGCGCCGTTCGTCGTTCTTTCAGATCGAATCGTGCGGCGAAAGCGTCGTGATGAAGATATCGAAGAGGAAGCTCGACTCTCTGGTCGAGGGTTCGCACGAATTTGCGCTGTGGATGCTTTCGATACAGTCCAGAAAGCTCTACTTCAACGAGTTCAAGCTCGCCGTCATAAGCGGCACCGCGAAGGAACGCTACCTGTCGCTGATCGGGGACCGTCCCGATATGATGGCGCGGGTGCCACTCAACATCATCGCCTCATATCTGGGCGTCACGCCCACCTATCTGTGCCGTCTGAAAAAAGAGCTGAAAGCGGAAATTTTTGAAAAATCAATATAGTACGATTATTTTTCATAATCGTTTGGTTTATTTTGTGGCTATGTGACGAAAAGTTAAACCCAATAATCAAACGAATATGAAAAAAACTTCCAAACAATTCGTGTCTGCCCTGGCAGGTGCGGCTGTCGCATTTGCAACTCTGTTCTCTGTGGGATGTGCCGATTATCGGGACGACATAGACGAGCTGAAAGGGCGTGTGGATAAACTCGAGGGCCTTGTCGAGACCCTTCAGCAGCAACTCGACGAAGGGTCGATGATAGAGTCGGTGACTGAGCTTCCCGACGGTACGGGATGGCGGATAACGTTTACCGGCGGCTCGTCGCGCGCACCCAAATCGATCGACATCCTGCACGGAGAGGATGGCAGCCACGGCACGACGCCGAGGGTGGAGGTCAAGACAAACCCCGACGGAACGACCTCGCTGTGGATCGACGACGAGGAGCAGTGCGTCCTCACGGGTGTCGCCCCGAAGATCGAAGTGCGTCCCGGCACGGGTGGCAAGGGGCTTTACATCTGGTATAACACCACCGAGGGGTATCCCGCCGCCGGTTGGAAGAATACCGGGGTCGATATTACGGGTACCGATCCCCTGAGCGCCATCGTCGAGAACCAGGCCGACGGAACGGTGACCTTTATTCTGAACGACGGCAAGCAATATACGTTCGCGATGAGCTCCACGGCGCAGGCTTTCGAGATAATGGCCACCGGTGCTGTAGAATTCGCCGCCTCGGATAGCCGCCGGATCGGTTTCCGTGTCAATCCCTCTACCGCCTGGATACCCACCGGAGAGGGCGACGCCATCGCCAAATGGGCGCTCGACCAGATCGGCACCCGCGCGAGCTATGTAACCCCCTCGGAGGTATTCTCGATCGATAAGATATTGCCCGACGGAGAGAAGAAAGGACAGTATGTCGTGACCGTCACAAGCGACGTTGCGATGCACAACTTCGAGATCGAGAGCTACGACGTGATGCTGGTGCTGAACAACAACAAGAGCACAGACGCGGACGATGACGTTCTGGTGTCGTCGGGAGCTTTCCGCCTGGCCATCACGGCCGCCGCTCCCGAGATCGTGGCAGAAGGCGCGGCCGGAGAGAACCACTATTGGACGCTGAACGATCTGGGTACCTTTACGGTCACAGGTACGGGGGCGATGCCGATGTACAGCGCCACCGGCAGCCCGTGGCACAGCGTGAAGGGGGATATCCTCAGGGTCGTCATCGCAGACGGCGTCACCACCGTCGGGCCGAACGCTTTCCATACCTGTCCGAACCTCGAAAGAGTGTCGTTCCAGGGCAATATCGAGAAGATTGACCAGTATGGGTTCTACGCCTGCCCGTTGCTTGTGGATTTCACCATTCCGACCACCGTGCTGGAACTTGGCAACAACGCCTTCCAGAACTGTACGGGTCTTAAAAGCATAGCCATTCCGAACAATGTGACGAAGATGGGAAGCAACGTCTTCAACGGCTGTTCGGGTCTCGAAAGCGTCAGTATAGGCACGGGGATCAACACTCTGGGCAGTTTCGGATTTGCGAAATGTACGGGCCTGACGACCATCTCGATACCGGGCAACATCGTGACCACGGGAACTTATGCGTTCCAGGGCTGCTCGAACCTTGCGAGAGTTACCCTCGGGAACGGCATCGAGACGATCAGCAACAACACTTTCGACGCCTGTCCCCTCATAACGACCATCACCATTCCGGGCAGCGTCAAGACTCTCGGAAACAATTCGTTCAACGGCGCCGGCCTGACCTCCATCTCCATCCCCGCGAGCGTGACGACACTCGGTACGAGCGTTTTCCGCAATTGCAAGAGCCTTACGGGCATCGAGATACCCGATACGGTGACGAGCCTCGGCAACACCGCCTTCCAGGACTGCACGGCTCTCTCCAACGTAACAATCGGCCGGGGTGTGCCCACTCTGGGAAGTTCGGTATTCAACGGTTGCACCGCCCTCGGCTCGATCGTAATTCCCGACAATGTGACGACTCTCGGCGCCTCCGCCTTTGCGAATTGCACCTCGTTGAGGTACGTCACCATCGGCGGCGGGATAACCAACGTCCCCAATATGGCCTTCTACAACTGTCCGGTGCTCACCTCCGTGACCGTCACCGGGACTACCGTGCCGGCGCTCGGGCTGCCCTCGAACTTCGAGGCGGATGGCGACACGCTCTACGTTCCCGAGGGAAGTCTCGCCGCGTGGCAGGGCTCGGACTGGAACAGCGCCTTCACGACGATCACCGACGGCGAGCAAAGGGCGCAGCTCACATATCTGCTCGCGGCGGATTGGTGGTCGGCCGATTACATCGGAGGTCGCGGCGTGAACTCCGTTTCGATGCGTCTGCAAACCTGCCCTCCGAACGAGATCGCGCAGAATCCCTATTTCTACGACCTGCAATTGTGGGTGGATTGTTCCCCGATAGATATGAGCCAGCGCATTCTCGACATTCCGGTCGGAACGTATGAGGTTTCGGCAGCCGGAGGGGCGGGCAAGCTCCATCCGAGCAACACGAAGCTGCAACCGTGGGTGAACGGCATCAGAAGGGATGTAATGGACATCGTCGGCGGAACGATGGTCGTCACGGGGGATCACAACCACTATGAGATAGCGTTCGATATGACACTCGGGGATGGGTCGGAGTTTCACGCCGATTTTGTCGGTCGGTTGGACATTATAAATTCGGGTGTGGCTCCCGACTTTTCCCAAGATGTGAACGCGGGCGAGATGAGAGTGTCGGATATATTCTACTATCCCCAAGCCTTGGACGGCATTGTGGACGGCTATATGTTCATAGCGATGTCGGACGGGCTGACGATCGAGAGGGTAGGCGACAGCAATGTTTTCAGGGGCGCCGGATGGATATTGGAGGCTCAGCTGAGCGCGGCTGTCGGCAGCGGAGAGAATATTCCCGACGGAACCTACACAGTTGCCGACGGAGTGGCGCCGGGACGCTTCACCGCCGGTGTGTTGGAGGGCGGATCGTGGCTCAGATATTACGACAACGGGAAGTTGGGCGAACAGGCGCCCTTGAAGTCGGGGACTTTGACATCGACCAGGTCGGGCAGTTCGTACACGATGACCCTCAGCGTTCAGGACAGCAAGGGGCACACGGCCACGGGCACGGTCACCGGA
>QMCD01001840.1_pt1 | contig 13008 bp, 13 predicted proteins | sample 1821841 | NCBI WGS metagenome assembly QMCD01 (sample SAMN01991225, study PRJNA193472) | Termite gut metagenome, whole genome shotgun sequencing project. | isolation source: worker | host: Macrotermes natalensis | reverse complement strand
AACGGCGACCATCTACAATTTCCTGCAGGATATCAACAGCCGCTGCGCCAAGGAAGTTGAGATTATCGGAGCGAAAGAATGGATAGAAGACCTCTCAAATATAAATACAAAATTTGAAGAGCTGATGAATAAACGCTACGATGATAATGCAGGACAGGAGAGCATTATTCTTCGCGAAGTCCGTAAGGAGTTTGACAGTGTTTATACACAGATCATCAACCGGATTAATGCCCATATTTTGCTGATGGATGCTGGTGAAAGCCTGTCGGGATTTGTCCGCAAGATGAACGAGCGCATTGCCTACTACGAAAATACTATTGCTACCCGAAAAGGCAGAGCCGATGCAAAGAAAAGTGAATAGGATAATGAGTAAATAATGATACCAGTAAATAATGATACCAGTAAATAATATCACTAACAGTCAACGGCAAGGCGTACAATCCCGGATGGCTTCATATTTTTCCATGACGATACTTCCTTTGTTCGGTTTCCGAGAGGACAAACTGGAGCAAGGATATACTTGCCGAGACTTCGGCAAAGGCAAACCGAAGCAAGGACAGATTTGCCGAGACTTCGGCAAAAACCGAAGCAAGGACAGATTTGCCGAGACTTCGGCAAAGGCAAACCGGAGCAAGGACAGACTTGCCGAGACTTCGGCAAAGGTAAACCGGAGCGGGGACAGACTTGCCGAGACTTCGGCAAAGGTAAACCGGAGCGGGGACAGCTTGCCGAGACTTCGGCAAAGGCTAAACCGATTGCCCGGATTATCTCAGCTAAAGCTTCGATGCTCTCGCTGCACTTCGTGGCTCGGGTGTCTTCGTGCCTCGCAATGACAATAGCCCCCTGCCCCCTGAAAGGGAAAAGCAAGAAAGCAGTTGAAGGGAGCAGGGGGCGTACTGCTGTATTGATTGTCCTGTTTTCGATTATGTCAATAGGACAAACAGTCCTGGGGCAGGGAACCCATCAGATACATCTGATGATTAACCCAAACCCTACAGTGAATTTTGGGACAAGTGTAAACCCCTTATATAATCCGATGATCTTTAATTTCAGCGATTCCTCAAGCGTAAATCCGGGAGTTATTACCAGCTGGAACTGGAATTTCGGCGACGATAGCACTTCAACCCTCGCAAATCCCGCTCATACATATATCACTCCGGGTTATTATGATGTAAGGCTGACAGTAGGCACTCAGGCAGGCTGCGATTCATCCTTAACCAAAACCATTTTTGTAAAAGGTGTAGACAGTGTATCGCTTATTGTCGATAATGCTGTTCAGTGTGAACCGGGCAATTCATTTGCTTTCACGGGAGGCAGTGTTCCTGCCGCATATAGCTATCAGTGGGATTTCGGCGACGGCAGTACCTCAAGCCTGGCAAGCCCTGTTCATTCCTATGCCGACAGCGGAACATTTACAGTTCGCTTAATTGTGTCGGCACCGGCACCAAGCGTGGATATGGATACGGCTTACGCAACGGTTAAAGTAGTGCCTACTCCCAATGTGCATAGTGCGAATAACGTATATTGCAGCGGAGAGGATGTTCCGGCTTACTACTTCACGGGAGACGTGCCGGGAGCTGTCTATATGTGGAACCGTACGCTGGGGCAGAATATAGCAATCGGCTTAAATCAGGTATCGGGTGTTGATTCCATGCCGGAATTTACAGCTCAAAATAACGGATTCCGGCATATAACGGCAATCTATCATGTAAAGCCCTATTATACGACAGATGGATTGACCTGTGAAGGTACAGGGGAAAACTTCATGATTACGGTAAATCCTGTGCCTCAAATGGCGAATGTGCCGGACAGAGTATATTATAACGGACAAAGCGTAGTGGCATACACCTTTACCGGAAATACTCCCAATGCCAATTATTCATGGCGATTTCTCAGTGGGGATACCATAAACGGATTAGCTGCTACTGGAAATAACCAAATGCCTGCATTCACAGCGGTAAATAACCGCATTGCTCCTATAAACGCCCGCTATGAAGCTGTGCCTGTTTATGCCTACGCTCACAAAACATGTACCGGTACCACCGACACCTTTGACATTACGATTATGCCGAATGGTTCTGTTTCCTTAACAGACTACATACAAGTGTGCGGCGATGAAAGTGAAGTAATGCTTTCCTGTGAAAACAATGTGCCCGACATCACACTGTATTATAAAATTATTTTCAGCGATAAAGCGCTTGAAGCGGGATTCGACAATATAAACAGTCTTACGTTGCTTGCGGACAGCATTCCGGTAGTGATTCCTTCGGGGATAGAATCGGAAAAATATATCGGACATTTATACATAAAAAGCAACTATTCCAGCCAGTATGATATTTATGATTTTGTGATAGATGTTATGCCGACTACCCGCATTATTCAACAGCCTGAATCGAAAGTGATGATTTGTAATTCCGATAGCTTTATTTTGGAAGTGGCAGCCGAAGGTACAAATCTGAACTACCAATGGTATAAAGATGGCTTGCCGATAGCCGGAGCCACTCAGGCTTTTTATGAAAAAGCTAATGCCGATTCTTCCGATTTCGGATCTTACACCGTAGAAGTAAGCGGCGATTGCGGAACGCTAATGAGTTCGGTAAGCAGTGTTGGACCAAACAGTATTTTCATCATGCAGAAATGGAATGATGTAATTTTTATTTCAAACCGCGATTCTGCCGGCAATATACAATGGATAGAATCCTATCAGTGGTACAGGGTATATCCCGACGGCAGCATGATGCCGATTCGTGATAAGGGACAATCGCAGTATTATTCGGAAAAGGACATAGAGGGCACTTTTGCCGTGGAAGTTACTTTCGCTGACGGCTCTAAACAAATGAGCTGTCCTTATACCATCGTTCAAACACAAAAAGCGGTTGTGAAAGTCTACCCGAATCCGGGTAAGCCCAATGAAAAATTAAATGTATTTCTGGATTTGGCAGGAAACAAGGTTGAAGGGTCTATAATAGAGGTTTTCGATGAACTGGGAAAACCGGTTGACAAAAAAATAGCAACGGGAAATACTACGGAATTTTACCTGAATGTACCTTCTGCCATTTATATTTTCAAGATTACCGAACCGAATGGACAGGTAACTACACGAAAAGTAGTTATCCAAGATTAAAAGCAATACAGTAACAAATAAAGAACAATAAATAGAAACGTAATGAAGCTCAGAAACACTATCGGTAACAGTCAAGGGCAAGTCTTCCAATCCTGGATGGCTTCGTGCCTCGCCAGGACGTTCCTGGGTTTGTTCAGAGCGTCCTTGCGAGGACGGCATAGCATGACAATAAACGCACTCCGTCATTGCGACCGCGAGGCACGAAGCGGGAAGCAATCCAGGATAAAAAGCGGTACACTAACAAATAAGAAATAGTAAACAAAAAGTAATGAAACCAATAAACAACATCGGTAACAGTCAAGAGCAAGTCTTCCAATTCCGGATGGCTTCGTGCCTCGCCAGGACGCTCTTGGGCTTCGTTCGTGCGTTGCATAGCTTTAGCCTGAAAGGCTTTACTTTCATAACCGCAGGTGAACACAGTGTTACCTGCGGGAAAAAAGCAATGAAACCAACAAACAGCATCGCTAACAGTCAAGGGCAAGTCCTTCAATTCCGGATGGCTGCTTCATACTTCGCAGTGACGTTCTTCGTGCCTCGTCAAGATAGTTTTTTACCTTTCAAGAGAAAATTTTTAATATATGAATCTTAGAAGAATTGGATTTAGTGTATTTCATAACTATGATTATCTTCAATGCTCAACCGAGTTTATTGACCTGATAGAGGAATTTGAACCTGCAAAATTGAAGATAGAAGATCTTTTCAGGAATGAATATTGTCCGGCTTTTAATACTTTTGACCGGGCAATGCAGGAACTAATAAAAAACAGCTTTACGGAAGCCAAAAATGAGGCTTACCGCCGGTGTGACTATACATTTCGGGGAATGATGGATATAAACAAAATCGCCTTGAATCATTCCAAAGAAAATATAGTTCAGGCAGCTAAACGTTTGAAAATACTTTTTGATACCTATATAAACATTACACACAAATCGCAGCAGGAGCAAACTTCCGCAACAAGCAATCTTTTGCAGGAGCTGAAAGAAAACTATAAGGCAGAGACAGGAATCACAGGTCTGGCTATATGGGCGGCACAATTGAAAGCCGATAACAATGCATATAAAGCACTGATGAAAAGCAGCGATGCGGAATATGCTGCCAAAATTGAAGAAAAAGTAAAAGACGCACGCTATGAACTGGATAAAATCTATACCAAAATAATCCTGCATATCGAAGCTCTTTCGCTGATAGAAGGGGCAGAAATACATAATGATTTTATTCGGCGATGGGATACGGTATTGGAGAAATACAATAACACAGTAGCTCAACGGCAGGGAATCTCCGGAAATAAAAAAGATAATGAAGATTCGCTTGACGGTGAATATGGAAATGAATGGTAAAATGGTAAAATGATATAAAAGTTAGGAAGTTATAAATTGATAAATTTCTTGGTTGTGTTTGTTACTATTAGTTTCATAACTTCCCTAACTTTTTAACTTCTCAAGATAAGTAAGGACATGAGCATTTATATATTTTTGATTTTAAACTTTTGTTTTTTTCATTAGAGCTTGGGTAGGGCTTTTCAGGAAGTCCTGTCCTGCTCTTTCTTTTTTATACACTAACAGGAATTAATTATGAATAACAGGCTATATATAAGAAATATTTTTATCGCCAGGCTTCAGGATAAGGAGCATTTGGAACTTCTATCCAAAATAAACGACTTGATAAATGCTTATGAGCCGATAAAGGAGCTTATTATGGAAGAATTTAATGTGTTTAAAATAGCATTGTACAGTGAAGAAATGATTTTAGAAAACTATTTCCAATACAATAAAAGAAATGGATTTACCGGTCATCATATTGCACGCCGTGCTACCGATTATGCCTGGCAGGCTATTCGGGATAAAATCAATCCCTGCCTTGCCTTTGGCAGAGGAGAAAAACACAGGGACTTTATCCTGTCGCTAAACGCCTGTATCGACCATTTCAATGAGATCATCGCTACCCCGAAAAGGCAGAGCCAACGCAAAGAAAAGCGAATAGGAAAATGAGGAAATGGGGAAATGCTGTTTTGTCTGTGCGTCTTGGCGAGGCACGAAGAACGTCACTGCGAAGTATGAAGCAGCCATCCGGGATTACCCCTAAATCCCCTAAAGGGGACTTAACAGAGCGTACAAACATGAAATATAGTAAATAATAACAAAAGAAGAATAAAAGCTAAATACTAACAATAAGCACTGAACCAAAAGTCCTAAAAGATCTTTACCTTTTTCTTCCCCTTTTAGGGGGAAGTCCCGAAGGGAAAGGGGACAGGGATTTAGGGGTGAAATAATAAAGTAAAAAAAATGAAAACAAAAAATGTAGTAAAAGCAATGTTTGCAGTGTGCCTGTTGGCATGCTATTCCTGTGGTGACAAACTCACAGTTGAAGTTCCTGTATCTTCCATGACAATAGAACTGGAAGATATTTTAGTGGGAGACGGTTCCAAAAGTACATTAAGTCCATTTAGTGCAACCGAAACTGTCCTGTTGAGCGCTATTCAAGGGATTTCGGACGAGGCAATGGAATACCGCTCGAAAATAGAGTCTATTGAAGTTGGTGCTACTTCTTCCATAAGCATTATTGCTACCGACAGTGTAGGAACGCTTGTAGAAGAATTTCTCCTGAGTGCGAACGATGTGGGTGACTTCACTATTCCCCAATATAATTTGGGGATGCTCTATAGCGACAACATACATGATTTCGCTTCCAAAGTTCTGACGAAACTCTTCGTAAGCGAAGAAGTAACACTTACCGCTTCGGGAAAAACAGACATCCCTTCGGGAAAAAAGTTGAAGGTGAAAATCATGCTGGAAGATATCAGGCTAATAACAAATGTACTGAAACAATAATTACTCTTTTCGGGAAATAGATCTCCTTTTTCAAAATAGTAAAATACTTTTAATTAATAGGAATATAGATTATGACTGGTAGATTATACATGAAAAAGACTTGTTTTGCTAAGCTTCAGAATGTCGAGCATTTTGAGCTGATGTCCAAAATAAGAGACTTGCTAAAGGCGTATAATCCGACAAAGTTAGATATTATAGAAGAGTTTATTGTGCTTGAAATGGAGCTTGAGAATGAAGAAATCATGATTAGAAGGATGGACCACGCGCTAGCAGAGAGTAAAAAAAACGAGTTTGCCCGTCAGTGTATTATTGCACGCCGTGCTTCCGAATATGCCTGGCGGATTATTCGGAATAAAATCCAGTCCGCCATTAGCATGAGAGGAAGTGAAAAATACAGGGATTTTATCCTGGATATAAATCTCATTTTCGATTCTTTCAAATACAATCTCCTTACCGAAAAAGAAAGCAGCGACAAAACAGAGAAGAGCAAAGTAAACTGGTGGAGATGGAAATTGTAAAACGGTGCAATCCGAACCGTCCCTAAATCCCCTGAAGGGGACTTACAGAGCGTACTAACATAAAATACAGTAGATAATAACAAGATAATAAGAACTAAAAGTACCCCATGCCCCTAAAGGGAAAAAGCAAGAAAGTGATGCTTTACGGAAGTCCCCTTTAGGGGATTTAGGGGCAGAAATAATAAACACAAAAGCAATGAAACCAACAAACAACATCAGCAACACTCAAGGGCAAGTCTTCCTATTCCGGACGGGTTGGCTACGCCGAACCCTTCGGGTTTCGTGCCTCGCCATGACAAAGCGCGTGCCTCTTATTTACACATTTACTGATTCACTCATTCCCTATTATCATATATGTAATTAAATAATTTAAACAATTCAACAAAATAAATACATGAAGAAATTAATAATACTAACCATTATAGTGTTAGGAGCATTTTTGGCAAAAGCCCAACAAAAAGGATTTTATCTTACGGTAGATGGGCACTTGGGAGCGAATAATTTTTGTTACACCTTAAACGGTGGGAATAAAAGTGTTCCCCAATTGGGTTGGGGAGGAAGTTTGGGACTGCAATACTTTTTTACAAGACACTGGGGGATAGGTACAGGGCTTGGCATATCTTTTTATAACAGCAGAGGCAATTATTCCAATTCGTCGCAAGACGACCCCGCACATTATGCATTCAATGGGATGCACGACGATGACTTGGGCTTGTTGAATGATAATTATAAGGATTATACCCTGTTGCTGGGACTAGATAACTGGACGGAAACTCAAACGGGATATTTTCTGGAAGTCCCCTTGATGCTGAGGTATCAGACCAAGTGGGGCAAAGCGGAAAAAGTGGGAATGTATTTCGGAGTGGGTGCTAAGGTGCAAATTCCGATTATCAGTCAGAAATATGGAGTAAAAGATGGTAGTCAATTATCTGTTTCGGCTTATTACCCCATTCCTGATTTGACACTGCCTGATTCAGATGGTCCTGATGTAAGTGTTCATGGTTACGGAGTCAATACGAAAACAGGCTATAAAGGCGATATGGATTTAAAGATAAGCTTTGCTGCCAGTGCAGAACTGGGTTTTTTGTTTTCACTTAGCCGGAGAGTTGATCTTACTTTGGGGGCTTATCTGGATTATGGCTTTAACAATATTAAAAAGGATAATAAAACTTCCGAAGCTTATCTGATAAGTCCTGAAAACGGCGAAAAAACTATTCAACCCTCCTCATACGTGGGAGATCATCTGCAATATCAGGGGTATATTAATTCATATACAACAGAGAACGTGAACTTGCTTGGTATGGGCTGGAAAATAGGATTGAGGATAAAATTAGGGAAATTAACCGAATCGGAAATACCGCTTAGCAAAACAGAATCAGGGGCTATTGCACCGCTTACAGAGAAACAGATCATTATCGAAAAATCAAGGGTAGACACAATCTATGTAATTGATACAGCAAAATACCAGACTATAGGAACTGTTTCCAATTCTGATAAGGGTGTTGATACGGATGTAAAACCGAAAAATCAACTTACACAAGAAGAAATGACAATTATAACAGAGCCTATCTTTTTTGATTTGGATAAAGATATTTTGCGACCTGCCTCTATTGCCATATTGAATGAGAAAGTGAAAATCCTGAAAAAATATCCTGCAATGCAATTGTTGATTACAGGGAATACCTGCGATTTAGGAAATGAAGAGTATGATATGGCATTAGGCTTACGCCGGGCTGTTTCCGCTCAGAAATATTTAGAGAGTCAGGGTATTAACAAAGCCCACATATCCACAGTGAGTAAATCATCCTCAGAACCGTTAAAGCCGAATAACAGTGAAGAAAACAGGGAATGGAATAGAAGATGTGATTTTTTCCCGATGGGATATTAATGTACAGAACCTATACAAGTTAATTTGTAGCTAAATTATGGAAATTGTCAAGTTGAATGGGGAAGACCGGCAGCTTTATGCTCTGGTAGCGCATCTGATAATGAATGAAGAAGTGCTACGCTATAATCTTAATTATCCTTACCGGACTTCCGAAACACACAAGTGGTTTATTGCAGTGGACAAAGAGAATACGCTTGGTTTTATACCTGTAAAGCTGAAAGAAGGGAAAGCTGTTATTAACAATTATTATGTGGAAGATGATGATAAGACGGTTTTTTCCTTATTGCTGCAGGAAGTAATTAAAGACCTACAGCCGGATTTTGAAATTGAATCTGTAACACAAACGCAGCACGTTCCCTTTTTTGAGAAAAATGGCTTTTCGATTCTTTTCTTTTGGACAAGATATGTAAAAATGATAGTATTACGCGATGCGAGAAAACGTCTATAATTTGGCAATGAGTCGGATAGGGATTGTCTTCAGCGAGTTTGACAATATCTACGTTTCCTTTTCCGGCGGGAAAGACAGCAGCGTAATGCTAAACCTTTGTATTCAGTACATCAGAGAGCATAAGCTGGATAGAAAAATCGGCGTTTTTCACCTGGATTATGAGGTACAGTATAACGAAACGCTTCAGTATATCGACCGCGTATTTCAGCAGAACCCCGATATTATCGAAGTATACCGCATCTGCGTTCCTTTCAGAGTAAGCACCTGCACTTCGATGCATCAAACATATTGGCGACCATGGGATGAGGCGTGCAGGGATTTTTGGGTGCGTGAACTCCCTGCCGGCAGTTATACGAAAAAAGACTTTCCGTTTTACAGCGAAGAAATGTGGGATTATGATTTCCAGATTCTTTTTGCCCAGTGGCATCACCGGCTGAAGCAAGCACAAAAAACCTGTTGCCTGGTAGGCATACGCACACAGGAAAGCCTGCATCGCTGGCGAACCGTGCACAGCAACAACAGAAAGAATATGTACCGGAACTTCAAATGGACACGGCAACTGACGGACAATATTTGCAATGCGTATGTAATTTACGACTGGCTTACAACGGACATTTGGGTGGCAAATGCCCGTTTCGGCTGGGATTATAACCGCCTGTACGACCTTTATTACAAAGCAGGCGTTCCGCTGGAAAAGCAGCGAGTGGCAAGTCCGTTTATATCCGAAGCACAGGAAAGCCTGCTACTCTATCGCGCCATCGACCCTAATATATGGGGAAAAATGATTTGCCGTGTAAACGGCGTAAACTTTACGGCACTCTACGGAAATACAAGCGTTGTTGCCCGTAAAAAAGTCGTGCTTCCGCCGGGGCATACCTGGGAGAGTTATATGCACTTCCTGCTGTCTACTCTGCCTGAAGAAACCCGTTTGAATTATTTGCAGAAATTATCCGTGAGCATCAGTTTTTGGCGGCATAAGGGAGGCTGCCTGTCCGAAGAAACGATTGAAAAGCTGCGAGCCTGCGGTATTGAGATTGAAGTATTAAAGCATTCCAACTATAAAACAGCCAAGCGTCCGGTTAGAATGGAGTATCAGGACGACATAGATATTGCAGACTTTAAAGACCTCCCCACTTTCAAAAGAATGTGTATCTGTATTCTCAAAAACGACCATTTATGCAAATATATGGGCTTTGCAATGACAAAAAAAGAAATTGAGAACAGGAAACAAATTATGGATTTTTATCAGAGCATATATAGATGAACGAAATGGAAAAATATATCAGTCCTGTCTACAATATCAGATCCGTAGCAGTAGAAAAAGTACGGGCAAACGCATACAATCCCAATGTGGTAGCTCCGCCTGAAATGCAGCTGCTCGAACTGTCGATTTGGGAAGACGGCTACACAATGCCCTGCGTATGTTATTATCTTCCGGAAGAAGAGATATACGAACTTGTGGATGGATTTCACCGGTATATGGTTATGAAAACATCAACGCGTGTTTATGAGCGTGAAAAGGGTTTGTTGCCGGTAGCAGTGATAGATAAAAGCCTGTCGAGCCGTATGGCTTCGACAATCAGGCACAACCGTGCACGCGGCACACACAGCATCGAACTGATGACTAACATTGTGGCAGAACTGAAAAAGGCAGGTATGAGTGATAAATGGATTTTGCAGCATATCGGTATGGACAGGGACGAACTGCTCCGTCTCAAACAGGTTTCAGGCTTGGCGGCACTGTTTGCAGATAAGGATTTTAGTATACCATAGGCTTGCAGCGAGTGAACAAGCCGAAAAGAGATAAGTGTAAAAGTAATGAAACTAATAAATGGTGCAATGGTGCAATGGTAAAATCCAGAACAGCCCTGCTTTCATGGGGAAGTCCCGAAGGGAAAGGGGGCGGGGATTTAGACGTAAATAAAAGAAGCAAAATAAACAAATAAACAAATAACAAATAATACAATGAAGAAAGTAATTTTAATTTTTGCCTTAATGGCATTAACTTTAATAGCTACGGCACAAACGCAAACGTGGTATATAGGTACTCCAAACGCTACCGACATAACAGCAGTGTTAACAGAATCCGATTCTACGCTCACCATTACAGGTACAGGCAATATGATGGATTGGGACTATCCCTCCTCCCCCTGGTATACTAGCGAAGCTATTAAAAGAGTAGTAATTGGTGAAAATATAACGAGCATCGGAGATTATGCGTTTTTCACTTGCCTCAACTCAATTTCTGTTACAGTTTTAGCAAGTGTTCCGCCGACAATCAAAGAGGAAACATTCCATAATCGGGTCATTTTTTATATTCCGCCCGGCAGCGATTCTGCCTATAGGACAGCAAACCTTTGGAGCAACAAACCAATATGCGAAATCGGCAAGAACATTTTAGGTATCTGGGAAGTCGGTACACCAATTAATACCAATATAACGGCAATCTTAACAAGTGACGGAACGCTCGCCTTTGCCGGAACAGGCAATACGATAAATTATAAAAATAATAGCACCTCCCCCTGGTATGAGAAATGTTATACACAAGTAATAATTGGCAAAAATATAACAAGCATAAACAATATCAATAGCAACTACTGTTTAGAACGGAAGGAAGATATCTTAGATTTTATTATAACTTTAGCGGATCCACCGATCCAACTCCCTGTAAATAGAGAGACTATTTGTTATGTTCCGGTCGGCAGCAGTTCTGCCTATAAGGCACTAAACCCTGGTCTATACATAGTCGAAATCGGCAGCCTCGACACTTTGGGTATCTGGGAAGTCGGTACACCAATCGCCTCCGATATAACGGCAACCTTAACAAGTGACAAAGTGCTGACGTTTAGCGGCACGGGAAAAATGATGAATTTCAATAATCAAGCTTCCCCCTGGAGTAATAATAATTTATTGTTAATAAAAAGTATAGTAATTGGCGAAAATATAACAAGCGTTGGAAATAGTGCGTTTTACTTCCATACACAAGTAAGGAAACTTATTCTCCCAACCAGCCTAACAAACATTGGAAAGGATGCGTTTAATTATTGCGAGAAGTTAACCGCATTAACTATCCCGGACAGTGTAACGAGCATAGGAGAGAGTGCGTTTAGGCTCTGTAGGGGCTTAACCGGAGCGTTAATTATCCCCAACAGTGTAACGAGCATAGGGAATTCTGCGTTTGAAGGATGCAACAACATCACTTCTCTTAGCATTGGCAACAGCGTAACGAGCATAGGGGAGATGGCGTTTAGTATGTTATATCGTCTCTATTCAGAAACATTAATTATTCCAAACAGCGTAATAAGCATAGGATATAGTGCATTTGGATCGTGCGGAAGCATCTTGCATTTTATCATTGGCAAGAACGTAACAAGTATAGGACAGTATGCACTTGGTGAGGTGGCCATAGGTCGTATCACCAGCCTGGCAATCAATCCGCCAAATAGGAATGTATTCCGCAATAAAAATGAGGAATATATTCCCATTTGTGTGCCGAAGGGCAGCGTTGCGGCTTATCAGGAGGCTTCGTTTTGGATGTCCTATAGAGAAAATATATCCGAGTGTACACTCACTATCAGCGGGCAGCTTACTTACGAGTACAGTCCGCTTGTAGGAGTTGTTATCAGCTATGGGGATGGTTCGGTAACTACAGATAGCATGGGATTTTACAGTATTGAGGTAGGCGTAGGAGATTCCGTAACCTTAACGCCAACGCTGGCAGGATATTCGTTTACACCGCCGTTCAGGACATACAGCAGCCTAGCGTTAGATGTCACCGATGCTCATTTCATCTCTCGAATAACTTATTCCATAAGCAACGGCAAGGTATGTGATGCCTCTACCATTAATTTAATGGACTATATCAGCAATTATTCTCCGGGTACAATCTTTGAATTCTCCACCGACGAGGATTTCACCAATCCGATTCCGGAAGATGACGTTAGTGCTTATGCTATTAGTTTGGGAAATACAGCACCGCAAGAGCTTCCAATCCATGTCAGGGCAGTAGACAGCATTAGCGGTCACATCTCAGAAGTCAAGGCTTTCATCTTAACAGTAAATCCTGCTCCTGCATTGCAAACGATTACAGCCGGCTTAGCCAACGGATGCTCCGATAATGTGATTACTTACAGTATTCCTTCGCAAGCAAATGTAAGCTATCTATGGTCTGCTACAGGCGGTGATATAGCAGGCTTAGGTGA
>QMCD01001306.1_pt2 | contig 13029 bp, 12 predicted proteins | sample 1821841 | NCBI WGS metagenome assembly QMCD01 (sample SAMN01991225, study PRJNA193472) | Termite gut metagenome, whole genome shotgun sequencing project. | isolation source: worker | host: Macrotermes natalensis | reverse complement strand
ACAGCGGCATTTCTGCAATCGTTTGTGGCTGTGTTTGTGATGTTGATTTCTGTTGCTTATGTGGTGAAAAAGAAATGGGTTTCGATAACTGCTTTTGTAAAGAAAAATGTAATTGAAGAAATAAAAGAAAGCTATCCGATATTTTTATCACAAGCGGCAACAAGCGTTTATACGGTTAGTTTTGTAGTTGTGCTCGGCTACTTCTGGACGCCCGAAGAAGTAGGGCTGTATTCAGCAGTGGACAGAATTATGCGGGCGTTTTGTATGCTTATTTTTGTGTCAATTTCGCAGGCGTTTTACCCTAAAATAGTGCAGCTTGGGGCAGAAAACAAAATAATGGCGCTCTCGCTGGTAAGAAAAATATTTATTTTTGTGGTCGCTGCAATGCTGGCTGTGTTTGGACCTACAAGAATGAATTATCGCAAGGTTATACCAACTGTGTTGTCGGCGGCATCTTTGCTGGGAGCGCCGAGAACACGAGTTCCCGGTCTATAGAAATACTTAGCCAAACAAAATTAGGGCGCGGAAAGGAAAAAAGTGTCGACGGATTATTATCAGATATTGGATGTTTCAAAGGATGCCAGCGAATCTGACATCAAGAAAGCTTTTTATCGCAAGGCTCGTGAACTTCATCCGGATGTTAATAAAGCTCCTGATGCTGAGGACAAGTTCAAAGAACTCAACGAAGCATACGACGTTTTATCTGATGCAAATAAGCGTGCTCAATATGATCGTTTTGGTAAAGTAAGTGGCGCCGGTGGTGGCGGATACCAATATGTAGATTTTGATGACCTTTTTGGTAGCGGCTTTGGTATGGGCGATTTATTTAGCCAGTTCTTTGGTCAGTCGGCTTATGGTCGCACAAACGTGCGAAAAGAAGGTCGCGACATGGGCATTGGTCTAAAGCTTACTTTGGAAGAAGTTGCTGCGGGTATTAAAAAGGAGATCGTTTATGATCGTCTTGCTCCATGCGAGACCTGCAAAGGTACCGGTGTAGGCGAGGGCGGAAAGACTGTTAGTTGTTATGAGTGTAACGGCACCGGTAGAGTTGTCTCGGTGCAGCGAACATTTCTTGGCGACATTCAAACACAAACTACTTGCCCAACTTGCGGCGGAACCGGGCAAACCATAGACATTCCCTGCTCGGATTGCGAAGGTCAAGGCAGGCTTCCTGACAGGCAACATGTAACTATCGACGTACCGCATGGCATTCATGATGGACAGCAACTTCGCCTTTCCGGATATGGAGAAGCCGGTATGCATGGTGCTAATTTGATCGTCACCGTACGCATTGAGCCGCACAATCGCTTTAGGCGCGAGGGTGATAACTTACACATCGCTAAAGAACTATCCATAACGCAAGCCGCACTTGGTGCCAAAGTAGAAGTGGATGGTATTCTCAAAGATGAAATTGTAAGTGTGGAGATACCCGAGGGCTGTCAAAACGAGCAGATCGTGCGTGTAAAAGGCAAAGGTTTGCCGCGCTTTAAAAAAGATGCGCGTGGAGATATGTTCGTTCATGTTCAGGTGGTCATTCCCAAAGGGCTTAACAAGCGACAAAAAGAGCTACTGGAAGAGTTTGCCGCAGAGCTTGGCGACGACATACACGGAAAACGCTCTAAGATGCAAAAGATTAAAGACGCGCTTTCCTAAACAATGAGTATTCCGCATTTTTTTATCGATCAACCTATTGAGGCTCAAGTTGGCAAGTCTTTGGAGTTTGTTTTACCAAAGTTTGTAAGCGACCATCTGCACACTTTACGTGTAAGAGCAGGTGAGCAAATTGTTCTGGTTGATTTTGAGGGTCATGGTTGGCACCTTACGTTAAACAGCCCGGTTGATAAAAAAGATCAACTACTTTGCGCTGAAGTAATTGGCGAACTTAGTAGCAAGCGAAAGACCGATCTGACACTGATACAAGGCATTTCTGCGACTGATCGTATGGATCAAACAGTGCGGCAGGTCACAGAACTTGCAGTTGCTAAGATAATACCGCTGCAAAGCGAGCGCTCTACGGTTCGTTTGGACAAAAACTCCAAAGAAAAAAAGTTGGAGCGTTGGAAGCGTGTGGCCAGAGGTGCCGCTGAGCAGTCCGGTCAGCTGCATGAACCCACTATCCACATGCCAATATCGTTGGATCAGGTTCTCGCGAGCCTTTCAGACTACGATCTAGTACTCTTGTTTTGGGAAGAGCTTGGTGGGTGTTCAATATCCGAAGCCTTTGACAGTTATCGTAGTCGTTTTAATAACGAAAATCTTTCAAAAGCGGCACCCCAGAAAGTTGCGATATTTGTAGGACCTGAAGGGGGCTTTTCTAAAAGCGAAGCGGAGCTTGTCCTGGCATCCGGAGCCCACGCTGTATCCATTGGAGAAACCATACTTCGCACAGAAACCGCAGCTGTTGTAGCCAGCGCGCTTACACTGTATCAGTTGGGTGGTTTGGGCGCAGGTAATGCAGGTAATAATGATGGTCAAATTTAACGTCTATAATTTAGGCTGCAAGGTAAATCGCGTTGAATCCGATAGTATCACTGCCTCTTTGCTGGCTAGCGGGGGTAATCAGGTAAGTCGTAAAGACGCCGATGTGATTATTGTTAACACCTGCACGGTAACAGGTGAGGCAGACACAAAGACTCGAAAGGCCATTCGTCAATCATTAGCAGGAGAAAATAACCCTTGGGTAATTGCGACAGGTTGTGCGATAGCGATCGACCGGCAAGGTTTTGCAGCGCTGGGTGATCGCGTAATAGCTGAGCCGGATCGTATGCAAGCACAAGTTAAAGCCTTGGAATTGCTTGGGCTTAAAGTGGGCGCCGGTGACATTGCAACATCATCAAACGCATCTGTGCATTTAGATGGATCTCAGCTTAGAACCGGAAAAGGTTTTAACACCCGCATGGGCATAAAGATTCAAGACGGTTGTGATAATGCCTGTTCGTATTGCATTGTACATGTCGCACGTGGTCATGCAAAATCTGTGGAGCCGCAAAAGATACTTGAACAAGTAAAATCCGCTGAGCAAGCAGGAGTTAGAGAGATCGTATTAACCGGAGTAAACATTGGTGCTTGGTCGTTAATGAATGGCACCCATTCTCTTGCATACCTGCTTGAAGAAATCTTGGCTGAGACTTCTAAGCTACGTGTACGGATATCTTCGCTTGAGCCGCAGCATGCTACTGATGATTTGTTGCAGTTGATGGCAAGTTCTTCAGGTAGAGTTTGTGCTCACCTGCATCTGCCCCTACAAAGTGGCAGCGACAACACTCTTAAGGCGATGTACCGCTCTTATAACATTGAGTTTTTTGCCAATCGCATTGCCAGGGCAAAAAAACTCATGCCCAAAATTGCGCTTACCACCGATCTGATAGTTGGATTTCCGGGTGAAAGCGAATCAGACTTTGCTGCCAGCCTTAAGTTTTGCGAGGAAATGGCTTTTTCACGTATGCATGTTTTTAGATACTCCAAGCGTCCGGGCACGCCTGCAGCGGTTATGGAACCTCAAGTTTCTCCCCAAGAAAAAGCAAGGCGAGCTGAACTTGCTCGCGAATGTGCTGCACGCATGCAACAAACAGATTTAGCCAAGCGAGTTAAAACCAGCGAGTTGGTCTTGGTGGAGCGTGATGGACGTGGCACTTCTGAAAGTTACCACCCCGTACAACTTTCTTCAGAGCATGAAGTTGGCAGCTTAGTCTTGCTGCGCTTTATTGCTCAGCGTGATAATCTGTTAATAGCACAGTAATCGCTACAAAAATGTTTCATTTGATAAAAAGAGGCACTATGCATATATATGATAAGGGGAGCTTGTGGATTTTGCTAAAGTTTCGATAACGATACCCGAAAACATCGAGGTAGTGCGTTTGGTTGGTGTAAACGATATCTTGTTGCGCACGGTGGAGGATAGATTTGATGCCAGCATCACTTTGCGTGGAAATCGCATTGACATCAGTGGAGATGCGATGGAGATTCAAGTTCTCACCGCAATTTTTTCCGACATGATTAAGATGGTCGAGAGTGGCGATGACTTAACGCCGGATCTGATATCTCGCTCTATCGACATGATAAACAACGGCGAGTTTCCGGCTTCCATTTTGCGTGAAGACATCTTGCTCACTTATAGGGGTAAAGCCATCCGAGCTAAAACAGCCGGACAGAAACGTTATGTGGACGCTATCAGAGCCAACACCATAACTTTTTGCATTGGTCCTGCCGGTACCGGAAAAACCTACATTGCAATGGCAATGGCAGTAGCAGCGCTTAAACGCAAAGAAGTAAACCGCATTATTCTTACACGTCCGGTTGTGGAGGCAGGGGAGTCGTTAGGTTATCTGCCGGGAACTTTAACAGAAAAAGTGGATCCGTATATTCGTCCGCTCTATGATGCTTTGTTTGATATGACCGATATGGAGCGCGGAGCGCAGCTTATTGCTCAAGGAGTAATCGAGATTGCGCCTTTAGCTTTCATGCGCGGTCGCACCTTAAACGATAGCTTTATAATCTTAGATGAGGCACAAAACACTACTCCTGATCAGATGAAGATGTTTTTAACACGTCTGGGATTTGGCTCAAAGATGGTCATCACCGGCGACGTAACCCAACTTGATCTGCCCAAGCGCATATCCGGATTAAAGAGCGTAAGACAAATCCTTGAGGGCTGCGAAGACATTGCCTTTAATGACTTGACCGGAAAAGATGTGGTGCGCCATCATTTGGTTCAGCGGATAGTTGCAGCCTATGATGAGGCTGATAAACTTGCGCTCGCGAAAAAACTCGACAAAGAAAGTAAGTAGCTCGGAGATTACATGGAAGTTTTTATCGATAATCGCAGTGGGCAAGAGTTGCCGCTTGAACGTATTAAGGACTTGGCAAATTTCGTTGTAGGTCAAGATGAACTTATGAAAGATTTGAGTTTAAAGTCTCTTGAGGACTTGGAGCTTTCGATTTCATTTGTTGATACCGAGGAAATAACTGCACTTAATTCTCAGTATCGCAATAAGTTTCAACCTACAGATATTTTGAGCTTCGAAATGGATGACGACATTTTGCTTGGTGATATTGTCATCAATCCGGATGTGGCAAAAAAACATGCGAGCATCGAAGAGTTAAGTCTGGAAGAAGAGTTATGGGTGCTGGTAATCCACGGAACATTGCACCTACTGGGCTACGATCATATGGAGCCGACTGAAACCAAAGAGATGGAAGAGCTGGAAGACAAATATTTTACTGCATGGCTTGCACATATAGGATCGGAGTAAGTCATGGATGAAAGTAATCAAAAAAAGCATGACATTGATAGCCAAAACAGCATTCCAACTGATACGCATAGATCGTCTATAACAAAAGCCTTTAGATACGCAATCGAAGGTCTTATATACACAGTAAAAACTCAGCGCAATATGAAAGTTCATCTTGTTGTGGCAGTTCTTGCCATAATAGCGAGCGTGCTTCTCAAGTTGACTTCTATAGAGTGGGCAATAATTCTTGTGTTGATCGGCTTGGTGCTGATGACCGAGATGTTAAATACAGCCATCGAGGCCATTATCGACTTAAGTTCGCCTGAGTATCACAAGCTGGCAAAAATTGCCAAAGATGTAGGCGCAGGCATGGTGCTGGTCTTTGCAATTTTGGCAGTTATAGCCGGACTCATAGTGTATGTCTCAGCATATTTGCGATTGGTCGGATAGAAAATGAATAAAAGTCAAGACAGCGCCTTATTACCGAAAAGCTTACAACCGGATGCGCAAAGCGATTTTTGCAGCGGCTTTGTGACGCTAATAGGCAGGCCAAATGCCGGGAAAAGCACTATAATCAATGCGGTCATGGGCAAAAAAGTTGCTATAACTTCCAGCACCCCACAAACCACCCGACATCGATTCAGAGCTGTTCTAACTTCTGAACATTATCAGTTAGTACTCGTAGACACCCCGGGAATCCATAAACCACATGACGTGCTTGGTGAAGAACTAAACCGCAGCGCCAGCAAAGCGATCGAAGCCGTAGATGCAATATGTTTTGTACTTGATGCTTCCAAGCCTTTCGGTACCGGAGATGAGTGGATATTGGATTCAATCAAGAGCTCTTCGGCACCTAAAATACTTGTGGTGTCAAAGACAGATCTTGTGGGTAAAGACACAGTTTTAGCTCAAATTGATGCAGCAACGAATGATTATAAGTTTGACTCTATTATTGATGTAAGTGCATATAATGGCAGTAATATTAATAAGTTTATTAATCTGGTTTCAGCCTTCTTGCCCCACGGTCCACTTTGGTTTCCGCCCGATCTTACAACCGATCAAGCTGTAGAAGTTATCATCGCCGAGTTTATCCGCGAAAAAGTCTTAACTTCGACATTTGAAGAAGTGCCTCATGCAGTTGGCGTGCAGGTAGAAGAGTTAGAGTACGACAACAAAAAGAACTTGTATTCAATCTACGCCATCATCTATGTAGAAAGAGAGTCGCAAAAAGGGATCCTGATTGGGCACCACGGAGAGCGGATTAAGCACATAGGCACTCAGGCACGTTTAGATCTGGCTCAGTTTTTAGGCGCAAAGGTGTATTTGGATCTTCGCGTAAAACTACGCAAAAACTGGCGACGTGATGCCAATCAGATCAGGCGTTTTGGCTATGGAGAAGGAGCTTAGCGCATCGGATGGACAAGTCCACAACTCTGATCGTTCTCAAAAAGACTAAACTGGGCGAAACTGACCTGATCATCAATGGGTTTTGCGAAGATGGGCATCAATTACGCGCAGTTGCCAAGGGCGCTCGCAAACCGGGTTCAAAGCTAGGTGTACATTTAGAGCTTTACTCTCGAACCAGGGTTTTGGTAAATAACGGCAGTCGTAGTCTGGGCATAATCACTGAGGCTCAAACTATACAAAGCAACGAAAAATGCCGTGCAGATGTTCTGCACTCTGCCGGAGCTGCCGCCATAGTTGAGCTGTTGGATAAGATATCGGCAGAAAGCGACGGCGACGTAAGGCTCTTTGCTTTAGTGTGTGAAGCTTTGCGCTGTGTCGGGGATGTGGATGACTCGGTAGTCAGACTGATTACCGCCACGGCTTTGTTAAAGATCGCTTCACAGACCGGCGTACGACCATCGCTTAAAGACTGCGTGTATTGTGGGGCACCAATGAGTGTTGGATCTCGGTCAAAAGTAGCTTTCTCATTAGCCCAAGGTGGGGTCGTTTGCGAGCAGTGCCTACCGGAGATCGTTGAGCAAGGCTACAGGTCAGAAGAGCCACAACTAATTGAGTGGGCAGAAGTTGCCATCACCTCAAGATTCAAAGATCTTGAGACTTGCGACCTAGCGCGCACCAAAGATACGTCATGTGATGATCTGGGTCAGGCTTTGCTTGTATGGGTCAGAGAATGGATACGGTTTCACCTTGTAAATCGGCTTAAATCTCTCGACTTTCTTATCACTTTCAGATAACATAGACAGGTTGTGTTTTTGACCCTTGGCCTAGTACGTCGAGACCACCGACGCGTAACTCAGCTTGGGGCGTATCAAAGAAAGGTGGATATTATGCCGCTTACGAAAGAAAGAACGGCGGAGATCATCGCGGAGTTTGGCGATAACGCTCAAGACTCCGGATCCGCAGATGTGCAGGTAGCACTACTTACCGAGCGCATCAGAGACCTGACCGAACACCTAAAGATCCATAAAAAGGATCACCACACCCGCCGCGGTCTATTGATGCTTGTCGGACGTCGTCGCAGACTTTTGACCTACATTAAAAAGCGCGACGTCATTGCCTATCGTGAGCTTATCGCGAAATTGGGCATCCGCGACAACATATAAGAAGTGGGCGAAAAATTAATGACTAAAATTACCGAGACCTTTGAGTTGTTTGGCAAAGAATACACGCTAACAACCGGCGAGGTCGCAAAACAGGCCACCGGTGCGGTGATCGTCTCACAAGGCGAATCAGTTGTAATGGTGACCGCAGTCGTATCCGACGAGAAAAAGGATTACGACTTCTTCCCCTTAACAGTTGACTTTATCGAGCGCATGTACGCTGTAGGACGTATCCCCGGCGGCTATCTAAAGCGTGAGTCCAGACCATCTGATAAGGGCACACTTACAGCTAGAATGATCGACCGACCGATCCGACCTGGTTTTGCTGACGGTTTTCGTAACGAAGTACATATCGTTGCTACTACGCTTACTGCTGATCAAATCAATCAGCCGGATGTCATCTCTATTATGGGTGCATCGGCTGCTTTGATGGTTGGTGGCGTACCGTTTGACGGTCCGGCGGCAGGCGTGCGCATCGGTAGAAACAAAGAGACCGGTGAGTTTATCGTTAATCCTACTTTCCAAGAAGAAGCAGAATCTGATCTCGAACTTACACTGGCCGGTACCGCAGATTACATTTCGATGGTTGAGGCCGGAGCAGATGAAATTTCTGAAGAAGACATGCTTGCAGCGATGGAGTTTGGTCAAAGTGCAATTGCTGAGTTCTGCAAAGCTCAGCAAGCTTTCATCGACCGCGTGGAAGTCGAGCCTAAGGTATATGAGGTGGACGAACCTTCTAAAGAGCTTGAAGAGCGCATTTTTATCTACTTTGATCAGATGAGTGGCGCTTTGCGCGATGCGGACAAGCAAACTCGTATGGATAAAGTCAAAGCTCTAAAGGAAGAGATAAAGACAACATTTAATGAAGACGAATTGGCGCAGTGGGGCAAAGAAATCCCGGCTCAGCTTAAAGCTCTGGAGAAGAAAGCCATGCGCGAAATGGTACTTTCCACTGGTGAGCGCGTTGATGGTCGCAAGGTAGATGAGATTCGCCCCATCACCATCAGCCCGGGCTTTTTGCCACGCGTGCATGGATCTGCATTGTTTACACGCGGACAGACACAGGTATTGTCGGTGCTTACCCTTGGCATGCTCAATGAGTGGCAACGCCTTGATACTATTGACCCGCTACCGGGCAAGCGTTACATGCACCACTACAACTTCCCACCATATAGCACCGGTGAGACCGGCCGCATGGGTGCACCAAAACGTCGCGAGATTGGTCATGGGTTTTTGGCCGAACGTGCACTTTATCCGGTACTTCCGTCCGAAGTGGACTTCCCGTATTCTGTACGTATTGTCTCGGAAGTAACCGAGTCCAACGGCTCGTCTTCCATGGCATCTGCATGCGGATCAACCCTGTCACTGATGGATGCCGGTGTGCCTATTACGCGTCCTGTGTCCGGTATTGCTATGGGCCTCATAAAAGAAGATGACCGTGTTGCGGTACTTACTGACATTCAGGGTATCGAGGACTTCTTAGGCGACATGGACTTTAAAGTCTGTGGCACCGAAAAAGGAATAACCGCACTACAAATGGACAACAAAGCCAAAGGATTAACGGTAGAGATACTGGCACAAGCTTTGTCACAAGCCAAAGAGGGTCGTGCTTTTATCCTTGGCAAGATGCTTGAGGCTATTGATCAGCCGCGAGGCGAGCTGTCTGAGTTTGCACCGCGAATTATCTCCATCCAAATACCTGTCGACAAGATTCGTGACGTTATCGGTAGTGGCGGAAAAGTCATTCGTGCCCTGCAAGAAGAAACCGGTGCTACTATCGAGATTTCCGAAGACGGCACAGTTTATATCGCATCTAAAGACACCGGTGGCGAGGAGGCAAAACGTCGTATTGAACAGATCATCAAGGTGCCCGAAATTGGCGAGGAATACCTTGGCCAAGTAGTTTCAATACAAAGCTTTGGAGCCTTTGTAGAGCTGCTGCCCGGCAAAGACGGTCTGTTGCATATCAGCCGTGTAGCCGAAGGTCGTGTTGGCAAAGTTGAAGACGTTTTAAGCGTTGGTGATGAGGTTCGCGTAAAGATTATCGACATCGATGACAAAGACAAAATTTCACTGGATAGACTTGATAAGCCGGTTGTAGAAAACAGCGGCTCAGGAGCTGAAGGTCGATACAATCGTGACGACCGAGGGGGCAGGGGAGATAGATCAAATCGTGGTGACGGCGACAGGAAGCCCAGAAAACGTCGGTAGAATGGGTCTTTGTTAAGGAACTATTAAGTTTTTAGACATAAATTAACCAAGATATTAAGGGTCACCAGATAAAAGGTGACCCTTTATTGGTATTTATGGTAGTCTAACAAAATGAAACTGGTATATACTATTACAGAATACTTAGTGCTATTGATGGGGCAAATAGCTATGATCAATAAAGGGGATAGTGCTGGAGGAATTCGGTGAGAACAATCACATCGAAAACTGTTTTGATTGCTTGCGTGCTGTTAATCAGCTTGCTTGCTGTTAGTCAAGCGTTTGCAGAAGTTCCCGGCGCAGTGGGGTTTAAATCATCTAAATCTGAAACCACAGGAAATACAATCAAAAAAGATACGAGCAAAAATACTTCAAAAAAAGAAGATGTTGCTTCTAAAGATGAGCGACACTCGAAGAAGAAAGTTAAGGTTTTCTTCTATTTAAACAATAACTGTTCATCTGTAATTGCTGTAAAAAAGATTTCTCGTGGCAAGACATTAGGTGCAAGTATGCCAAGCGTTCCACATATGGAAGGATTTGAGTTTTTAGGCTGGGAAACGCGAGGTGGATGTGAGTTTACTTCATGTACGGTGATTACACACAACACTCATGTATATGCTAAATGGAAGCATGTTTGTGAAGTCCCGGATGATCCTGACCCCCATGATCCCGATGATCCGGATCCTAATGATCCTGACCCAAATGACCCTGATGACTCAGACGACCCAAATGATCCCGATCCTGATGATCCAAATGACTCTGATCCCAACGAACCGGATCCAAATGACCCCGATCCCGGTGACCCTCCGGATGACTCTAAAGACCCTGATAATCCTGATGATCCAAATCCAAACGATTCAGACCAGGATGATTCTAAAGATACTGAAGACTTAGAGCCAAACGATCCGGATACCAATGAACCAGATCCAATTGCTCCTAATCAAGAACCAACTAATCCTAAACCGATTAACCCAGATTCTAATCCGGGAACCGATGATCCTGTTGAATCTGATCCCGGTAACTCTTCGCAACCTGAACCGAATAGTCCATCCGAACCAAAACCATCCGATCAAGATACACCGGATCAGCATGATGTACCTCCACCTACAACTAAGCGTAAAGAACCGGTATTGCAAGACACTCAAACAGTTGACCCGGTTGTCAGTATTCAGATAATAAATGATCCTGATTACTCACAGATAAATCAGGATAGTCAAAGTGATAATCAAAACGATATTAGTGGAGCACCAGCCATTACTGCAAATCCGGCAACACGTACTTCATCCGAAGACACTTCATCTGAAGACATTTCGCTGCAAAAAACAAACGAAGAGAATAATCAGACTTCTGAAAGCGCTCCAAAAGAAAACGCAAACAACATAACTCCCAAAACAACAAATATAACTGCACCGAAAACGCCGCAATATGGTGGTTCTCCTGGAGTCGTGGTTGAAGCAAAGTCCTGGTCAATTGCCTCGCTGGTGTCTGCAACTATGGGAATGTGTGTTTTTGGCGCTCATGTATTACTTTTTGCTTTAGATCGTTTTCGAAGTAGAAATGCTAATATTTCCAGACAAAGGCGGTTTGTTGTTGACGGACCTGTCTTAGCTTTCTCCGCTCTTTTGGCAGCCGGTACATCGGGTATGATGTTTTTGTCGCAAGATTTTGAAGGCACTATGATCGCTGCAGACGCAATGGCATTCGTCTTGGTATTGCCCATTTTTATACAACTGCTTTTACCAATAGTGGCGGCTGCTAACCGTAATCGTATCGAAGACTAAGACTGAACATATAACTCTTGTTACCGTGACGTTTTATACTTGTGTATGAAACGCTCAAGAGGTAAAACTATTGCAAATCATCTAGCTTGAAATGAGTTGTCACGATAAAATGTATTAAATAGAGATCATTTAAAAAATGGTCGGGTAATGGCTGCTTGTTTAGGGGGCGGCTTGCAGCAAGAGGACAGGAGTAGAAATGTCAGAAGAAAATACTACAAGCAAACCGGAAGAGACACCTAGCATGAATGACGCTACAGCTGGCGCACCACAAGTAGGAGCATCACAAGTCGGCGCACCACAAGTAGGACAGCCGCAAAACCAGCAGTATTCTTATACCGCTCCGCAGGGTGGTCAATACAATCAGCAATACGCCCCACAACAAAACTATCAATACCAACAAAACAATCAGTACAACCCTCAGCCACAATATGGTGCTCAGCTAAATCAAAAAGCCAGAACTGAAGGCTTGGGTAGCGTGCAAAAAGATAAATGGGTAGCGGCACTTTTAAGCATTCCACCTCTCGGCGCTCTTGGCATTGCAAAGTTCTATCTTGGTTATAAAACTGAGGGCTTGATAATGCTGCTAGTTGCTCTTGTAGGTGGATTATGTCTTGGAATCGGCTGGGCGATCATGTCAATTGTCGCTATAATTGAAGCCGTTAAGTACGTAACGCTTACGCAAGAAGATTTTCAATCCACATACATTCGAAACTATAAGGGCTGGCTATAATAAATGTTTTATAAAAAAACTGAATTAGAAAGTGGTGTTACTGTTATAACTGAGCGTATGGAGGCTGTACGCTCAGTTTCTTTAGGCATATGGTTTAAGGTTGGATCTCGCGATGAGACCGATGCTAATCAGGGAATTTCGCATTTCATGGAACACATGATGTTTAAGGGTACAAATAAGCGTGATGCTTTGAAGATCTCGCAGGACTTTGAGTCTATCGGTGCAGAACAAAATGCCTTCACGTCTAAAGAATACACTTGTTATTACGCACGTTTTGTTGACGATAAACTGCTTAAAATAATGGATATTTTGGGCGATATGGTCACATCATCAGTGTTTGATCAAAAAGCTATTGACTCTGAGAGAGAAGTTGTAATCGAAGAGATCGCTCGTAGCGAAGATACGCCCGATGATTACGTGTTTGAGCTATTTTCTCGAGAGGCCTATCCAACTCACTCGCTTGGACGACCGATAATCGGCACCAGAGAAGTTGTGGGAGCATTTAATCACGG
>QMCD01001695.1_pt1 | contig 13037 bp, 6 predicted proteins | sample 1821841 | NCBI WGS metagenome assembly QMCD01 (sample SAMN01991225, study PRJNA193472) | Termite gut metagenome, whole genome shotgun sequencing project. | isolation source: worker | host: Macrotermes natalensis | reverse complement strand
AGTTGCTTTACTTTGCGACCCATAAATTGTAAAATTATATATATTTACAGGCAAAGATATAAAAATATTTGGGTAATTTAATAATATAAACTATATAAGTGGAAAATGCGTTTACTCTGTGCGTCATGGCAAGGCACGAAGCCATCCTGACAATCAGTTTGCCTTTGCAAAAGTTGTCGCAAGTATGTCCTCGCTCCGATTTGGACTTGCGAAAGTTATCGCGAGTATGTTCCTGCTTTGGTTTGCCCTATTGGGAACAGAACAAAGGAAGAAGAACTGAAATTTAAGAGGAAGAGAAAGAGTAAATCACGCGCCCGCGAATCTATATTATATTCCAGAGGCAATGAATTGCAAATGTAATAAAGAAAAAAGCTCAGACAGACTTTAATTTACACTCCTATCCTCAGTCGAAAAAGAACAATACAATACCTCTTATCTCCTTTTCCGCTTTAAGGAATTTCCGTAACTATCACAAGGAGCATCTTTGGCAACTCTTATTTTGCATTGCAACAATAGTTCATGCGAGCCATAGGAGGCTTTTCTGATTCTGGAAAAATTAAATTCGTATGCGTAGCCGATTTTGAAATATTGAGATATATTCACCCCTGCCAAAATAACCGCTTCGTTGAGATTTGCTTTATAGGTCAATCCTGCCCAGAAAATATCTTTTTTTCGTTCACCTTTAAAATTAAACATGCTATGAATTTCAATAGAAAAAAGATTATCTCTGTTAACTAAAGAAATTCCCGGGCAAATCTCCAAATGATTACCAGCATTGATATGAAAAAGCGTATAAAAGTAATTGTTGTTTGTCGTCAATTTCAATTTATCTTTCCGCTTGCCGATATGATTAAGGTGGGTAATTGATACTCCCACCTCTACAAGCGAATGAGAGAATTTTATTCCAAAATCAAAATCGGGAGAAATTTGTTCTTTCTCCAATAAATTGATCTCGGGATCCAGTGAATTTTCCACATCAATAGCAGATAAGTCTAATCCTTTGGAAATAACTCCGCTAGAAAGCCCTAATGTCAAAAAGGATTTGTCTGCTATTGGAATATGAAAAGAATATAATAGCTTAACATTGATAGTCCTCGTGTAACCAATCTGGTCATGGAGAAATGTAAGCCCTACTCCCGAATTTATCTTATCTATATACCCCGAAATATCAAACCATTGAGATAAGGGAGCACCCGAAAAGCCCGTCCATTGGTAACGTCCCATCAAGTTCATCACCATATATTGTGAACGCTCAATGGTCGCGGGATTATGATCTAAACGTGTCAACCAGCGATGATTTAAATCAGGATCGCTTTGGGATCTTAAACTAATCAGTAAAAAACAGCAAAATACAACGGCAATCAATCTCTTAAACATACGCTATTTTTTACTCCCAACCACTGAAATGTAACCTTTTTGAATATCCCCATTGGAATAGGTAATGATATAAAAATAAGTATCGTTCGCTACAATAGAACCTTTGTATTTTCCATTCCAAGGACCTTGACCATCATACATCTTGATTCCCAAACGATCGAATATCTGAATGTTCGAACATTTACAATCTTCCAAAAAGAAGTCATTAAAACCATCACCATTGGGAGTAAATGTGTTGGGAATATGTTGTTCAATACGAATAATTTGATACGCAGTATCTTTACAACCGTATTGTGTAGTAACAACTAAAGCCACATAAAATGTATCAATTCCATCTATAACAGTATAAGTATGAGAAAACTCCCCTTGCATAGATTGTGACCCATCACCTAAATCCCATAAAGCCTGTTCTCTATTATTTAGATTTGCATTAAAAAAAACAGCTGAATTTTTCTTGCTGATTCTAAGCGGAGTAGCTTCAATAGTCGCTTTTGGGAAAGGATAAATAGTAACATCAAAAACTTGTAAAGGTGATTCGCAGCCATAAACGCTGATCCCTTTCAAGGTATAGATTTTATTGCTTTGAGGGTAATCTGTTAGTACAGTTCCTCCCACTCCTGTATTCCAAATATATTGAGCAGCATTTCCATTAGCTTGAAGTTGAATCTCTTCACCCGGACAAATAGACGAAATTCCGGTTATCCATACTTCCGGCAATTCATAAACCGTTACAAGATGCTGCTGTTGATTAGTACAACCTCTGGAATCTTCCACTGTAACAACATAATAATCCGAATAATTTGGCAAATATGTTAACCCCGAAGTGGTTGTTCCGGTATTCCATTTATACGAAGTCAGAATAAATCCGGGAGCGGACGCGCTGATAGAGAATGATTTCCCTTGACAAACACCTGTATCACCAAGTATAACAATTTCGGGTAATGGAAATACGGTAATAGGAATTTCTTTGGTAATGCTGCAGTTTTCCGCGTTGGTAACTACCACTTTCAAAGTATCACTCTTTGAAGGATTGATAAAAGTAGATGAAAAAATATCTCCATTGCTCCATTGATAATTGATTCCACCTGAGGCTGTAATAGTCGAAGTATCTCCTGAGCAAAGACTCGTAGTTCCGGAAATTGAAACATTGGGAAGAGCATTTACAATCACCTGAACTGATTTGCTGTCCACACAACCGTTCTCATCAGTTGCGGTAACTTTATAGGCAATATTCTGCAAAGGTTGCTTTTGGATATTAGCCATTGTTGTTCCATCACTCCACAAATAACTCACTCCACCATGAGCAGTAAGTGAGAATGTTTCTCCCCTGCAAATAACCGTATCGCCGACAATATGAATAATGGGAAGCGGAAGAACATCCACATAGACGCTATCGGTTTTCTTACAACCGTTTGAATTGTTTACTCTTACCCAATAAGTCTGCGGATAAGCAGGACTTACATCCAGTGTTTTGGTCATCGCTTGAGTGTTCCAAAGATATTGTAAGCCTGTACCAGTGGTCTTGGCTTCCAAACGAATAGCTGAACTTATACAAAGACTTGTATCCGGTGTCAGATTCACAACAGGCAGTTCATAAGCAGTAATTCCGATTTTATGATTTAAGCTACAAGCTTTATTTGATGTCACTTGCACATTCAGTGTATCATTTGAAGTAATTTTGTATTGAATCGTGGAATTTGTCGAAGCATTGTGAAGCCAAGAATAAGTACTTCCGCCTGTTACAGACAATTGCGTGGTATCTCCGATACACATAGCCGTTATTCCAGAATGAGAAACAATTGGCAACGGATTTACCAGAACACGCATGGCATCGGATGCGGTTCTGCAGGCAGGATTGTTAATGGTAGAAGTATTTCCGGCAATCAAACGGTAATATCCTTCATCCGAAATATGTATGGAATTAAATGTTAAGGTATCGGAAATTCGTCCGGAAAGTGTTATCCAAGAGGAATTATCATTAATATTGCCTGTAGAACTTTTTTGCCAACGGAAAATTACATTTCCTGCTCCATAAATTGTATTTAAAGCAGTTTGATTATAGGTTGGAGATAAAACCAAATTATCATTCTGACACAAAGTATAGCTATTTGAAGCTATGTTAATTGCCGATGGTGTACAAATACGCAATTCAATATTGTCCAAAGCAATAAAAGAATTGGAACTGTTAAGATTATATAGCTTAATGATAATTCGTGTTGTATTGATGCCGATCTTAAACGTTTTTCCGTACTGTTTCCATTGATTGTCAAAACTAATTTCTCCTGTTAGATAATCCAGCAAAATTTGTCCGGTTGTATCTTCTATCACAAAACGAAGAATTGGTTTGGATGCACTCAATTGCGCATTAAAATTCCTCAACCAAGCAGACAAATAAACATTTTCTTCCTTATTGCACAAGGAAATGGGGATTTCATTTTGATAAATCATCGAAAGATTATTTTGCGTATGAACATACATAAAATTCCCACTTGAAGTATCGTTTGGATAGGTATGGTCAGTAATGGCAGCCCAAGAATTAGCAGGGTCATTCGCCTTGTTTTTACAAATAGAATACTGTCCCGCACTGAAATAAGAAGAAGCCGAAAATATATAATCACTGTATACAGGCAATGATAGCGCCGTTCCAACACTCGAATCATTTGGATTGTTTCCCTTGAAATCTTCCGTAAAAACAATATTTCCTTCACACGCTTTATTGGTATAATCTCCACATAACTCGCTTAAAACAATATAAATGGGAATACGTTCCGATAAGGTAACTCCTTGATAAGTAAATTCCACATACAGTACTGTATCAGTATTCGACATAATCAATGTGTAACTTGTTCCAGTGTAAAGACTGACCCCAGCTGTCGCTTGTCGATACCATTTAATTGTGACATTGGAAATTGATTCCACTCCAAGAACAATTTCCGCCCCCGGACATCCGCTGTATTGATTTGCCTTGATCCCTACCGTTACAATATACACCCATGCATATTTTGTCTCACTACCACAAACTACTTTATATTGTAAAGAATCAATACCGATAAAACTATTATCCGGCTGATAATTCAGATTATTATTTCCATTAATGAATGCAGTACCATGACGTGGATTTGTGTTAACAGTTACAACCGAACTGGAACACGGAACAATATCATTATCCAAAATATTAACAACAACCAAAGAATCCTTACCTGTGATTACATAATCATCATACAAAGTAAAACATTCTTTTACATGCAAATAAACCTGATCAGAATAAACCACACAATTAGGATTATGAATACTATTTGTCAACGACAATGTCGTATAATCCCCCACTACCACACGATAATATCCTTTGTGTAAAAATTGCCCTTTGCTGATAGAATACGTTTTGACGGAATTTGAATAATATACATTTGTCCAAATGCTATCCTGCCCGTTATTATATTGCCATAAATATCCCAATCGGGAAACTCCTAAAGAATCACGAATACTTGCCTCATTCAAGACTGCCGTAAATTGCGTTGATTCATCAATACAAATAGTGTCATATAATAAATTTATGGAAACAGGATCAATACAAATAGCGACTTTTATATCATCAATCAGGATTTTGGTTTCTCCTGTCAAATTCATAATATATAGCTTCAAATTCTGATAATCACTGGAAGCCTTATATTGAAATCCATATTGTAACCATTGATTTGAAACATTTTGATGAATATCCCCAGTGGTAAAGCGTGAACAAACGGTTCCGGTGACAGGATTTGCCAATTCAAAGACGAGATTCGGATTGTTGGAAGCATCAATATTTTGTATCCATGCCGAAAAAGTATAAATCAAGCCTTCACAAAGATTTCCAATATTTATCCCAATAATTGTATCAGGAGCAAGTGCTTTAGTGTGAATATACAACATGCGTCCTCTTTGGTTGTTTCCTTCAAAAGTATGGTCATCAGCAAATCCTGGAATTTCTTTCGGCAAAGCATACTGTCCGGCACTCAAGGTTGTCGATTGTATCAAGGAATAATTTTTACAGGGAATATTATGCTGAGAGTAAGGGTATAAAGGTGTATTTCCAAATAGAGCATCAGTGGTATCATTTCCCCGGAAATCCTCTTCAAAGAGAATACTCCCGTCACACGCCATTTCGGAAGATTGCCCGCATAATTGAGATACGTACAGTTCAATCGAAACGCGCTTTCCAGCATAAAACGAACTTCCATTAACTATAGGTTCAAAATAATAGGTTTTCCGATTGGTAACCAAAACATCCAGTGTATCTACCAAACTGTCAAGAAGAGTTCCTCCTGTAGGAGCATCGTACCAGTTAAACGAAACATTCGGCGTAGGAAGCAGTCCGATTGTAATAATAGTTCCCGGACACGCCTCGTAATGGTCAGCTGTAGGAATTACCGTTAAAATATAGACTTCTTCACAAACCGTATCATTATATTCATTAACAACACAATAAGTAATTGTATCTAATCCGGTAAATGCACTGTCAGGGGTATAACATAAAGTCGGAATACCTGTTAAAGTTGCGTTTCCATGAGAAGACCCATCCGAAATATATACACTATCCCGTTGGTTGACATAATCATCATTATCCAAAACAGGTATACATGGCGAGCCACCACCGGAACCACCACCTCCATTATTACCAAAAATAATTTCATAATCAGGTTTTGGGTCAGGTGGAGGAGTAATCCATATTTTGCCAATCAGCGTATCATAAGCTCCTGTTGCCGTATTTTTTATAATTAATATAATTTCATTTTCCCCCATTTCCAAACAAAGATTTACATTACCTGTATCGGTGGGAAGCGACCATGAAAATTCTACCGAAGATGTAGCATCGTTCACATAAGTGGAAATATCGCAAGTACCGGAATCATTTCGGATAAGCCATCTTACATTATCATATTGATATTCTATATTCCTAAAAATACGAGCAGTTCCAGAAGTGGAATAGGTATTGGTCGCAGGGGATGTAGCTTTATGATGAATAGTATCTATGGTAAAATAAGCATTCAAATCCCAGATATTAGCTCCTGATGCCAGAAAATAAGATTCTTCCGAACCGTAACCATATACATAGGCATTAAATCCATATAAATTTTCAATTTCATAAATATAATTGTTTGCATTATTCATCGTTACCGTTGCAATAGCATAATCGGTCATTCCGGGAGGATTGATAAATGTCAACGTATAAGGATTATTATTTATCTTTAAAGTCGTATTTCCTTTATATTTTTCACGGGTAACAATAACCAATTTATGCGTAGTAATCATAGATTGGCTGGTTGGCATATAGAAAGGAGACATTAAAGAATATGCTGTCATTTGTTCGGTAGGATTAATCCAGCACTGGGAAGGGTCTCCGGAGGTCATGGTATGCTTATTTCCGGACATATAAGATGATACCGCAGTCGGTTTATTGGTGCGTATTTCGACACTATTGGAAATTTCAAACTCTACCCAATCCCCTGCATTAAGCGATATGGGAAATGCTGGGGAGACTATTACCCCCGAAGATATCATTCCTGTTAGTCCGGTACCGACAATTCCAGTAATCTGTGTCCCGTTTTCACGTGCAATTACCCTGACTCTGTCTTTACCTCTATCTGTTATTGGAACTAAATATTTCTTCCCCCAACTTTCGGTTCGCCAATTCTGTTCAAATAGATTATCGGCATCTCCCTGCGTATTTGGAATTTTAACCGCAGCCGGAAGCGAGAACACTGCTACAGGCTTATCAGACGACACCGCATAAGCTGTAACATCATCATTATAAGGAGATAAGTCATAATGGACTTCGCCTACATCAACAGTATTGGTTATAGTTCCGTTTCCTGTAACTGTAATTGAAGTATTATTAGCAGTAGGAACAACTGCTAATACGCCCAAAGATTGGGAAGCTTTATATGATAATACTTTATAGGAAGTACCTAAAGACTCTATCGGAAGGATTGCTGTTGCTTCTGTTGAATTGTTCGCCTGATTGATTGCATATAAACTAACCTCCTCTGTAGATTGAACAATCACCCCTGTTAAAAGATCACCCGAAGTACTTAATGAAGGATATGTCTTCGTATTATCCAAAAGAATATCGGTTGTAGTATATGCCGAAACTGATTGCGAAAAAGAAGTCCCATCAGCATAAGTAACCGTTATAATGGCAGTTTTTGTTGTGGAAACTTTTAATTTTAAGGAAATATTACCAATGTTTGCATTTTCCCCAAAAGCGACATAAAATTGTTTTCCCAAGGTAGCTGAACGGCTCTGACCGTATCCATTTGTTGAAAACAGAACAAACAGGTGGAGCACGAACCAAATAAAAAAATATTTTTTAATCATAGTATTACTTTAATGCCCCAATACAGCAAACCATAACAGAGCTATATATTGCAAAATTACATAAAAAAAGGAATATGATATCCAAATTATATAGATTACATTAAATATTTTACACAAATAAATTTTATAAATTTAATATAATTAAATATTTACAAACTGTATTTGTATAATTTCCTTTTCAAAACTATATATTTAACGTGAGTTTGGGATTTACTTATTTGATTAATAGAAGTTACGCAAGTTATAAAGGTACAATGGTGAAATGGCACAATGGTGAAGAAGTAACACGAAGATTTTTACAAGAGGTTCTACCAAAACTATAGTACAAATAAGCAAATAAGCAAATTTTTTTCCTTGTATCATTGACCTCGAACTCACGTTATTGATAATAAATTAAACCAATACCATTTGCTAAAGCTACCACCTGACACAGTTTGTTGAATAGACCACTTCGGAAGTCCTCATTAGTACTTCGGAAGTCCCCGTTAGCACTTCGGAAGTCTTCGTTAGTACTTCGGAAGTCCTCGTTAGCACTTCGGAAGTCCCCGTTAGCACTTCGGAAGTCCTCGTTAGCACTTCGGAAGTCCTCGTTAGCACTTCAGAAGTCCTCGTTAGTACTTCAGAAGTCCTCGTTAGTACTTCGGAAGTCCTCGTTAGCACTTCAGAAGTACAAAAAAAATACCACCGAAGTAAAAAGTACTTCGATGGTATTAAAAAGTCATTGTTTAGAAGCGATTCCTCTTTTTTCTTAGTCGGACGACTGGGGAAACGGGACTGCAGCTCGTTGGGCATGAGGCTGGAAAGATAGGGCTTTAGCAGTTTAGCTGATGTGTTGATTTGTTCCTGTACCTTTGCCAGTACGTCTGTCAGGATGGCTTCGTTATGCTCATCTTCCATTGCCGTTTTATTTTAGAATAATAATAACGTGAGTTCGGGATCAAAAGAAGTTGTTTATAGCTTAATGGTGAAATAAAGAAGTTATGAAGTTATAATAATATAATGGTACAATGTTTAAACTTTCAGCTTTCAACTTTATAACTTCCTGTAACTTCATTTCACTTGTGTAACTTCTATTAATCAAATAAGTAAATCCCAAACTCAGGTTATTAATTTTTTTTTCAAACTGTAAACTCCCGAACTCATGTTAAAGTCACTTATTTCGTCCTCACTGCCAATCTCCTTGCTAATTTCACCAGTTCGGTTATTGGAAGCGGTGCTGCGGACAATAAAACAACCCATAACCATTGCATATTTGTAAGCGGAACTACATGAAAAATGCTTTGCAAGCCGGGAATCAACAATACGACAAGCATTAATCCAAATACAATAGCTATTGCTCCAACCAAATACTTATTGTTGAACATTCTTTTGAATGCCGTATGATTCCCCGCATGAATACTGTATACTAAAGTCATTTGAGTAAATGCCAAAACGGCAAAAGTCATGCTTTGAGCTACTTGTAAGTTACTTTGCAAGCCGATATAATATGCCGTAAGAGAAAGAAAAGCAACCATAATTCCCTGTAAAAAAATCCGTATAGTAAAAGGTTTTGTCATAATTCCTTTACGTGCATCTATGGGTTTGCGTTGCATAATATCATTTTCTGCAGGATCAACACTTAATGCTAAAGCAGGGAGACTATCTGTCACCAAATTAATCCATAAAATATGTATCGGAACCAGAGGAACTGCCCAATTCGCCAAAACGGCAACAAATAGCACCAGTATTTCCCCAATATTGGTCGAAAGCATAAATTGAATGGCTTTTAAAATATTATCATAGATTCTTCGTCCTTCTTCCACCGCAGAAACAATAGTCGAGAAATTATCATCCGTCAAAACAACATCGGCAGCTTCTTTCGACACATCGGTTCCTGTAATTCCCATCGCCACACCAATATCTGCCAGTTTTAAAGCCGGAGCATCATTTACTCCATCGCCCGTCATGGCAACAATATTATTTTTCTGTTGGAATGCCCTTACAATACGAACTTTGTGTTCCGGGGAAACACGGGCATAAACTGCGATATTTTCTATTTGCTCATCTAATTCTTTATCTGACATCTTTTCCAATTCCAATCCCGTTAGCGCCTTATCATTCTCTTGCATAATTCCCAATGAATTGGCAATGGCAATCGCAGTAATTTTATGGTCTCCCGTTATCATTACCGGTTTGATTCCGGCTTCCTTGCATTTTTCCACGGATACTTTCACCTCTTCACGAGGAGGGTCTATCATTCCAAGCATTCCAATAAAAACCAAGTCTCTTTCAAGTTTTGCAGGAATTATTTCTTCCGGCAAAGAGTCTATTTCCTTAAAAGCAATTGCTAATACACGTAAGGCATTTCCCGCCATAAGAATATTTGCTTCGGATATCATTTTCTTGTCTTCTACAGTAAGGGCACGGACTGTATCATTTTCATATATCCGGTCACAGCAAGAAAGTAATTCATCCAATCCACCTTTTACCGCTACTAATAATTTCTCTTTATCCTGATGAATAGTACTCATAAGTTTTCGATCCGAATCAAAAGGAATCTCAGCAACACGCGGCATTTTCTTTTCCAGTTCATCTTTTAAGATATCAAATTTTAATCCCAGATCCACCAAGGCTGTCTCAGTCGGATCGCCAACACTTCGTTTTTTACCGTCCTCAGTAGTTATTTTGGCATCGTTGGCAAGAATAGAAATTTCCATTAGCATTTTATTCATATCCGATTCTTCATTCGGAATATTGACTGTGCCATGGATTTTTCCGTTAAAAAACAGTTTTACAACTGTCATGCAATTCTGTGTAAGGGTTCCGGTTTTGTCGGAGCAAATTACATTAGTACTTCCTAATGTTTCCACCGAAGGAAGTTTTCGGATAATAGCATTTCGTTTTGCCAAACGCTGAACCCCAACCGCCAGAACAACAGTAGATACAGCAGGTAAACCTTCCGGAATAGCAGCAGCAGCCAAACTTACAGCTGTCATAAACATTTCCATGATACGATTACCATATAATATTCCTACGATAAAAATAACTATACAAATCACCAATGCCGCAATCGCCAGTATTTTACCCAATTTATCTAAACGCTGCTGCATAGGTGTTTTTGTTTCAGGTACCGATTGTATCATTGAAGCAATTTTCCCCATTTCGGAGTGCATGCCCGTAGCGACAACAATTCCTTTTCCCCGTCCGTATGTTATACTCGAAGAAGCATAAGCCATATTATCCCTATCTCCTAAAGCAAGTTCTCCTTCGATAGCATCAATTATTTTTTCTTCCGGGACAGATTCTCCTGTCAATGCGGCTTCCTGTATTTTTAAATTAAAAACCTCTGTCAAACGTATATCTGCAGGAACAGCATCTCCTGTCTCCAAAATGACTATATCACCCGGAACCAGTTCTCTGGATTCTATCACAGAGACATGACCATTACGAATAAGCTTGCAATGAGGAGCAGAAAGTTTTTCCAAAGCATCCAACGACTTTTCCGCCTTTGCTTCCTGTACGACGCCTATAATTGCATTTAAAACCACTATAATCAAAATTATTATAGCATCAGTAAATCCTTCTCCCTCCATATAACCCACAACACCTGAAATTATAGCCGCCGCTACCAAAACAAGAATCATGAAGCTTTTAAACTGATCCAGGAATTTCAGGAATAAACTCTTATGCGTTTTCTTTTGAAATTCATTGTATCCGTATTGACCAAGCCTTTTTTTAGCTTCGGTTTGTGTTAAACCGGATTCTGTATTTGTGCTTAGTTGTTCTTCCACCTCTTGAGCAGACTGATTGTAAAATGCTTTTGTTGTCATTTTTTATTTATATCATTAATTATAGAATTTTCTTTATGCAAAGATAATTAATAATGAGCAATGGAAAATGTGAAACTCTATTTTTGTAGAATAACATGATAGAGATCAAATGAAGTTTAACAAGCCTGTGTTAAAATAAAAGATCAATAGGTAGTATATTCAAAAGAATCACTTCACATCCAAATACGGAACTATCTTTTGGTATAATTCATCATATAAATGAACTGCTTTTTTAATATCCTCTACCGAGTTGTATTTTCCATGATTTTGCCGATGAACGACAATAGATTTTGCCAGATAGTAATCAATATAAGGATGCTTAATCAATTCTTTAATATCTAATTCATTAATGTTAAGTTTCTTTATATTCTCCTTATCAACAAACAAATAAGGTTCAACTTGTAAGAAACGACTGCTGTCAATTGCATAGACTTCTTTCAGTTGATGAATATGAACAAATCCACCTAATTTTTCACGATAACGAACTATGCGACTCGCTGTCTTTTGTCCAATGCCCGGAATCTTTTGTAATTGGACACTATCAACATCATTAAGGTTCAACTTTACATGAGGAAGAGCTTTTGTGCTTTCCCATTTTTGTTCCGGCTTTTCGTTGGACGCTATTTGAATATAAGGCTCTAACAATTGATAATCTTCATCACTTACACAATACAACTTTTTGAAATCGGACTTTTGAAAGAAACGACCTCCCTTAGATTGAAAATTAATTATTTGCTGTGCTTCCTTTTCGGTGAAGCCCATCCGTTTCCAATCTGAAAAAGTCATAACATTTGGGTCAAAAGCAAAGGGAGTCAGTCTTCTGGGAGATGAAGAATTTTTCCATTCTTGAGGATAGCCGGTGTAGAAATTTTGTTGTTTCCTTGCCATCAAAACAGAATCATGATGCTGTTGTTGCATACTTAAAAACTCTTGTACCGCTTGATGATTCATTTGTGAAGGCTCTCCGGAGGTTTGAACATATGAAAGTGTGACACGGAAAACAATCAATAACAGCAAAACAAGAACAAGAACCATAATTCCCCTTTGCTCTGACCTGCTGAAATCAAATGCATCCAGAAATTTAATTTTCAATCGTTTAAAAATACTTTTCTTTATCATTTTCTAATGATTTGATCGTATAAAAAGTTTTTGCAAATATATAATTTTTACTCCACTTGACACAGTTTAGTGAATAGACTCTTTGAAGTCATCTAAACTTTTTTCTTTTCTGCACTTTTTTCAGTAATATAACCATAAAAGCAATATGGTTGAAACTCATCCAGCTTGAAATAGTAGTATCAAACCTGTTGAGCAGGGTTCTGTAAGTGTCCATCCAGGCATTTGTTCTTTCAATACTGTACCTTTCCTTATACAAAAGGTCATCCAGTAGATAATCACTATTCCCATCTCCATTTCTGGAATTGAAGTCCACATTGGCTATTACTCCATGTTTAAAACAGGTGTTTCTGAAGATTTCTGCATCGAATCCGCTATCAG
>QMCD01001694.1_pt1 | contig 13039 bp, 13 predicted proteins | sample 1821841 | NCBI WGS metagenome assembly QMCD01 (sample SAMN01991225, study PRJNA193472) | Termite gut metagenome, whole genome shotgun sequencing project. | isolation source: worker | host: Macrotermes natalensis | reverse complement strand
TCCGCCACAGGAGCGGCTGCCACGCGCTTTTTCCCTCGAAATCCGCACCGTATTGCGACATAAAACCCGCCCAAGCTATGTCATCTCCATTGGAACGAATAACATACACAAAAAGAAATTGAACCCTGCCGTTGTGCATGATAGACTGTTTACAAGGAAAAAGTATAGGCGGAGAGCGACCCGAAAGCCGCTATCCGCCTATGTTGAACCCTTATACCACCTCTCGCCTGTAGCCGCAAATGCTTCCAAACCGTTACTGCAAGCGGGTTGGCCGCATCCTTGATTTTGAAGTAGTAACTACTTCTTTCTCAGGATACGTCGAATAATGATTATCATACTGATTGCGATCATATACGTTTTAATTCATACTATGGGCTTTCAATAAATATATGCGGCAAAATCATGCTGGTGCAGGGTGACGCCGACAATGGTAAGACCACCTTTGTGCTTATCGTTGCCACTCTAATATCAAACGGACATCCCATTTCAGAATGTGATTCCACACAACCTATAACCCCGCAGACTGTTATCTATCAGACCGCCTAGAACCGACGATAGCTGCCACATAAGCCCGCTTGCTGATGCTCGACCCGCTTCAAGCCTAGATCGGTGTTGATGTGGATATATGTCTGCTAGTTTTGCTTATCAAATTAGGCGCTTGATGTTTAAGCATAGAAAAACGGGCTAGGCATGGCAGTATTGCGCGGAGCCGCTTGTGGCTACAGGGCTTCCAGTATCGTCAACACCTCCAGCCATGAGTCCAGTTCTCCTGCGGGAACCGTCCAGAGACGAATGGCAAGAATGTTGATTGCCTGCTGGCGGGTACGGTAATAGTGGCGCGTGGATATGCCCAGCCTGTACAGGATATCGGTGTGTGACAGCTTCTCCGGAATAAGATATGTCTCATAGATGACCTTGTACATCAGCTCGCCGTTGCCCGGTTTTTGCTTGAGCACGGTCAGCGCGTCGTTGATGCGGTCCAGCAGCAAACGCGACCGCCGGACGCTTTGAAGCCTGTTCTCCAGCCGCGCGTTGTCCATATCCAGCTCCGCGCTTATCAAACTGAGTATGGTGTCCAAATCGTTCATAGGCGCATCCAGATCTTCTGAGACGCGGGAGGGGAAGCACTCCAGCGCCCAGCTTATGTTCCGGTAGTGCTGCAGCATGAGCTGGGTATTGTGATAGGCGTTACGCTTTTTCGTCTTAGCCGCTTCCCGGATCTTGGCGTCGTTGATATCCGGGTCCTCCAGTATGCCGCGCTTGGTTAGCATTTTGATAAATGCCGCAGATTGGGCGGATAACTTGCTCTCCTGCTCAGCGTACAGGTTTCTATCTGAATCGTGATTATTATTCATGGGGAGCCTCCTTCAGTGAATCGGGGGCCATACTCCCTGCATGGCCCCCGGATCGTCATGTGATTGGTTGACTCTGGTGTAGTGCTTATATACTTCCGCCAGCAGTCATAGATAACATTCTTACAATTCCAACACGGAGAAATATACGCGCGCGTATTATATAGGGCTGAATCCGCAACACGACCGTTTTCGCCTTCAGGCATAGACTCTGCGGGCTCATCCGTGTGGAGCCTTTTGCTGTACCAGGCGATAAGCCTGTTGATCCGGGCGTTGTCACTGCCCGAAAAATGCGTATTCTGACCCTGTATGCGTATTTCATCCAAAATGCGCACAACATCCGCCTGTGCCGGAATCGTAACCTCCGTACCTGTAGGGTACAGTTTATTGAAAATGAGACAGCCGTAGGAACCGGGTAACTTGTGCAGCGTGAAGGCATCCCCGTGTTTTTGCAGGAATCGCCACACCTTAGTTTTCTCCCAACCCCAGCGGCGGCCCAGATTCTCCAGTGTAAGAGCGGCACCGTATCGTCCGAATTGGACGGTGGGCGCCATATATGAAAACGCGTTGCGGGGATCACGGGATACCGTATGGCACCACAGATCCAGCCACGCGTCGGAATCATCAAACAAATAATTCTGCTCGGCAAGTCGTTGCGTGATATTGCGGGGCAGGCATAGGAACCCGTACCCATCGGTTGTGTATATGGCGCCGTCCATGCAATCGACGCCTGAGCATTCGATAACCCAATCGTTGATTCTATATTCCAGCTTCTTGGTTTTGGCGTCGAGATGATATGAGATATATCCAAGGGCAGAGAGCTTGTCCATTATTTCCAAAGTCACTGCCCGGCTTTTCTGCCCGAGGATGCTTTTTAAGCCAACGACGCCGCCTGCCCATGAGCCGACAGTGACTTTGTTGATATATCTGCAGTATTTGGCCTGTCCGCTGCGAAACGCCGCCCGCGAGGCCAAGCGCGCCCACTGGCCCATTACGCCCTTGCCTGCGGGGATAAGATCGCGGGGTAGTTTGACCCATTGGTATTTTAGCAAGCATTTCATAAGCGAATCTCCTTAACATATAAACTTTTTCCCCGGCAGGGGCAAAAGTGTTTTATTTTTTAAGTTTTTGCCGTATAATAGTCATTGAGGTGAGTGCCATGATACAACGAGAGCAATATATGGAACGTTTGAGGGCTTATAAGGACAATAAGTTGATTAAAGTCATTACCGGCCTTCGACGCTGCGGAAAATCCACACTGCTGCAGCTATTCAAACAGGAACTGATAGAATCAGGCGTACCCAGCGGCAATATCATTAATATGAACTTTGAGCTGATGGCCTATGATGCTATCCGTGAATATCATCAGTTCTATGAGCTGGTGCGCAGCCGCATCTCATCAAATGGTAAATTCTATTTGCTGCTTGACGAGATTCAGCAGGTCAAATACTGGGAGAAAGCAGTCAACAGTTTGAGTGTGGAAAGCGATATAGATGTGGATATCTATATCACAGGTTCAAACGCGTATATGCTGTCATCCGATATTTCGACGTTGCTTTCCGGTCGTTATGTGGAAATCAAGATGCTGCCGTTGTCATTCAAGGAATATCTGCTTTTTGAACACCTTCCAACCGAGTGGAGCGTGGAGGATAAATTCCGGCAGTATTTGAAATACGGATGTTTGCCGGCTGTAACAACGCTTCCTCAAGACGATATCACAGTTAACGAATTTCTCCTCGGGATATACAACACAGTTATCGTCAAGGATGTTGTAGCGCGAAGTAAAAGCAAAGATGTAACGTTGCTTGAGAAAATCGTGCGCTACGTTATAAGCAATACAGGTAACATCATCTCATCGAACAAGATCAGCGGTTTTCTGAGCGCGCAGGGGAAAGGTTACAGCGTCAAATCCTCTACGATTGCCGCCTATCTCGACACGCTGGAGAAAGCGTATATCGTTTATCAGGCGCACCGTTTTGATATCAAAGGCAAAGAACAACTGAAAACATTGTCAAAGTTCTATGTCACCGACACCGGAATACGCAATGCCCTTATGGGCTATTCCGACAGCGATATCGGCCACGTTCTGGAGACGGTGGTATATTTTGAATTACTTCGCCGCGGCTATCAGGTGTTCATAGGCAAATGGTACGATAGTGAGGTGGATTTTCTGGCTATTCGCCAAGACAACAGGAAATACTATCAAGTAACGCTGAGCATGATGGACGAGAGTGTAAAATCACGCGAACTTTCACCACTCCTTGATATCCGTGATAATTATGAAAAAACAATTCTTTCCATGGATAAATCTTATATTACCGACCATGACGGTGTTCGCTATGAAAACATCATCGATTTTTTATTATCTGAGTAGTAATGATAAAAGGAGGAGTGACGCGCACTCCTCCGCGACTGATTCGTTTTCAGTTTCCAGCTCCAGATTTTGCTTCAGATTTGCTTCCGGTTTGTATTTGAAGCCCCTGCTAGTAGAATTTCTCTCTTGCGCTTCTTGCACTACCTGCACCTAAAACCCAGTAAAACCGGCATTCCTGATGCGCACGATGCAATTAAGCATTGCCTGTTGCACCATTTGCACCTCGGTTCGTTCCTTAGTAAGGCTGATGTTCAAGTACTTCTTGCGCCCGCTGTCACAACAGGGGCAGGAAATATAATACGAGCTTCTTCCCGGGGGTGGATTGCGTATTCCGATCAAAACCGACCAGCGGTCGCATGGCATTCGGCCAGTCATTCGCATGACATTCGGCCAGGGTTCGCACGGCATTCGGCCGCAGGCCGACACCTCAAAGTTCAGTATAGTTTTTCTTCCTGAAATGTCAAGAAGAAGCGGTATCTGTGGCTGGCTGTCCATCGCTTGAAGCGACCTGTTTTCGTCGAAGCGATGAGCCGTGCAATTCAAACCGGTAAGCATTGTGAACCAGCCTCTGTCGTGTATATGGCACCGTCCATGCAGTCGGCACCGGAGCATTCGAGCACCCAATCGTTGATTCTATATTCCAGTTTCTTGGTTTTGGCATCAAGATCATATGAGATATATCCAAGGGCAGAGAGCTTGTCCATTATTTCCAAAGTCACTGCCCGGCTTTTCTGCCCGAGGATGCTCTTTAAGCCAACGACGCCGCCCGCCCATGAGCCGACAGAGACTTTGTTGATATATCCGCAGTATTTGGCCTGTCCGCTGCGAAACGCCGCCCGCGAGGCCAAGCGCGCCCACTGACCCATTATGCCCTTACCTTTTGGGATAAAATTGCGGGGGAGTTTGACCCATTGGTGTTTGAGTAAGCATTTCATGGATAGTGGCTCCTTTCGACAATTTGGTATAAGAAAAGAGCAGCCGATTAGCTGCTCATATCAGAGTTTTGCTCGTTATTTGTAAATGTCATAGCTAAATGCCAATGAGGTTTTCTTCAATATCAGTCGTGTTCCAGTAGATACTCAACATTACATCCTAATACATGAGCCATTCTGCTCAGCGTTATTGCCTGAGCCTTGTTAATATCCTTTGCCCTCTGCTCGTAAAGTTGGATCATACGGAGCGCAACGCCTGATGTTCCGGCCAGCTTTTTTTGTGTCATACCGCTTGCTTTACGAATCCTTTGAAGATTACTTGTTTGCGAGACGATACTCTTTGAAATAATCTCTTCCGCGACAGATACAAACTTTGTTTCATCCGCCTCATGTAACATAGGGTAGAGGGATAGTACGCGCGTCATAGTCAAACCATGCTTGGCTATATCAGAAAAGCGGCGCATTGTATGCCACTGATAATACGCAATTATCCATCCGGCCCAATACTCCGGACTTTTGTCAATGTTTTCAGCCGGTGGCATATCAGGGCGCGAACGAGTGGTTCGATATATGACTTCAGAGGCCAGTTCCGGGCCAGAAAGCCCCGCGATATATTTCGGACTGCCTATTTCAAAGGCTTCCGCGACACCTGAAACGATAAAACGACCGAAAAAGTCATCCGGTTCATATGAACAGTCGTTGACCGCATAATCAAACATATCGCCGAGATTATTCATCGCGTCATCCAGGTATGTTTCTTCGTATGCGTGTATCATCGTTTTCCCATCCTTCCCTTAAAATATCCATGAGATAAATGGATTCAGTAACCCCCTGTGATCCCCGTTCCTTCCTGTAGGCGGCACGCGCTTCTTTATCGCGTGCGCTTCTCATAGGATAGTAAATGCCTCTATCAGCTATCTCACTGCCGATGAATTTGACTCGGTCAAAAGCGACCTTTGACTTAAGCATTGTTTGTTCGCCAAGCTTTCCAAGATACATGGCTTCTTCCAACTGAGTCAGAGAAAGTGTATTATTGAGAAATGCGTTGGCAAAGGCAAAATATGAATCATTTGCGCGGTAGCCGATAATAACGTCAGTATTATGAACGTCCGGCAAGAATTTATCCAACAAGAACCTTTTCCCCTCTGAAGCAACATCGTTTGAAATACGGAATGTGCGGTTATTCAACAACATTGCAATCCAATTAAGTATGTTGTAATCCGCACCGGACAGGTGCATAATAGACAAACCCGAGACATCTATTTCATACTGGTTTGCATATCCGCTGCTATCTTCAGTACATGCCCATTCCTTGGCCAGTTCTATTTCCTGCGTGCAATAGAATCCCAGACCATAATCGTTACGAGGATTACCCTCGCCGAATACGGGCTTTTCTATTATCAACTGCGACCCATGAAATACTGTTATCGTCTCTGGCACAATACAAAACCTCCCTTTGGTTTTATTGTATCGCTATAGCGATACTCTGTCAAGTGCTAATAGCTGTTTTCGCTATTTATTAGCAAAATAAGTGCGTTTATTAACAAAAGCGCCAATCGAACACGTCTGGTTCCGACTGGACGTCGGGCACACGATATGTCTCCGCAAGCGTTGCTAATAGCTGCTAATAAAATTTCGTTAGCAATTAAGGGTATTTGACGCACTTGAGGGCCACACCGTATCATTCGCAATGTCCGATTCTGCCCTATCTACCGCGCTTTTTGGCGCACTACAGATTACTCCATGATACTCGGTAGTGATGTATGTGCGGGACTCCTAAGCGAAGGGTCGGACGTTCAAATCGTCTCGGGGACGCCATCTGAGCCGTTTTTCGAAAGATTGACGGCTCTTTTTTTTGCCGTTTTTAGAATTTTCCGTCTGCATATTCCATTGCATATTTGCTAATTGGAAACGAACCGTTTCTGCAATCTTGCTAATAAAATACGCGTTTCTGCTAATCGCGGAAAATTCTTTATGCCTGTACGCCCTGCGCCTGTATCAGTCGCGCCAGCGTCGCGGCGAGTTCGGGCGATTGCTGTAGCTGTTCGATCAGACCATTCAAATCAATCTCCGATTTTTCAGTCTTAGGCGGCTTTACATTACGCAAATCCGGCTGCACGTAAAACTCGGCTTCAAATTTCTGCGCGTTGATTTTGCGGTCATCGTCCAATATGTGCGCGTACACCTTTGTAATCATATCGATTTCCGCATGGCCTGTATCGCCCTGTGTGGCCTTCAGATCGCCGTGGTTGAGTTTCAGCTTGTATGTGGTGCTGGAATGCCTCAGCGAGTGAAACACCACATTGGGCAATCCCGCGCCTTTCTTCAACTGCTGGAACGACTTCAACAACACGCGCCCCTCGCATGGTCTGCCATTGGTCAGCGCCACCACAAGGTTGTTGTCCTCGTATTCGTCACCCAAAAACTCTTTCAGTTCATCCTGCGCCGTTTGCCACTTTCTCAGAATATACGCAACGGTTTTCGGCAGCCACACCTTGCGCACGCTGGAATCGGTCTTAGGCTTTTTCAGCACTACACGGGTTGATGTGTTGGGCAGCAGCGGTTGAAACACCTTGATAATATCCTTTTTATCCAACGCTTCAATCGCCCGTTTGGAACAGCGCATGAGTTCTTTATCAGTGAAAACATATGCGTTATCCACTGCAATATCATCGTCGGACACATGGACGTTATCCCACGTTAGGCCGAGTATTTCACCTTCGCGCATGGTACAGGCAAACGCCAGATTCATGGCGATATACAGCTTGCCGTCCTAACAGGCCTCCAACGCCTTGCGTATGTCCTCCGCTTTCCAGATGTCGCGCGGCGTGTACTTGACCTTTTTCACGGTCACCAGTTCAAAGGGATTCTTCCTTATCATCTCCCACCGCACAGCCTGCTTGAACGCGCATTTCAGCAGTTTGTGAATCCGCTCGATGTTCGTATCGGTTACATACTCTTTCTGCGGCTTACGTCCATGCGGCATGACCGATTTCGTCTTTTTCAGTTTCTTATAAAACGAATCGATCACCTTTGGCGTGATGTCCTGCACAAGCATTGTTCCAACAGCGGGGTTGATATAGTTGCCGATCAGCCCGATATTGGCATCGTAGGTTGATACACTCCAATGTTGTTCCCCATACAGCGAAACAAAATCATAAAGCAACCCCTCCACCGTCTGGTCGCTCGGCGCAATAAACGTTCCGTCCAACAGGTCGTTTTCCACCTGCGCCTTGCGCTTCACGGCTTCTTTATAGGTATTCCACGTTTCCCACTTCTGCTTTTTAACGCCGTTCTCGTCAATATGATTGTATACTACAGCATACTTCTTTTTTCTTTTAATTATGGTTGCCATTCTAAAAATCTCCTTTACGAAATATCACGGTCTAGCCACAGGTCGAATGACCTTTTGGAGATACGAATAGCCTTACCAATTTTTACGATGCGAAAGTATCCGGATTTTACCAGGTCATAAGCCGCCGCCTTACCGATATTTAAGATGGCCGCTATTTCCTCAACTGTGTATGTACGTTTTTCCGGATAATCCCCTTGTGCGCCGTTCACCGATTCGCACCTCCTTTGTCGCCCTGCGCACAATAGTATTATACCATTTTGCGCTGGATTTTTCAGTGCAATTCGCTGGCCTGTATGGGTCCGCGTCTGGGTCCGTCGAATTGCATCCGCCTGTGCAAAAAATGCGCCTCTACTTATAAGGACAATTAACGGTGTTTTCGTGTGCCTGCTTTTACAGAATTTACAAATTATTAAAATATTCAGCCGCAGTAAAAGATAGTGAACTGGTGGTCTTGCGTATTCTAGTCAGTTTTCTCTGTAAGTTCCTTACACTAAAAAACGGCCTGCGCCGTCATAGCTAAAAGGGGTATGGGGGCCATGCCCACCAGCAAGCACGGTAAAATGTGTACCATTTTGCGATACTTGCCGGAGAATCGGCCATGCGAAGCGTGTCGGTTCTCCGTGTGATACTGGAAAAAAGATATGATTTCCGGCGCAGATTTTGCGCCATCGTAGTTCAATGGGGTTTGGGGGCTGTGCCCGCCAACAAGCACGGCAAAAATATATATTTTTGCGATACTTGCCGGAGAATCGGCGTGCGAAGCGTGCCTGTTCTCCGCGTGATATCCGAATACATCTGATTTTGGCACGGATTTTACCACATATCGATGAAATAGACAACTATACGAGAAAAACAGCCTAATCTTAATCCATATTCATATGGGTATCTCTTTTTTAAATTCAAGCAGGTCTATTTCCGGGGAAATCGCCAATTTAGCAGTTTGCAAGCTTACAGATATTTGACTTAGATTTTCATTATATTGCGAGGTATATGAGCTTATGGCCTGTGACATTTCTTTACAATTCTCGCATATCCTTAAAGCATATTTACCATTTTCCTTTTTATAAACCCTGTAAACACAATAGTTATTTACAGTATTCGCAATAAAATCAATTTCTTGTGTGCTAAAGATCATTTTTTGATTGAATTTATACCCGGTTGTTTTGACATCGAAATAGAGTACATTGGCATAGCAATCTTGCACCCTAAAATCATATGGAAGACCACTCTCCTCGTCCTCGTTACACCATACGTAATTTTCTATTTTTCCGTTCTCCTTTTGTGATAGCAGATATCTGGCGACGAGTTTCTCCCCCATATACCCGGTTTCTTTGAAAACTCTATTAGCTTTTTCTATATCATATTCAACATATTTTTTATTTGGTTGTACATTTTGAGTTTGAGCCTCGACTTCTAATTCTTCCAGAACTCCTAGCCCATTACGATTAATCTTTTCTTCAATATATTTTACCAATCGATCAAAAGTACCGGCGTTTTGAGTTGTTCTTTTAAGATGATGTGCTCCTATGGTATTTAGATTTATGCCCGCCAACCCAATATTCTGATAATCGGCAGAATTTTTATTAAATAGATAATATACAATTTTCTTGTTCTTGAGTCCAAACCATACCAAAAACCAGTCAGTCTGGACTTCATAACTCTTCACAATCGCACGAATCGCTGACACAATGGAAATGCCCCCTCTATCACCCATGCGTGTTTTGGGGCTTCTATATGTATCTTTCGTGGTTTTTATTCTGTCAAAGTGATCATCAATATATTCAAACTTGTCCTCATAAACAAATATTGAATCTTCATTAATTTGATCACGATCCGGCAAGAATGTTAAGACGCCTTCGGAGAGACCAATATGCGTCTGATGCGAGCGCGCGCTAATTCCCAAATCTGCATCAGACAGTTTTTTATATCCGATTCTATTTTCTTCGTGCAGTTCAAAAAACATAACCCTAGCCTCCCAATACTTTTTGCATTATGAATAAATAGTATAAGATCGCATATACCGTATTTACGCTCACTGCATTTCCAGCTTGTTTGTACAGTTGCGAATCGCTTATTCCAGAGCTTTGCGCGTTGTCAAAAAAATCTTCAGTAAAACCTTGTAATAAAAATGCTTCTTTTGGCGTTAACCGCCTTATATTTTTTTTAGCAAGCTCCTTTTTCGTAAAAACATTCCCAAGATATTTTTCTTTATCAACACTATTAATGTAGTCATCACTAAAGTAGTTATCTTGACATGCGCGGTGCATTTTTGCCATAGTTGCGGTTAAAGGCCTTGCAATTAATTGATCAATTTCTGATTTGGATTTAAAGTTTTTCGATCCATCAGCTAGTATAGTGGGTTTAATGATGTCTGAAAGATAATATTTTTTATCCACATGTTTATTTAAAATTTCATGGGTAGAAGCATGCTGAACCAGTGAAGCAGATGCTTTAATTTTATTAAATGTATTTCTTACATCCTGGCTGCTAAACTTAAATTTATCCGATAGTTTATCCCTAAACGCAAAAATATATACTCGATTTCTGTTTTGAGCTAATCCAAAATCATTTGAGTTAAATACATCATGATAAATGGATTTATATCCGACTTCTTTCAGCGAATCAATAACTGTCTTAAATGTTTCCCCTTTGTTATGTGTAACAATATTTTTAACATTTTCAAGCAGTACTGCTTTAGGCCGTTTTTCCGTAAGAATTTTTAAAATCTGAAAAAAAACATTCCCCCGAACATCATTGAATCCTTTTTGCTTTCCCATCATACTAAAGGACTGGCAGGGAAATCCACCGGACAAAAAATTGAAATTTGGTAAGTTGCTAACACTTTTGCTATCTTGCACAAAGGAAACTATGTCTCCTATTTCTATTTCATCTGCCGTGTTGAAATTCGACTTATATGTTTGGGTTGCATGCGAATCAATTTCTGAAAACCCAACACTTTTTGACTGTAATTCAAAATCGCGGTGCAATAATTTCAACGCTTGCCTAAACCCGCCGATTCCCGCAAACAACTCTAAATGATTTACAAACATTTCAGTATCTCTCCGCCAATAATTTTTGCCATTTTTACAGGCACCGCATTCCCTATTTGCATATACCAGCTATTTTGAGGACCCGTAAACATAAAGTCATCCGGGAACGTCTGCACTCTTGCCGCTTCTCTTGCAGTGAGACCTCTAGCTTGTGTCGGATGTATATACATATTGCAATCAAATTTCATGTGCGATGTTATTGTCTTACAAACATCATCGTATTTTAATTTGAAATATTTATCTTTAAAAATCCCATTACGGGATTTATAGGGCATTATATCCATAATACTGCTATGCAACGAGTTTTCTCCTTGTGGCAAAAGTGAAAAAATTTCAACATCCCTCTCGTTATTGTAGCGATTTTTATGGTTGTATAAATATTCCACATGTCTATCGTCATTAACATATTTGTAATAGCCCGTTTTTGCATATGTGTGTTTTCTTTTAAAATAACCAACCGTATCATTTTCAATAGAGGTATTGTTTTTTATTTGATTTCTTCCTAGCGGTGGCAAGTCTGAAATAGCATCTCTTAACACAAAGTTTATATGCTTGGTATCATGTATATTATCAAAAATCTTTTTAGAATCCGCACCTATACAATTACCTATAACGAAGAATCTTTCGCGATTTTGAGGAATCCCAAGGCTTTTTGCGTTCAATATGTCATAATGAATATCATATTGCATACCTAAAGCAAAACGAAAATCGTCCAAGATTTCATCGACTTTTTTTGCCATGCCTTTCACATTTTCCATAATAAAAAACCTAGGGTTGATAACCTGTAAAAATCTCAGAAATGATTTATATAAAACATTTCTTGGGTCGTCAATAATTCTTTGCCTGTTTGCCATCGAAAAGCCTTGACACGGAGGCCCCCCACATACTAGGTCAATACTTTGAAAAGATAGCCGCTTCGCTTCGACATCTTTTAGTAACTCATTAATATCACCAATATAGAATTTTTCGCGCTCAATAGAGATATTGTTCATATAAGTATTGGCACAGATAGGACTTATTTCATTTGCATAGACAGCAGCGAAACCAGCCTGCTCCAATCCGAGGCTAAGACCTCCGCATCCTGCAAAAAGATCAATCATCGTTTTTGGCACTGTATCCCTCCGCGTATGCACACAAAACATGTAACACTGTATTATAGCATGTCTCTAGAAACAGCGTCAATAAACGCCGAACCGTTTGTGTGAGATTTTTTATAAATTTATTATAACTTAGCTTCAAGCCAGGTTTGGTACACCAGAGACAATATTTGCTAATCGTTTGCTAATCAAACATCAAACGATTGCCAAAAACCACATAATACTGTATGATACCAATAGAGAAACCGAGCGCCAAAAACCCGCATAATCAAGCGGGTTTCAAGGCATTATACGCTATCGCAAGATACATCGTAAAAATTGGTTCGGCGTACTCCTAAGCGACAGGTCGGACGTTCGAGTCGTCTCAGGCGCGCCAGCGGGCAAACGCCCGCAGGTATGTCGCGCATCAGCAATGGTGCGCGATTTTGCTTTTTATGCCCGCGCTGAAGCCGTATTTTTTTCGGCAGCGTTAGAAGGAGGAAAACTCACGAGAAACGGATCGTGAGTTTTTTCTGTATAGCGACTCATTTTTTGAAACATCGCCTATACGCTGATATGATAAAGATATAAAAGACGAAAGGACGGCGGCAACCATGAAATTCTTATCCGGTATGGCATTCCTGCTCACATTCGTGGCGCTGGTAACCAGCACAGCATACAGTTAGGTACAATCATGTGGGAGCTGTGGATCGCGACAGATCTCTGCACCTACCTCCCGCTCGGCCTGACCCTGCGTCGAAGATATAGATAACAACCAAATCAAAAGATGCGCGGATTGTTGAAACAACGACAATCCGCGCTTTTTTGTTTCCCCCGGCATTTTTTGAGAGATCATGACCGGGCGGATATGATGAAATAAAGTAATCCGATGGAGGATAG
>QMCD01002001.1_pt1 | contig 13040 bp, 12 predicted proteins | sample 1821841 | NCBI WGS metagenome assembly QMCD01 (sample SAMN01991225, study PRJNA193472) | Termite gut metagenome, whole genome shotgun sequencing project. | isolation source: worker | host: Macrotermes natalensis | reverse complement strand
ATTTTTTTTATGATTCATATTCTGATCCCAGTGCAACAATTATCCACAATTTCCGTCCCGATGAAAAGGTTACAAAAAAAGAATATATAGCATCTTTTACGCTTATTAAGCAAGCTAGAATTGTATCTGAGCGGTTTTGTCATTCAGTGACTGGCGTATCCTTAGCTCTGCTGCTGAGATAATTCTTCATAATACTCGGCTACTATATATTCGGCGCTTTCTGACCACAAGAGTGTATCTAGCATTATTAGCTTCTCAAACGTTTTTGTTTGGATCAACAAAAAAAACGCTGATTCAAATGTGATGTCATCCTGCTGAGCAATCATGCTTGCAACATGCTCGACTTTTGAAAGCACGAGTGTGCTGAGATCCTTGCCCTTGTATATATATCTCGTACTCATAACGGTTTCCTTGAAAGCATCAATAGATAGCCCAAAGCCTTGTTTGTGTGAAAAGAAATCTGGTCGTTTGCCTCAGAATAAGCTAACTGAGCGAGTGCAGCCTCTTCATTCAGCAAACCATCAACATAAAGAGCGATTGTAGGCATTGTGTCGTCATTAGCAACAGGACCTTTAACAATATCAAAAGAGTGCTGAATGCCCCCTTGCGTTCGATTGCTTTTTACCATTTCAAGCCACTCGCCGTTAAGATCATCAAAAACCTTACTGCTTAAGTCTTCCACCCATGAGAACTCAAAAGTGTAGATATACGCAACTCCGCCATATCTTAGAGAAAGTGCTTTAGCCCAGATCTCGGCTTGCTCCCGTATAGTTGTGGTATAAAATCCTCGTCCGAAATCGCGATTATTGCGTGAGTAACTTAAATCCATCTCATTAAATAAAACATTTGACCCATGATAAAGTGTTAGCTTTCTCACTTTGAGACCCTATCTAGATAATCACTGGCAAAACTGGCACCTTCGAATATATCTTGAGTGTGCAATACTTCGTAGTTTTCGCGCAACAGATCAAATAATCCATATTCCTTGAAGAGAACGGCTGTGTCATATAGGCTCATACCCTTTTTTTCAGCAAAACGATCTAGCGCTGCGACAATTATTAGGTTTTGCTCACGTTCTTTTTGCATAGCACACTCCGTTTTCATATTACATAGTATAACTCGCAAGTATACCTCTTTCGATGGTTTTCTTACTTAAGCCCTGTTCTCCCCGGACACACTCCTCTGTTATGCCCTGTTATGCTAAACTCCTTTGGCGCTAAAAGGGATTATGCCTTATTCTGTTACATGGCATTTTCATGGGGGCGGCTGCATATTGATTGGAAACAGCTTTGTTTAGAATCGTTGAGTTGCAAGGTGCTGACAATGTGAGGGATCTTGGCGGCATCCCCGCCTGCAAAGACCGTGTGGTGAACCCCGGTCTGTTTTATCGTGGCCCGGCACTTACGGCTCTTACCGCTAGCGATAAAGACCTTCTCTTTCGCCAGCTAAAAATAACCTGCATGATTGATTTGCGCTGTGGATGGGAACGCGACATTAGCCCCATTGCACCACAAAGCGGCGTTGAACACATGCATATTCCTTTCTACGACCTGGAGATTGTGGGGCTCGAATACCACGAACCTGCCAAAGGAACCAAAGTTATCGGGCGCGACGTTGCTTGCGATCCCGATCATTTCTATCGTTCGCTGGTTAATCCTCGCACAGTAGATCAGATGCGCAAAGGTCTTGCAAAGGTATTTGAACACACAATTTTGGGCGCTCCGGTTTATGTGCATTGCAGCAGCGGCAAAGATCGTGCAGGTATTATGGCTTTGCTTATTTTCGCAATTTTAGGCGCCAGCCGTGAAGATATTCTCGCAGATTACCTACTAACAAATATCTCCCGCGACAAAAACTATCAAAGTGCTTTTAAGAGATTCTTGCGCTTTACTGATGGCGATGAGGTGCAGGCTCACGAGCTAACACTTGCACACCGTGCGCGTGAAGAGAATCTAAGTGCATTCTATGAGGCAGTTGATGATAGTTATGGCAGCATGGATTCATTTATACGCAATCAGTTGGCAATAAGCGATGAGCATGCTCAGCAGATACGTTTGGCATGCACTCATGCACGATCCATGGTGCCCGGTTTAAAGATTAAAGCACTCGGTCGCTAGCAATTGCATGAAGTCATCAGATAGGTAGATTGGTAGTTTGCGCTCAGCTCGCTTTGTTCTGTGGAGATTTGGATTGCTGCCAAACTGAACTAATGCTCTGCAACACCAGGTGATATTACGCAGCGCAGTTACCATGAAAAAAGCGCGAAACCGCTCATCAAAGTTTCCGGGTTCAAAGCGTCCGTTAACGGCTCGCCAGTAATCCTCAATAAACCCTTCTATTTGATTTGCGGGAAACAAATACTCGCTATCCCAAAAAGTTGTGGTGGGCGAAACAAAGTAAGAAACGTCTTGGGCGACTTCGCCAATAATAGGGCGTTCCCAATCTACAAATGTTCCGGGTGACACGCAGAACATGCCGCTGTCTCCTGATGCTGATGCGGCTTGAATCGCCGAACCTTCAGGGATGAGAAAGTGCGACGGCAGCGTTTCTGTGTTAACAATGTGAGTGCAATCAGCATCATAACGCTTGGTATTTAGCTGCGGTTTAGTAGCTTCAATAAACGCCTCAACCCATTTGGTGACGCGTGCATCCTCAAAAGCCGAAGTAACATAAAACTCAAAACGCTGCATGCACTCCGCGAATAATTCACGCAAAGGATCCTCAGGTCTATGAACAAAACAGTTATCGCCTATGTCTACAGCATGAATGTTAGCCATCAGCTGTGCTGCACAGCGCAAGTCACCGGGGCGCAGATGGTCAAAGTCCAGCTCGTCACCTTCGCAATATTCCACAACAAGTGTGCCTTTACCCAGAGCCTTTGAGCTGTTATCGAGATAAAGTGCTTTTGGTGTACAGCCACTAGGCTCAATAGCCTTTAGCGCCTCGTATTCGTACAAGACTTGATCGTCGTGAAAAGGCTGCGGTGTAACGTTAACTCGCAATACATATTTTTGCTCACTTGTTGAAGCCTTAAACCAATAGTTGAGGTTATGCTCGCCCATACCCAAATGGTGCAACTCAAAAAGCGCATTGCAGTTTATGCCAAGCGCAGCTTGTAGCTCAACATTCTCCCGCAGGTACTGTGCAACCCTTAGCTTGCTATACTCGCTGTGCTCCATAATTCTTTCTCGTTTCTGATGCCTATATTTAAGATTGGCTGTGCGAAGAATTATACAGAGTATTGCATAAACTTAGGATCGTACAACTACCATTATATTTTTGAATAGTAGGCACCTTCTGTACCCCCTGTTACCTACTCCGTCCCATGTTATGCCCCTGTTATGCCGGCTGCGCCGCTTCTCCATAGTAAGCTACCAGTAAGTCTACACAGGCTCCGTAGCTTTTTAGCCCCAGCTCTTGACCTTGATCGTGTAGGAATTCCTCATAAGTTGCTTCGCTTATATCGGCAATCGGGGTTTGAAACTGCTCCCAGTACTTGTTGTTTGCTTCGAGATCCTTGCGCGCTTTATCGCTAACGTACGTTTTAACCTCTTCCCAGTAATCCGGATTGGCTTGCTTTAATGCCCGGGCAAGATTTGTGTATGCAAGCAGGGCACCACTGTAATTGTAATTGGCATCGTCGCTTCGCATACAGGTTAATATAGCTGTAAAATTGGCATCCTGCTCTCTCATTACGCCTCTTTGATGACTTAGCTCGTGTGCCACTGTGGCCGGGATAAAACAGTCCGGTATATCAATATTTATATTAGATTCGCCGGTAAAGGGCACAAATACGCCGCTAAAGTTGGTATGACTCATGAAGCAGGAAAGCAACAATGGTTTTGCTTGAACATCCGGTCCTTGTATGAAGGCAAACTCTGCAGGCAGATCTTTGTAGAGTTTTGGAGCTTCCGTTAAGATCATTCGTGTATCGCAAACGTATATGTCGTTTACATCTCGCTCAACTCTCTCTGCTGCCTTATTAGCCTCTTCTGCAAAATAAATAGTAACTAGCTTTAGCTCTTCTGCACTTACTGATTTAGCTTCGATGCCGCTTTGTTCAGCAAAGGTATAGGAGTAATAACCTATGCCCCACAACCAGCAAATGAGCATGTAGAAAGTTGCCACACCCGCCAGAAGCGTAATCAGCATTGCGTACATGCGTCTTAGTCTTTCAGGATACCTTATGATTCTTATAATTGAGACGATGATGTAGGCAAGCACGCCCAAAATCACAAACACGCTTAGACACTCTGCTACCGAAAAAGGAAATACTCCAAATATGCTGCCAGCGAAGCGTGACCACGGCTGTGCAATGTTGGTGGTTGCAAAGTCTGCAACAGGGCGAAGATTCCTTAAAGCGTAGTAGGACACAAGCAATACAACTGCAACGACAAGGATTAGATGCCTTATTAAATAGCTGCGAAATAGGTTTTGTTGAGGTTCCCTAGTTTTTCTATTATTCATGCTTTCATTATACTTAATGCTTGATAGAATGTTCAAAATACCGGGGCGGTGGAAGTATTCTAAAATATGAAGTATGAAGGGTGGCATATGAAATATATTTCTGTTTGCACTGATGCGGGAATCGATACGCTTGCCGCTGTAGCCAGCGATATCTGGTATGAGTATTGGCCTGAGCACATAGGTGCCGATCAAACCGATTACATGGTCAATAACTTTCAAAGCAAGCAAGCCATAACCAAGCAAATCCGTGAAGAAGGTTACCTCTATTTCCTAATTGTTGCAGAAGGCAAGATAGTTGGGTACTGCGGCGTGCACCCAGAAGAACAAAACGGCAGACTTTTCCTCTCCAAACTATACCTTTACGCAAGCGAGCGTGGTAAAGGCTACGCAAAAGCATCCATGCAGTTCCTCATTCAGCTATGTAAGTTTAACAACCTGAGAGCTATCTACTTGACGGTAAACAAATACAACGACCTGGCAATTCGCGCGTACAAGGCTGCCGGGTTTGAAACCATAGACTCAGTAGAAACAGACATCGGCGACGGCTTCATCATGGACGATTTCATTATGGAGAAGGTGCTGGGTTAATCTCCAAATCTATAGCCCACGTGCCACACTGTTTGAATGTAGCGAGGATTGCTGGGGTCTAGTTCAATCTTTTCTCGCAGGCGATGCGTTAATACCGTGATCCCGGTGATCTCGCCTGTGTATTTGGATCCCCAGATGTCTTCGATTATCTGGTCGCGTGTGAAAACCACTCCCGGGTTGCTTGCCAGCATGTGGAGTAGGTGAAACTCCTTTGGCGTGAGCTCTATGGGGGCACCGCGAACTTCTACTTTTCGCCGCTTGATGTCAATTTCGAGGTCGTCGAAGCGAAGTTTATCCGCAATGTAGCCATTGGTGATTCCTTTGTTGCCGCGTCTGAGAAGCGCCTCGATACGCAGTTGCAATTCCTGTGCAATAAACGGTTTTACCAGATAGTCATCAGCTCCGGCTTTAAAGCCAATGCTCTTGTCAACAATGTCTCCTTTGGCCGTTAGTAAAATGATCGGCACGGTGGACTTGCGTGCCCGCAGCTTTTCGCAGACCTCAAATCCGTTAAGCATTGGCATCATCACATCAAGGATCAGCAGATCAGGGCGAACCTCTTCAAACATCTGTAAAGCTTCTTGCCCATCCACGGCGCTAAATAACTCGTGGCCTGCTTCTTTTACAATGTGTCCAACTAAAGTACGCATCCCCTCGTCATCATCAGCTATCAGGATCTTCATCTTCTAACTCCAAAACATCTGCTCGGATGTATACGGTAAAGGTGCTCCCCTGCCCTACGATGCTTTCAACTTTTACAGACCCCCCGTGCAGCTCTGCCAACTCCTTGACTAAAGCAAGACCAAGCCCGCTGCCGCTTATACGATCGCGCGGCCGCTGCTCCCCATTACCATCTTGTGCTTTGCCAAAGCTCTTTCCCTGAACAAAGCGATCAAATACAGTGGGAAGATCTTGAGGCTCGATTCCCGGACCATTGTCGCTAACCACCATCGACAATAAGCCGGTAGAGCGGTCAAAGGAAATACGCACATCCACCTGACCATCTACGTCAACAAATTTTATAGCATTGGAGATCAGGTTTTCCATAATCTTACGTAACATCTCTTGGTCTGCCATAAGCACCGGAATACCACGCTCGGTAGCATAATAAATATTCGTTTGGTATTTCTCGGCAAGGTAAGAGAGATTATCGCGCACCCTACCCAGCAAGTCGGACACATCCATTGGCTCAGGCGTGGGGTTCAAACGACCGGCTTCTACTCGCGCCATCTCCAACATATTGTTTACCATCGAGAGTAGTTTTTGAGAGTGTATGCGCATCTCGTCCATGATCTTCGCCTCATCGGGATTACGAGGCTTGTGGCTTTTTGCCCATATGTCAGAAAACGCCAAGATAGAGGTGAGTGGCGTGCGTATTTCATGCGATACCATCGCCAAAAAGTCACTTTTGACTTGGTTTTCCTCCTCTAAGCGACGCACCTGCGCGTTGGCAACTACAGTTACCGCCCAAAACACTGCGGCAAGACCAAGTAGCACTAATATCGAAAACACAATGGTTTCCTGAATAACGTTGGTTCTCAAGTTGGCTAAATATGTATCAGCCGGCATGATAATGCTTGCCGCCCCGGCGAGATCATCAACTTTTTTGCCTTCCTTTGGATAACCCATCATGTCCAGTTCGCCTGCCGGGTCTCCATGGCACTCAAGGCAAGATTCCTTGTAGTAAAGCGGTTCTACATAGCGAAAGATGGAAGTACCGTCATCCTCCTCCACAAGTCCGTAATAGCTTCCGCGCTGCGGTTCATCAAGCAATGCCTGCATGGCCTCAGTTTCAAAAGCATCCGGAACATCGTCTATCTTTCGCGTGGTGAGGTTGGTGTAGTGGATTGTAAAATCGCCACTTCGATTAGTAAATATCTTGGCAACCGCCTTTGCTGCAACCACACAATAAAGGTTGTAGGTGCCGTCCTCGTGGCGCTTGAACTGTATTTGGTTCAGCTCCATAAAATCCCAGATAGCATCCATCTCTGTAGCGAGTACCTCTGTGGTCTCAAGCATTTCTCTTTGTATCTGCTCACGCTGAACGTAGTCGCGCCAAATAGCGTTGGTGGTGATAAGCACTGCGGCCATCACCACCAACAACAAAGCTACATATATCCGCGCTCGCTTGAATTTCATGGAGTCAGTATAGCGCTTAGTTTCTCAGCATCTTTTTGGATAAAGAGAAATAATACAGATGCTATCTTAGGATAAAACAGAGCGTCTTGCTCATTTAGATGATCTACATACTTTGGCACCCATTTGAGGAGATGATCTTCCAAAAACATGAGACTTGCTTTGAGAGTTTCTGTTGCATCATCCTCATTAATAGCTCGCTCAGCGAGTTTTGACATAAAATCAAGTTCAATCGCAATATGATCATCAGCAACGCGAGGGTACTCAGCCGTGATAAAGCCTTGCGAGCGGTAGAGATTTCTAACGTCTAAAGTCTCCTTTGTGAAAAGCATCGGAGCGTTAGATGTGTAAATACTTTCCCACGGCGGCGCATCAAGCTTATTGGGGCCAATAAAAAAACGAGTGTACTGTGTTTTCAGGGCAGATATATCTGCATCTTTCACAAGTGAAAGGAAGCAGGCTGGTAAGTCTGCTTCCTCATCTGAAAACATAATTTGCCATGCATTGACTACCACATCTGTGTCGATTGCTTGAAACTGCTCCACGCTTGGCTCATTTCCAAGTAGGTTTTGAAACAATGCATAAAGGTACCACCTAGCTGTAAGATATTCTTCGACCCTATCAGGATGCGTTAACACAGCATCTCCTTATCTATATCGCTGCTTGTCTAAAACTTGACTCAAGTGCTGCTTTCTTGGGCTTGATGCGTACATTTGGCATGGTTGTATCTGGAGATGGCAGAGGTGCGATGGCATTGACTAAGTCGGAACCATACTTCTGCTCATGCTCACTGATCTCTCCATATTTTAAGCAACGCATAGGACAAGCATCAACACAAACAGGATTCAAATCGGCATCACGAAATGGCTTACATGCATCACACTTGCCTGCGATTCCTTTGTTTGCGAGCAGTACGGGAATCTGGTAGGGGCATGTCTTCACACAAGTTCCACAGCCTATGCAAAGGTCATCATCATGCTGCACAGTGCCGTCTCCGCCCAAATCCTTTTGCATGGATCCAGTGGGGCAATTAGCTACACAAGCAGGCGATTCACAATGGTTGCATGCGGCAGAATAATGGTACATTTTAGGCGAGGGATAAGAACCAATCTCATAGCTTTTAACTTCGCGATAAAACAATCCAACCGGAAGGTCGTTACGATCCTTGCAGGCTATTTGGCATGCTCGGCATCCTATACAGTCATCCATATTGAAAAAGAAACCTAGGCTCATCAGTTTACTCCTTTAGTTCAGAACGGGCATATTATTGACTGGACTTGCATCACAGTCTGCGGGCAAGACAGTGCCGGTCCATTTTTCAAGTTTAACCATCACAGTATTGTAGGCTCCGAGCATCAGAGATGGCTGTTCAATTGGACCTAGCAAAATATTGTCGCTTCCTCCGTGATCGATACCAGTGTTTGGGTCGATCTTCGGCCACCCGCCATGAGGGAGCCCCACGCAACCGGGCATGATAGATTCGATGACCGATGCATTTCTTAAAACCTGCCCATACTGATTGGAAATAAGAACTGTATCTCCATCTGCTATGCCAAGAGTTTTTGCATCGGAAGCGTTAATATAAACTGGATTAGTAAGAGCCTCACGCAGCCAAGGAAGGTTGTCTAATGTCGTATGAGAACGACGAATATAGTGGGGGTTGTAAACTACATATGGATATTCACCTTTAACCTTGTTCTTCCAATCTGAAAATGTCTGAACATAGCCACTTGCTGCATCATAATAAGTAGGATATGGTTTAAAAATACGATTCTTGTCATATCCCGGCAAGTTAAGAACGTTTGCTTTTGCGTCAGAATATATCTCCAATTTACCACTTGCAGAGGGGCGCGGATGATTAACAGGATCATCAACGTAAGCCTTGTAGCCTATGAATGTATACTTATCACCTTCTTTTCGAGGAATATGATAGAAACCCTTTTCAAGGAAGTCTTTTAGAGTAATATGCCCTTCAGCCTGCAGATCACATGTTGCTTCACCAACACGCTCTTTGAAAACAGCTAAGCCTTCTTCGTCAATAATTACTAGCGGCTCTGGCTGGAGAGTATCTGCATTGCGTACGGTAGCATTACGGATAAGATTGAGACAATACTGCTCTTCCGTTTCGACAGAAAGTACTTGACTGCGCTCTATACCTGTTGCATCGCATAGACGACAGGCAATCTCAAACTCTGGTAAAGCTTCGTACATCGGTTCCACAATTTGTTGAGGCAAAAATAAAGTCTCTTTGTTCATCCAAGTCTGTGTGCCATACATATTAGTTAACGGGGCAGGATCTTCCCAATTCGTGCAAGCAGGCAGAAGAATGTCGCAGTACTGAGCTGTTGGGCAAAAATCGTAAAAGATTCCGATTACGGTTTCCATAGCACGAAAAGCTTTAATGCCATTGTTTATATCTGGGCGAGAATGTAGAAAATTTCCGCCATGGTTGAAAATTAACTTTATGTCAATATCACGCCATTCTCCGGATTCAACACGGCTACTATACAGGTTTGAGTATAGTGCTGTTGAAGACGTTCCGTGATACCAATACCTTTTATCAAGTATGCTTTGCCAAAGTTTTGCTCCACCAAGCATGTCGGTAATTGGATTGGCAAAACTCGCCATATTAAGAATTTGATCCGCGCCCCAGCTTACCAATCTTGGACCGGCATTTCCGGCTTCAGCATGATAGATTCCACCAGTCGCATGCCCTGGTTTACCCATATGTCCACCCATAGCACCAATTGCCATAAATAGCTGTGGCATATCTTCTGTGCCGTGTGCGCGACCTGGAGCGTAAGCATGCAGTAGCATGACTTTTCGTTTGCAACCAATATAGTTTGCATACCATTCAATATCTTCCACCGGAGTACCGCAATACTCTGTTGCCCATTCAGGTGTTTTTTCTATTCCGTCATAGGCGCCAAGCACGTAGTCTTTAAAACATTCCTGTACTTGAGCGTCAGCAGGTAAGTGTTCAATATCAAATCCTTGAACATATGTATCCAGGAACTCCCAATCAATAAGAGGGTTTGTTTCTGAGTCATCACGCATCATTACATAAGCTACTGATAGAAGAAACGGAATATCCATACCATTACGCACTGGGATCCAACGCGCATTAAGCGTTTGTGCTGAAAGGTTCATGCTTGGACCAACATAAACAAAATCCACCCCTGCCTCTTTTGCTCTATTTAGGAAGTACATAGGTGACCCACCTGAAGCCCACGCAGGATTGCAGCCATATAAAACTATAGTTTCTGCATTAGGCAGATCATAGCGGTCATTTCCAGTGCATGTATCCGGATTACCCATACCATCGCTGCCGGGACCATATTCTGGTCCACCATCAGCAGCTGTGGAAACACCCATGCCAAGAACTATTGAAGTTTGTAACCAAGTGCCAAACGAGTCCGATGTCGTAGAACATACCTTTCCACCCATACAGTTTATAAGGTTGTTCGACCAAAACACACCAGCATAACCATTGTAATAAACTGCTCTTCCACCATAGGTGCTGTATATTCTTTTCAACTCATCGGCAACCAAGCCAATTGCTTCATCCCAAGAAACACGCTCCCACTCGTCAACGCCACGCAACTCGCCACTAACATCGCTCCCACCAGGCTTCCAACTCCTGCGCTTCATAGGGTACTTGAGTCTTTCATCTGAAAATATTTGCTGGCGCTGCGAACGTCCACGCGGGCAGGCTCGTTGTTGGTAATTATCAAATGTGTCCTCTTCGACATCATCGGTTTTTTGGCGAATTACTATACCATCTTTAACATATGCCTTATTAACACAGCGACCGCCACAGTTGTGCCAACATGCAGCGGTGATCCATCTACCTTGGCTATCGGGATTCAACTCGTCATCGAGACGATATGTTTTCTGCTTTTCTCCCTCAACAACTTGGTTCTGCGGAGTGCAACCGGTAGCAGCCAATATGGCGGCTGATGCCGCAGCAACCTGAATAAAATTACGGCGACTTATTCGCTTGCTTTCTTTTTCCATATACTTGACCTCCTCGTATCATATGAACATTGTTTATCTCAATTGTGCCGGGTTGCGGCATATTGCATATTTTGCCCTCTGCAGGCACTCGGAGACAACGGATGTACTATTTCACAAATATTTCTTTTTTGAAATATTTGGTGAATGGCTTTGGTATTAGATTTATGGGCATGATTTCGACTTATCTGCAGTACCTTTGAGCATTGAATTATTATTGGTTTTTATTCCCATATTTTACATTTTCTGCAAGTTTTAGGATTACTATTCCCAAAATTTGTAATTCATAATGGTTGTAGCGACAAACGATGTCTACCACAAATATTAAAGTCCTTCCTTGGTAGTTTAAAAAGATATTTAACCTGCGATTTGGCAATTACATGCTTTCTATGGCATGCGCTCCCCCACCAAAAGCCGCTGGCAAAAGATAGATCATCACATGAATGCAGATGAGCACAAAGAATAGATTTGACCACTAGCTATTGTTTTTAGCCCTAGGACTTAAACGACCATCGAATTCCTGTTGGTGTTAGCGTTTCGCACCAAGAATCCAGCTCCAAATCGGAATCACCTTGATCACTCCTTCATCGAACGTTAGAGACTTATGTTCGTTGTCGAGAGTGATAATCGTTGAGTGATCTGCTCCACTCTCGCCCATCGCTTCTCGCAGTGCACGAATTTCCCTGTTACGCGTTTTTTCTTCTTTCAGCGATACGCAAACTTGATAGAATTCATGCTCCGTAAACATGGTGTCACCAACGATAAAATCAACTTCATAGCCATGCTCTTTAGTTTTATATGAACTGATGAATCGCTCACGAGCTTTAGGACTTCTTCGTCTGATCTCAAGATAAACAGCAGCTTCCAGAAGTTGTGCTTGGTCTCTTGCTGGTGCAATTGCATTAGCGGCTGCGAGGCCTGAATCGATTGCGTATACCTTAATAACAGTTTTAGGGTCGTTTGCAAGAGCTCGTGAAAACGGTTTGGTTGTGCCAAGCAAGAAAGCATCTTCAAAATACTTCAAAGCTTCTGAAAGCGATCTTCTATCGGCCTTAATTCCTTGTGAGCGAAGTGTGTCCTGCGTTTTTCTTAATGAAAGCTCTCTTCCGTTGTAACGCAGTGCGATATTTGCAAAATAGGATACTTCCTTTGGGTTACTTAAATTGTGACGCTCTATCACATCACGAGCTACCACTAGTTCTGCATACGACTGAAGAATGCCAAATGCACTGTGTGTTATCTCATTTTGAACAGCAGGAAATCCCCCTCTCGTAAGATACGTCTCGAAATGTTGTTTTAGCATGATGTTTTCTGTAGTCGTATATGGGCTTGCGCTTGGTTGCGAAACTTCATGAAATCTCAAGTATTCAGCAAAGCTGAAAGGAAATAGCTCACTGGTAACAGAGCGCCCACGAAACTGTGTTGAAGCATCAGCGGCAAGCACTTTTGCCGACGAACCGGTGACATAGATTGTTGCTTTCTCGTTGTCCACTACACGCCTAAGCCAGATTCCCCAATCAGGCATTTCTTGGATCTCATCTAAGAAAATGTATGCACCGTCTTGTTTTGCCTGTGGCGACATTTCAAAGAATACTCTAAGAACCTCATCACCAACAAAATATGATAGCGCGGGTAACCTATTGTCTTCAAAATTAAAGTATAGAATTCTATTTGGAGAAACACCTTTTCCCTGCAGCGTTTCTATTTCTTGAAGGAGTCGATATGTTTTTCCGCTTCGACGCATACCAACTACTACCTTAACGAGATTTCCGGCTTTTGGGGGCAATGGTTCACCGAGACTAAGATCACGAGTGAATATAGGCTGGTATATATCC
>QMCD01004421.1_pt1 | contig 13041 bp, 9 predicted proteins | sample 1821841 | NCBI WGS metagenome assembly QMCD01 (sample SAMN01991225, study PRJNA193472) | Termite gut metagenome, whole genome shotgun sequencing project. | isolation source: worker | host: Macrotermes natalensis | reverse complement strand
ACATCAAAGCCGGCAAGCCACATTGAGTATGCCATTTCGCGCTCGCCGTTTGTTCCTTTTTCGCGGATAATGGCGGCTTTGATGCCTGACGAATTCCGGCGGTCGGCAGATAAACTGTATTTGGAAAGTTTTCCGCTGAACGAATCATTAAATTTGATTTGCAGCGGTTGATTTTTGTAGTTTTCAAAACGCTCTTTGGCGCATTGCTCGCCGCTTTGTTTTCTATCTAACAGGTAGGAAGATTTGAACCACAAATCGCGTAACGGGTCAATATCAAAACGGTATGAATCTTTACCCTTTTGAACCAGTATCAAGCGTTCTTTTACCGGAACGGCTATTTCTGCAAATCCGATACCGGCATCTTTCAGTATTTTTTCTACCGATTTTTTATCTTTTACTTGGATTAAAATACCCGGATTTTCGCTGAACAGTATTTTGGTAATATCCTGTTCTCCAATAGCATCCAGGTTTACTTTCAAGCCCCCTTGCGTGTTTGCAAAGCACATTTCGAGCAATGCGGTCAACATTCCGCCTTCGGAAATATCGTGTCCGGCGAGGATTAAATTTTTATTTATTAATTCTTGAACGGCTTCAAAAGCATCCGTAAAATATTCGGAATCCTTTACGGTCGGAACATCTTCTCCCAATCTATTTAATGATTGTGCCAATGCCGAACCACCTAATTTTAACTCGTCAAAAGAGAAATCTATATGTAAAATAGCCGTTTCGGCATCATTCACGATAACCGGACTGACAATTCTGCGAACGTCCGACACTTCGGCTCCTGCAGAGATGATAACCGTTCCCGGTGAAAAAACTTTCTCATTACCATATTTTTGCGTCATTGAAAGCGAATCTTTTCCGGTCGGGATATTAATTCCCAACTCGCAGGCAAAATTGCTGCATGCTTCTACTGCTTTGTACAGACGGGCATCTTCGCCCGGATTTTTGCAGGGCCACATCCAATTGGCGCTCAACGAAACGCTATTCAATCCGTCGGCTAACGGCGCCCAGATAATGTTGGTCAAAGCCTCGGCAATGGCAAGCACGGAACCGGCTGCCGGATCGATCATAGCTGCCGTCGGCGCGTGACCAATAGAGGTGGCAATACCCGATTTTCCGCGATAATCCAACGCTACGGCGCCTAAATTATTCAATGGCAACTGAATCTCGCCGGCACATTGTTGTTTAGCAATTTTACCTGTTACCGAGCGGTCTACTTTGTTGGTCAACCAATCTTTACAAGCAACCGATTCTAATTGTAATACGGTTTCAATATATTGTTGAATTTTTGCAGAATCGGTGTTCACCGGTGCAAATTTCTCATCAATTGTTTTGTCGTTCATCACCGTGCGAGGCGGTTTCCCGATCATATAATCCAATCGAAGGTCGATTGGTTTTTCGCCGTTTTCTTTTTCAAAAATAAATTGCATATCACCGGTAGTCTCTCCCACAACGTACATTGGGGCACGTTCGCGATCTGCAATTTTTTGAATCAGCGGGATATTTTGCTCATCGACAAGCAAGCCCATACGTTCTTGGCTTTCGTTGCCGATAATTTCTTTGGCGGACAGGGTAGGGTCGCCTACCGGAAGTTTATCCATATCAATTTTTCCACCGGTAGCTTCTACAAGTTCGGACAGACAGTTCAGATGTCCGCCTGCTCCATGGTCGTGAATGGAGACAATCGGGTTATTGTCTGATTCGGCTAATGTACGGATTACGTTTGCTGTTCTTTTTTGCATTTCAGGATTGGCGCGTTGTACGGCGTTTAACTCAATCGCGTTGTCGTAAACGCCTGTTTCGACAGAGGAAACAGCTCCGCCACCCATGCCGATACGGTAGTTGTCACCACCCATTACTACCACTTTTTGACCGATTTGCGGTTCGCCTTTAAGGCTGTCTTTCAGTTTGGCAAAGCCGACGCCACCAGCAAGCATAATCACCTTGTCGTAACCGAATTTCTTCTGATTTTCAGAGTGTTCGAAGGTCAATAATGAACCGCAGATAAGAGGCTGACCGTATTTATTGCCGAAATCACTTGCTCCGTTAGAGGCTTTGATTAAAATTTGTTCGGGGGTTTGGTACAACCATTTGCGTTCCGGCATTGCTTGTTCCCATGTACGTCCGGCTTCGGTACGCGGGTAAGAGGTCATATAGACAGCTGTCCCGGCAATCGGCAAACTGGCTTTTCCCCCGCCGAGACGGTCTCGAATTTCTCCCCCGGTTCCGGTTGCAGCGCCGTTGAACGGTTCAACAGTGGTTGGAAAATTATGAGTTTCTGCTTTCAGCGAAATAACAGATTTTATCTCTTTTACTTCAAAAAAATCGGGTTTGTCGCCACTTGCCGGAGCAAATTGTTCGATGACGGGACCTTCGTTGAAAGCCACATTGTCTTTATAGGCTGAAACTAATTTATTCGGATTCAGTTCGGAAGTTTTCTTAATTAACTTAAACAGAGAACTTTCTTTTTCTTCGCCGTCGATAATGAAAATTCCGTTGAAGATTTTGTGTCTGCAGTGCTCCGAGTTTACTTGCGAGAAACCGAATACTTCGCTGTCGGTCAGTTTACGACCTATTTTTTCGCTGATTCCATTCAGGTAATCAACTTCTTCCGGACTTAATGCCAGCCCTTCCTGCTTGTTATAGGCATCAATATTTTCGATATAAAGAATCGGTTCCGGTTGTTTTTTTATTGTAAAAATATCTTGATTCAGATTATTGTATACGCGCTGTAACATTTGGTCGTGTTCCGAATCGGCACCTTTTGCCGCAAAAAATTCTTCGATGCGAAGGATTCCTTTGAGACCCATATTTTGGGTAATTTCAACGGCATTAGTACTCCAAGGGGTAATCATTTCACGCCGCGGACCGATATACCAGCCGTTAATTGCAGGTTCTGCGACATAAACCGCACCGCTGAAAAGCCAATTCAATTTTTCAATATCTTGACTGCTAAGAGATTGCTCCGCGCTAACGGCGATTATTCCGGCATCCTCTTTTTGGAAGAATAAAATCATATTTGGATTCGTTTATGATAAGTTTTTTATAGCACAAAATTAGTGAGAAAAAGAGTAAAAGACAAATCTTTTACTCTACGCGAAGTAACCATATTTCATACACCATTGGCGTATGATTGTCGGAATCTGAAGAACTTTTTCCTCCTAACGTCTGATTATATCCGTTTCCGAGGTTAAACGGTACGATAATTTTGCAATGACCGCCAGTACGCATGTTTTTTACAGCTTCATGAAATCCGCTACCGAATGGTTGTTTATTTGGATTGGGAGAAACGTCAAACCAGGCAGGATCGGGTTCATTATTTGTATGGTTGTATACGACGGTTCCGGAAAGTGTTGTTCCAATGTAATGGATGTACACCCTCCATCCGGTTACCGGAGATATTGGTCCGTCTCCCAATTCAATCTGATGATAATAGAGACCGGAAGTTGTTTTCCAGTAAATATCTTTTCCATCATCCGTAACCCACGTTGAGTCGCTTTCGGGTTTAGCGTGTTGAATTTGGATATTGTTAGCTTCGATATAGCTTGAAATGGTTTTTCGTTCTTCTTTTAGGTAATCGGCATACGTTTTCCGTTTGCTGCACGAGGAGGCAATACTAACTGCCAATAATGAGAAGAGAACTATTTTTAGATACTTGGACATAATAATATTTTGATTTTTAAATTACAACTTGAATATTTTTTCTATTGAACGATATTTTTTATGAGAATAGAGCGATATACCATAATACAACTAAGCGTACTTGCTTTTAAATTAACGATTTAATTTGCTTTCTATTATGTTTATTTCGCAAAGAACGGACATCCATGGCGGTATGCAATTTTTGTAACCGGAAACTCCGAACGCTAAATGAGAAGGGATGATAAATTGTCCTTTACCCGAAACTTTTAACAGCATTACAGCCTCTTCGATCCCTCTTTCTATTTCGTTTTTACCTAATTCGATGGTGGTTGTTACATTTTTCATCTCTTTGCATTCAGTGCCGTCTAATGTGCGGATAGAGTAAGAAAAAGTTACATTGTCCTTTTTTTGAAAAGAATTGCCGTTTCCTTCGTTTATTATTTTGTAACGCAAACCGGTAGAGGTCTGCGACATATCCAATTTTAAAGAATCAATGTAATGTTCAATCTCTTCATTTTCAAGCGCTGCAAAGCTTTTGTTTAACAGCATTAAGTCTTCCGTAATATGGCTTTCTTCCAATTTATTTGCCGGAATTTGCGGGGCAGGCTCAACACACGAGTGGATGATGAGTGATAGAATGAGAATTGAGAGTTGAGAGTTGAGAAGTGAGAAGTAGTTCTTCTTCTTATCACTTGTCAATCTGCCATTTATAACTTTATTACTCATAATGTAACTTATTATTATTTCTCAACTCTCAACTCTCAACTCTCACTTCTCAACTCTGCACTTAATAACTCTTCTTTATACATAGGTAAAATGCTTTCAAATTTTTTGACCGTTTCTGCCATTGATACGAGCGATTCTCCGCCGGCTGCATTTAGATGGCCACCTCCGCCGAAGTGGCTTGATGCAACCCGGTTGACCGGAAATGCGCCTTTCGAGCGAAAGGACATTTTGACTTTATCCGTATCTTCTTTGATAAAAACGCTGAAAACGATACCTTCGATGGATAGCGGAATGTTAACAAATCCTTCTGTATCGCCGGTTTTGTAATGATACCGATTTAACTCATTCAACGATAACGTAATCAGAGCCGTTCTGTATTCGGGATAGATTTTCATCTTCTCGTTCAGCGCATATCCCATTAGACGAAAACGGTCTGCTGTAAAATTATTATATATGTTGTTGTAAATTTGATCTTTATTTATGCCCTTTTTTATCAATTCGGAAACAATGTTATATATTTCCGGGTTATTGGAATTAAAGGTAAAAGCTCCGGTATCGGTCATCATTCCGGTATAAATACATTCGGCACACTCTTTATTTATGTCCGTGAAATAGCCCATCCGGCAAATCAGGCGGAAAATCATTTCCGAAGTTGATGCTATCTGAGGATAAGAAACGGTGAGGTCGGCAAAATGTCCTGGGTCAGGATGGTGATCAACCATCACTTTATACGCCGGCGAATCGCCTACGGAAGCTGCCAAATTTCCGACACGCGATAACGTGTTAAAATCAAGTGCGAAAAGCAAATCGGCACCGGCAATTACCCCTTCGGCAAAGGCTTGTTTTTCTTGATGATTAATAATTTGTCCGGCACCCGGCATCCATTTTAAGCAATCGGAATAAGCATTCGGCACAATAATCGTTACTTTTTTTTCTAAAAAAGTCAGAAAATGAGCGAGCGCCAGCGATGAACCAATGGCATCTCCGTCGGGCGATAAATGCGTAATAATCACAATTTCAGCCGATTCTTCTATTTTCTTTTTAACAGCTTGAATTTTTTCCTCTGCAATAATTTTCGTTATCATAATTTTGTTTTTAACATCTTACTTTTAGCAGACGCTAAGATAAAAAAATAAGGGGAATAAAAAAATAATGATCATCCGCTATATTAGTTACCACCAATGTCAATGAATTTTATAAACACAAAGGTACAAAGGACACAAAATTGTGTTTACTATTTATCATTAGTGGTAATATCAGTATAATCATCAAAGAAATTATACCATTTGCCGGTAAGGTAACTGCGCAAGCATCTCTGCTAATTTATTCACGAATGTCTCCATCGGTTTGGAAGCGATCATTTTTAGCATTGGATTCAAGTCGGCTTTGACGGTTACTTTTATGCGCGTATCATTTTCTTCCACCTGTTTGAGTTGAATCCAGAGATTGAAGCCAACGGGCGACTGGTCAGTGGCAAATTTGATTGTTTTAGACGGGTCTCGTTCCACAATTTTCAATCCGATTTTCCCTACCGGATCGACTGTAAACCGGCAACTATCCGCATCAAATTCCAAATTTTTTACCTTATCTTGCGGAATATTGTCTTTTATTTTTTCGATATTATTCAAATCGGATAATAAGTTGAATATTTCCGTGTCGTTACATTCCGCCTTTGTTATTTCACTTTCAAATGTTGTCATATTTCTTTTTTGTTACGCTTTGTTCCAGTTTGCAGGATCTTTTCTCCACTCTTGCAGTGTTTCCATTTCTTCCTTACCGATAAAATCTGTTTTCAGCAAGTGTCTCAAAACGGCTTCGTAGTTGGAAAGCGTGGTCAATTCTACGTTGGCAGCCTTAAATTGTTCTGTGGCAACCGGAAATCCGTAAGTGAAAATCGCCATCATACCCAACACTTCACAGCCGTCTTTACGGATAGCTTCTACGGCTTTCAAGCTGCTTCCGCCGGTGGAAATCAAGTCTTCGATGACCACCACTTTTTGTCCGGGTTTAAGGTCGCCCTCAATCAGGTTTTCCAATCCATGATCTTTTGCCGAAGAACGGATATACACGAATGGAAGTCCGAGTTCGTCTGCAACCATTGCTCCTTGCGCAATTGCACCGGTAGCAACACCGGCAATCACTTCCACATTGTCGTATTTTTCTCTGATAAGGCGGGCTAACTCAATTTTAATAAAAGTGCGAAGTTGAGTATAGGATAACGTTTTGCGGTTATCGCAATATATAGGTGATTTCCAGCCGGATGCCCAAGTAAACGGGTTTGATGGCTGCACTTTAATGGCTTTGATTTTCAGCAGCTTTTCTGCCACAATGTTTTCTAATGTTTTCATCTTTGTTTTTTCATTTAGTATTCGTTTGCAAAACTACAACAATGCTTTGATATTTTCTTTATTTTTGAGAAGAGATTTTTTTTTGTTTTTGGGTATTTATTGTATTTTTTATTTCATGTAGCTTTTCTGATACTGATTTTTCAATATAATATAATAAATTCCAGGATTTTTTACATTTTTACCGTAACTTTGAAATGAAAATTGTATCTTTGTACTGTTAAATCAAATAAATATGAGAATAAATAGGGTATTTTCTTTTTTTTTGTTATTGCTTTTCTCTTTTGAAGCATGACGATTCCCGGCCCTTATACGTAAACAGACATCTATTCAGGTAAATAGAGAAGAACCGTTTGACAACTACACGCCGGAGCAGTTGGTGAAAGAGGTATTTGTTAAAGGAGGCGATTGCACGGTTTCCAATGTCGTTTTTAAAGGTTTGGGATGGGATGAAGGAACAGGTAGCTGGACGTCATCTACTTCAAGATCTTTGGCACATTTTAGCAATGGAGCGGCTCTTGGAATAGGGGAGGGAATCGTGATGACAACAGGCAATGCCTTTGAAACGGAAGGCCCTAACAGCGGAGATCCGATAGTAGTCGGCAATGTCATGTATGGGGGAATAATGGACTCCGATGATGATTTAGGAGCGTTAGTATATCCAGCTCCTGTAAAAACAGTGTCGATATTGGAGTTTGATTTTGTTCCCTATACCGATGTCATATCTTTTGACTATATTTTTGCTTCGCAGGAATATCCCGAATTTAGCTGTTCTGAGTTCAATGATGTATTTGGATTTTTTATTTCGGGTTCGGGAATTACCGGCAATAAAAATATTGCTCTTCTTCCGGGTACCAATACACCGGTGTCCATTGCTAATATACATCCGAATCATACAGATTGCTTCTCTGCTCAAAATGAACAATATTACGTAGATGGATTTAAGAATACTTATACTGCGTTTGACGGGCACACAACTATGCTTACCACCGCAGAAATTACGGTTATACCCGGCGAAGCGTATCATTTAAAATTAGCGATTGCGAATGTTACGGATAGTGATTACGGTTCGGGAGTATTTCTGCGCGCAGGCAGTTTGGATTTAGGTTTGGATAATATAGTTAATCACGGTAATCTGATTAGCGGTATGGATAATATTTTTGAGGGGTGCGAAGAAAATAAATTTACCATAAACCTTCCTCCTATTAATGAAAATCTCAATCTTACGTTGAAATATTCGGGTGCAGCGGTAAATGATGTTGTGTCGCCGGACGGAACTCCTTTGCCGACAAGCATTGTCGTTCCTCCAAACACTCCGGAGTTTGATGTCTTTTATAAAATAAAATCGCCGGTTACTGTAAATGGAGGAGATTTTAACGTAAATTCCAATTTTCAGTTTTGTCTAAGCAATACAGGGATAAGTAAAACATTTTATGTCTACGAAAAAGTTAAGAATCCGGAATTTGATATTCAAGCCTCTTGTGCTGCAAATGGCGAAATCGTAAGTGTTTCATCCTTTACGGGAGGTTCTTCCGCTACAAAATTAAGCATTGATGATGAAAATATCTGGTATAATGCTCAAAGTTTTTCGACTGTGTTGCCTGTTGGTAATCATAAAATAATTTTCAAAGATTCAGTAAGTTGCAACATTGATACTTTTGATATAACAGTTCCTGTTTTTGAAAAAGCGACAGGAGATACAGTCAGCGTAACGATCGACCAAGGGCAAACCTACTCTTTTGGCAGCAAGCAACTTTCCTTAGAGGGGACTTATAACGATACCATATTAACGGCTGCCGGTTGCGACAGTGTAGTGGTATTGCATTTACAAGTTATTAAGGAGATTTTGCCGGAAATCATTCCTGATGGATTTTTCACTCCTAACGGTGATGGCATAAGCGAGGTTTGGAGCATCAAAAATATTGAACATTATGACGTTACAACGGTTGATATATATGACCGCTTCGGAAAATTATTGATACGCTACAATGGTAGTTTTAAATCTTGGGATGGAACTTACCTTGGTAAACCGATGCCTTCGACTGATTATTGGTATGTTATCACGCTCAAAGATATTGAAAAACAATATATGGGGCATTTTACGTTATTAAGACGGTAAATATTCAACCATCAATGAAAAAAATTATCTTCCTAATTGTTGACACTTTTTTTTCGTGTTTGTTATTCTCGCAAACACAAACTCCGTTGGAGAAATTCATCTCTGCTGACAATCTCTCTTCTGCGGCAGTAAGCGTGCTGATTTGTGAGGTACAAAGCGGAGAAAAGTTGGTTGAGCACAACGCCAACGTAAACCGGAATCCGGCGTCGTTGACTAAGCTGTTGACTACGGCTACGGCGGTGGAGTTACTCTCGGATACTTTCCGGTTTCAAACGCGAATTGAGTATGACGGAGTGATTACGGAGGATTCTGTTTTGAACGGAAATATCTATATTATGGGAGGCGGAGATCCGACATTGGAATCTTCATACTGTGTAACGCCGAGTAATTTTTATGTCAAAAGCGCGGAAGCTATCCGAAATCTTGGGATACGGCGAATAAACGGACGTGTGATTGGCAATGCGGCTCTGTTTCAGGAATATGGATCGCCTTTCCAGTGGTTAGTCGAAGATATTGGCAGTTATTATGCGCCTACGCCTTCTGCCCTTTCTGTGCACGATAATATTTTTCATCTGACGTTCCGTTCGGATTCCTCTTCCGTTAAATTAGAAAAAATTCAACCTTCGACCAATTTGCTTTTGCCTGAAATGAATTTTAAAATCGGCGGTAAAGAATTGGCGTGGCGAGTTTCTAAAACGGACTTTTCGTGGCAACCCGTTTTTCGAGGATCAATACCTGTTAATAAGCAGTTGAAAATTCGGACGGAAATTCCCGAACCGGCTCTTTTTGTTGCCGACTCGCTGGCTAATCTTTTACGGATAATCGGTATTCCGGTGGATTCGACAAGTATCACGGCAAGGATGCACGGGGGAATTTCCGACAGCACGCGCGTGTTGCTTTATACCTACTATTCCGACCCGCTGAAAAATATTATAAGATCGACCAACTACAAGAGTATTAACCTTTATGCCGAAAATATATTTAACTATTTAGCCCTGCAAAAAGACAGTATTGCGACCACGCAAACTGCCGCCCGGGTAATTGCTGCCTATTGGAAGGAGAAAGGTTTACCGGCACGGTGGATTTTTCAGTCGGACGGTTCGGGACTTTCAATGAAAAATGCTATCAATGCCGACTTTTTCGTTCAACTGTTGATTTATATGAAAAAGAAAGCAAAGTATCCCAATTCGTTTTTTGCATCTCTGCCTGTTGCCGGCATGAGCGGGACGGTCGCCTCTTTCCTGTCAGGAACCGGTCTTTCGGGAAAAGCATACGTCAAAAGCGGGAGTATGGAGCGCGTGCAAAATTACGGCGGCTATATTCAGCATAGAAACAAATGGTATGCTTTTTGTGTGATGATTAATAATTTTGAGGGCGATCGCTCGACGGTAAAGAAACAGATTGGAGAGTTGTTGAATGATGTGTTTCAGTAACTCCGGTTACAGATTTTAACAAGCTGGAGACTTGTTATATGCCTTAGAAAGTAAAATTTACGAAGCTGTTGTACAACTAAAAAATAATAGCCATTTGCAAAAATGATTTTTTGAATTAAAAACACGAAAATCAATGTATAAATTTTGCATATTGGTGTTTTTATTTACTTCTTTACGTTGTACTTTTGACAAAAAGAATCAGTCCGCTATATAACGAACAGACATTTCAAATGTATATACCTTTGTCTAATCATTTTTCAGAAAAGAATATAAAAGATGAAAACAAAAAAAGAAATTGTAGAAAATTGGCTGCCGAGATACACCAAACGTCCGTTGAATGAATTTAGTAAATACATCTTATTGGTTAATTTTAATAACTACGTAGAGATATTTGCCGAGCAGTTTAATGCGCCCATTTACGGGAAAGACGGAAATATGAGTAGCGTAACGGCAAATGGTATTACAATGATTAACTTCGGAATGGGTAGTGCCAATGCAGCTATTATTATGGACTTACTGAGCGCTATTCAGCCGAAAGCCGTTATTTTTCTCGGAAAGTGCGGAGGGTTAAAATCCGTCAATTCGGTGGGCGATTATATTTTGCCGGCTGCAGCTATTCGCGGCGAAGGGACTTCAAATGATTATATGCCGCCGGAGGTTCCTGCATTACCTGCGTTTTTCATACAGAGAGCATTGTCGTCCAATTTGCGGAATTTAGATCATGACTACTGGTCGGGCGTGGTTTACACCACTAATCGAAGAGTTTGGGAGCATGATGCGGAATTTAAACAGACGCTGAAAAAGACCCGTTCAATGGCGGTTGATATGGAGACGGCAACGTTACTTACGGTAGGTTTTGCCAATTACATTCCGATTGGCGTTCTTTTGCTGGTTTCCGACCAGCCGATGATCTCGTCAGGTGTGAAAACCGAGGAGAGTGATAAACTGGTTACCAAGCATTTTGTCAACGACCATATTACAATCGGGATAAAAGCGTTGGAAATGATTATGAATAATGGAAGTACAATCAGGCATTTGAAAATGGGATAAAACACAAAGGCACGAAAAGAGGAACGCATCATTCTTTTCGTGCTTTCGCGTTATTTATTTGATTCCAAATTTCCGTTTCTCTTTTTTGCAGATCATCTGCAACGCCCATTTTCCCGATAATACTGAAGGCGGAATACCGCCGCCCGGAAAGAGCCATTGCCCGATTATATAAAAATTGGAAAGTTTCGGAAGCGTCATTGGTAGCTGACTGGTAATATTTTTAGGAGAAGGCAGGAATCCTTCGTGAGAACCTCTCCACGCACCGGTGTATCTTACTGTGGTTTGTGGCGTGGCGATGTCGCACACTTCGACTTGTGATGAAGCTCCCGGATAATGTTTTTCGAGCAGATCAAGAGCTACTTTCTCAATCTGACCTTTTTCCTTTTTATAGGCTTCTTCGGAGAGGTTTTCCCAAACTTCCCACGGACTTTCAAAGCGAATCACGATACTGCTTTTCCCCTCAGGAGCCATCGTGCGGTCAAAATTATAATTGAGGATACGGTAACCCAGACGCAATGTCGTACTTCCGATTTTGCTACCGGCAGCCAATACCCATTGTACCGGAATATCGGTTTTCAAATCGGCATTCACGCCAAACGAAACCTGTACGAAAGAACTGAACAGTTTCCAATTTTTGTATGCTTTTTCTATCTTCGGCGAGGTGTATTTTCCATTCAACAGATGATAAATTGTATTGTATCCGCCTGCCGAACTGATTATATAATCGCCCTCAATCGTTGTGCCGTCTTCCAAAATAACGCCTTTTGCCCGGTCGTTTTCAACAATGATTTCACGCACTTTCTTTTTGAAAAGTATTTTTCCGCCCAACTTCAAATATCGCTGGTGCATACGTTCGGCGAGACAGAGTGATCCGCCGTTCGGATAACCCGCATTGCCGTTTGTGTACCAGCTCAACATCAGAAAAAATGGCACCACCGAAAAGTCCTCATTTCCGTAAAGTCCGTGCAGAGACGAGCGCAACCATTCGTTTTTGAGGTTCAGTTTATCAAAATAATCTTTACACGTCTTGTTTTTATGCCAAGCAATGGTGAAAAGTGTAGGATAGGAGCGGTAAAGCACCCTTACGTAGTGATACCATGGGCGTAAAGATGGTGCCAATTCAAACGACTCGAGCTTGCAGCAACGGCGCATATCCTTACACATTTTTTTGATGGCGCGGCTGTCTTCGGGGGCTTTTTCCAACAAATAATTTTCCCATTTGTCGATATTCGCATGGATAGTAAAGTCGTCTGTATCCGAATTTGTCAATTTAAGATGAAAATCGGGGTCGATTATTTTCACATCATCATTCAGAATGTCGGTATCGCGGTATAGATTATGGAAAAGACCGTATTTAGTCCCCACAAGCCATTGTATGCTGTAATCAAATTTATATCCCTTCCGGTGCCATGCAGTACACAGACCGCCTGCGATGCTGTGCATTTCCACAATTTGGGAGTCAAAACCGTTCATTTGCGCATATATTCCTGCCGAAAGACCGGCAACTCCACTTCCCACGATGATAATTTTCTTCTTTTCTTTCACTACTTCTCTTTTTATTTTCCGGAGTTTAAAGGCGTAAAGATAACTATTTTTTTTAATGTCGTTTAATTTAATAAATTTAAATAGGGCAACCGCACGAAATTTACATCAATAATTTTCTCATATATTCATCATCATAAGCCGCCATCACCCTTCTTTTCTTGAGACTTAGCTTATCGTT
>QMCD01001965.1_pt1 | contig 13047 bp, 9 predicted proteins | sample 1821841 | NCBI WGS metagenome assembly QMCD01 (sample SAMN01991225, study PRJNA193472) | Termite gut metagenome, whole genome shotgun sequencing project. | isolation source: worker | host: Macrotermes natalensis | reverse complement strand
AATATATAAACAATATGACGTATTTAAAGAAAAATGCATTAATTTTTCATCAGAACTGGAGAAACAATGTTTTTCCGATGCAAAAATTATCTGTCACCCTACAATTCAAAATGAAATTATCACCGTTTGTTCTGCCGAAGAAGCAAAAAGCAATGCCATACACATCTGCCGTATGTCCGATATGATTTTAATGTCCGATAACACGGAGGAATGGGAAGCTTTCAATTTATCCGAAGCAAGAAAAATCGCTGAGCAAAACGGATATATATATCTGAAGGATATTCTTTCCGATTCTGCCTTTTATGCCGAAGACTGGATGATTAACGGTAAAAATGACACAATTATCGTCAGCGAAGAATATATGCGCGAAAAAGGTAAAAAATACGCGCCCGTAACACCCCTGACAAACAGGGTCCTTCATTATAAGAAGCAGTTCAACAGCTTTTTCTGGAGAAAATCTTCAGACAGTATGCCGGTTATACTGGATACGGAACATATTCGGAACACTATTGTAGAATATTTCAATAAATGTTCCAAATCCCTGCCTTCGCTGTCAAAAGCTAAAACGATTTCATTTCCTCTTTTTGATGATAAGGTAATCATCGATATAAACACTGCGCGTATAATTGAAATCGACAAATACTTTGAAAAAATGAACAGCATTATTAATGTTTTTAATATTAACTCCGATATGCTTGAAATTTCCGGATATAAATTTTCTATTATTGATTTTCTCGCCGAGCTTACAATAGCAGCCTTGAATAACGACGGTATAAATATTTCCAAGGATGAATTCCTTAACGGTTATTACTGTAAAATAACCGAGCTGCCGGAAGAAGAATGCAGTGATAAATTAAGGATTATCAGCGTAAAATCAGGAAATAAGGATATAGACTGTATAAAATATGCTTATTTAACCGTTTTAACCGAGCTTAACAGTTTTGGTTTTAAGTATCCATCGGATGAATCTGCCGATTATGATAAGCTGATGCGTAAAATCGAACTGAGCAAAAACACTAAAACTGACGCCGAAAAATTTATCCTGACGGGATTATTAGCTCAGAAGCCGTCGGATTATATGGTTTTTGCGTATTTATATATGCATTATCCCGAGGAAGAGGAGCACATTTCCGATATTCTGAATTTTTGGGATACTCCTCCTTTAACTGATGAGGAAATGAAGGCAAAGATTTATTATGCACATGTTCCTGCCGAATGCTTCAATGAAGACGGGGAATTCTGTCCCGAATACGAACATGCCCGCATTATTTTTGAAAACCTGTCCTTTGTGGAGAAAAAATACGGATATAAAAGCTCTGAAACACTCAGTGAAATAAAAGATTATATAGTCAGAATCGATGAAAACAGCCGCAGGTATAATGATACCTTATTTGAATCGGCGGAAGAAATGAAAAAAGCAATTCAAAATGAAAAGGAACTTCGGGAATTATGCGCCGACCTTTCCGCCCTAGATAAAAAAGAACTTCTTGATTTAAGAAAATATATCATGAGCCTGACTGCCGATAAAAAAAATAAAGCTAAATACCTTGTAAAAATAAAAATTGCTCTTAACAGAGCTGAAGTAAACAATCTCGAGCAATTATGCTTCGGTTTGACGCAAATGGGTTATGACGAGGCTGTCGAATTAAAGGATAAGGTTATTTCACTGGAATTTGATGAAACACTTGTGAAACCGTACCTGCTTAATATTGAAAACCAAATATCAAAAGCGCAGTATAAAGAGCTTACAAAGACCTTTGCAAATGCTGAGAAAATGACTGACAAAGAACTGTCAGACGCATTGAAAACCCTTGACGACAGTATATATGCGAAATACCTTATAAGGCACTTTAAAAACAAAGCTGAAGAAATAAGGGAAAACCGTATAATCAGTCAAATCAATGATATGTGCAGGGGTATTGAAAATCTTGATACTGATAAGCTTAAGAAGCTGAAGCAAGAAATTGAGTCAAAGGAATATGCTCCGAAATATACATACCGTGTTTTAAGGAAAATTGATACGCTGATTACTGATTATGATAAGAATCAGCTTATTAAGCTTTTTGATGGCATTGACTTTGCTTCTCAGGATGATATAAATTCTATTAAGGATAATCTTAAAAAGAATAAATATAATCCGGAAATATTAAAACAGTATCTTGAAAAAATAAAAATACGCGAACAGGAAATCCTTGACGAGGAACTCATAGATATGTGCATGAATATTGACGGTATGAATCAGGAACAATTGAATATTCTTAAAATTGCCGTTAATGAATCTGAAAAGCCGTATAATCCGGAACTGCTTGAGAAGTATAATGATAAGATTGCAAACAGGGAAGTGGAATTTAAAAATTCCGAGCTTGCTGAGCTGTGCAAATATATTTTTTCCATGGAGTTCGACGCATTGTATGAGTTAAGGGATATTCTGCTGGGAGATAAGTATGATTCAAGTCTGACTTCCGTTTATCTTAAAAAAATAAATGAACGGCAGACTGAGCTTAATATTATTGAGCTTGAAAAGTTATGTAAAGACATATCAGAATCAAGTATTGAGGAACTGGAAAAGCTTAAAATCAGTATTTTTGACGAAGATGATTATTCAGAAATCTGCGACCCTTTTATTATCAGAATCAATGAACGTATTGAAAGCATAAAGCTTAAGGAGTATAATAGCCTTCTCGATACTGTCAGCGGTATGAATACAGAAGAACTTGAAAGCTTTGTTAAGCATATCGATGAGATTCATACGGATATCGGCGACGAGCTTTACAATAAAGGAGCTGACAAGGTTAACGAACGCTATGATGTTATAGAAACAGAGAACCTTGAAAAGCTTTGTTCGGATATAGACAGCTATGATTTTGATAAAACGCGTAATATCCTTTATTCAATAATAAACGGAGGTTATAAGGAGAAAAATACCAAACCCTGTATCGAAAAGCTTAATAAGCATATTACTGAACTTCATATCAGCGAACTCGATAGAATTACTTCCGGTATAGGTTCTATGACAAAAGAACAGCTTACCGCAGTTATCGGAAATATTAACTCCTATCAAAATGAATGTCCTAATGCTTTGAAACTGCCGTATATTGAAAAAACAGAAACGCTTGTCAGAGAGCTTGCCGAAAAGGAGATAAAAGAGGTATGCGGCGACATAAAAGGACTGTCTGTTAAAAAATCATTTGAGATTATCAGGCAGATTAATATTATGCCTCTTGACAATGATATAAAAAATGAATATCTTGACAAGCTTGATTCTCATATAATGTCTGCAAAGGAACGTGACTCAAAGGTTTATATTTCATTCCTTATGCAGAAAATGACGGAATTCAATGTCACCTCCTCCCAGTTATTCGTACCGACGATGACAAATAATTTTTTCTCTAAGTATGACGCAGCCTGTAAAGCATATGTTTCCCCCGGAAGATACGAGCTTCCGGTGCTGATGCACGAAGCTTCGTCTGCAGAAGGATTTGTATTGACGTCAGAATTTTTATACACAGCTTTGCATCCTGATAATTTAAACAAAATGAAGATTGACGACCTTGTTTCGTTCCAGGCTAAGAAAAGTCTGATAACGTCAGTCCTTACTGTAGCCGATAAAAACGGTAATATTTATGAATTACCCAACGCGCTGAATAAATCGGTAATTGACAATACGGCAAAGGTTCTTACATCCTTGTTAAACCATATACGTGACCAGAGAGCGGCTGAGCATATGAAGGATTTACTGGAAAACGCGGTCAAGGAAAAAACCCAGGAGATTCCTGTAATTACGGATACTAAGGAAGTTCCTGAATCAGATGCTGTCATGCCGGATATTATTAATGACAATACCGATTCTTCCGGAATTGAATCAGCCGCGGTTATGGATACGCAATCTGATGCAGAAATGTCTTCCGACGCGGAAAAAGCTTCTTCAGATGATGATACAGAAGTAAAATTAAAGTTCTGCGAGGAATGCGGCGCAAAAATAATCAATAACAAGGCAAAATTTTGTTATGAATGCGGTCACAGATTAATTTAAAAGGCGTGTAATTAATACAAATATAAAATTAAGGAGTTAATCTTAATGTTCGTGAAAAATGAAGAGCTGAATGAAATAATAACTAAATTCGCAGGTTCAGGCTGGGATATACTTGACGGACCGTCAAAGGCATGGCTTAACGGGGAAATTAGTGAGGAAGGGCTGATAACGGTTATAAAACAGGCAGACAGTGAGTGCGGAAGCTGCGGATGTGAATTAGACCCTTTGTACAAAAGAGCTTTAGAACTGTTAAGCGTCTGATTTGTTTATCTTAATATGATTTAGCCCCCGGTCAGCTGACTTATACTGACCGGGGGTTGATTAATACATTCCGGATGATTCCTTATGTTCCCTTAATAATATACAGGATATATTTAAATTTATCTGTTCTGTTATTAATCGAATCAAGCAGTTTTTCCAGGTAAGCGGCGGTCAAAGTAAGTTCTTCCTCGCTTGCCGGAACATCTGCATATATAATCCGTTCGTGAGAACCGGAAATCAAATTGAACTCCTGAACATTCAGCCTCTTTGAAAACTCCCGCAAGGTTTCGCCAGGTTGAATTTTTTCACCTTTAAGCTCCAGTAAAAACAATACGGTATTAAAATCACGGATGAATCTTTCTTTTATATCAGAACTGCCGTAACTTTTCTTTGACTTAATAAATAACAGGTAAAGACATATTATTACAGCTGTTAGAATTGCCGCCGCTGATAATAGCGAAGCCGACAGAACAGAGAAATATAAATCTCTTCTCTCCTTCTTTATTTCCGCTTCTCTTTTTATCAGCTCCGTATTAACGGGAGGAATAACCGGTTCATAATTACTTGTAATGTTTGTCACGGGTTTATTTAAAACGGGAGCATTGGTTTTCCAATTGCCGTTGCGCATATTATAATACGACGGTGTCGCTTCAAACGGAACCCATCCGAAACCGTCTATATAAGCTTCCGTCCAGGCGTGGGCATTCCGGTTTTCAATTATTGTAATATTATCCGATACATAGGCTGCAAATCCCTGAACATATCTGGTAGGTATCCCTAAAGTTCTGCCAAGTACAGCCGCCGCCGTTGCAAAATAAGTGCAGTATCCGTTTTTTTCCTCAAATAAGAACCAGTCGGTAAAATCCCTGTCAGGGATTTCGGGAGGCGTCAGCGTATATGAAAACCCGTTAAGATAACTCTCTATTGCCTTCATCTTGTCATATGCGTTATCATAACCGGAGGTTATTTCCGAAGCAAGGTCATACACCCTCAGGGGAACCGTTTCAGGCAATGATGTATAATTTTCGTATATCGTATCTTTTCTTTTTTCCAGTTCATCAATATATCCTTCGCTGATTTTGAATTTCGGGAATATATATCCGGGAATTTTACTGAAATAAGAAAAAAGATTATATGATGAAACCTCTTCATAACCGCTGAAATCCTTACTGTTCCTTAAAATTCCTTTTATAATGTCATTTTGATAGTTAAAATCCATATATTTTATTCTGTAGGCAGTATTGCCGGATTTTTTTCTGTTAAAAAGCATTCCCGCTCCGTTTATGTAAGTCCTCTCATCTGATATAACCTGAACGGCTTTTAATGGGTAGAAGAGGGATTTCGTACTTATTCCTGAATACTTTATTTCAGCCTCCCTTATTGCCATTATATTATACACGGAGTTGGGATTCCCCTCAGAAAGTGCGTCTGCGCCGTATACTGAAAGCATTAATTCAAGAGCGTCCATTATATATTCAGGATATTCAATACCCTCCAGATTTTGATTTTTTTCCCATCCCTTACCGGTATAGGTATCCATAACCGTACCGGTTAAATACAGATTTTGCGCTGATTTACTGTTTTTAACTTCTAATGCCGGTTTATCTGAAGAACTGCCTGAACCTCTTAGTTCGCCGTTTTCTGAAAATCCTGTCATGCTCACTTCATATTCGCCGGTTTCGCCTTTAATAAATCCTGCAATATTCTCACCGGTACTGATTATGAAATCCCCGACAGCGCTTATTATGCTTTTAACAAACTGCCAGCTTATAGGTTCTTTTTTTGAAGGAAGAACGGCAATTGAGATTCCGGTTACCAGGATTATCGGAAGCAGATATGCTGCTGCATTATTGTTTTTCACAGTAAATTCATAAAATGCAGAGAGAATAAATAAAAATATAAATAAAACCGTTAGTCCTCCGGCATTATATTCAAAAACGGCAAGAATTACAGTCAGAACGGAAAAAACAATCCCCAGAACAAGCCTTACCGGTTTATACCGGATGACCGCAAATACAATGAAACACAGCGGGATTAAAATAAGCTCAGCTGAAAGAAACGCATACTTTAAAGCTTGTACGCCGTCTTCTTCAATAAACCCGGAAAGCCACCTGAACGAATCGGCTGCTGTTTTAACGGCGGGAACGGAAAAAAGACAGAAGAATAACGTCAGAAATACAGACACTGCCGTTATTATCAGAAGGGTGGTTTTTTTCCCGATTAAATCAAAAACTACTGCGAGAACAGTTAACAGCAGAACAGATAACAGAAGCAGCCAATCCCATGCTTTAACGCTTAACCGGCTGTTCAATAAAAGAACCGCAGCGGAACAAAGAAAAATTGTTCCTGAAACGCGCGTTATGTATTCTTCATATAATTTTTTTATGTTCACAGGCAGCCTCCGAAAATTAACGGTCAGTTTTTTTCAAGGATTTTTTTTATATCTCCGTTGTTGGGTATATGCACTAGACGGGTTTTTATTAGCTTTGAACGAAGGTTTATAATTTCCTTTTCTGTTCTGTCTCCCGACAGTACGACGCATGAACGGATTCCGGATGTATATCGGAAAGTATTTATTAACCGGGCGTCAATATCGGAGGTTATTACTATTACAAGGCTGAATCTGTCCTGATATGCAAGCTTTGACGCTAAAAAATCCCCGGCGTTCATTCCTCCGTTAAATTTCAATACGGAGCTTTCATTGTAAAAAGCATTGAAATCCCCGTCGGTTCTTATTATGAAATGCTTTTCCTCGTTGGTATAGTATGCGATTTCCGATTCGGTTTTCCCCCGGCGGTAAAAATCCGCAACGGCAAGAACCGTTTCAAGCATAGCATCCTCCGTAATAATCCTGTCACCCGAATATTCGGGAACAGGCGAGACGTCAAGTATAATCAGAACCGCTTCTTTGGGAATTTCTGTGCGTTTCCTGACCATAAGCTCACCGTATTTTGCAGAAACCTTCCAGTTAATAAGCTTAATATCATCCCCGTGCGAATAAACTTTCATTTCACTGTCAGGGATTTCGTTTTCCGGCGAATATGAAAAAGGGGATATTTTAACGTCCTCATTATAATTAAGGGAGGAAAGAGACGACAAATTAATTATTCTGGGGTATACAAGGGTTTTGATTTCAGAAGGCTTTTTAATTTTAACTGAGAAGAGGCCGAGTAAATCCGTTATAATCACCGATTCGATTCCGACGCTGTATTCACCCCTGAAAAGGCAGGTAAGCACAGCCTCCCCTTTGAAGCTTTCACCCGGGTTAAGAGATATTACACCTGTTTTGCCGTTTATATCGTCTGTCCTCTCAACCTTGGAATAATCATGCATGAATAAAGCGCATACGCTTTTATAAATAAAAATATCCTCATTTGAAAGCTTGTAATAATATTTTATACCAAAGCCTTTTGTCACTGTTTTAACGTCAAGGTTCTGGTATACCTTAAGTTTGAAATAAACCCTGAGCATATATAATAACGAAACAATCGGCACGCACAGCGACGCGTAAAAAACCGCATAACTGAAAGGACCGCCGAAAAAGCTTGAGAATACCCCAGCCGATATTATTACCGCAGCTGTTATTAACCTCCTGATTTTCATACAGGGACCCTTATTCTGTTTACTATGCTTTCAATTATTTTTTCAGGTAAAATGTTATTCATCCGCGCTTCCAGCGTCAAAACGATTCTGTGGCATAAAACATGGGTCAGAACCCTTTGTATATCGTCAGGAATGACATAATCCCTGCCGTTCAGATAAGCGCATGCCTGTGAAGCGCTTATTAACGCAAGGGTGGCGCGCGGGCTTGCGCCGAGGGACAATGACTTGTTTTCACGTGTTGAAGCGGTAAGGCTTATTATATATCCGGCAGCGCTTTCGGACACGGAAACCTTTTTTACCTCGTTCCGTATTTCTATAAGCTCACCGCTGGTGACAACCGCCTGAGCCTCTTCTGAGCGCACGCCATCTATGAACCGGCGGGACATTGTCTGTTCTTCATCAAGGTCGGGATAACCGATTTTTATCTTCATTAGGAACCTGTCAAGCTGAGCTTCGGGAAGATTATATGTTCCGATGAATTCAATCGGGTTCTGGGTTGCAATCACCATAAAGGGTTCCTCAAGCTTATATGTAACACCGTCAACCGTTACCTGCCGCTCCTGCATAGCTTCCAGGAGAGCCGCCTGCGTCTTCGGGGATGTGCGGTTGACTTCGTCCACAAGCACGATATTATTCATAATGGCTCCGGGAACAAATTTAAAATCCCCCGTCTTCATATTAAAAACAGACGCTCCGGTTATATCACCCGGAAGCGTGTCAGGTGTAAACTGTATGCGTGTGAACCCGCAGCCTGACGAACGTGCGAGTAAATTGGCAAGGGTGGTTTTCCCTACGCCCGGAACATCCTCGATAAGCAGATGACCGCCGGCAAGCAGTGTTATTATGCTGAGTTCGGCTGCGTCCTTCTTTCCTATCAGGTATTTTGTAATATTACTGACAAGCTCTTTTACTTTCAGATGATTTGACATTTATAACCGTACCTTTCTGATTAGTGGTGATATTACTGATTGAATTTCATATGGGGTTATTTTAGCCTGATATTTGTTCAAACCCCCATTTACCGTTAAGACAAACCTTAAAAATATCATCGGAAACCAATGAAATATCATCGTATGCTAACTGTATGACTTCCTTGCCTTTTTTATCGATAAGCCCGTATTTCCTGTCTTTCATTACAATCGCAAAGCCCTCGGAAAAATCAGATATATAATCATATTTTATAGTTATGGCAATGTTACCTTCCTTATCAACAGCACCTTCCTTTTTTTTCTTTTCAACAACAGCCAAGCCTTCGGAAAAATCAGATACATTATCATACTCCAGCGGTATTGTTACTTTACCGTTTTTATTAATGAATCCAAATTTACCGTAATTTTCAACCGCCGCCAGACCTTCGCTGAAATCTCTGATACTGTCATATACAATCGGAGTTACTTCTTTTCCGGTGTTATCAAATAACCCGTATTTACTCCCGACACCTACTTTGATAATGCTTTCTTTTAATTCTACTGCTGTTCTATATTCGGCTTGAACAATCACATTGCCTGACTTATCAACTATACCCCACTTGTTGCCTTTTTTTACACTTGATAAACTGTCATTCCCGAAAGCTACTATATTATCATATTCAAACGGGATAACAACGCCGCCTGTTTGGTCAATAACCCCATGCTTGCCGTTTTTTACTGCAGGCGTAAAACCATTTTTAAAATAATATATTTCATCATATTCTAAAGGGATAATCACCTCGCCTGTTTTGTCAACATAACCCCATTTACCATCTTTATAGACTGGTGCAAGGTCTTCTTTAAAATCATTTATAATACTATATTCAGCCGGGATAATCTCTTTAAAAGTTTGGTCTATTATTCCCCATTTATTGTCTTTTTTGAATTGTATATACTTATCTGAAACAGATAAATCATCATATTCAGCCGGTATAATCTCTTTAAACGTGTGGTCCATTATTCCCCATTTGTTATCTTTTTTAAACGGTATATATTTTTCATTACTACGCATGCTATCAAAATCGTCACAATCAAGTGTAAAAACGACTTTGCCTGTTTTATCAATAAATCCTTTTTTACCGTCAATTGAATACTCAATCAGATTTTCGGAGTAATTAATAAGGTAGTCATACTGTACCGGAACAATAATATTTCCGGATGTATCTATAAATCCGCTTTTATTATCTTTACTGACCTCAAAGCGGTCATTATAGTAGTACAAATTCATTATATTATCATATTCAAACGGGATAACAACGCCGCCTGTCCGGTCAATAACCCCATGCTTGCCGTTTTTTACTGCATGTGCATAACCATTTTCAAAACTGAATATCTCATCATATTCTAAAGGGACAATCACATCGCCTGTTTTGTTAACATAACCCCATTTACCGTTTTTCCTGACTTTAGCAATACCGTCTTTGAAATTTTCAACAATAGTTATCATTTCAAATACTGACGGATGCTTACTAGGTTCCTCCTCATAATCATATTCAATCGGAATGACTATTTTACCGGTTGTGTCAATATACCCCAGTTTATTGTTATTCATTACCGCGGCAAGACCCTCGCTGAATTCCCAGACTCCGTCATATAAAGGCGGTATAGATTCGATTTTTAACGGTTCTGCGGTGTTGCTTTTCGTTTCCGCACTGACAGTTTCTTTTGCAACCGCCGACAATACAATTATCAGCATAATAAAAACTGATTTTCTTAATTTCATTGCCGCCATCCTTTCTTCAATATAAACTCTTTATAGATTTATCATATTAAACAACTCATCCTTGTTGATAATTTTAATCCCCAGCTCCTGAGCTTTTGTCAGCTTGCTGCCTGCGTCCTCTCCCGCAAGGACATAGGAAGTCTTCTTTGAAACCGAACCGCTTACCTTGCCGCCGTATTTTTCGATAAGCTCCTTTGCCTCGTCGCGTTTTATACCGGGCAGTGTCCCCGTAATTACAAAGGTCATGCCTTCAAATCGGCTGTCATTTCTCTCCGCCGCTTCATACTCCATTTTTACACCGCGTTTACGCAGGAGTTCAATCAGGTTAAAAAGCTTTTCATCCTTAAAAGCATTGGAAACATTTTCGGACATAACCCCTCCGAAACCGTCAATTGACGATATTTCTTCAGCTGACGCCTTTATAATGCCTTCAATCGAACCGAATTTATCGCATAATAATTTTGCCGCTCCCTGACCGATATTACGGATGCCGATTCCGTAAATTACTTTGTCAAGAGGGGAGTCCTTTGATTTTTCTATAGCATTTATGAGATTTTCGGCGGATTTTTTACCGAATCGTTCAAGACTGACAAGCTTTTCTTCGGTAAGGGTATAAATATCCGCAACCGATTCAATCAGGTTATTTTCAAGCAGGGAAGTTACCACGGCTTCGCCCATGCCCTCAATATTCATAGCCCCCTTGCTTGCAAAATGGATAATACTTTGTTTTAACTGTTCGGGGCATTGGCTGTTCGGGAAAAAGAAGGGCAGTTGATTTCTGTTGACCGGGTGAAAAGGGAAGCGGCGAGGGTGGCATCACAGGTTGTTGGCGCTCTCGCTTCCATCCCCGGACGCCTCGCGCAACAGTTTTCAGCCATGACCGATGCGAAAGCGATCCACGAGTTGCTTGAGATCGAGATCAATCGCGCCATCACCATTGCGCGAACCGGGTTTTCCGGTGACGAGGAGGTTGCCACGAATGGCCGCGACGGCGGAGAAGCCTAACTCATTGGATGCAAGAACACCGTTCATCGACGGTTTCTTCGCCATCTTCAAGCCGCGCCCTCGCCTCACGGTGTCGCAATGGGCGGAGAAGTACCGCATTCTTCCCTCCGATGGTTCGGCCGAAGCCGGCCCGTGGCGGAATAGCCGGACGCCGTATCTGGTTGAAATCATGGACGCCCTCTCCGCCAACCATCCTGCAAAGGAAGTGGTGCTTTGCAAGGGAGCGCAACTTGGAGGGACGGAGGCGGGAACGAACTGGCTCATGTATTTGATTGATCAGGAGCCGGGGTGCCCGCCCCGTTTTGGAGCATACAGTCCGTAAAGCCCCCGGTAGACGCGCCGACATCCACGCAGATTTTGCCCGGCGACGCGCCGCAAGGTTATGCCGGCAAAGAGCAGGTCATCAGGCAACACCCTGATGCAGAAGCAATTCGCCGGCGGGCAACTGTTTCTGTCCGGGACCAACAGTGCGAGTGCATTGGCGAGCAAGCCCATCGGGAATCTGTACTTTGACGAGGTGGATCGCTACCCGTTTGATGTAGACGGCGAAGGCGATCCCATTGAGCTTGCACTTCGCCGCAGCGCCACCTTCCCCAGGGCGAAAGCGTTTTTCAGTTCGACGCCAACTCTCAAGCGCACGTCCACCATTTGGAAAAAGTACGAGGATAGCGACAAGCGGGTTTACGAAGTTCCCTGCCCATTCTGCGGCGGATACGACGAGATCACGTTTGACCGCCTGCAATGGGAGAAGGGCGATCCGGACAGCGTCATGCTGGAATGTTCGCAGTGCGGAAAGCTCATCCCGGAATACCACAAGACGGACATGCTGGACAGGGGGCGCTGGCGGGCGACGAATCCGGGGCACTGGCGGGTCGGCTTTCATCTCTCGTCGCTCTACAGCCCCAAGGGATGGATGTCATGGGCGCAGGCGGTGCGCACGTTTGAAGAGGCCGCAGGCAACGTCACGAAGATGATATCCTTCACCAATACAATCCTCGGTCTCCCATGGGAAGAGGCCAAGCTCCGCGGCGATCGCGAACCCGCTGCCGGCGCAACGATCAAAATCCAATAACGACCACCATGGAAAACACCCCGCTGCGAGGCTCGATCCTGCAAACGATCGCCTCGAAATCGAGATTGTGGGGTGGGGTGAACATGAGGAATCATGGGGCGTTCGCTATCAGGCCATTATGAGCGACCTCGCTGTCCTTTCCCATGAGAAGGGCGGATACAACCCAAAGTGGCATCGGAAAGATGGTTTCCGCCCGGAAGACCCGACCGCGTGGGAATTGCTGGACGAGTTGCGCATGACAAAATTCCGCCGCGCGGACGGGAAGGAGATGTCCATCTTCTGCACCGTCATCGACTCCGGCGGCAGTTTTACTGATGTGGTCTACCAGTACACCAAGCTGCACGAAGTGGAACGCGTCTATGCAGTGAAGGGCGGCAGCCAG
>QMCD01003304.1_pt1 | contig 13058 bp, 13 predicted proteins | sample 1821841 | NCBI WGS metagenome assembly QMCD01 (sample SAMN01991225, study PRJNA193472) | Termite gut metagenome, whole genome shotgun sequencing project. | isolation source: worker | host: Macrotermes natalensis | reverse complement strand
TACCCCGTGCATATCAAACTCGACACGGGGATGCACCGCCTCGGGTTCGGCGAGGGCGACATGGAGCGATTGGCGGATGAACTTGATAAACACTCGCAGCTGTTGCGCGTGGGGTCGGTGTTCTCGCACCTTGCGTGTGCCGACGACCCTGCTATGGACGATTTCACTCGTAAACAGATCGCTGCTTTCGAGCGTATGTCCCGTGCGCTTTGCGCGAAGTTGCCTTACGTCCCTTTGCGTCATCTGGCTAACAGTGCGGGTGTAGTGCGTTTTCCCGAGGCGAGGTTCGATATGGTGCGTCTGGGATTGGGACTTTATGGTTTCGGGGCGGAAGGTTTGCAGCCCGTGAGTACACTCCGCACACGTGTAGTTCAGGTACGGGACTTGGCAGCGGGCGAGGCTGTAGGCTACGGATGCGAGGGTATCGTTAGTCGCGCGTCACGTGTGGCGACGATCTCGACAGGCTATGCCGACGGTATGCGACGGCATTTGGGTAACGGACGCTGGAAAATGAAAGTGCGGGGCGTCGAGGTACCTACCCTCGGGCGTATAAGTATGGATACCTGTGCGCTGGATGTTACCGATGTCGATGTGTATGTGGGCGACGAGGTGGTTGTATTCGGTCCCCATGCGACGGCCGAAGATATGGCCTCCGTACTCGGAACAATCCCTTATGAAGTCATGACGGGAATCGCGCCACGAGTGAAGAGGGTTTATATTAAAGAGTAATAATGAAGGGAACTTTATATATGATTCCGTGTCCGATCGGCGACACTCCGCCGTGGGATGTATTGCCCGCCGCCAACCTTGAAGTTATGCGGTCGTTGGACTATTTTATTGTGGAAAATGTGCGCTCGGCACGCCGTTTTCTCTCTACTGCGGGGATTAGACCCCAGGAGTTGGAGTTCGCGGAGCTGAACGAGCATACTCACGCCGGAGAGTTGGAGAAACTTATTGCGCCGCTGTTACGTGGTCGTAGCGCGGGCGTGATCTCCGAAGCGGGAGTGCCCGGAGTGGCCGACCCGGGGGCCGAGGTTGTCGCTCTGTGCCACCTCCACGGTATCAGGGTTATCCCTATGGTAGGCCCGTCGTCGATACTGATGGCGCTTATGGCGTCGGGATTGAACGGGCAGTCGTTCGCGTTTAACGGCTACCTGCCCGTGAAGCAACCCGAGCGCGCGGCAGCGATACGTAATCTCGAACGCCGTGCCGCCGCCGAGCGGCAGTCACAGATATTTATCGAAACGCCCTATCGAAACGGACGACTATTCGACGACATTTTATCGTCCTGCCGTCCTGCCACATTGCTAACCGTTGCTATCGACATTACAGGTGCCGGTGAATTTATCCGTACTCTGCCTGTCGCCGAATGGAGAACAACCTCTCGTCCCGAAATGGATAAAAGACCTGCGATCTTCATAATCTTATAGAACCGGATCGCTTTCCGGCACCCTCCTCTTATTACGAATTACGTGCGTCCGCAACCGCTTCTGCGATGTCGAGCACGGGCAGCGAAGAAGATGCGGCAATGGTCTTGCGGCATAGCGGACACGACGTGATGATCGCCGAAGCCCGCGTAGCTTCAAGTTCATCCGTAAGTGCACCGGTTATGCGACCGCGTTTGTCGTCATCCAATGCGACATTTGCCAGACTGCCCCCGCAGCACGGTGCATCGATGCGCGATTGTTTCGGTTCGCGTAACTCGCCCAATGCACCGATCACAGCCCTCGGAGCATCGTAAACCCCGCATCCGCGACCCAACTCACATGGGTCATGATAGGCATAAACCTTATCCGAGGACATTAACGATAATCTTCCATCTTCTATCAGGCGTGCGATATATTCCGAATGGTGCAACACTTCGATCCCCTCAAGATTGTAATCTTCTTTGAAAACGCGTAGACAGATAGGGCATGAAGTTACAAGGGTCGTGATCCCGCTTTTCGCGAAAAGTTCCTCGTTGAAATCCATCATCTTGCGCGCCGCCGAGGTTTCTCCCGCAAGTTTCAGCGGGCGTCCGCAGCACACTCCGCCATCCTTGTCGGCCCACCACACATCGTCGCCTGCCGCCGCAAAAACAGTCTCCATCGAACGCAGTATCCGAGGTGACAACAACGTCATACAACCTGCAAAGTAACCGATACGAGGCGCACCCTGTGTATGCGCGCAGGAGGTCAAGCCATCTGTCTCTCCGCCGGCGGCCAGATATTCATACCGCCCCTCGGCAGGTACGTCGTTATACTTACGCCTGCTCTGGAGACGCAATGCCGCGACTTCGATACCCACAGGACACCGTGCCTCGCAGCGTCCGCACATCAGGCAGTTTTCCGCCGTATCGCGCGTAAGCCTGTGGTAGCGCCTGTCGCGCAGATAGTAGGTCGCCTGCACCGTCTTCACTCCTGCCGCCGACTGCATGGGGCACGGGTCTAAACATACCCCGCAACGCGAACATGCTTCAATTTGGAAATTGTCGCCGGAGTTCTGCTCCTCCCTTGCGCGCACTCCCCAGCGGCGCAGAAAGATCAGCGGCACCTCGGTGAAAATATGCATATACCGTGAAAACGGCATGGCCACAAAGAATACTCCCAAAACCAACGAGTAGAACCACCACGCACCAGCGTTGATGATATAGAGTTGCCGGATACCGAACATCTCCAACATCCATTCGCCAATAGTGCCCGTCAGAAAAGTATGGCCGCCATCGATACCGCTCGTGGCGCTCTCGGCGATAAGCCGCGCGGGGAATACGAACCATAATGCCGTCATGGCGAACCTGTCCCACAACGTATGGCGTGTCGTCCTGCGCATACCCAACGCCCGCGAACGCAACCTCTTGATCCATGCCAACAGTACCCCCGAAAGCACGAACAGCAGCAGCGCATCCATAAGAAAACCCAACAGCCGCCCCGTAGTAGTCTCTACCGCCGTAGGCCCGAAAAATTTGAAGAATACGTGGGTATAAGGCGGTAATATCGCCGCATCGAAATGCATCGACGACTCGATCCACCCCACGACGATCAACAAGAACCATCCAAATGCCAGGCTCGTATGCATATACCCCAATACGGGATTGACTCTCCATATTTTGCGATGCAACAGCGATTCGCACACGGTCTCACCCGCTGCACCCAAAGTCTTCCACGTGAACAAACCCCGCCGTGCCAACTCCCTGTCCGCCTTGGGCATGCGCATAAACCATCGCACATACTTATATACGATAACCCCGAAAAGCACCAACACGCCAAGCGCGAATGGCAATACGAAATGGTTGTAATATCTCAAAAAATCGTTCATCGATAACCTCCCAGACTATGTTTTGCCGCCATCACCACGGCTCGCGTATTAATACCACGCGGACACACCATACTGCACTTGCCGCACAGCATACACTTGTTCAACATCGCATGCACTCCTGCCGTTTCGCCACGGCGCAGCAACGTATGCGCACGCCGTAACGAAAACTCCGTATGCCCCGCAGCCGTACACGTCGCTGCACACCCCCCACAACCCAAACACGTATCCAACGCAGGTACATGCCCCACGACATCCCGCGCAACAATCATGTCGCCGCGATCCATATCTACCCCCCGAGGGTTACTTATACTATATCCAAATTCCATGTGCGTTTATTTTCCCCTATTCTGTTATGCGGAGGAGATTGCCGCTTTTTGTAAAAAGCGGCACCAAAAACTTTCTTGGAAACTTCGTTTCCTGCCTTTAGTTAGCGAGGATTTTTTGCACGCAAATGCATTATAAAACAATAGTTAGTTACGAGTTACGAGTTACAAGTATTCAAAATGTGATAATATGCTAATTAACAGCCCCCTAACCCCCGAAGGGGGAATTATTTCTGAATTCTGACTACTGAATTCTTACTCATCATAAAGAACGTAAATATGCCGTTGCAGCGAGTGCGGCAGCGGTTGCGTTGTTAAGTGTTTCGCCGAGGGTTGCGGGAGAGTTGGAGGCGAGGAAAACTCCCGGGCGCTCGGTGAGTACGCTGCGTGTGAAGCTGTCGATGGGAGCTATGAAACCGTCGGGTTGTACAGGCAATCCGAAGTTCGCCGAGGGGGCCGTCATTCCTATGGCGAGAACCAACATATCGACCGTCATTTTTACGGGACGGCCTATCAGTGTATCTTCGGCTTTGATCTGAATGCGTTTGTCGATGGTTTCGCTTGCTTCGCTGATACGGCCGCGGATAAATTGGATGTGGTGTTCCTCCTGTGCGCGGCGGTACATCTCCTCCCATCCGTGACCGAACATACGCATATCCATATAGAAGTTGAAAACTTCGCAGTCCGGAACGAGTTCGCTTACCTCCATGGCCTGCTTGACCGCCGTGATGCAGCATACGCGCGAACAGTGGCGCTGTCCGACCTTTTCGTCGCGCGAACCTACACAATGCAGGAATGCCACTCGCCGCGGCACGGCCCCGCTGTGGGTATGGATCCCTTCGCCACGTTGCAGCATATTCTCGATGTCGGCCGTAGTGTAAACATTGTCGTAAATCCCATAGCCGTATTCCTCCTTGCGTTCAGCCGGAAAGGGGTCGAAACCAGTGGCGATTATCACGGCATCGCCCTTCACAAGACGACCGTCCTTAAGCAACACGCCTTTATCGGAGAGTTGTGCGGCCTCGCCGTGTACGGTTTCGAAATTATGCGGCAATGCACCGAGAACCTCGCATGCGGGCGTGAACGACGGGAACAGATGATACCACTTGTTGAGTTTACCCCCCAACTTTTCATTCCTCTCGACAATTACCGCTTCGATACCTTGTTCTCTTAGTGTCGCAGCAGCCTGCAGGCCCGCCGGACCACCGCCTATTATAATTGCTTTCTTCATAATCGTCACATATTCCTTATTATTTGCCGTGCACGTCCGGGCATGTTGACTGCCACTTCGGCGGGGCGGCCTATGTATTTCCCGTCTATGCCGAGATATTTCGATGCGGGGTCATACTCCACGCCCAACTTGTCCAATAGCGGCTCGACGGCTACCTGATGCATCTGCATGCCTAAGCGCCACGGATTGTAACCCAATACCAAACCTGCGACCTCCTCGTAGGTCAATACGGGGATACCGCCGCCATCTGCGCCGTAGGATGTGCCCTCGATCTCGGCGATGGCATACTGCCACTTGTCTAAGAACATTGCGCATCCGGGGCAGTTGGTGATGATGAAATCGGGCTTGTAAGGAGCCAACGATTCGAGTTTTTTGTGTGAATTGGCAATGGAGAAACCCCTGTTGGCCTGCACCAGATAGTTCCGGAAACCGAAACCGCAGCAGTGCCGCCTCTCGGGATAGTCCACGACATTGCCGCCCCACGCCTCTACCATTCCTGCAAGCACATAGGGGAACTCGGCGCCGCCGATACCTTTCTTCGGGAAGATCTTGGCGTAGTGGCATCCTATATGCTCCACCACACGCAACGGCTCGCCCGTGTGCCTGTTCACGAGTTTGCGTACCGCCTTTTGTGCTATCTCTTCGCGGTGGTGGAAAATCACGTCAGAGGTATGTGCAACGTTTTTCGGTTTCACCAGATCCTTACCCGTCGCCTCTTTAAGGAACTTCCGTGTGCGCTCCTCGGTCTCTGGGAACTCGTGCCACATTTCCAGCACTTCGCTGTAAATACCGAACGAGGTGATGCACGATGCCGCAAGATTCCCGAACCCGCTCTCCGCCATCAATGCGAACTGCCGCGCCACGACCGTCATAGTGGTCTCCAGCGGTACTACATCCGAATGGTAACCTATGCCCGTGCACGATGTATGCTCAGGGTTCTCGAATATCTTAAGCCCCAAGTCGCCGCCCACTATATCCAAAAACGCACGCTCTGACCCGGGGAAGAAGTTTTGGCGAATGCAACTCCTTACATAGAAATAGTCGCCGTCGGCAACCTCTTTTTCATACTCCTGCCAACTGCGTTTCATCCCACCGTATTTTTAGTGTAAACATCCTGAACGTATTTCTCTCCGGCGCCGTCGGGGTAGCCCATTTCGCGGGCTTGACGCTCTGAGTACTTCTCTATCGTCTCGTAAAAATCCAACCCTCCGGTAACTTCAAATATGCGCTTAAGTTCGGCCAACGACTCTTCGCCTATCTTTCGGAATGCTCCTGCTCCCTGCTTACCGTAGTTGGGCGAGAACTGCGGATATATCTGTTCGTGGTTTTCCCATATCCATTGCCATACAGGCCCCTGCTCGGGATGCAATGCGGGATCGACAAGGCGCGGGTATATGCAGTAGCCCGTCCGCAGGATGCTCTCGCCGATAACTCGCTTGAGCGCCAACTGTTGCTGGCCCTTCTCCGATTCGATGAAGAACCCGTCCTGTTGCGATATTTTGCGCAATGCCTGGATCACATACCCGGGTGTATTGCCTCTCGGGCAACGTGGCCTGCACGACATACACTCACCGCACAACCATAACGTCTCGCTCCGCAGCAATGCTTCTATCTGTTCGTCGTCTCGCGTCTGGATTATGCTCACGATCTGCCGCGGGTCGTAGTCGTGGAACTCCGCCGCGGGGCATACTCCCGTACATACGCCACAGTTCATGCACGAGTGCAAGCCCTCTCGCATACGCACATCCTCCATCAACCGGTCGAAATACTTTCCCATGATACAAAGATACCCTGTCTTACAAAGAGGTAGGGTAGCGGAAAATAGTATTTCGGATAAGTATTTATACTTATTTAGCGGATAATTACTCCGTACATACAAGCGCCTGCGGTCGATAATAATGAATTATTCGCGTCACTTATCATTCATAATTCATAACTCATAAAAATTTTGTATATTTGCTTTCATGAGAAGACTCTTTATAGTTATATTATTACTGGTGGCATCAGGCGCGCAGGCGCAAACGAATGACATCGATATTAATCGCAGAGAATGCGAAACACCCCTTGATTCTATAAGACGCTTATATATCCCAAAGGAGGTAGAACCATCTTTCAAGGGCGGCGGCATCAACGCTTTCCCGCGTTGGATTGGGAAACGAGTAATATATCCCTCATCTTTACTACGACGAAATATCGGAGGAACGGTTCGCGTGCAATTCTCCGTAAACACTAAAGGCAGGGTATCGGATATAAAAATTGTCGAAAGCCCTCACCCTGCTCTGTCGGAGGAGGTGTTTCAGATCGTACGCCGTTCGCCAAGATGGAAACCGGGTAGGCAGGGCATGGTAAGACGTGCGGATGGTGTTGCTGTCGAGGCTATAAAGCCAGTGAAGACACATATCGAGGTCTCTGTAATTTTTCGTGCACCAGCGAAATGAAGAAAGGTGTTCTGATATTGTTTATGGCTGCCGTATCGCTCTCGTGCGGAGGTCGGCGGTCGGCGATGGCGGCACCGGAAAAACCTGTGGAATATACGTACAAAATAATTAATACCTACCCCCATGACCCCACGGCATATACTCAGGGTTTGTTTTGGCACGAAGGTTCGCTGTGGGAGAGTACGGGGTTGCGCGGACGGTCGAGTTTGCGCGAAGTGGAATTAGAGACTGGACGCATATTGCGCGAGATGGCGGTCGAGAATGACTATTTCGCCGAAGGGGCGACCCTGCTGAATGGGAAAATATACCAACTAACGTGGAGGGATGGCGTGGCGATGGCCTACGACCCCGTGACGCTCGATGTAGTGGAGCGTTTTGCGCTCTCGGGTGAAGGTTGGGGTCTCACGACCGACGGCTCATTGCTCTATATGAGTGACGGCACCTCGCGCCTGACGGTAGTGGAACCTGCGGGTTTCGAGCGTCGGCGACAGATAAATGTTCGCGCGGGGCGAGGCAGTATGCGTATGCTCAACGAATTGGAATGGATCGATGGCAAGATATGGGCCAATATCTACCTCACAGACAGGATAGCTATCATCGAGCCCGCCACCGGCCGCGTCGAAGGGTTGGTGGACTTAAGCGGGTTGCATACTGTCCGTTTCGATCCCGAAGAAGTCCTTAACGGCATAGCTCTGGACGCTGCAACGGGTCGCATATTCGTTACGGGAAAACTCTGGCCCTCGGTATTCGAAATAGAAATAGTAGAAAAATAGTCTTCGGGCGCTTGTTGCAGGCACTTTTCTCTGCAAGTATGCGGGTAACCCGAGTAGCCCACACCATGTACCGTCATTGCGAGACGCGTAGCGGCGAAGCAATCCAGATAAAGTAAATGGATTGCTTCGCCGCTACGCGTCTCGCAATGACGAGGGTTCGCATGCTCGCGGAGAAGTGCATGCTCGCGCAGAGGTGCATGCCTACACAGGACTACTACTTGTCATCCCGACGGAGCGAAGCGACGAGGGATCTACTTTATATAAAATTGATAATTATTTAATCTACTCAAAGATGTTTCATCTTGTGCTAAGATAAAATAATTGCCCTCGGCGGGTACGCACAGTGTGGAACGGCCGCGTGCTCGTGGAGAGGTGCGTGCCCGCACAAGGCGATTACTAAATTGAGAATTCCCGACGTACAGTTCTCTTTTTGAAAGATGAGATTCCTCGCTCCACGCTTCGGAATGACAATGTGTGTCTGTGCCGTGGTTGTCCTCACATCGTACAATTTCCCATTAATCATTAACCGTTAATCACTATCTTTTTCCTATCTTTGTACCGATATAGAAGAGCGACAACTCTTGATCCTATTGCTAAACTCGCGACCATCGGAAACGATGGTGTTTAACCTGGATCGGAGTTGTCAGCTCGAGGGTATGTCGTGTTCGCACGACTCCTCGGGCGTAGGCAATTTTCCGGGTAAAGGCTCGCGAGGCCATGCAATAGGGGATTGTTCTGCGCCTTTTTCTTTTTGAGAGAGGCGGGACTTAAACCTTATAAAAAGTTTCGGCCATGAAAGAGCTAATTCGGGGGAGGTGGGTAGTTGAAGGATATTATCGATATGATTACCGGACATCATTGTGGAGGTTTCTTTGCGAGTATTGCAAAGGATATGTGGTATGGGAATTCGACGATCATAAGCTCGAATGTTTCAAGAACGGGCTATCATTCTTTGAAGTGCCTTTTACCGTTGTTCGTGAGGATATACTGCTTATCAATTACTCCGATATCACACCCGGTTATAAAGTTTACATCGAATCTCACAATATCGTACTCCGTGATGATGCGCTCTGGCTCTACGATCGTGGAACACGGACACACGCCGGAGAGTTCTGGCTCGCACTGAGACTTACGCGCGAGTAATGTATATAACGTATCTTAACTATTATCCTTAGATTTCGTGCTGTCTTGTCGACTAAAATAGGGATAAACAAAATAGAAAGAGGCGCAGAAATGCGCCTCTTTGCTTATATCATACGAGAAACTCCCGAACGAACACTCTTATTTTACCGGCTCCCAAGTGGATACGTTGCGACCTCCGTCTTCATAAACCTCGGTAACTTCTAAGAGGTTTGCCGTAAGTTTTGTTACGGTTGCGGTATATTCATCCTCCCATACCGGCGGAAATTCGTCCGAGTAATAGATTGTACCGTCGGCTTCCGATTTCCATTTCCAATTCGACAACATCGATTCTCCGTTCTCGAACGATACCAGATATGTTCCCGCCTTTGAGAAATATACGAACTCGGGCTTACTGTCGCCGTCCTCGCCCTCTTCTACGACAGGGGGATTCATGGATACCAACTTCCATGTACGGCAGAGCATGTCGGTCTTTGAGGAAGATGCCATCTCCTGTTGTTTCTCACCCGATAAAGACACTGCTTCATCTTCGCCATCCACCTCGAGAGTAAATTCAATGACCCCGTCGGCAATCGAAGATATGGTTATAGTCCCGAAACCGGACAGGATAACCTTATCTCCTTCGACGGTATACGTCCCGAAAAGAGGGATGTATTCTATTTCAACCTCCGCCCGCGAAGTCGGCCTATGTCTATTCATTGAAATATTCAGCCATTCGTTTGTAGCTACGACGACGTAGTTATTGCGGCCGTCGAATTCGACCGAAACGATGCCGAGATCATTTTCTTCCACTTCCCATTTACCGGCCAACGAACTGTTTCCGGTGTTACCGTTCCCGTTGCCATTTCCGTTGCCTTTTTCGTCATCGGAGCAGGCTGTGAAAGCTGCTGTGCCGAATGCAAGTGCAGCCATCATCACAAATGATAGTATCCTTTTCATCTTTATTATTGTTTTAGGTTGATCAATTTGATAAATCTTTACATCTCGGTGAGCAACGGATACTATGTTACCGTCCGATCTCCAAAATCTCGAAAGTCATTACACCTGCAGGGACATTCACCTCGACCTTGTCGCCCACCTTACGGCCCAAAAGGGCTTTGGCGATGGGTGTCCCGATGGCGAGCTTACCCTCTTTGAGGTTGGCCTCGTTTTCCGAAACCAACGTATACACCACCTCTTTGCCCGTAGTGTGGTTCTTCAGGCGTACACGGCTCAGGATCGCTACTTTGCTTGTATCGACATTCTTTTCGTCGAGAATGCGCGCGTTTGCAAGGTCGGACTCGAGGCGTGCAATACGCATTTCGAGCAGACCCTGCGCCTCTCTGGCCGCATCGTATTCTGCATTCTCCGACAAGTCGCCCTTGTCGCGTGCTTCGGCTATCATGGCCGAAATTGCAGGGCGTTCCACTGAACGCAACTGCTCCAATTCCTCTTTCAGTTTTGCATACCCCGCCTCGGTGAGGTAAATTACATTTTGTGCCATAGTCATAAAAAAATAGCGAATCCCGACCCGTAAAAGGCCGGAACTCCCATATCTCCGACAAAGGTAAACATTAATTATGAATTATGAGTTATTAATTATGAATTATTTCACTATGACGTTATTGTTCTACCCACGACAGAGCTTCACTCTACTCTCGGACGATAACATCGCTACGGTCAATGATCATGAATTATTCTTTTCATTCATAATCCATAATTCATAATTCATAATTATCTTTGCTCCCATGTTGACACTGAAACAAATACGGGATGACAAGGCCGAGGTCGTGCGCCGTCTGGCCGTGAAAGGGTTCGACGCTACGGAGATCGTAAACGCCGTCGAGGAACTGGATGACAAGCGCAAACATATCCAGACGATGCTGGACGGCCTGCTGGCCGAGCAGAACGCCATAGCCAAAGAGGTGGGGGCATTGTTCGCGCAGGGGAAAAGAGATGAGGCGGAGGCCGCTAAAAGCCGTACCGCGAAACTCAAAGAGGAGTCGAAATTTCTCGAAGAAGAGTTGAAATTCTATGCCGAGAAACTTAACTCCGAGGTTGTGAAATTGCCCAACCTGCCCTCTCCGTTGGTGCCCGAAGGGCGCACGGCGGAGGATAATGTCGTCGTGCGTTCGTGGGGAGAAGCCGGCGGCATGAACGGCGAGCCGCATTGGGAACTTGCTAAAAAATACGATATTATAGATTTCGAACTCGGAGTGAAGATCACGGGGGCCGGATTCCCTGTATATAAAGGACAGGGAGCGGCGTTGCAGCGTGCATTAGTAGCGTTTTTCCTCGACCACAATATCGCGGCGGGCTACACCGAGGTGCAACCGCCGATATTGGTCAACGAGGCGTCGGGTTTCGGCACGGGTAACCTGCCCGACAAGGAGGGGCAGATGTACTATGCCACGGCCGACAATCTATACCTTATACCTACCGCTGAAGTTCCCGTAACGAATATCTTCCGCGATGTGATAATCGATAAACTGCCTGTCGCACTTACGGCTTACACGCCATGTTTCCGCCGCGAAGCAGGGTCTTACGGCAAGGATGTGCGCGGCTTGAACCGCCTACACCAATTCGACAAAGTGGAGATCGTGCGCGTCGAACGCCCCGAAGATTCATACACTGCATTGGACGGAATGGTGGCGCATGTCGAGAGCATTGTGCGCGCCTTGGAATTACCCTACCGCATACTGAGGCTGTGCGGCGGCGATATGAGCTTCACTTCGGCTCTCACCTATGACTTCGAGGTGTGGTCGGCTGCACAGGGGCGCTGGTTGGAGGTGTCGTCGGTGTCGAACTTCGAGGCGTTCCAGGCCAACAGGCTTAAATTGCGCTTCCGCGGCGAGGACAAAAAGACGCAGTTGGCGCACACTCTCAACGGCAGTTCACTTGCCCTGCCGCGTATAGTCGCCGCGCTGTTGGAGAACAACCAGACGCCGGACGGTATCGTTATCCCCGAGGCATTGAGGCCGTACACGAGGTTTGAAAAGATCGTGATCAACGATTAGTGAGGTCTCCGCAGGGCTTTAGCACACTAATAAAGCGGGCATGTGCCGTCATCGCGAGTGAGCCGTAAGGCGACGGATGTCTCTACGGTGACAAGCAGAGCACCGTCATTGCGAGGCGCGCAGCGGCGAAGCAATCCATAGCACCCGAGATTGGAGTGGATTAGACCGGATTGCTTCGCACCTAAAGGTGCTCGCAATGACGTGCGACCGCGTGCTCGCGGAGAGCGGATATTTGGTTTATGCACTAAGGTATGTTAATACACCTTAAAGAAATTTCATATTTTCAGCATGCGATTGCGTCATGCTTAGGAATGACAAAAAGAAAAACGACGATATATGTAGCAAAACAGAGTAACAGAAATACTTAAAGGCAAACAACCTTTATACCGAGTTGCAAAATTAGAGACCCTCGTTTCATCGAGGAGGTTTGAATCTGGTGTAATAGTTGTCTTGTCCGAGTTGTATCCCCTCCAAAAAGGATGCATCCTCGGGCGCATGGACAGCTTACAGATTCAAGGGTACTCTAATACCTGCAACTCATAAGTTGAACCCAGCGCCTTTTCTCGTGCCGATATCTGACCGGCCGGAGGGCGCACAAACCGACCCGACTTATGATGACAAAATGGCAATTAGTCAGTTGCGAGTATCTCGATGTCAATAAAACGAAGTGGGTAGACCTGCCCGGATACATGCCCGAGGGATATACCATCTATTTAGACAACGATCAGGATTTCGTCACGACATTTGAAGACCATTCACGTGCGGTACACTTTATCGGCAATGACGAATGTCGAATATTCGATACCATGCGCGATTGCGGTGGGGTATGGTTGATACGAATGATATTCAGTGCGTGCACGCAC
>QMCD01003621.1_pt1 | contig 13062 bp, 11 predicted proteins | sample 1821841 | NCBI WGS metagenome assembly QMCD01 (sample SAMN01991225, study PRJNA193472) | Termite gut metagenome, whole genome shotgun sequencing project. | isolation source: worker | host: Macrotermes natalensis | reverse complement strand
TAAACACGGGATTGCCAGCATAGCTGACAATCCTCGAGCCACTTTTAGAGCTGTGACTTGAACATGCTATCAAGTATCTTGAAAGACTCAGTGCAAAATGGCGTTTGGGGTAGCCGCAAAGATTTGCACTGTGGTTTTCAATTGACTGGTTTAACAGTGAGCGCATAAGTGAATACAATAATTACCGTAGTCCAAAATATATTGAAAATATATTGAAGAGATGTGGTACAGTAGTGGCATAGATGCCCGAAAGGGTTCAAAAAAGCGAAAAGCATAACTCGCTATGCAACTCGGGGCGATTCACTCTTTGCCTTGAGCGCAAAATAGCCTTGCTATTCAACAACCCCGGCTTCTTCCAACATCTTGTATAGTGTATGTCCGCCTGCAATGTGCTTGGCGTTGTATCCCAGTTGCGTGAGCAATCTGGCTCCTACGTATGAGCGCAGCCCGGTTTGGCAGAGCAGATATATTGGTTTATTTTTTTCGATCTCATCCAGTTGGTCTCGCATAAAGTCTACAGGAATGTTGATAAAACCTTCAACACTGCCTTTTCTAAACGCGTCAAAGCCGCGTGTGTCGATCAGCGTAACAGAGCCATCGCGAGGAAGAGACGGCACGTCGTACCAAAATATCTGCTCAACTCGTCCCTCTATCAAATCTTCGATCATGTAACCGGCCACATTTACCGGATCTTTGGCTGACGAATATGGCGGAGCGTAACAAAGCTCAAGTTCTTGTAAGTCCCAAGCGGTACCGCCCATACGAATAGTTGCTGCGATAACGTCGCAGCGCTTATCGGCACCTTCTTTTCCTATGACTGTGGCACCCAATATGCGCCCGGTGGTCTTTTCGTAAAGCACCTTTAACAGCAATACCTCCGGGTTTGGATAATAGACCGCATGGCTAAAGGCCGGCAGGAAAATCTTTTCATAGTCCAGACCCTCCTTAACCGCCGTTTTCTCGTTGACACCGGTGCTGGCAACAGTCAGGCTAAAGACCTTGATGACCGATGAGCCTTGAGCGCCTTTGTACTCGGAATCTATTCCACAAATGTTGTCTGCTGCAATTCGTGCTTGTCTGTTTGCCGGGCCAGCTAGAGGAATCGGATGAATTTTTCCGGTGACGATATTTTTTACTTCTACGCTGTCACCAACTGCATAAATACTGCTGTCTGATGTTTGCATTCGCCCGTTAACGAGCACACCCCCACTCTCCCCAAGAGATAGGTCAGCGCTCTTAGCCAAAGTTACCAGTGGTCTTACACCGGTGGCAGCAATTACCAGATCGGTTCTAATAACCTCTCCGTTGCTTAAAACTATAGCCACATCGCCTGACGCGTCAGATGAAACGTCACTCAACCCACCTGAGGACGCATCACCCGAATCTGTATTTTTATCCGACTCCTCTAGCTCATCAGCCATACACACCTTATCAATGGGTGTGTTAAGGAGCAGATTTATGCCATTATCTCTTAGTTCCTTGTGCACAAGCCCGGCCATTTCCGGGTCTAATTGCGGCATGACTTGCCCGGATCTTTGCAGCAAAGAAACTTTCATCCCTTTATGTATAAGATTCTCGGCTGTCTCAAGACCGATGAATCCACCGCCAATTACTACAGCATGTTTGGCCTCGCGTTGCTTTATATATTTGATAACGCCGTCCATGTCTTCCATGGTATGCAGTGTAAAGACTGAATCTTTTGCAGCCACACTAATATTTGGCATAATCGGATAAGCGCCGGGAGCCAAAAGTAGTGCATCATAGCTTTCTTGATAAGTGCTCTCGTCTTTGAGCCTCTTTATGGTTATTTCTTTCTTAATAGGATCTACCGATAAGACTTCTTGTCTTATACGAACATCGATACGATAACGATCGTATAGTCCGTCAACAGTTTGCATTAGAAGCTCTTGGCGCTGGGCGATCACACCGCCAACATGATACGGAAGTCCGCAATTAGCAAAAGACACATGAACGCCACGCTCAAACATGATGATTTCGGCACTCTCATCCAGCCGTCTGATACGTGCGGCAGCTGTTGCTCCACCTGCTACCCCACCAACAATCAAAACCCTTTTGCTCATGACCTTATCCCATCTCATGCAACTCAAGCCAAAATACCATATGGCAAAGCTTAAGTAAATGCAGATTTTCGCTACCTTCTATCTTAAGCGAGTTCTTACTAATTATCACATAAAGTCTTTTTATAAAGGCATTAAAAATCACCATTGTACAGGTCTTTTTATGCATGTTAGGGTGTTTGGATTCACAATTTACTTCTACGCAAAGGAGGATCACAATGGGCGACGCATTGATATCGATTTTCGTTATTTTTGCATTGATCTGCTTTATTGTAATCAGCATTTTTAGAGCCTTGCGCTACAACCGTATGCCCACGCATGGCCGCCTGGAAATATACCCTGTGCCCAAAGAAGGCGGTGGTCGCGCCGAATACGGTGGCTCTTACATGGAAGAAGTGGAGTGGTACAAAAAGCCGCGACAAATAAGCCACGCAGGCGAGTTAATCGACATGATGAAAGAGATGCTTTTCATCAAAAAGCTATTTGAACACAACCGTACCCTTTGGTGGGCTTCTTACATGTTCCACATGGGCATCTATGTTTTGATCGGCTTTACATTGTTGTTGATTGCATCAGTGCTTTGGAAGCAAGAAACTCTGGTGCTTATAACCATGCTGGCAGGAATGGCCGGATTTACTTTGGCAACCTTTGGCTGCTTCATGCTTTTGGTTCGCCGCGCACTGGATCCTGTGTTAAAAAAATACACCACACCTCAAGAGTATTTTAATATCTTGTTGCTGCTAACCGTATTGGTGACAGGTGTCATTTCCTGGACAATGATCTCAAACCCATTTTATGTAGCTGCAGCCGTATTGAACCCGGGCAGCGCTCCTATACCGCTGTTTGTGACGATCCACCTCGTCTTGCTCGGCATTATGTTTATCTATATCCCAATCAGCAAAATGAGTCATTACGTTGGAAAGTACTTCTCGTTTCACAAAGTGCTCTGGGATAACGACCCAAACTTTGTTGATAACAATGTCAATTTGAGCATGAAGAAGGATGCGCAAAACCCACCGCAGAATAAATGGTCTGCTCCGCATATTAACCCACCTACTAATGTGGAGGAATAACTGATGTCTATACAAAATAAAGATCTACGTCCAAAAGATATTAGCAAACCGGCTGACATCCTCTCGCCCATTCTCACACTGGAAAAGCTTCCCGGAGTTTATGGCGAAGAAGGTATGGAGCCAGGATTCAAAGAGGTAAAAGACTCTTGGAAAGAAAAATACTGCACCTCGCTGGATGGCATTGTTGGCATAGACACTTTCGAAAAGCCAAAGACCAAAGAAGAGGAAGAACAACTGGTAAAGGGCTTTCTTAGCGGCCTGGAAAAGCTTTTTACAGATTGCAACAAAGGGTCTTTGGAGCCTCTTCAGCTAACGATGGAGTATTGCGCAAAATGTAATACCTGCTCGGAAGCTTGCCACATCTTTGAGTCCAGTGGTCAACAAGAGATTTACAGGCCGATATTCCGTATCGATGTACTGCGCAAAATCTACAAGAAGCATTTCTCATCTTCCGGATCGCTTGGGTCTTTTGTGGGAGCCGACATCGATGTTACCTGGGAAGGAATTGCTCGCCTTGGCGAGTTGGCATATCGTTGCAACCTCTGCCGTCGCTGCGCCCAGGTGTGCCCTCTCGGCCTAGATAACGGCATGGTGACCAGGGAGATCAGGAAGATATTTAGTATGGAAATGGGCATCGCTCCGGCTCCAATTCACTCAAAAGGTTCTATGCTGCAGCTAAAGACGGGATCCTCCACAGGACTTAGCAAGCCGGCGTTTTTGGATACTTTGGAGTTCATCGAAGAAGACATTGAAGAGAAGACCGGACGCAAGATTAAGTTCCCGATTGATAAAGAAGGCGCTGACATAATGTTGTTCCACAATGCAGGCGAGTTTATCGCTTGGCCGGACAACCCTGCTGCTTTTGCTATTTTGTTTGATGAAGCTGGTTTGGACTGGACGCTTAGTTCTGAGATCATCGGATACGACTCCGTGAACTATGGTATTTGGTACGATGATGCTCAAGCCAAAAAGATTGCCATGAAGCAGCTGGATGCAGCCAAAGAGCTAGGCGTAAAACGTGTGGTCATGGGTGAGTGCGGACATGCGCACAAAGCCATGATGCTCACGGCTGATCGTATGACCACAGAAGAGAAAGTGCCGGTAGAAAGCTGGCTACCTATTATGGCCGAGATGGTTCGCGAAGGTAAATTTAGCTTTGATCCAAGCAGGAATAATTTTCCGGTTACCTTGCATGACCCTTGCAATATCGTTCGCCAAATGGGCATCGTCACTCCCCAGCGAGAGATATTGCAAGCAGTGGCACCAATGTTTAGAGAGATGGCTCCATGTGGAGTAGAGAATTATTGCTGTGGTGGTGGCAGTGGTTTCGCGATCATGAACTCATGCAACTTCTCCGACTTTCGCAATAAAGTTAGCTCGCGCAAAAAATGGGAGCAAATACTAAATGCTTTTTCGGAAGAGTTGGAAGATAAAAGCCTTATCAAGTATATCTGCGCTCCTTGTTCAAACTGCAAAGGAACAATTCGCGATATATTGCATTTCTATGATGCAAGCAATAAGTTCAACGTTCAGTATTCGGGTCTTGTTGAGTTGATGGTAAACGCACTGACCAGCATGGATCGTCCATTCTTTGAGTTCCAACCCGAATGGTAAGCAGGAAAAGCCTTCCCCAAGCAACCAAGTTACATTACACCTCTCATGCAACTTGGTTGCTTTATCGGGGCAAAGGAGACCGTCCCCTTTGCCCCCCATGTCTTAAACGGACAATATGAAAAGGACAAAAGAAACCTTCCCCTATTTTGCCCTTTTCATATTGTCCGTTTTTATGTATGCCAAAAAATGAGAAGGTAAATTTGTGTTTAGCGCAGTTGTGTCATTCCGCATCACATCGATATTCGCTCAAAACTCCCTGTCCCTGTCATTCCCGCGAAGGCGGGAATCCACAAACGCATGAACTCGCAAAAATGGATTCCTGCTTTCGCAGGAATGACAGGGAGAGAGCGGGAATGACAAAAGATAGTGATAGTGACAGTGTGTGTGGGGATGACATGAAACAACGCGCCGTTAAACACTATTATAACTTGCGTTGCTCTTTAGGCTTGGGTGGTTATTAGGGGTTGGATTGTTGCGTACTCCATTGTTAGGTGTGCGTCAGCGAATGATCTGGCTTTATCAACGAATGTTTGTGCCCATATTGGTGATGCGTAAGCGTTTACGTGGGTGTATGTGGCAAAGACTTCGCCGTAGCTGATGCCCTCGCGTTTGTCTCCAAAACCTTTTCCGCGCATCACTTTGAAAGCACAGTTGAGTTTGGGATCTCTATTGATTATCTCGGAGTGATGATACTCGTGACCTTTAATGATCGTGCCCGGCGCGAACCATGCGTTTTGCTGATCGCAAACAATTGTAGAGTAACCATGACCTTGCCGTTGCTTGCGCATGATTGTGTCCATGGGCAGAACTCCGGACATCTGATAACTTTTTCCTTTGTCGGATATCGAGCGTGATAAAAGCATTAGTCCGCCACACTCCGCATAAATTGGCAGACCTTGGTTTGCATAGCTTTTGATGCTACTCAAAAAGCCTTTATTAGCCTCCAGAGACTCCGCAAATACCTCCGGAAATCCTCCACCTATATATAGAGCGTGGATGTTGTGCGGTAAGCGAGCATCTTGCAGGCTGTTTACAAATACCAGTTCCGCTCCTTGATTTTTGAGAGCATCAAGATTTTCCTGGTAGTAAAAGCTGAACACTGAGTCTCTTATCACTGCAATACGAGGAGCCTGTTGCTCAATTGAGCCAAAAGAGAAGCAAGGCGAAACTTGCATATGAATACTTGAAAGTTTGATAGTTGGACTCGCGTAAGCCTTATTTAGCAGATCCAAAGAAGTGGCTCTTGGGTCAAAGCCGTGCTCTGGTGTCAAGGCCTGTAAATCCGACAACCGACAACTACTTTTTGATTGCTCAATTTGTCCGCAATTTGTTTCAATCGATCCTGCGCTATCGGCAATGTTTAATAAAACATCCATGTCCACATAACGTGATACAACATCTGCTATGGTGTCAAGAGTTCCGTCAACTGCATCAACTTCACTGCTGGACAGTAGACCAAGGTGGCGATCAGGAATCACCAAGCTCTCGTTGTTGGGCAAAGCGCCTATTACCGGTATCTTACAATACTTGGCAATTGTCTCTTTGACCAGATTCTCCTGCCTGGAACCACGCACTTTATTTAAGATAATGCCACAGATGTTCACATCTGTGTCAAATGCTTGGCAGCCCATAATCAGGGCAGCTGTTGTTCTGGTCATCCTGGTAACATCTACGACCAAAATTACAGGTGTGTTGGTGACCTTGGCTAACTCGGCGGAAGAACAACTGCCGTCAACATCGAGACCGTCATAAATACCCATAGCGCCCTCAATAAAGCTTAGGCGCACAGGCTTAGAAAGCTCTTTTACGATGCCGACAATTTGCCCGGGCTGCATAAAATAACCATCTAAATTGCGGCTTGCTCTCCTACTGGCAAGGCTGTGCCATCCGGTATCGATAAAGTCCGGACCTTTTTTAAAGGCCTGCACATCAATACCGTTATTGCTAAGAGAACGTAAAATACCCAAAGTTAGGACTGTTTTGCCGCTCCTTCCATGAGGAGCGGCAAGCATCAGCCGAGGATACACAGAATCCGATACCTTAGACACATTATGCCCGGGCAAGCACTTGTTGTTGTCTTGGTATGCGGGATTCATGTCAGCACGCTCCTTATACGCAACCGGTTGGTTTTGGTAGTCCGGCAATCTTGCAGGCACCCTTTGCCGGTCCGCTTGGGAAGAGCTCATAGATCTCGGCTTGGCTTTTGCCGGTGTCTTTGAGAAGCTTACGAACCATCGGAGCCACCTGGAACTCTGCAAAGTACTCACGCAAATAATTTACGACAGCCCAGTGCTCATCTGTAAGCTCAGGAACATCTTCTGTTGCTGCTAAAGCGACAGCGATCTCTTCGCTCCAATCAGCAGCATCCTCCAAAAATCCATCTTCATCCAAACTAACCGTTACATCTCCAACTTGTAAATCAGACATTTTATTGCCTCCTTTTTGTTGCTTACACTGCCTATTGTTACTCAGCCGCTATTTGATACCAACCGAGATTAACAACACAAAACTTATTTGCTCTCACTTCTGTCACTTTCCTCGCTTTCTTATGGATTCCCGCCTTCGCGACAGTGACAGGGGGTGTCGCGACAGTGACAGGGGGTGTCGCGGGAATGCCCGTGGGGATCACGAGAATGACAGGGGGTGCAAAAGCTACTCACGATCTTTGGGCTTCCTATCCAACCAGCGCCACTAAACATCCTTCCTTTGTTCACCAATACACTCACTGCTGTCTGCACAGGGAGCTTTAACTACCGCAAATACCACTTTGTACAAGACACTCACCACCAGTAACCCAATTGCATAAACGCCGCATATAACTGCTATTTCATTGATTGGCACTGCGTAGTCTGTGATCTGACCAAAGGAGTTTGGCATGAATTCTCCCAGAGACGATGCCAAGCCTTTGTCTAACCAACATGCCAGAACAATCATGATCGCTGCCATCAAGAGGATATTCTTGTTGCGACGAAGACCGGGAACCAGCAAAAGCAAAATGCCGAGAGCCGCAAGCGCTATCGCCACCCACATAAAAGGAGCTATGCCGCTTTGCCCACCACTACCTACAAATAGGTTGAGCAGTGATGCCTGATGCGAGGTCATGTCGTTGGTAAAAGCTATATTTACTTGCAAAATATAAAAAATCACGCCAATTATCATGGCTATACAAGAGGTCTTTGCCAAAAGTTGGATTACCTTGTCAGAGACTTTAAACTGCGCGGATGCAGCGACAACCATACAGACAAGGATCAGTAGAGCCGCGCCGGATGCAAAAGCTGTCGCAACAAAACGAATAGCCATGGCACCGGAGAAGAGATACTCCGCACTTGATAGTCCCGGATAAATGAAGGTGGTTGCCATATGCAGTCCGACCGCTACCATATGGATGACAACGACCATTAGGACTGAAATAATTGTCAACGGCTTAATATAACTTGGGGCTTCTTGCCCTTTTTTCTCCGCGCTTAGCTTGACCCAGCCAAGGAAAATGTTCAGAACCAAAAAACCACCCAATGTGACCATATCCCAAAACATTATTGATTGCGGAGAGGGATGCAGCATAACATTGAGAACGCGAGTAGGCTGCCCAAGATCTACAAAGATGAATAGTATTGCCACCAATATTGCTGCTACAGACAAAAACTCTCCGAGCAAAACAACGCCTAGGTATTGCTTCTTATCTCGCAGATAACAAAGTGAGGCGATCATCACACCGGAAACGGCTGTTCCCACAATGAACGTAAACTGTGAGATATAAAGTCCCCAGCTGACATCACGGCTCATGCCGGTGAGTGATAGACCGCCATTAAACTGCCTGATATAGGCGAACACTCCAAAACCTATCACTGCAAGCAGAAACGCTAACCATGCATAGTATTTACGCGAGCCACTCAGGGCTTTCTCAATCATTGTTGTGACCTTCCCTAAATAGATACTTGACACCGGGCTCTACCCCAAGTTCTTCACTTCGAGTAAGAACGGTTCCCGAGACAATTGCTTGGCTTACTTCTGAAGTGGGGTCATCGAGATCTCCAAATAAGATCGAACCACCGGAGGCTTCTACGCAAAGAGGCTCAAGACCTTGCGTAAGCCTTTCCACGCAAAAGTTGCACTTTTCAACAACACCATCGGTTCGCGTTGGATAGTTTGGGGTTACCTGATCGATATACGGCTTGGGATCGACAAAGTTAAAACTTCTGGCATCATAAGGGCAAGCCGCCATGCAGAAACGACAGCCTATGCAACGGTGATAATCCATTTCTACAATGCCATCCGGCCGCTTAAATGTTGCCTGCGTTGGGCAGACAGTGACGCACGCGGGTGTCTCGCAGTGGTTGCACATTACCGGCAGCTTTACATCCAAACTTGGTATGCCCACGTGCTGCCTTTCTGCTTCGGAAAAGCAAGCTTTGTAATCAGCTTCACGAATCCACTGGATAGCTTGTTTATCGTCAGGGATCCTAGGTATGTTGTGGGCTTTGTGACAAACGGAAGCGATAAGGCTAAAGCTTGCAGATTTCTTGTATTTCTCAACATCAACTACAAGACCAAAGCGCCCGGCCGACATGGCTGTGTTGTCTTTTTCTTGCCCGGTCTGAATGCTTGCACTTAAGGTTGAACAACCACTAAGTGCAACGCATCCGAGACCGGTACAACCAATAGCCAGACTGGTATGAAGAAAATCACGTCTACTTATCATCTGCGATCAATTCCTTCTTTAAACTCATGATATCGATCATTTTTTTGCATCAGGACTATTTGTGCCATGACAATCCCAACAGTCCATCGTGACTCCGGAATAACTATGGCAAGAATCACAAAATGCTTCTTTATCGGTATGGCAATTTAAACAAGTGTCATCCAAGCTCATAGGAATAGCTTGACCGTTGCTGCTGATAAAGTCGTTTTGACCGTTCCTTACAACATCATCACGCCATTGCTGAAGTAATTTCATGTGTGACGACTTCATGTAATCGGTAGATTCAACGCACTTGACCTTTGTCGCATCTGAAGTCTGCACACTCAAGTCATACACAGGGTCACTGCCAGCGTTGCCAAAAGCAGCCAGGAAAGGAAAACTAACCAAGAGCAAAAACACTGCGATGAAAGCTAGTACTCTGCCTGATTTATACATCGCTTAACCTTCTTTCCCATTTGTGTTATCAGCATTACCTGCAACATCCGCAGGCTCTTTTGCCTTTGGCAGTGGCTGGTTTCGCATATCCAGGGTGCGTGGGATCTCGCCGTCCATAATTAGCGCATTTCCTAACAATTCATGCACGCCACAGGTTTGCATTTCGGGGATCCAATAATCAAATAATGTCGGAAATACCGCTCTGTCCAGCGCACAAATGCACGCCATGATGTTGACACCGTTCTTTTCTTTGACATAACGCACGGCATTAGCTCTGGGAAATCCGCCGCGAAGCCTAAGCTCCATGTCTTCACCGGCATTAAGCCCGGCACCGCTGCCGCAACAGAACGTGTTCTCGCGAATTGTCTCTTCCGGCATTTCCACAAAGTTGTTGCACACCTGCTTGATGATGTAGCGTGGTTCTTCTAAAAGCCCCATGCTTCGTGCAGGATTGCATGAGTCGTGGAAGGTGGGAATCAAATGGTCGTTACGGCTCTTATCAATCTTTAATTTATTGTGGTAAAGCAGATCAGCTGTAAACTCGGTGATATGTACCATCTTGGTGGATGCAGCGTTTTCGAACTTTGTGCCGGTGATCGGAGACACCGGAACTTCCAAGAAATCTGCAGGTCCGTTCCACGTATCCATATATTGGTGGATGACACGCCACATGTGCCCGCATTCACCACCGAGAATCCACTTAACTCCCAAGCGCTTGGCTTCGGCATAAATTTTTGAATTAAGGCGCTTAGCCATTTCATTTGAGGTAAAGAAACCAAAGTTTCCTCCCTCAGAAGCGTAGGTGCTCAAGGTGTAATCAATGCCTAGCTGCTCAAACAACATCAGGTAACCCATGAATGTAAATGTGCCCGGCTCGGCATAAAAGTCTCCTGAAGGCACCACTAAAAGTATCTCGGCACCTTTTTTATTTATAGGGATGTCGATCTTCTTGCCGGTCACAGACTCGATGTCTTCAAGTAGAAAGTCGATGTTGTCAACGATTGTTTGCGGCTCAAGACCTACGTGATTACCTTTCATGTAGCAGTTTGCTACCGGACCTGCCACCCACTCGATGTTTAGCCCCAATAGGTTTAGCAGTTCACGACCCATGATTGTAATCTCAGCCTGGTCGATACCATAAGGACAAAACACTGAGCAACGACGGCACTCTGTGCACTGGAAGAAGTAATACCACCACTCTTTTAATACATCTATAGTTAATTCACGCGCACCGGCCATCTTGCCAAAAATCTTTCCGGCCGCGGTGAAATTTTTGCGATAAATGGAACGAAGCAACTCTGCGCGAAGCACAGGCATGTTCTTTGGGTCACCGGAGCCAATATAGAAGTGACACTTATCTGCACAAGCTCCGCAGCGAACGCAGACATCCATGAATACTCTAAAGGAACGGTATTTCTCCATGCGCTCGGCCATGCCTTTGATGACAATTTCTTGCCAGTCTTTTGGCAGCTGCCAGTCTTCGTTTGCCGGCGACCAGTCTCTGGCATTTGGAAATCCGACTGTTTCTAAGTTCTTGCCTTTTGCGCCATAACAATACGTTCCGGGTTTGAACTCAGTTGGCGTATCCATCCAGCCGGTCTCCGGCAAGGAATAATCAAAATCTAACAGCTCATCTTGTTGGGGTAGTTTAGCCATAATTACTCACTTCGATCCACAGGTATGCCGGCTTTTTTCATCTTCTCCCTAAAATCATCCTCATATTCTTCGTAACTGTGTACTTTGACCGGGTAATTCCAAGGATTGATATGCCTGATAGCGCGATTGTTATTTGCCATATTCCTTGTTGGGCTAAAGAAGATACCACCGGCATGCATAAGCTTGCTTAAGGGGAAGTATGCGAACAAGAAAGAAACAAGGAACAGATGCACATAAAAGATCGATCCGATCCCATCAACAACTTGCGGCTGAAAACTTGCCAGCCCTAAAGCCAGTTGTTTTACCGCAACCATATCCACCTTAAAACCGTAACGCATCAGTATTCCACTTAGCACTATCGCAAGCAGCAACATCACAGCAAGATAATCAGCGGGCAACGATATGTATTTGACTTTGGGTACAACTACTCTGCGTAAGAATAGATAAGTCAATGCGCACACGATGACAAAATCTGTAATGAAGAACACCGGCATGCCAATTTGTAAAAATCCATCTCCAAATTGCACCATTTGAACAAAAGGTGCAATCGGATCCATGAATAGCCCCAGATGTCTGATCAAAACTATCAGCAGTGACCAATGGAACGCCAAGGCACCAAGCCATAACCATTTTGCGGAGCCAAAGCTTATCTGATCTTTGCGCTTTTCTACTTTTGTGTTCCTAAAAAGAGAGCGAAACGTTAGTACTTCCAGCAGCATTCTGCCAAAAACACCGCTTTTTGAACTTGGGTTGTCCAGTTTGTTTTGCTTAATCCAAGGAAGGGATTTTTCTTGGCCGGAAGTGGTAGGAATGCGAAACGGCACTGCCGATCTACCCCACAAAACGATGCGATAGATAAACCCGATCACAAACATGGCAAAACATACATAAGGAAAGACCACGCCAAACAACAATTGCAGGTGCAGTACTTCAACGCCAAAATAAGCAATGGCAGCAAGCGCAGCAATTATAAGAAGAGGTGCTATGATTTTCATTGCTGATTACTCCTGTTGAGTCGATTAAGTTCATTATTCTTGATCTGAACAATGCGAACTTTTTGCTCTGTGTAGTTAGAAAAAGCTCTTAATGCTATGAAGTCAATTTCTTGTTCGATCCTACGCAGCTCTAGTATCTGCTCGCCGGTCAGTTGAACATCTCTCAGAATCGAATAGATTACATTCTTAAGATCAAAAATAATAGCTAAAGCTTCACCTGAGCTGATATCTTGCACTGCTTGAACTTTGCAAAAGTCTTCTAAACAGGCTTGATCTAACGACACCGGTCCCAACTCAAACAAGCTTTCAACCAATTCGTTGGCAAATGCTGAAAGATAATATTTAGCCGGACTTAGGATACGAGCTTCCTCTGTTAATTCAACAAAAGATGTTGAACCATAACGCTCACCTACAGCATTTTTCCAACCCAAAAGTACTTGCTCTTTATTATTAGAATGAAAGTATCGAATTTTGTGTGAGTACAGCACTAAAATCGCCCTAAAAGAAATGGC
>QMCD01003664.1_pt2 | contig 13067 bp, 12 predicted proteins | sample 1821841 | NCBI WGS metagenome assembly QMCD01 (sample SAMN01991225, study PRJNA193472) | Termite gut metagenome, whole genome shotgun sequencing project. | isolation source: worker | host: Macrotermes natalensis | reverse complement strand
ATGGAATTTATTGAAATTTTCCGCGAACTTATTAAAGAAAAGGGAACGGCATACAAATTATCGAAAGCAACTAAAATATCAGAGGGATTAATATCCGATTATAAAAGCGGACGTTCAAAGCCTTCTATTGAAAATTTAAATAAAATAGCAAAATATTTTAATATTACAACTGATTATTTATCAGGATTAAGTGATAACCCAGTCCCGTTGAAAATTTTATCGGAAGACGAACAGAAGATTATTAACGCATACAGGGGAAATACTGATTTTCAGGAAGAAGTTAAAAAACTGCTGAATACATGTGAAAATAATAAATCAGATGAATAAAAAATACGTGCTGAATAATTTCAGTACGTATTATTTTTCGCTCTCCAATTCTTCCATTGTTTTATTGATAAGCTTCGCGCCGCCGGATTCATATTCGTCAATTACTTTTTTCAGATATTCCTGATTTGCTTTTCCGTAAAACGGTTCAACTGCAATTTCAAATGGTATTCTCCCCTGTCTTACTACAGTTTTTGCAAATACCGTAAATGCCGTTGTCATATTAAGACCCATTTCATCAAAAAGGGTTTCGACCTGTTTTTTCAGGGTTTCATCCATACGTATTGTAACGCTTGTTGTTGCCATATAATCACTCCATTCTATATTGATATTATATCATATATCGATTACAATGTCAATACATAGTATTACATATTATTATAGAACCTTAATTAAATATAATAAAAAAACGGGACGGCATTTGCCGTCCCTTTGGTTTATATTCAGCTTGAAATATAAGGGAGCAAAGCAATATGTCTTGCCCTCTTTATTGCGATGGTAAGCTCTCTCTGGTGATATGCGCAGGTCCCCGTAACACGCCTCGGCAGTATCTTCGCCCTTTCGGTCATACACTTCTTGAGCTTGGAAATATCCTTATAATCGATTTTCTCGTTATTTTTATCGGCGCAGAACGCGCATACCTTTTTACGGGTCTTTTTAGCTCCGCGCGGAGCTCTCTCCCTGTCCCTGTTATCTCTTTCCACTATAAAACCCTCCTTAAACTTATTCAGTATAATATCCCCGTATAAAAACATACAGGTGAACGGTTAAAACGGCAGCTCGCTGTCTCCGATAACCTCTTCAAAATCACCGAAATCACCGACGGAAATCGTCGTATCACTGCCTCCGCCCGAATACTGCGCAGGCGCAGGCGCCGCATACTTCTGCGGTTCTCCGTAGCCTCCGGCATTATAACCGCTGTTAGAGTCGTTGTTTGCGGGCTTGTCGCCGCAAAAATGCATCTGGTCCACCCAAACCTCGGTGGTATAGTGCTTCACGTCAGGATGATTTTTATCGTTGTAGGAACCGGTACGGATATTACCCTCAACGGCAATCATCCTGCCCTTGCTGAAATATCTGCTGATTAATTCGGCGGTCTGGCTCCATGCAACGCATGAAATAAAGTCGGCTTGTTTTTCAGCGCCCTTTGCAACCCTGCGGTCGCAGGCAACGGTAAAGCGGCAAACGTTAGTCCCGCTGTTTGTCTGCCTTAGTTCGGGGTCTGCGGTAAGCCTGCCCATAAGAATAACCTTATTCATTACAATTCATCCTTCCTTAAAATACTATAAACTTACTTTACGGTAATAAGCGAACGCAGAACGCCTTCGGTTATTTTGAAAATACGGTCAAGCTCGGCTGGGAAATCAGGCTTGCAGGTAAAGTTATAAATAACATAATAACCGTCGTTCTGATAGTCGATTTCATAAGCGAGCCTTCTTTTGCCCCATTCGGTGACGTTTTCCAGCGTACCGTTTTCTTCAATCATTACCTTGAATTTTTCATGAAGAGCCTGTACTCCTTCTTCACCGTTTTTCAGGCTGTAAACCGCCATGGTTTCATAGGTTTCGTTAATTTTAGCCATAAAAGCACCTCCTCTTGGATTACGCCTGTATCTTTAAGCTTTAAGCCTGTACAGGCGAGGATAATATAAGCACTGTATTTATGCAATGCTAACCTGACATAAACGTGCAAAATAAATTATATCATATTGGCAGAACCTTTGTCAATAGATAAATTATAAATTCATATTATTAATACTGTATATAGCAGATAAATGCTGAAAGGACGCGTCCGAATGCTGTCATTATGCCCATAACAGGCTTTTACGGACGTACCCTCTTTTTATTTTACTCCGAATTTTTTGAAGTAATCAATATCTTCGCGGCTAAGCCCGCTTGTATCGGTATAATAAGAGCTTAGCTTAGTATTCTGATAAAAGCAGTATATCGTCACGGTGTAAAGGCTGTCGTCATAAGCTGCAATAAATGTAGGAACGATTTTTACCCCGGTTTTTTCCGCGGCGGTATCCATTATATTAAAAACACCGTCACCGTTAACCAGATTTTCCATAACGGAATCATATACGGACTTTGAAGTGCATTGTATGGAAGCTGACCGGTGCCTGTTCTTAAAGGTCTTGGTCAGTTCGCTCTGAAGAATGGATTTTGCGGAATCAAGGCTGTCGGCTCTCAGTTTATAAACCGCATAATAGCTTTTACCAGGGTCGTTTGCTTCGGGAATTTTTATTTCTCCCTGGGTTTCTATATAAGCTGTCCGGTACGATTCATCGTCAGTCATAAAATATCTGTATACGTTGCTTCCGTAAAGCTGTTCGCCGTCCTTAGAATTGCTAACATCAACATTATACCATTTTCCGTTATACCTTACTTTATTCCACATCCACTTTTTCCCGTCATTGCTGTTATCATTGTCCCCTGTCACATTAGTCACGGTGATACCAGCTTTTTCGCAGATATAAGTGAAAGCCCGCGCTAAACCGTCGCATTTGGCTGTGTTTTTCACAATCGCACCGTATGCCGTTTCATTATACTTTGCGGTGAGGCTGTAGGTAACGTTCCTCGAAAGATAATCATAAATATACTTGATTTTTGCATACTGCGTCATATCGGCGTCAAGCTTAGCGATTATTGCGTCCGCTTTTTTATCAGTATTTTTAATTAATGTATCATAATTCTTTTTTGAATAGGTGTAAGTAAGTAAAAACTCTGTTTCCCCATTCCGTATTATGTATATCCAGCCGTTCATATTAAAAGTGTAGGAATCATAATACGCCGCAAGTTCAAATAACTTGTTAATCTGTTTTTCGGTAAGGTTTTTTATAGAAAACTTTTTTCTGCATTCGATTATATTTGTACGTATTTCAAGATAAGCGTTCTTTTCGGATTTCGTGAGCTGATTTGCAAGATAAGGCAGGGGATAACTGTCTGCTTCCTCTGCTGAGGCTTCAATTGAAAATCCGCTTACAATGGGTTCAAAATTATTAAGAGGAGTTCCGAACAGGGTTCCGAAAGTTATGGTAACACTTAAAAACAGGATTAGTAATTTTTTCATTTATGCGCCGCTCCTTGTAAATTAATAAAATTATAATAAACTCTATATCTTTTTACGTTATAATAATATCATTATTTATTATAAATTGCAAGATAATTTATTAATTTATCAGGTGTCACAATGATATGTAATACCAATTTAATGATTTAATTATTCCTCCGACATAACCTCTTTTAAGGATACCCTTTTAATTCCCGCTGAAAAAGCCCGCATAAATATTTCATATATAACAATAAATGAAACAGCTGCAATAATTAATCCGGGAATATCAAAACCGTAATCAAGTATTTCAGCCGCTTTTTCGTCGAAGAACAAATCAACCATAACCGTTAAAAGTCCGAACTGATATAAAGTACCGATAATAAAACCAATCAGGGACGGTATACGGTAACCGTCCAGCACGGCATACCCGCATTCTTTGCCTGAATATCCGAATACCCTTAGCATTGCTATTGATTTACGGTTTTGCTTTATAACAGTCGAAACGGCGATGAACATTACCGTAAAAGCCAGCACGATTCCTATAATAAGAATCATTACCGCCATCATTTCGCTTGCAAAATCCCCCATGCTCATCGACATCTGAAGCATACAGGAATAACAGAAGGAAGCGAAACCGATAAAGAAAACAAGTGAGCGTCGGCTTTTGACCGTACCCTGCCTTAAATCCTTCAAAAACGGCTGTTCCTTATCATTCTGATTTATTTTACGGATTTTAACTTTTTTACTGCCGCGTATAAGTTCCAAAGGGGGACGTTTAAGCTTAACCATGCCGTAAACCACGGATGTTACCATGAAAACCAAAGCGGGCAGAACAATGAGAATCAGAATAAGCTCAGGGTAAAAATGCATTATGATTTCCGGAAATTCCGGATTTTCCTTCATATCACGCATTTCCCTGTAAAAGGCGGGCATCATGCCGTAAGCTATTATCAAGCCTATACAGGTTCCTGTAAAAATACTGAACCCGAATACCCAGAAGCCCTTCGCTATTCTGAAATCGGAATACCCCAGGGCTTTTAAAATACCGAACTCCTCGCTGCGGGCGTCTATGTAATTTTTTATATAAAAAAACTGCATAACGACGGTGGTTAATGTCAAGGCTCCCCCCGCAATCGCAATAATGGCGTTCCCCGACGCAATTAAGGCGTCATAAAGCGCCATGTCGGCAGGGTTGCTAATTGAATCCTTAATCAATACCGTATCTTTATTTGAATTTATAAACAACGCGCAGGGCAGAACCGCGCATGCGCACATAATAACTACGCCGAACAGTTTCAGCGAATCCCTCAGCCGTATAATCATAATACTGTTCCTTTCCGGAGTTTTGACCATCAGGGGCAAAACTCCCAGGTCTGAAAGGTTTACCTTTCAGACTTTTTTACCAGCCGATTTCGTATGCGGTTTTACAGTTTTCATTATTGAAAGTACCGGTAATCATACCGCTGTTTATTTTAACCACCGTGTCAGCCATTTCGGCAATATTTGCGTTATGGGTAACCATAACCATTGCGAATTTCAGCTCTTTCTGCATTCTGCATATGTAATCAAGCACCTGCCGCCCCGTTTCTTCATCCAGTGCTCCCGTTGGTTCGTCAAGAAACAGCACCTGCGGTTTTTTCGCTAATGCCCTTGCTATTGAAACGCGCTGCTGCTCGCCTCCGGAAAGCTCCGACGGGAATTTTTTCAGCTTTCCGCCAAGCCCCACCGCTTCTATAATACTGCGGTAATCACGGTTACCGGTCAGACCGGCGCTCATTTTTACGTTTTTGTCCACGTTTAAATTCGGGAGCAGATAATACTGCTGAAATATAAAACCAACCTTTTCTTTTCTGAAATCCGTGAGCTGAGCATCGGAAAGGGAGGTTATATCGGTTCCGTCATACCTGACCTCTCCGCTGTCGGGACGTTCAAGTGCCGAAGCGATATGCAGAAGCGTTGACTTGCCCGAACCCGACGCTCCTAAGAGAACCGTGAAACCGCCATCCTTTACGGTCAGGGAAACGCCCTTTAATGCGGCAGTGGCGTTGGCGTTTTCACCAGAACCGTATGTTTTTACCGCGTTAATTATTTCTATCATTTTTAATTCCCCCATTTCTTAATTTTATTAACAAACCTGTAAAAACGTCTGTGAGCATTTCACCCGCTTCACTGTCCGATAGAATACTCACACCCGTAACGTGAAGGCAGGCTATCCCGTGTGTAAAAATCCATAACGACTGATAAATTCTGTAAGCGTCCTCACGGCAAAGTCCGTACTGCTCCGTAATGGAATTTAATATCCTGCCGCTGTTGTCGTCAATGACCGGGAGGACCTCGTTCAAAACGAAAACACCCTTACCCGCAGTCATAAACAAAAGCTCAAAAAGGCGGGGTTCTTCCTTCGCAAAACGAAGATACTGCATTCCTGCGCCTTTGAAAGCCGGCTTTTCCGCCAGACCCTTTTCAACATAGCCGTTATATAAAGCCCTGGCGGCTTTTACAGTTTCAGCATGAAGCTCCTCCATATTTTTAAAGGCGGTAAACACAGGCCGGGAAGACATACCGAGCTTTTCGCCGAGCTTTCTGGCGGTAAGGGCTGATATTCCATTTGTGCGGACAAGCTTCAAAGCGGTTTCTGTAATCTCTTCTTTTGTGAATTTATTTTTGGGCGGCATTTTATCATCCTATGTACAACATATGTTGTGTAACGTTAGTTTTATTATAATATACTTTTTGGGGTTTGTCAAGGGGTTCATAAAACTAATTAAATTTATTTTATTGCAATTAAATCTGAAATATGGTATACTATCTTCAATGATTTAAATAAGGATGTTGAGTGATTATGCTGGATATAAAATTTGTCAGGGAAAATCCTGACGCGGTTAAGGAAAATATCAGAAAAAAATTTCAGGACGGCAAGCTCGGTCTGGTAGACGAGGTCATAAACCTTGACAGGGAGCTTCGCGCCGCAAAAACCGAGGCTGACTCCCTTCGCGCCGAAAGGAACCGTGTTTCGAAAGAAATCGGCGGTCTTATGGCACAGGGTAAAAAGGAAGAAGCCGAAGAGGCAAAGAAAAAAGTAACGGAGTTTTCGGGTCGTCTTTCGGCTCTTGAAGCTTCAGAAACAGAGCTTGAGGAAAAGCTTCTTAAAAATATGATGGTCATACCCAATATTATTGACCCCGGCGTTCCGCTCGGAAAGGATGATTCCGAAAACGTCGAGGTTGAAATATTCGGGGAGCCTGAGATACCTGATTTTGACATACCGTACCACGGCGAAATAATGGAGTCGCTGAACGGCCTCGACCTTGACTCCGCGCGCAAGGTCGCCGGAAACGGTTTCTATTACCTTATGGGGGATGTCGCAAGGCTGCATTCAGCCGTAATTTCATACGCCAGGGACTTTATGATTGACCGGGGCTTTACCTACTGCATACCTCCGTTCATGATTCGCTCAGGCGTTGTTACCGGTGTGATGAGCTTTGCCGAAATGGACGCCATGATGTATAAAATCGAGGGGGAGGATTTATATCTTATAGGAACATCCGAGCATTCCATGATAGGAAAATATATCGATACTATTATTCCTGAGGAATCCCTGCCTCATACCTTAACCTCATATTCGCCGTGCTTCCGCAAGGAGAAGGGCGCCCACGGCATGGAGGAACGCGGGGTTTACCGCATCCACCAGTTTGAAAAGCAGGAAATGATTGTCGTCTGCAAGCCCGAGGACAGCACGGAGTGGTTCCACAAGCTATGGAAAAACACCGTTGATTTATTCCGAAGCATGGAAATACCCGTCCGCACAATCGAATGCTGTTCCGGCGATTTGGCTGACCTCAAGGTAATGTCTTATGACGTTGAGGCATGGTCGCCCCGCCAGAGAAAGTATTTCGAGGTCGGCAGCTGCTCGAACCTAGGCGACGCGCAGGCAAGGCGCCTTAAAATACGGGTAAGCGGCAGCGGCGGAAAATATTTCGCGCATACGCTGAATAACACCGTAGCCGCCCCTCCCCGTATGCTTATAGCGTTCCTTGAAAACCACCTTCAGGCTGACGGCACGGTTAAAATCCCCGAAGCCCTGCGTTCTTATATGGGCGGAGCGGAGGTTATCGGGTTAAAGAAATAATTACCCCGTTCTGCCGGACAAGGCATATACCGGCGTAAAAATTATACTGTATCCTGGTGAAGCTTCACCCTATAAACAGAATTTATTATTTAAGCATTGATTTTTATTGATTATTGTGATATAATATTATCCTGTAATTGTAAAGATGTATTCGGTGTTTAAATGGTTTGCGTCTTACTGCTTTGTAGGGCGCATTTTTATTGTGAATGCTAAGAACCTGTTCCCATAGGCGTAAACATATGTCATTTCGGTAGATTTTACCGAATACAGCGTTGAAAATCCTTGAAAGGCGACAGCCTGTCTGCGGATTTTCGCCTTGTCTTCAGTAAAATCATACTCGAAAATCCATACATTTTTCCTATGGGAACAGGTTCTAACTAGGGCGTGTTCGATAATTAGCAATGTGTATAGAAATAAGTGATTTTTGTGAATAAGTGATTTTTGTGCCGAATAAGGCAAAAAATCGCAGGAAACCTCGGCGGTTTTCAAGATTTTTTAACGCAATGCGGTGCAAAAATCACTATTTAAGTGCATATTGATGATTTTCAAACACGCCCTAATAAAAGCTTATTTTGAAAGGATTTTTTAATGCTCAGGGAAGATTTAAGGAACATTGCCATTATAGCCCATGTCGACCACGGAAAGACCACCCTTGTGGATGAAATGCTAAAACAGGGCGGAGCCTTCAGGGAAAACCAGAACGTAGCCGAAAGGGTTATGGACTCAAACGATATCGAACGCGAACGCGGTATCACTATCCTTGCGAAAAACACATCCTGCATTTATAACGGGGTGAAAATCAATATTATCGACACCCCCGGGCACGCCGACTTCGGCGGCGAGGTTGAACGGGTGCTGAAAATGGTGGACGGGGTCGTCCTGCTTGTCGACGCCGCGGAGGGCTGTATGCCACAGACGCGTTTTGTCCTGCAGAAAGCAATTGAAATGGAGCATAAAATCATTGTCGTGGTAAACAAAATCGACCGTCCCGACGCAAGGCTGGATGAAATCGGGGACGAAGTCCTCGAGCTTCTTTTAGACCTTGACGCCGGCGACGAACAAATAGAATCCCCCGTCCTGTTCTGCTCGGGGCGTTCGGGAACGGCTTCAATCAGCCAGTATGAAGAGGGAACCGACCTTAAGCCTTTGTTTGAAACGGTTTTAAGCCATATTAAGCCGCCCGAGGGCGACGAAAACGCTCCGCTCCAGATGCTTGTGTCATGCATTGACTATAACGATTATGTGGGCAGGATTGGTATCGGACGGATTGAACGCGGAACGGTAAAGCTTAACCAGCAGGTAACCGTAGGGGATTTCCACGAATCCAAAAAACCTTTTAACAGTAAAATCGGAACGCTTTCGCAGGTTGAGGGGCTTAATAAAACAGCCGTAAAAGAAGCCAAGGCGGGCGATATAGTATGGATTTCAGGAATCGAAAGCCTTACTATAGGCGATACCGTATGCGACGCAAATAATTATGAACCGGTTATGTTCCCAAAAATATCAGAGCCTACAGTCGAAATGACATTCTCGGTAAACGACAGCCCCTTTGCCGGCAGGGAGGGCAAATTCGTAACGACCCGCCAGATAAGAGACCGTCTTTTCAGGGAAACGCTGCGCGATGTTTCGCTCAGGGTAAGCGAAACGGAGAATACCGATTCGTTCAAGGTTGCCGGAAGGGGGGAAATGCACCTTTCCGTCCTTATTGAAAATATGCGGCGCGAGGGTTATGAGCTGGGCGTTTCAACTCCCCGGGTTCTTATGAGGGAAATTGACGGCGTGAACTGCGAGCCTGTCGAAAGGCTTGCAATAGACGTTCCCGAAAGCAGCGTGGGGGCGGTCATGGAAAAGCTCGGTCCTCGCAAGGCGGAGCTTTTATCCATGAATCCGCAGGGTTCGCGCATGAGAATGGATTTCCTTATTCCCTCAAGGGGGCTGTTCGGTTATAAATCCGAATTTCTCACCGATACCAGGGGCGAGGGGGTTATGAGTTCCGTTTTTGACAGCTACCAGCCCTTTAAGGGTGAAATTCCGAGGCGGAACACCGGCTCGCTTGTATCCTTTGAAAACGGGGAGGCTATTACCTACGGGCTTTACAACGCGCAGGAGCGGGGTTCGTTATTTATCGGGGCTGGGGTTCCGGTTTACGAGGGCATGATAGTCGGCTCATCCCCAAAGGCTGAGGATTTGGTCGTGAACGTATGCAAGAAAAAACACCTTACAAACACCCGGGCAAGCGGTTCCGACGACGCTTTAAGGCTTGTTCCGCCGAAACGCCTTTCCCTTGAGGACAGCCTTGAATTTATAGCCGACGATGAAATGCTTGAGGTAACGCCCGTTTCAATCCGAATGAGAAAGCGTGTGCTTGATAATCAGCTTCGGGCTAAACAGCGTTCAAAGCACGGAGTTTAATAAGGAAACAGTAACTACTAACAACTATTTTCTGATAACTTTAGAGCTTCCCCTGCAAACATTTTAATCATACCGCCACAGGCGGTATACCACCATTGTTAATTGTTATTAATTGTTAATTGATACTAGTAATTTTCGTACCCTGCCTTGTCTCCTCAATTTTATATCCAAGGGCGGTGATTTTTTCGCGGATTGAATCCGCCAGCGCAAAATCCTTAGCGGCTCTCGCCCTTTTCCGTTCTTCTGCAAGCTCTGTAATTTCAGGGGGGATGGCTTCTTCCTTGTTCCGGTTATAAAGAATGCCGAGTATATCCGTCATTTCATCAAAAACCGCGGCTCCCTTTTCAAGCTGTTCCTTCGGCGTTTTAATATCCAGCATCATAGTATTAAGCTCGCGGGTCAGCTCAAAAAGAGCCGCGATTCCGTCGGCAGTGTTCAGGTCGTCGTTAAGGGCTGTTATGAACTGGTCTCTGCGGTTTTCATAAATTTTTCCGGCTTCCCTGGAAACGACACCCTGGGGAGCGTTTTTTATTGCATTGTCAATGCTTTCCCGGCAGTTATAAAGTCTTTCAAGGGAGGCTTTGCAGCTTTCGATTAATTCAACGCTGTAATTAATCGGGCTTCTGTAATGAGCCTGAAGCAATAAATACCTTAACGGTTCATAGCCGTATTCTGCGGCGGCGTCCCTTATTGTAAAAAAGTTTCCTGCGGATTTTGACATCTTCTTGTTATCTATATTTATATAACCGTTATGCATCCAGTAATTAGCCAGCGGTTTTCCCGTCGCCGCTTCGGACTGTGCGATTTCATTTTCGTGGTGCGGAAAAATCAAATCCTGCCCGCCCCCGTGAATATCAACGGTATCACCGATATAATGCCCTGACATTGCCGAACATTCGATATGCCAGCCGGGACGGCCTTTTCCCCACGGCGACTCCCAGAAGGGTTCCCCTTCCTTTGCGGATTTCCAGACCGCAAAGTCCATAGGGTTTTCCTTATCGCCGGAAACTTCAACGCGCGCGCCCGACTGTAATTCCTCAACCGGCATATGCGAAAGCTTTCCGTATTCCTTAAAGCGGTCAGCCCTGAAATAAACGCCGCCTTTCGCCTCATAAGCATACCCTTTGTCAAAAAGCTTTCTGATAATATCTATGATAGCGTCCATATTTTCAGTCACCTTGGGATGAATGTCGGCTTCACGGACATTAAGCCCCTTAGCGTCGGTTAAAAACTCGCCGATGTACTTTTCCGATACTTCCGGCGATGAAACGCCCTCATGATTTGCTTTATTTATAATTTTATCGTCGACGTCGGTGAAATTTGAAACATATTTCACCTTGTACCCCGAATGCTCCAAAAACCTCCTGAGTACGTCGAAAACACATATAGGCCTCGCATTGCCGATATGGATATAGTTATAGACGGTCGGACCGCAGACATAAACGGTGACCGTTCCTTCATTAATAGGTTTAAGTTCTTCCTTTCGCCTTGTCAGCGTATTATAAATAAGCATTTGATTTTCCTTTCACAACACATAGTATGTAACGCGTATTGAACAATTACACATTTTGTGTAATTGTTCCCAGAAACAGACAAGTCTGTTTCTGGTTTACTTCTTGATAATGTCTGCTTATAAAACAGTTTTCTAAGAAAACTGTTTTATAAGTGCAAGTGCAAGAGTTTTGAGTAATTTTACTCAAAAACCTTGCACTCGAATAATCGAAAAATGCTTTTACGTCGCATAGCGACGGCATTTTTCAATTATTCAGCAGACATTATGCAAAAATACTATTTACAGCGCAACACCGGTTATTCATCTTATTAATCATGAATCACCGTTCTTGTTAATATACTTTTCGAGCCTTTCTATACGGACGTTAAGCCTGCATATTTCCTGGGATACGGGGTCGGGCATATGAATCTGGTCCAAATCATTATTAACGACTTTTTTACCGTTTTTCCTCACAATCCGGGCCGGTACTCCTACAGCCGTTGAATCAGCCGGAATTTCCTCCAGAACGACGGCATTGGCGGCTATTTTTACATTATCGCCGACCTTAAAGGGACCCAGAACCCTTGCGCCTGAACCAACCATTACATTATTACCCAGAGTAGGATGCCGCTTGCCCTTTTCCTTGCCCGTCCCGCCCAGTGTAACTCCCTGATAAATAAGGCAGTTATCGCCGATTTCCGCCGTCTCTCCGATAACGACGCCCGAACCGTGGTCGATAAAAAGCCCCTTGCCTATTTTTGCACCCGGGTGAATTTCAACTCCGGTAATAAACCTTGCCAGCTGGGAAATTACCCTTGCCAGCGTAAACAGCCGTTTTTTATACAGGATATGTGAAACTCTGTATGCCAGGACGGCATGAAGCCCCGAGTAGGTCAGAAGAATTTCAAAAGTGCTTCTTGCGGCGGGGTCTCTTCTTTTTACCGAAGCGACCTCTTCCTTTAACTGATTATAAATTCTTCGGAACATTTACAACCACCCTTTCCGGTAACTATTTTTTAACCGTAAAATATAAAACCGCCTTCAAAACAAATATTTGAAGGCGGCATAAAACCGCGGTTCCACTCCAATTAAAAACATAAATATGATTATTACCTTGTGACATCTAAAAGTTTCAATATAACAATTAATTTTATACCGCCGCAGGCGGTATACCGTCATTGTTAATTGTTAATTTTTAATTGTTAATTGGTATTATTATGCTTTATCTCAAGGTCTTTTAACGCTGACTAAACGCGGATGTATACACAGGAAAAACCCTTCCCCATCCGGGCTGGCGGCCGCACTTCATGAATACCCTCATACGCCGTCGCACCGAACCGGCGTTCTCTGAAAAATCAGGCAAGCTTACTCTGACCGTTATGCTTTTATACTTTTAATTATTATATTCATTTTATTGTAAAATGTTATTATATTTATAGTATATCATATGCGCGATAAAAAATCAACATTATTTTTTAGAAATAAACCGCAGTCAATTCCTGCAGCACCTCGTAACACCTAAAAATATGTTGTACAATATGCGCAGAGTTCTGTCGCTGATAAACCTGACCGGTAGCTGGGTCAAACGATAAGAACGCTTAACCTTGGGATAACTATGCCCATTCGGCAAATTAGCTATTTTTACCAGTGAATTCA
>QMCD01002063.1_pt1 | contig 13077 bp, 8 predicted proteins | sample 1821841 | NCBI WGS metagenome assembly QMCD01 (sample SAMN01991225, study PRJNA193472) | Termite gut metagenome, whole genome shotgun sequencing project. | isolation source: worker | host: Macrotermes natalensis | reverse complement strand
CCGATATGTCGTGTCGTCTTTGGGGATTTGTCATGCGCACCTCCTTTATTGGGAGATAGTATATCATATCCTCAATATCTTGTGTAGACACTATCTAGTCCTATAGCCGATAGATCAAATTATGGCTTTCAAGAAGTCCTCGGCAGGTATCAGGCACGATCATTTTCTGAAAAAGCTCAAGGATCGTAAAAAAATCGTATTGCCTCTTGTAGATTCCATAATCTGGAAAATTCCTATGTTATCTTCAAGTATCCCGTTAGGGAAATAGTATGTGGAGGTAGTATCTATGCTCAAAGTTCTGGCTTGTCTGTTTGTATTTGTTGCGGCCACAGCGCTGGCCGAACCGGCAATGGCCTGGCAGCTTCAAAATCTATCAAAAGAAACCAGGGTATTCGATGAGTTTCCCAAAGGCGCGGTAAGGCCAATTACCAAAACGGCAAGGCCGGGCGCAATGGTGTCATTCAGCAATATAGCCAGTCATACGGTGCTGGATAGAAAAACCGGGCAGCGCATAAACAACCCAAGCTTTCGGCACATGATTGTGACGGCGGAAGGGTATTTGAAAATTCGGTAACCGACAGAACTCAAGATCGCTGACAGCGCATCCATCTATGGAGTTGACCAATGAAGAAGTTTGCTTGTTTGCTTGGAATATTCATTATAGGTGCGGCCAATATATTATTCGCTGCGGAAGGTGAAAAGTTGCAGATCAGCGTCATTGCCAAAGATTCACGCACCGCCATACAAGAGGCGGAAGAGGCCAGCCTGCAACAGGCGATCAGCAAGTTTTTCACCTTTACGGAAGCCATGCAGTATGGCGCGGAAATAAAATCCCAGATTTTGGATCACAAAGAACAGTTCGCCACAGAAGCCGACATTATCCAGCAGGAACGAAAAGACACAGGCAATGAGTATACTGTCAGCGTCACTGTCGACCTCGCGGCATTGCAAACGGCCTTGGAAAACATCAAAAATGGCGAAACCGCCGAACCGGCGCAAGCCATGCCCATAACGCCCACAGAAACATCGGCTGAGGTCGATCCGGCTCTTCCCTCCGCCGATGCAACTGCGGAATACGATGCCCTCAATACCCTGCAAGCTTTAAACGGGGCCATTATTTCCATTGGCAAAATCACATCCACCCGCGACCGGGTCATAATGACCCAGGAATATGAAGCCATTCTCAACAATCTCAACTTCGGCGTCATACGCGATGATTTTGAGTTGATTGAGTTGAACAAGAAAATAATGGACACAGTCACTGAATCCTTAATTGATGAACAGGCCCGCGCCCGGGCAGACCAAATTTATGAACGGAAAAAGGACAAAGCATTAATGGCCGCCTTTCGTGACCGTATGCCCATAGGCGGCAGTTTAGCGAGTTTTTTGGGCTCGGTTGTTTTGGGCGGCGTTTCCGGCTATCTTGATTACGAAGTCAGCTTGTCAGAATATCAGACTGAACTTGATGAAAAAGACTGGGTGCTTGATGATAAGAAAGCCAGGGAACTGAATGAACTCAGCAAACAGTTGCTGGACACATCCTGGCGATTAATGCAACGCTATCAATTTCCCGGTGAGCAACGCTTGACAGCCAATACGATAGATGAATTTACGTCGTCCATCCGTGTTGCTGACCGTAAACTGGCTCTGCGTCGCCTGAACAGGCTGGAAGCCGCATTGATCCAATATCCGCCCTATTGGTTTTATCGCGGTTTTTTCAAACACCTGGAAGGTCAGAAGGCGGAAGCCTTGGCTGATTTTAAAAAGTTCGAGGAAGTGTGGCACCCGATTTATCTGCAAGACCCGATTTACGCGGAAGCGGCCAAATATCTTCTGGAAGATGCTGTCACTCGCAAAGATCAGGCCGCCCAAAAGAAATACGCTGAAATAATCCTGGCGCATTCCGGTAAAGACGGTTGGCTGAATATTGCCTACGTTGGCGTGGTATATGACGAAATGGGCGATAAAGACATGGCCAGGGAATGCTTTCAGCGCAACCTGGACAGCCATACGGGTGTGGCCGTGAACCAGTTGGCCCTGGACAATCTACGGGAAGGCAAAGCGGCGGCGGCAGGCATTGAAGAATTTGCGGGATTAATGCGCCTGTATACTGAAAGCGATGATATCGAAGCCATGCAAAAGCTGGCTGATAATGGTAATGAAGATGCAACTTTGGAACTTGTCAGGCGCTATCTTACGGGTAACGATGTATCAGAAGATCATAGAAAGGCATTTGAAATAGTTAAACCTCTTGCAGATAAGGGAAATCCCCTTGCCCAGGCACGGCTTGGATGGTTATACCTTTATGGTGATATGGGAGATGAACTTCATAATAGCGATAAAGGGCTCCGCTTAATCAAAAGTTCCGCTTCTCAAGGTCAAAGGTATGGGCAATATTTACTTGGACTTGTATATAAAGACGGCACCAACGATGTAACCTCGGATGCGACCGAAGCGGCCAAATGGTTTGGCCTGTCGGCGGAGCAAGGTCACATAAACGCAACCGCTGAAATGGCCTTCATGTATTACAATGGCAGTGGCGGTATTAATCAAGATTATGCAAAGGCATTCAATCTGGCACAACAGGCGGCAGAACAAGGCGATTTTGATGCGCAACGATTGTTAGGGCTGTGTTACGAAAATGGCCGAGGGGTCAACAAAGATGCTGCCGAGGCTTTGAAGTGGTACAAAAAAGCGGCTGAAAATGGTGATGTAACCGCTATGCGCTTCATCGGCATAAGTTATTGGTTTGGAGATATCGTGCCTGAAGATTCATACGAAGCGGTTATTTGGTTCACGCAAGCGGCCGAACAAGGGGATTCAATCTCAAAGGCTTATTTAGGTGATGCCTATTATTATGGTGAAGGGATTGGGCAAAACTATGTTGAAGCATTTCAATTGCATCAACAAGCCGCAGAACAAGGCAATGCTAATGCGCAGTATATGCTTGGATTGCATTATGATTTAGGGTCGGGAGTCTCTATAAATTATCCTGAAGCCGTTAAGTGGTATAGTTTGGCCGCCAACCAAGGCGATGCACGAGCGCAAAGAAACTTGGGGGTTCTGTATTACCACGGAGATGGAGTTTCCAAAAACTTGCGCCAGGCTGCCGAATGGATACAAAAAGCCGCTGAACAGGATGATGCCAAAGCTCAGTATTATTTAGGCATTTTATATGAAGAAGGCGCAGGGGTACGCAAAGATGAGGATGAGGCAGAAACGTGGTATGAAAGAGCCAGGAAAAACGGATATGACGTGCCTGAAGAACCAGGTATGATTGATAAGGCTATTGACTTTTTCTTTGGTTGATGGAAGAAATTCACCCACGAGGAGATTGCGGGAATTCGGATTACAGAATCTGAACGAGAACATTTACACTCAGGAGGGAAACATGAACTTCATGACGGAAATCGTGCCAGAGATAGCGGTGGATCACCCTGTTATCGCGGTGATCATCATTCTTGTTTTTATCGCATTTATAGCTGGTAAATAGCAAAATTTTTACCGCTGGCCATGCTTTTGGTGTATGCTTAGGAAAAATACAACAGGTGCCCAATGCCGCGCAAGAAAGACCGTGACGCCACGCCGGGCGTCAAACTGCTCAGGATGTTTCGCAGGCTCATGCTTGATGGCCGCCGCCATTTTCAGGCCGACCTGGCCGATGAACTTCAATGTTCGTCTCAGACGGTCATCCGTCTGGCGGCTGAAATTGAGGCGGTCATAGGCATCAGCCTGGAAAGCGGCATAGAGCAACGCAAGCGGTATTACCAGATACGCACCATCAATCGCAGCCGCCTGGGGCTGGATTTTGAAGAGTTGCGCTATCTCAGCGTCTGCCGTGACTTGGCCGCCCCGATGCTTTCTGAGACTGTGGCCAAACGCATTGATGAAAGCATTTTCAGCCTTTCCATGCTCATGGCCGATCAAGGCTATGCCGACCGCGAAAAGGTGCAAAAACCACAACTGGCTTTTTATTCCAAAGGTCGCATAGATTACAGCCCGCACCAGGAAACTATAGACAAACTGGTGAAAGCCGCTGAAGAACGCCTGATCTGCCTGGTGCGCTATAAGGCCCCGGGCCGTGAAATGGAAAAGGAGCACCGCTTCGCCCCCGGCCATATTGTGGCCATGAGCAATACCCTGTATGTGCTGGGGGCCGGTGTTGATGACGATTTGCAGTCACTGAAGCGTTTGACCAATTTGGCCATTCATCGTATTATTACGGTCACCCTGACAGAAAAAACATATACCTTTGATCTTCCCGGCCCTTCCCCCGGTAGTTTCGGTCTGCCTTGGCACGAGCCAAAGCTTTTCCGAGTAAAATTCGCCAAGGAATGTGCGGATTATATCAGGGAGCGGGTCTGGGCCGATCAGCAACGGATTGAAAATACCGCTGATGGCGGGCTTATTTTGGAACTGACGACATCCAGCGAACGGGAACTGAAATCCTGGGTTTTGAGTTTTGGGCCGCTGGCCGCTTTCGTTGAAAAGTAGCCAGTGGATAGTGCAAGCGCATGGTGGTGGCTCCAAGCGGAATATCGCGATTCTTTGTCTGCCGGGATTGCGGCGAGGTATTTTTACATATCTATCGCCGCACCCTGTTGCCGATTATATTCCTCCCGAAGCCGCCATGCCCCCATTGCGGCAGTCGGGCCGTTAGAAGAAAGTTTGGCATTGTAAGAAATTTTTAAATTGCTGAGGTTTGACTTTATCGCGTCAAGACAGGAGCTTGAAAATGCGCTTTCTCATTAAATGTGGAGTTGTGGTTTTCCTTTGTATTATGCTGTACATGGTCGCATTTGAGTTTACCATGCCCACCAGACTCTCAAATGGTGAGACCGTTTTTTTGGATGGTCTGGCGGAATTGCCTGATGCCGATTTGCGCGCCCAAGCGGAAGAACTGGCCAAGGAAGGCGACTATATATCAGCAGTCACCCTCTTGGAATATATTATTGAAAATGACATGGGGGACAAAGCCGCTGCTGAGTTGCTTCTTGAAGAATATATTGGGGAGATTGCATTTCAAGATTCCGCTTTGGGAAAACTGTATAGTGGCGGCAAGGGTTTTGTTACGGGTGAAGTTACCGATTTCAGTAGCTTGGCCGGCTCTACCACTGGTGACTTAGTGCTATGGGGAGACATTAGAGACCTTGGAAAAGAACTGGTCTTTGAAGACGAGGCAGACCCGGTGATAGTTATTTTAAGTGCCGGCGGTCTGCTTACCACAGCTGTCCCCATTGGCGGCGACCAAGCGGCGTCTTTATTGAAAGCGGTAAAAAAAGTTGGAGCTCTTTCTGAACCGTTGTTAAATGTTTTGAAAAAATCTCTTCATGGGTTTGGAGCCTTATCCAGAGAAGCCCAAATTGCAAAACTCAAAGACATAGTCATGCCCATTTATACTTTACTTATACATTCCAAGTCATGGAATCAGTTTACTGCAATGCTGCGCTCATGTGACAACTTGGATCAAATAAAACAATTGACTAAAATCGCTTCATCTTTGCCCAAAAATGCTCAATCACTGAGCCAGGTTTTAACAGCCACTTACAAGCTTAGCCCGGAAACGAAGACCCAGGCCATAAATTTCATAACAAACTATGGACCAAAAGGTCTCGACAGCCTTCACGCCGCCATGCGTAAAGGTGGGAAGGGTATTGAATTTTTGCTGAAAAGCCCTTTTGCCAATACATCATTGACCCGCAAAACAGTGCTGGGTGGTTTTAAATTTACAAAATTCGTTTTCAAGGGGGCGCCCGTTGCTTGGGATTCATTTGTCAGGAGTAATTATTTTCTGGCATCACTGCTCAAATCAGCTCTCATACTGGTTTTAGCCCTGCTCATACTCTTCCTTCTTGGAGCAAAACCATTATTGACGACAATGTGCCAATCATTTCAGGGCAAACCAAAACACGGTGAGCAAAAGGCTGGAGCCGCCAAAGGTATAGGCTTTATTTTCATGGCTTTTGTTGCGGTTTCCCTCCTTTGGCCCCTTGCGAACTATTTCGGCGGCTTTTCCGCAGATGGGGCTATCGCCAAAAATTATGGAACCTTTGTTGCCGGTGGCGCTGAATCAGGATCAAGTATGAGTGTAGCGACTTTAAGCATTATGGGGGGTTACTTGCTTCTGCTTCTTTTTATCTATTACAGCCTGTATAAAAAAGCCGAATGGGCTATGAGCGAAATACTTGGCTTTGAAACCAGCGCTAAGCAAAAAATGGCCCGTATTGAAAATGCGGACATTTATTTTGATTTGCCTTTGTATATCGGATTGGGGGCGACTATTCTGGCCTTTATTGTTATCACCCTGGGAGGAGTTAATGAGGCCAGGACTATGGCGTACAGCGCCACGTTTCTGGGAATTCTTTTCGCGGTCGTGATGCGCCTGAACATCTTGAGACCGACCAAGGAAAAAATCCTTTCAGCGGCCGAGACTTCATCTCCACAGCTTTTACCAAACACTGAAGGAGCAACTACCTTAGCTTTGCACGCCAGCGGTCAACAAGAGGCATGAAACAATGCGGCCCGCACTTTTAATAATCATAATGGATTTCCTCCTCTCTTCTCTGCTTTTATATGTAGGCAATGGAGGGGATAGCTTGGATAGCGGTTCAGGCCAGGGCGGATATTACAGCTTAACCCCGCCGCAGGCTGAGTCTTTTCAAAACCCTTGGGCGGAACCTTTGTTTTCTGTTGCGGAAGCCGAGGAGTTTTTCCAGAAAAGTATGATGGAAATTGATATGCGCTATGAAGCGCAAGAAGCGGCAAAGGCTGCCGCGCATCAGGAGTTAGCTATTCAAATTGACGCGCTCAAGGAAGAGAATCTCCAATCCGCTTCAGAAATATCCAGACTCAACGAAGCGAAACACCAATCGGATTTGCAAATCAGGGAACTGGAACAACAGTTAGGTTCAACAGCCGCCAGCCTTCTACAGGAACAATCCACGGTGGCCGACTTGCGAGTTGAGGTTTCATCAAAAGATAAGACTATTGACAATCTTAGCCAGCGGATTGCGGATGCCACCCAAGAAATGCAGGCAGACGTACAAGAAATGAAAGAACGTTTGACTCAACAGGAAATAGCAGTTGGCGTAATGGTAGAAGGGCAGAGGCAATCAAACATCACCGCAGAGCGAGTGCTGGAAAATACACAAGCAATTCAAGAGGGCCAACAACAGGTGACAGCCAACCTGAATGCTATAAGCGAACAAGTGGCCGTAGGCCTTAGTCGTACTGTCGACACTGCTACCCAGCAAATGCAGGCAGCGGTGACTCAACTTGAGGCGACAGTAATGGCCGATACTGACAAAATTCTCGAAGGACAACGACAGTCAGATATTGCTATAGGGAAAGTGCTGGAAAGTACGCAAGCGCTCGAAGAAGGCCAAGAGCAAATGCAAGCAGGACTGCATGAAATGGATGTGACAGTGGCAACAGGCTTTGGTGAAATTTCCGAAGGGCAACAACGAACTGAGACAGAGCTTGGCAGGCTTAGTGAAGGCCAGCAACAAATGCAAGCAAGCCTGAAAGACATGAATACTCAAATAGCATCGTTGCAAGAGGAAATTCAAGGCAGCATTGCCGCAACCCAAGAAACCAACAATAGTTTGCGAAGTGCTATTGAGGAGCATTTACCAGACAATCAAAAACTGTTGGCCACCCTTGACAGTCTTAATAAACAATTGACCCAGGCGGTTAGTGAAAGAAATCACATACAGCAACAATTAGCCGCTCTGAAAGATGATGAAGCTAAGGAAAGCTCTCAACGCTTAGAAGAATTTCGACAGCAACTTGCTTCGTTGGAAAATACTATTGCGGGGATTAAGTCTGGTCAACAATCAGTTGATGATGCAGCCTCAAGTGCTCTGGCTTCTTCAAACAGGGAATATGGACAAATTACCAACGCCCGCATAGAAATAACGAATGACTTTGAAGACAACGATAGGATTTTTGCAGCTCAGGAAACTTTTACGAGCTATTCTGTAGTGGTTCAAAGAGCAACAGGCCAAGAGTATATTTTATCTTTGGCTGACAGTATTGGTTTGAAGTGGGGCGAGTTTGATGACGGTCTTAAAAAGTTCAACCATCTTTTTGCAAAACGCGGCGATAATCCAGTTTCTGGATCATACCAGAGTCTTTCCCCATTAAACAGCGTGTGCAGAGTTACCGCAATCACCATAGACAAAACAATCCCCAGCAGCCTCAAACTCTACAAGAGCATTGAAGAAATTGCTGACCCCAGAGTAAGTGAACGTATGTATCTGTACTCCCACAAGGAAAGAACGACGTTTAGCAGGGTTGATCCTAATGCCGTTAAATTCGTCTTTCAGGGCAACTTGATCAATTTTGATACTGTGAATTATTCTCTATTTTTACAGTTCAATGCTGGTGATTTTGTTATCACAGATGACGGACATCTGGTCGGTATTATGACCGATAAAGAAACCTGCCAGATCATTGTTGAAAGTGATTTAGACAATTTGGGAACATCATTCACTTTAAGTGATAAAGACAGATTTGCTGAAGAGGTGCTGAAATACCAAGAATCGTGTCTGGCTCAATAATTTTCCATGTCAGTATTCGGCTTATAGTCTACACACATTTGCAAGAAGTGGCACCTCGTCGAGTGTTTTCTCAAAATAATCAATTTTTTCCGGCGTATCGCCACGCGGTATGACAAGTTGGCCGTTACTTTTATCTTATAGATTATCATCACTTATTGCCTTCTTTGGCTTGAGCGATTTTCACGAAATAGTCTTAAACTTAAATCTCTAAGGGACTATCATTACATGAATATTGATGTATGTCTCCGTGAGAGCAATAAATACCTGTAGAGAAGGATGATTATGAAGATTCGCGAAATATGTGCAGTGACACAAAATGAGCAGATCAACCAGTTATTGCAAAAGTTAGAAAGCTATTATGGATACCCTATTCTTTTGAAAGAAGGATGTGGTGAGGTTTTTTTTACTAGGTTCAATGAAGAAACATGTCAATTTTATATCGAAAAGCCGGAAAAAACTCCAACTACTCCACACTCCATAATGCACGAATTACTTCATATTGAACTGAAAACTAAAGGCTGGCCTTGGTATGCAGCATGTATAGAAGAAGTACCAAATCATCATAAGGATTTGTATATGCACTACTGTAATACCTTCATTTCAACTGTTGAACACGGCATTATCTGGTCAAGACTTGAGGAGATAGATTTGCTCGATATGACTGCACCAGACCTCAACCATTCAAGGTTTATAGAACAATTAAAAGACTGGAAACGCACGACATGTCAATATATGCCAGATGATTTCGTCGATGTAGCAAGCTGCTGGGCAGTAAAATTGTTTCCATTGTTTCTTTCACCAAATAATGATTATCACAAAGAAAAAGCAAAATGTATCTGCACTCAAAGCACATTTCTGTGCGAAGCTCTTCAGCGAGCGAAAAAAATGGTTTCCTCGTTACGGGCTCAACAATGGGGGAATGGTGATAAATTTAACTTGGTCACAAGCGTTTTAAATATATCAAAATTTCCAAAGTATTTTAAACTTATACCAGCATGTTGTCCTTGAATAAGTAATCACGAGTCGAATTGATGGAAAATATCGCTTATGGAAGGTTTGTGTACTTGGTGGCGGTGATGGATTGTTACAGCCACTATTTGATCTCTAGCCCGAATATTTCATAAGGGCACCTAATAATAGTCACAAAAATTAATATTTTCAATATGTTTTACAATTTATCCAAAAATACAATTTGTACCGAGGGCTTATTTTAACAATTTGCGTTTAGGCTGTTGAATTTCATTGCTCTGGGTTGGTTGCCCACTGATTTTTATGCCCTTGTGAAATATTCGGGTTAGCGGTGTCAACCTCGCTGGAACTTGATTTCTGCATAGAGCTGCTGGCAGTAGCGTGAACCAAGGGGTAGCCTGAAATGCTCAATGCCGACCAAGGTAACCAGTTTACCAGCCATGACTTTCAGAGGCCGCTTTTGTAGATGGTGGTAAAAACTAAGGTTCCCGCCCGTGGCACAAAAAGACAAAATAACATCTTCATCCCTATCTTCGCGTACCAAAATCTGGAAAGATGCTATGCCATAATGCCTCATCAACTGATAAGGAGGTGGCATTTGCCCATGCCAGACCAAAATTCAATAAACCACCAACGAGTGACTGTGACCGCGCCAGCTTCCGTGGCTTTTTTGAAAAGCTTGTATGAGCAGGTTGGCCCAGGCCGCCTGGATTGGGACTTCAGCCGCCCGAACCAGGTTTCGGCCCCTGTGAGTACAGGGCTGGGCGTTGATAAAGATGGGGTCTTGAAAGCCTTGTACCTGAAAGACGCCGAACTGGCCGGGGAACTGAAAATAAGGGATGTGGTGGGCTTAGAATCGCTGGAATTGACCGGCAACCGCTTGACTGCCGTGGATTTTGGCAAAATGCCGAAACTGGAATATTTCAAAATAGTTGATGAGCACTTGCTCACTCTGACCCTGGGCGGCGGCCTGAGGTCAATGGATATGGGATGCGAAGTCGATGCGAAAAATCTGGAGAGGCTGATAGTTAAAGGCCGTAATCGCTTAGGTGAACTGCATATTAAAGCCAGTCGCCTGGAAGATTTGACGCCTCTCCGTCGCCTTAAAAACCTGTTTGTTCTCAGGATAAAAAGCGACAGGCTGAGCGATCTCAATCCCTTGGCTGGGTGCTGTTTTCCAGGTGATCTCAGCCTCAACAGCCCGCTTTTAAGCGATTTGCAAGCACTGGGCCAGTTGCGGCGTCAGAAGGAACTCTCCATAACCGGCGGGCTGATTACTGACCTCAGCCCCCTGGTGGCCTTGCGGGCCACTCTCAACTATCTGGATATCGCCTCTCCTGTTTTAAGCGACTTACGGCCCTTGGCCCAATTGAAAAATTTGTCCATTCTGGGTATCTTAAGCGATGCCGTGCACGACCTCAGCCCCTTGGCCGGGCTCAAATATCTGGGTGACCTGGTGCTGGAAGGCAAAGCCATGCAGGATTTCAGCCCCATAGCGGCGCTGGAAGAAAATTTGTATTGGGAAATCATCAATGGCCGCCAGTTGAAAGGCGGTTAATGGCAACCGTGGCCTTCACCATCACTTGCTGTCCTTGCCTGGAGACGGTGGAGGACAGGCCGGCATATCAGCGGTTAACGGGAACGCAAACTTTGCCCACGGGGTTGAAATATGTGCCAAGCGATTTAAAGATAATATATGCGCCGGGCAGGCCAACAATGGTAATGGCCAGACCAAGGCACTGCACGAGCCCGCAAATGAAAGCCACCAGGCCAAAGGGAAGGTACAGAATCATTATAAGCGTGGAATAGGCGGCCCATAGAGGATGGCGCTGCTGCCCCGCCTCGGCGGATGTCACCATTTCCGCGGAAAAAGGAAACATCAGAAATTTTGAGTATTGGATAAGCCCCAGACCGATGGGGGCCGTAACGACCAGCACCGTGAACAGAAAGCCGGTTAACAAGGCAAACAGGGCGTTGAGAAAACCCAGAAAAGGAATATGCCATAAAATATTGGCGATAGTGCGCATACTGCCCCCCCTGACAAAGCAAGTCGGCGCGGCTCATGGGTTATGCCGCCGTCCCGGCTATTTTCGGTGATTTTTAGATTTTACGGCGCGTCTGATAACACGACAAGCGGCCCAGACAACCGCAAATTCTGCGCCAATTATAACAGCATTTGTGTTGTCTTGGAATAGGCCAACGCACAATGCGTCAGCGGCCAGCTTTTCAGATGGCCTCCAGACGGCACCCTAAGTAATCCTTAGCCCGTCCGTTCTGTTGCTGGAATGAGACTCATTCCTGGCTCTGCAACGTTAGTTCACTCAAAGCCATTGTGGCACAAGGGCTTGCATTACTGGTGCCATAGGGCATTACTGTCGAAAATTCCGGCAATGATCTGCTCATACTTGATAACGACTTCATCCTCCAAGCCCGCTTGAATACATTGCATTGGTCTTGAATCGTCATACCGTGAAACCGCTGCAGTATAATGGTAATACGAATATAGACAATTCTTCATACCAGCCAGTAATGTGCGTGTAAGGGAGTCGGTATTACTGGACGCCCTTACATCTATGGCCCGCAAAATCATTCATGTAAAAATCATTGTATCTCAAAGAGCTTGTCAGCGCTATCTTTCAACAAGGGTGTCCATACTATGGACGCCCTTGATAGTCTGCTCATACCGGGTGACGACTTCATCTACCAAAGCCGCTTACATCCATTTGACGGTCTCGCTGAATCTCTTGTTCTGTCGCTGGCGCCTTCATCAGTTTGTTGCCGTCGATTGTTGCGGAGTACCCCCAACGGGCCTTGGCCATTTTTGTGGCCAGTGCTTCGGCCTTGTCATTGTTTGCGGAGAAATGTATTGTCTGGCCGGCGTCGCGGATGGTGATGTTGTCCGGTAAGCTGAATATTATGGCGCCCTTGCCGTCAACGCGATATTTGCACTTGGCGTTTCGGAGTGGTGCGGCCTCGCTTGCTAATATCTCCCGCATTTGAAGTACAGCCGTGAGTATGTATTGATCTTGTGGTGAAGCAAGTTCATCCTTGGCTTGGGCTGGTATCGTAACCTTGCGTGAGCGCAGGACGGCCAGGGCGGTTTCGTTTCCCTGGCTGGCTTTATGTTGAAGAAAAGCATTCCAAGATGTGAAGGGATAGCGGCTCCGAACCTCGTCTTTTTCTTGCCGTGTCTGACTTCTGAATGTGGCCAGTTCCGACTTTTTTCTGTCCGCGAATTTTTCCTGAACTTCTTTGCGGTGCTGGCGTAGCATAGGCATGTGTTTGATCTTCATCCACGTCTTGTCCCAACTTTGCCGGAGCGCTTTGTAACGCTGATCTTCACGTTCTTTGAGTGTCCGCATTTCAGTGCGCCGCTTTTCCATCGCTTGGCAAAATTCGGCATAGAGATTGTCGGCTCTGTCCGCATTCCGCTGGAGTGGCTTGGCGGTATAGGTGAATTTTGGACTTACATCTTTATCCGCGCTGTGGCGCGGTGCCTCGAATAAACCCAGACGCTTTTCGAGTTTGCTTTTGCTCAAACCGCGAT
>QMCD01001689.1_pt1 | contig 13085 bp, 10 predicted proteins | sample 1821841 | NCBI WGS metagenome assembly QMCD01 (sample SAMN01991225, study PRJNA193472) | Termite gut metagenome, whole genome shotgun sequencing project. | isolation source: worker | host: Macrotermes natalensis | reverse complement strand
CTTCATGGTCTCGCTCCTCCGCCGCTGCTGCGCGACTGATCCATCCGCTTTCTCACACTCGTTCAACAGTCCGGGCTCAAAGTCCGTGAACGCTTACCTTTGCCCAAATGATTCCACCAACGACGAATCGACTCCACCGCACTGAGTTACGGAAATACGCCGCCGTGTCATGGTCGATTCCCACATTCACCCAACCGGGATTTTTCTTCAAGTCGTAAATTCCGTACGGCGTCGCCTTGCCGAGTTTCTTGTCGATGAAATCATAAACCTTCACCAACTCCGGCGAACCTTTTGGTCGCCAAACTTGTCCGTTTTGCCTGTAATTGCCGATCAATTCCTTCTTTTTGGCGGCGACGGAAATGACCGGGCAATTTCGTTTCAAAAACTTTTTCGACTGTTCGTTGATGAATTCGAATTGGGCGTTTCGATCCGGATTCGTTCCGCCTTCGATCGACTTGCGATTCGCGGAAAGTTGATATTCCAATTCGTGCAACAATCGACAAACCTGTTTCGGCGAAACTTCAAAACCGTCTTTCCGCAAAGCATCGCACAATTTTCTCGTGCTTTTCGTGGTCCAACGAAGGGGCGACATCGGATCGCCTTTGGCGGTTGGTTCGACGAGTGCGTCGAGGGACGGCAACAGTTCCGGCTGTTTTTCAGTCGATTTTTTTCGTCCGCCTCCTTCCCGGCGACATCGATTTCCGGAGAGCCGTTGATCGTTTTCGAGTTCCTTGATTCCTCGATTGATAGTCGGCCGCGTCAGCCCGGTCGCTCCGGCGACAAGGCTCACGCCGCCATGCCCCAGACACATCGCCTCACTTGCCGCCCAGAGACGTCGCTGGCGTTCGTTCAACTCTTCAACCAACACTTGAAACTTCCGTGCAATGATTTCTTCCACGAGTGTACCTCCATGGAGAAAGCATAGCATTTTATCGTGCGTTCGTAAATGTTATTTTGACACAGCTCCCGAGCAGGAGCGGCGTGACAGATTTTTTGACGAGTTGGGCGATTTTGCCGCTCCACGAGGTGGATTTCGGGGCGGGCGGCGCGGACGCCGAGCGTCGCACCTTTTGCAAGGGGGTTCTTTTCATAAGAGATTCCTTTTTGTCAGACAATCGATGTGTTTACATGCGAGAGATCGATGCTCGATACTCTCAACCGCCCTTTGCGAGGCTTCATGCACGTGGTAGTTTCGGTACGAATCCGATGCAAAGGATCAAGAAACGGAAGTCCGCTCCCGGAATGCCCGGCAGAATCCCGGTCGGCAAAGCCGCCCAAAGAGACCACCAAGTGAATGCTGTATCGAGAAACACTGCGCATGAATGAAGAATTTTCGACCGGTGGAGACCATTTCGTCAAACGACGACGTTCGAATCGGCAAATTTTACCCAAATTCCAACGATTTGAAAAAGTTGCCGCATTGTTGACGCTGGAATCCGGCCCGGTTAAAATACGCAAATAAGTGGGTCAAGGGAAAGAAAGACCGTTCTTTTGCAGGCAGCTTTTTCTTCTTGACTCGGTTTGACTTGCATCGTACCAGCTACTACCACGTTCCCGGCGATGCCGCCTCTGTTTGACGGAAGTTGAACGCTTCCCGTCGTTTGCAGTTGCGCATCATCAGGAAAAATCATCGAATTGCAATCGCTTGATGTCCGTTTCGCGTATTAGAAATGGGGCGTCGAGCCGGTTGTATTCGATGTCCTGTGGTAGGGACTGGTACGAGCAACACGGTTTCGACGCCCTTTTTTCGCCGCCCTTTTTTTGGGGAGAAAATGCGGGCAAATTCATTGGCCATCGAAGAGCGAGATAGCTACTGGAAACGCGATGAAAACGGACATTTGGTCAAGTCTGCCTGCCGCACGCGCTTGCCACAACTTTTGTTAATGTAAGTATTTGCGTGAATCATTCGAGCGGCAGGCGATTGGTCGCGGGAACAGTTTCAGGCCGTTTACGGCATAGTAATGACGGTACTCTGTCACGTTTTTTGCGCGAAATTTTGCAATACCGCATGTTGAGCCAACGTGCGTTGGAAAAAACGTGCTTTGGAAAACATGGGGGCTCTCGACAGATTGTACGTCACAATCAGGACCGACATGCGTCTCGAAAATGTCAGACCCTCTTTTCTCCACGAGCGTCGATGTTCACCAATACGCAAATCCCACGAATTATACCGATTACGTCCGAGGAAGACGACGGCGTGTCAGGTTATCGTTTCGAGCCGGAATTCGAACAAATCGGCCTCACCCTTAACCATTCGCAAATTTTCACGCCGATTGAAGAACGCCTCGCTCGCTATTCCCCTGAAATCTGCGAGCGGAAGATCGAACGCACCTGCCGGGATTTCTGCGATTTCGCCAATCGTCTCTGGCGGTGCTGGTCTTACCATTGGTTGAAATCAAACCCGGCGGTCCCGGACGGTGAAACCGTACTGCAAACCATCGAACGCGGAAAGAGCTTTCCACAAGAACACGACCTCGACGGCAACCCGATTCACGACGTAACACTCGCGGAAGCAATGGGTAAAAGTGAAAACAAGGCATGGATTTGTTTTGAGCGCATGTTCAAACAGTATCTTGCCGAACGGGTTGCGCGGATCGAATCTGCCGAAGATTGGTGGAACGATTTTTTGACTTACCTCGGCGGCTTCGGTGTCAACGGACCAGCCCCCAAAAAGATCGAGAAATACGAAGGAAAAGTCGGTCTGCGCCGTTGGCTTGCGGTCGTCGTTTACAATTTTATTCGTGAACGCCGCCGTGCCGACTCCCGGTATCGTCGCCGCTTTTCCCCGTTTCCGGACAATTGGGCCGACCGGGTTTTCTCTCGAAAAGAAATGGGCATCTTGGAGCAACCGCTGATCGAATTGGTTCGTGAATCGTTTGCTTCTATCCCGGAAATGCAGCGGGGGACGCTCCTGTTCCTCCATGTCGGCCGGTTGACGGTCCGGCAGGTCGCGGCCATCTACAAGGTCGATCCCGGTACGGTTTCGCGCCGTCGCCAACAGGCGTTGTCCGCATTCCGCACCGAAATGGATCGACGGCTTGCATCCTTGAAGGGCCGCTTGCGCACCGACGATCTTTTTCCGAAAATCCTTGAAAACCACGAGATGCTTATCGATATGCTCCTCGACGAGTTCGAATCGCTCTGTCTTGATCGGATGCCTGCGAAAGAGGAGGACGATTCATGAATCCGACCTTTACCAAAAACGCGTTGCGACACATCATTAAAGAGGCTCTCGAACCTGTACTGGAGGGGCCGCCGATCAACGACGTTGATTTTCTTGCCGACGAAGATTTCATGCTTCGGTGGTCCGAAGGACAAATTTCCGAACGGGAACGGGAACGATTTCTAAAATACCTGAATCGCAGTCCCGATGTGCTGCTTGCGGTTTCGGAAATGGTTTCGTCCGGACTGCTTGACCCGCCGCCCGCCCCCCGGGCGCCTGAAATGACTACTTCCGTTGCCGGAGACATTTCGGGAACGCCACGACACGGACAGAAAATATGGTACTATTCTTCCGCCGTTGTTCTTTTCATTGCCTTGCTGATTGCCGTCCGCTTCCCGGGATTTCATCGAAAGCAACCTGGGAAACCTGCGCCGCAAGTTGCGAGAACGACCGATCCGCCGATTGAACAACCGCCATCTCCCGGACATTCTTCGTGGTCAACGCGGGGAGGAGGGAAAAGTCCTCTCATAGACGATGTCACCGCAACGCCGGAAAAAAGCGTTTGTGTCGTCCGGCAGGACTTCCAGGGTAATGAATCCATTCTCACGTCGGAAGAAAGTGTTCCGGAAATCGTCGGTTGGTTTATTGAAAAATACCGTCTTGATCGAACGGAAGAACGAAACAAGGATGCCATCCTCGTTATCGTGTCGGACAGCGACGGAAAAATGGAGTTCCGCCATGCGAAAGGCTCCATCATGATTCAAGCGGGCAACTTGGAACAGGCACAAAAAAGCCTGGCTCAATATTTCGGTACAACAACATCCCCTTCCGGACAATTGGCCCAACCCAAATGACGCATTCGTTTCGTTTCCTCCTGTTCCTTCCCGTCATGACGGCTTGCGCGTTCGCCCATGCGTCCCAGGCGACCGACGAGTATGGAAAAATGCATATTCTTATCGTTGCGGATACCGACGATGATCGAATCGGTCTCAGCGTGCAGCATGACGTTCTTCGCCTCGTGCGCATGTTTGAAACCGCGATTCCGGCCCACCGAAGGACAATCGCCGTTTTGGCCGATGAAAACTTCAGTCACGAGAATATCGAACGATATTATGCCGATCTTGCCGTCGCCCCGAACGACACGATTTTCTTCTTTTTTGCCGGACATGGTATTTTTTATCCGGAACAGCAACCGCGATTGAGCAATGAAGACCACCATTTGATCGTGGGAAAGCGGCTTGTCTCCCGTGAAAGAATCCTCAATTGGATTGAGAGTAAAAACGCCAAGCTGAATATCATCCTGAGCGACAGTTGCTTTGAATTTGCCAAGCCGGACGCCTCGCTGGAGCCGTGTGCTCCGGAAATTTTCATGGAATTCGACCGGCGTGTTTTCATGAACCTGTTTTTTCGTTCGTCGGGGCTTGTGAACGTCAATTCCGCGAATGCCGACCAAACCGCCGTTGGTTGCCCGATCAACGGCGGCGCGTTCACGACGGCGTTTTGCAAGGTGCTGACCAACCTTTCCGGCGACGGCCCGTCGAAGCGCCCGCCTTACGTCGGCTCGTGGAACACGTTGTTTCAGCAGGTCGCCGCCGAACAGGACAAGGCGGTCGATTTCATTTTTCAGGGCGAATCCGCCATGGACCTGAAAAAGGTTGCACGATCGCCGGTTCCTTTTTCACCGTTGCCCGATGGAGAGGAGATCGCCGAATACATTGTTTCAAACGATCCGATGGAAACCCTTGGCTTTCGTTGGAAACCCGACAACGGTGGACTTCTGATCGATGAAATCCGCAAAGGCGATCTGGCCGATTGGTATGGCTTGAAAGCCGGTAATATGATTGTCGCCGTCCGAAACGGCTGTTTTACAGGCGCCGACCTGTCATCCTTTTCTTTGGATGATTGTTTGAATGCAACTGTTCCGTATCCGAACACGCGGAATGATTCACCGGGAAAATGCCTTGTCCGTGTGCGTGACCAGAACGGAGGCGCCCTCAGGGAAATGGTTTTATCGACGCGTAAAAAACCGGATACTTCCGGTATGTCGAACGAAAATGATCCGCCAAAACCGTATGGGAACCTTGTCGTGATGCCCCCGGAGTCCGTTCGCGTTTTGCAGAGCGCTCAATTGAGCGAGAACGGAAAAGCCTTGCTATGTGCTTATGCAAACCAACTCGGCGAAACCTGCGGTGCGGCTTTGTTTCTCTTCGACGGTCGGCAAATGGTTAGGAAGTTTGAAAATGAGCAATGCCCGATTTCGCCGTGGGAATGTCAAATGAGTCCCGACGGTCGATTTGCGCTGGGGTTTGCCCGGTCGGATGATTCCCAGGCAAACACGATTCTTCTATGGCAGTTTGACTCGAACCACGTTTTTTCAGTCCGAGATGGTGACCAATCGCCAGGAACAATGGCGATTAGTCCCGATTCAAGCCGCTTGGCGGTATCCCGCGACGGCAATGAAAACAGTTCTGTTTACGATCTCGATGAAGATAGGAACATCCGTCCTGAAAAGTGCCGGATCGAGTTCGGCGAATATATTCACGGCATGTCGTTTTCCAATGACGGTTCCCGCATCCTCCTTTTCGGCGAAGAAAATTTGGGAATATGGGACGTGAAAACCGGAAAGCGACTTGTTCATTTTAATGGCAGTATTATCGCTGCCCGGATTCATCCGGACGGCAATCGCTTTCTCCTGAACGAAAACCGGGAAGGAGTGCGCCACAATGTTCTTTCGCTTTGGGATGTCCAAAATGGCAAGGCGATTGCCCGACGCGTGTATGCGTCGAAATCGTTCTTTCCGGGAACGTCGATGCATGATCGCTATTTCTTTTTCTGCAAATTCAGTCCCCAAGGCGACTTTTTCATTACCGGACAATCCGGCATGTGTGTCCTGTGGAACACAGATCAGATTAAACCTGTCAGGCGTCTTCCAAGCGTTCACTCCGAATTGAAAGAAAGAGCTTTCGCTTTTCGTGACGACGACAAACAACTGCTGACGGCGGGACTTGGTCCGGTCGGCTCCAGTGCCATGCGTTGGGAAACCAAGAGCGGGAATCGTCTCAACCGATTCGGATATCCCGTGACATCAGGCTTTGCCTGTGGCTGGATAAAGCATGATCCTGTTTGTATTTCCGGCGGAAATGTAAAAATGGAAGATCACCTGATCGACATTTTTTTTGTTCAGCGAAATAATTGACAAGTGAACTTGAATCAACTATACTGGAAACGCGATGAAGACGAACATTCGGTCAAGTCCGCCTGCCGCACTCACTCGACTCCAACTTCGGTTTATATAATGGCATAAGCGGATTATTCGAGCGGCAGGCGGTTATGCGAGGGATTGTGCGCGGGAACGGCTTCATGCCGTTTACCGTATAAACTGCTCGTAGCCGATCATTCTTCAGTCTGGATGAATTGTTTTCGCTAGCTGTTTCGTACCAAAACTACCATAGGTTTTACGCCTTTTTTCGATGAACGGCTTCAGCGCAGATGCCTTCTTTACTTCTACAGGCATCATGTCGTTGTGGCTTTACGTTTCGTATTTTTCGTTTTGCCGAGTAAGAAACTACATGCCGGTTAACGACTTATGACGAAAACATGCCTGATGGCCGCGACCGCTGCCCGGAACAAAAGTGATGGGCAAGTTCATTTTTCCAAATTTTTCGTCTTCTTAGCGCAACAAAGTGTGACGATGCGCATCAATTCAATGTCGGCAATACCAAAATTGATTTTCTCGGAGGTAAAATGACTTATCCGCTTAGAACCATTTGTTGCCTTGCCCTGTTTATTTTTTCCACCGTTTTTACGGAATTCGAGGTCCGTGCGCAATGGACGAATCGGGGAAACATCAACGGCGTTCAGGTTTATCGTGACGAACGATCCGGGCTGGAATGGACGACATCCCTCTCAAGAACACGCACGGCAGGAGCAGCTCGTCAAAAAGTCGCTAATCTCGGTTTTCGCTTACCGTCCCATAGCGAATTTCGTTCGCTGGAAAGAAACGGTGGCATCCGAAAACTTGGCATGAATACGACATGGGCCGCCGGTTTTTACTGGGAATCAAGCGGCGGGCTGGTCAACGGCAATGGCGGAAATTTTTCGTCAAAATTCCCCTCCAATCGTGCCCGCATCGGGGACCCTTTTGCAATCGGAGTCAGGCGAGGTCAAGGCGGCAATCAAGGGACCGTTCAGGGAAACCAAGGTGGAGGCCAAGGTAGCCAGAGCAGTAATCAAGGTTCTCAAGTCGGAAGCCGAGGCACGAAAATCCACATGCTTTTTGTTTGGGGAACGAAGGCGGAAGACACCCAGTGGGCCACGCTTATCAGCAAGAGAAAGATCGAAAAAATGCTGGACGAGATGGGGTTCTCCAAAAAATCGTCTCATGTCGGAACATATCACGTTCTGGAAGGCGACGACGCTCATCCAAAAAATGTCCTGGCTACGTGCCGCGCCCTTTCGCAGAAAGCAGGCCCCAACGACGCTGTTTTCGTTTATATTCTCTGCCATGGCGCTACGACCATTGAAGATAATGACGCCTCGGAAACGAGAATTCATGCCCTTTCTCCAATCTGTACCGGTGGTGGAAATATGGATTTGCGGAATATCGGAGTCAGGCGTTCCAGTATCATGCGGGAAATCAAATCGAAAAACCACCGATTGGATGTTCTGATTACGGATTCGTGTTCGGTCCTTCAAACCGAAGGACCTGACGGAGTCGTCGATCCTTGCATGGTAGGAACTGTTCCGCTTTTGTATCAATTATTGCTGACTGCCAAGGGGACGATCAATATCAATTCGTCACATCCCAACAGCGATGGCTTGGGACGGGGAGAAAGGGCATTGGGATGGATCCCGATCATCGAAAATGTTAGCGGTCAGAAGTACTTGGAAGAAGCGAGTGATTCGTACGGATTCTCCGGCACGGTTTTCACCAATGCTTTTATCGAAACGGCAGAGATGCGAGTTGATCCAAATCAAGATTATCCTGTTTCAAAATTTATTGGCGATTTGAAGAACAATCTCGCGCTGCAATATGAAGAAACAAAGAAAATGATCCAAAAAACGGGTTCCGGCGGCATCGAGGACTTCATGGGACAGCCCACCCAGACATTAACGCAATTCAACGATTGGGGAGTCGCTCTTCCCTGAAACAATAACACTATTCTTTAAGAAGGAGATTTGGCATGACGAAAACGACATCTTTGGCATGTGTTGCCGTATTGCTCGCAACGGCGGTTTTATTACCGGAAACATTGGTCGCGGACTGCGGTAAAATCGTGATCATCAATTACAACGGCAGGCGTCCCCCGCACCGTCCCCGTCCTCCGGTCATTACGGTAACGCCGACGTACCCCGAGACGCCTCCTCCGGTTTGGAATGTTCCCAATTACGGCCAGAACAACCAACAGCAGCAACAAACGGCGATCAATACGGCGAACAACAACGTCACGAACATCGGCATTACGGCCAACCTTGAGACGGGGACGGTTCCTCCCCCTCCGCCGGCCCAAGGCGGAGCGGTCGCCTACGGCAACGGTGCTTTTCTCGAAAGCCAGCAGCAAGCGGTCGTGGCTTGGAATGGGAAATTGGACGCCAGTGGGGAACAAACATTGATCCTGACGACGAATGAATCGTCGAAAGACGGAAAGCCGATGGCGATGCTCAGCGTTTTGCCGCTGCCCGGCAGACCGGTGTCGGTCGACCAAGCCAGCGCCACCATTTTCGTGCATACCAAGATTCTCCTCGACAAAAAGATCAGTGAAAAACAGGGACGGATAGGCGGCGGAGTCGGTTACGGCGTCATGATGACGAAGAAAATCGGTTCGCATAACATTTTCGTATGGGAAATGGAGGATATTTCAACATTCAAGGACGATGTCGTCGCGTATATCGCCGACAAATACGACAATAAAGCCACGGCATTGGTCACCGACGAAACCTTGAAAGTCGTCAAAGGATACCATGACCGGGGTTTCCGGTATTTTGCTTTCGACTTGACACAGGTTGACGGTAAACCGGCCACCAAAGAAGCGATTGCTTATCGTTTCAAATCGACGTTCGCCTATTACCCTCTGGCGATCAGCGCCATCGGCGGAACCGGTCACGGACTCATCGACTTGGTCGTCATGACGCCGGGAGATATCCACCTCCGAGGGGCTTTCGAACCGGGCAAGGAAGAGGCCGAAATCTTCGTCAAAGGTAATACGTCGGTCGATTTTTCGTTGAACGAGATTCGTGAACTCGATCCGAAACTTGCGGAAGTGTTCGGAAACCTGCAACAGGTTCGCGTCCGCAATTTTCTGTTTGAAACGAAAAACATCGGAAGTTTCAAAAGCGATTTTATTGCGACGGCGACCCCGTAAACAGGTTGAAATCGAAATGATCAACCGTTTTTCATTTTCCTGGAAACATCATGAAAAAATATTCCTTGATCTGCGTGAATACCGGGATATTCCTTCTCATCAGCTTCCTGCTCGCTTCCGAATCGTTTGCGGAAGGAAAGCTTCGACTCGTGCGATACGAGATATCGCCGCGTTCGACGAAGCTGATTCTGTCTGTTTTGCCGGGGCAGGATGATACCCGACAAAATTTGAGCGACCGGGAAAATGATGATGCCTCCTCACTTCGTCGGGATACTTCGTTGCCTGATAATGAAACAGGCGACGCGAAGAACGAACCTCCCGGCGTTCAAGTCGTCGATAGTGACGATGACAATGCCGAGGACAGCCCGGCACGTCACACCGTGTTCCGGGCCGGAGTTTTACGCGGCATCATCGCTTGGAACGGCAAATCCGGCGATGACGGCGAGGAAATCATGGTTGTTTCTTCCGATGAAATTTCCGCAACCGGTAAAAATGAAGGGGTGATCGGTATTATCCCCTTGCCGGGAAAACCTTTTTTTATCGAGCGCGCGAAAGTAGATTTTGCTCAAATCAAATCCGCCATCGAACAAAAGATCGAAGAAGCGGGCGGATTACAAGGGAGAGCAACTCCGGATTCCGTTTTGAAATTGTCTGATGCGGAGAGTCATGCCGTTTTTGTCTTGGAATTTTCAGACTTTTCAGACTTCATTCATGATTTGACATGCTTTATCGATGGGCTATACGATATTGATATTTCGATTGAAATCGGAGAACATGAAGAAAATGTTTTGAAGGCTTATTGGAAAAAAGGATTTCGCTATTTCGCATTCGACCTGTCTCCCTTGGCTAACAAGCCTTCGCGAAAGGCTCCGATTCTTTTTCATTTCAGGTCGACCATGGCTTATTATCCTCTCGCAATCAACGCGGTGGGTGGCGGTGGCCACGCACTTGTCGATTTGGTGGTAATAACTCCAGAATCAATCAATCTTCACGGCTCTTTCGAGGAAGGAAAAGAAGAAACGAAGATCGTTCTCAAAGGCAATACACCGGTTACATTTTCCATTGATGAGCTTCGCGGTTTCGAACCGAGGGTTGCAGATTTGTTTGCAGGGCACGATAGTGTCATCGCTCGAAATTTCCTTTTTGAGCGAAAAAACATTGGCGATTACAAAAATGATTTTATCGCGACTCATGCCGTCGAAAGTGGAGATGTCTCCCCAGATCACTTTGGAAATAACAATAATGACATTCATGCATCGGATGAGGAAATTGCAAAACGCGTCGATGACATGACCGGCGGTGTATTCAAGGCCGATGGAATTCATCTTCTTTTCGTTTTCGGCACCGAAGAAGAAAAATGCGCCTCTACTGTTGCGCAAACAAAACAACGACTTGAACTGTTGCTCGAAACAACCGGTGTGTTGTCCGATAAACCGTTCAAAGAATCAATGAAGCGGGTAAAGATCGATTCGGTTCATTTTTTGGATGGAAAGCATGCCTCGCCCGCTAATATTCTGAAAATTTGCCAAAACATGGACGAACAAACCGGAAAAGAGGGTGTGATCTTGGTATATATTGTTTGCAGGGATGCCGAAACAACCGGTGGGCAAACATTGTACCCACAGGCAAAATCAGAAACGGATTTAGGTGAAGGACTTTTGCGACAAGATGTGTTCGACACCATTACGCAGCACGAACATCGTCTGTGTGTCTTCATAACGGATGGTTGCGCAAACAACAATGCCCAATACAATGGGGGCATGACCAGCTCATGGAGCCAAGAGCCGATTTATATGTTTTCAGCATTACTTGCTTACGGAAAGGGCAAATACAATATCAGAGCGGCCTCGCCGACGAAACAGGAACGGGCTCTTGGAACAGCCGACATGGGCGCGTTTTTTACGAATGTTTTTGTGAACAGTATGGACCGTCCAATACCGGATACGGCAGAGTTTGATATGAAATCCCTGATAAGGGAATTGCAGGTCGAGATGGATAATTTGTATGGAGAGGTAAACGATCCGGTGAACAAACAGAAACATCAAACGATTATGCTGTGGTAGCTGAAGTTTTTCGAGCTGCCGAAAACGCGGTGCTTGTCCAGATTTTTTGCTTGAGCCGAAAAAAACTGACGTGAGGGGAGTGCGCACAGTTTAAGTTGTGTTGACATTGATTGTTCATAAGAACGATGCAATTTGTGATGGCGACGAAGGCATCGCAGGTTGCGTCCAGTTTGTCATAACGAGTGGCAACTCGACGGAACTGCTTTAGGAAACGAAAGTTGCGATCCACAACATTCCGTCCCGGGTCATGTCGTCAAGATCGTTGTCGGCAAATTCGTTCATGGCGTCGATGGTTTCCCTATTTTGTGTCTTTCATTTTTTCCGCTTTTTCCCGATCCGCTTCAGCCTTGCCGTATTCTCCCAACAAGTGATACGCATCGGCGCGAAGGGTGTAAAACTCTTTGTTTTGAGGCGAAAGCCGAATCGCTTGAGAGACGAGTTTCACGGCGGTTTTGGCGTCTCCCTGTTCGAACGCCAACTTGGCCCGGAGTTCAAGGAGCGTTCCTTGACCATACGACCCTGCCCGCTTGACGGCGGCTGCGACCTCCGGGAGGTAATCGGTTGCCTTATCCAACTGCCCCGTTTCGATGAAAAATCGTAGCCGCGCCAAGGGATAATCGGAATCGTCCGGGTCGATTTCAATGGCCCGATCAAAACTCTTCAGCGCGGCGTCCGGATCGGCTTTTGTGAGAATCTCACCGTGGTACATGAAGGCGTCGGCTTGATCGTCGCCCTGGATTTCGCAGAGCTTTTCAACATAGGGCAAGGCTCGTTCGCCGTCCTTCATTTGAAACCATAGAACCCGGACCATGTCGTCCCGATAAACGGCGTTGTTCGGTTCCATGTCGAGTGCTTTTCTGATATCGGGCAAGGCGGCTTCGGGGAAATCCAGACCGGACAAAACCCGGGCGCGAACGATGTGGTCGTCGGCGTTTTGAGGTTCGTGTTCCAACGCCTAACCCATTCTAGGACGACGAACCCGTCGTAACCGTTCGCGCGCAACAAGTCCATGGCGTCACTTATGGGTACGTCGCCATTGCCAATCATTTGGTAATCCGCCTTGCCGTCCTTCATGAGGGAATCCTTCACGTGGATGTGGCGGATGTATTGGCCAAGGTTCTGATATGTGGTCTGTGGCGACTCGCCAAAGTAGCGATAGGGGTGGTGCACGTCCCATAAGACGCCGAGGGAGGGGTGGTCAACCTTGTCGCACAAATCCCGCAATCGTTGAGAATCGGCATACGTACCGTTGGTTTCGACGAGGAGGGTGACGCCCTGTTCCTTCGCCAAAGGCAACAAGGACTGTAACAGGCTGATAACCGCCGCCTCGTCCACGTCGCCCGGATAAGGCTCCTTGTCCGCCAACACCCTTACGTAGGGAACGTCCAACCGTTTTGCCAAATCCATGTATTCGAGAATCTCCTTGCGCGCGGCGTCCGTACACCCTTTTTTCTCCCCTGCGCGTCTTTCTGCCCTGACCGAACAACCCCGTCACCC
>QMCD01003143.1_pt2 | contig 13088 bp, 13 predicted proteins | sample 1821841 | NCBI WGS metagenome assembly QMCD01 (sample SAMN01991225, study PRJNA193472) | Termite gut metagenome, whole genome shotgun sequencing project. | isolation source: worker | host: Macrotermes natalensis | reverse complement strand
CGCTCCGCGCGTTCGAGGAATCGCCGGTGACGGGCAAGCCGGTCAAACTGCTTTCCGGGCGGTTTGGCTCATACCTGACGGACGGCGAAACGAATGCGACGTTGCCCAAAGATGTCGGCATGGAAGATTTGACATTCGAGCGAGCTTTGGATATATTGGCGGAGAGGGCAGCCAAAGGGCCATCGAAACGTAGGCGGCAGACGAAAAAGGTGGCGAAAAAAGTGGCAAAAAAGGCCGCCAAGAAGACTGTGAAAAAGACGGCGAAGAAAGCGGTCAAGAAAGCCACGAAGAAGGTTGCGAAAAAGGCAGCGAAGAAGGTTTAGAGTATCATGTCCACGACACGCGACTTTGGCTACGATTACGTTTTCGAGCTTGTCCGGCAACTTTCGCCAGAAGAGCAGGAAATGCTTTTTCGTGAGATGGAACTTCGCCGAGCGGCGCTACAATCTTGTCGCTCTGTCAGTGTATCGGACTAATTATTCACGACCGGAATACAGGCCTGCGTTCGCTGTTCCCGGCTCCTTTTCCTTTGTTTTCAACTATTCACTATCCATTACTAGTCACTCGTCGTTAGTCACTAGTCACTAAAAAAATGCCACTTTGGAAAATCGCTTGGCGCAGCATTCAACACCGCTCTCTAGCTTCGGGCCTCACTTCGCTGTCAATGGGACTGGGCGTGGCACTGGTCGTGGCCGTCCTCGTCATTTACGGCGTGCTCGACCAGACCTTCAAACGCAGTGCGCAGGGTTACGATTTGATCGTCGCCGCCCCGCAAGGTTCGCCGCTCGAAGTTGTGCTCGGAACCGTGTTTTATTCCGGCTATCTGACGAACACAATTCCCTACGATTTCTACCGCCAGCTTGACACGGGCCGCTACTCGCCGGAAGTCGGTGTGGCCATTCCCATTGTGCAGGCGGGCAAGCGCGAAACGCTGTCTATCATCGCCACCACGCCGCAATTTTTCACGCAGCTGACGTATCTGAACAATCGCAATTACCGTTTTCGTGACGGCGAAAACATGAAGACGGAAAATCTCTTTGAGGCCGTTCTGGGCAGCACGGCGGCCCGCGCAACCGGCCTGACGGTTGGCGATTTTTTCGACATTCCCAACTCGCGGGTTGTGCCGTCCGAGGAATTTCCGCAGCCCAACCGCTTTCAAGTCGTGGGCATTCTCGAACCCACCGGCACGCCGAATGATCAGGTGTATTTTGTCAATTTGGAAGGCTTTTTCATCATGGAAAAGCATATCCAAATCAGTGCGCTCGAGACGACACTCACCAGCAGTCGGGCGGAAGACAAAGGCGTGGGCATCGATCTGGACGAGACGGCGGTCAAGGCGGCCAAGGCCGACACACGGCGGGTTTCGGCGGTCTTGGTTCTGAAAAGAGACCGCGATGTTGCCCCAGAAGTTTTTCTCGATTCTTTGTCCGGTATGCCAACCGTGAAAATCGGAAATCTGACCGAAAACGTTACCAATTCAATGACCATGTCCTTGGAACGGCGGCTTGTGAACGATTTGGACGTCCAAGTCGCCTTGCCCACCTACGAAATCACGCGACTTTTTGAAATGATTGTAGGCCGCATTCAGAATGTCCTCATTCTTTTCGCGGTTTTGGTTATTATCGTGGCGGGAATCGGCATGATGGTCAGCATTTACAATTCAATGAATGAACGTCGGCAAGAAATTGCCGTCATGCGGGCACTCGGGGCCAAACGGGGAACCGTGATGATGATTATCCTGCTCGAATCGATTCTGCTGTCGCTCGGCGGCGGTTTGATCGGCATGGTTATCGGACACGGTTTGATTGCCGCGGTGCGTCCGATTATCGCGGATGCCGTCATGGTGATTGTGAATCCGTGGCAATTTCAGGCGAGCGAGTTAGTTTTGATACCGGGCTTGATTGCGTTGGCCTCGGTCATCGGTTACTTGCCCGCCATTGTGGCCTACCGCACGGACGTTGCCCAGTCGCTGAATCCGTAGTTTTGTTGCGGGCACAAAATGAATATTGTATGATATTTTGTGTTGTGTGGCTACTGAATTCTTTCACGGCGATTTCGTGTAGGTGTGGCCACTATTTTGAAACACGATCTATTTAGGGAGACCGGATTATGGCAAAACACCAAAAAATGGTTCACATCCGAAACAACGCAGGAACGGTCATTACCGAGATCAAATTTTTGCATCGCTACGACAGCGACATTTATGAACATGGAGAGCGGCCGCTTCTCGACACGGGTGCAGAGGACTCTATCGGAACGGCCACGTACTGGACGGGTTTTTTAGAACGGGTTATGATTATTAGTGGATTGAGTTTCTGTGCGGCGGGGGCTTCCATAAAAACTTTTTTAGCCTAGAATATGTCTGCTTTGCTGTGTCCAATGATTTTTTCCATCGGAGGAAACCTCAATTGAGGGAAGAAATCTGACGCGGTATTTTTCCGATTTTCGTTAAAAACTTTTTCTGTCTTCTGTCTATTTCATGTCAAAACCACAACATAAAAAGAAAAAAGCCAATCACGGTAAGCGGCCCGCCAACTCCAAACTTCGCAAAGCAAAGCGGCAGCGCGTCAAAACCTGATCGCACGGTTTTGTCCCGGAGTGTTTTTGCGTCTCCGGGAATTTCACCTCGTTGCACTCCCGGCTCAGGCCTTTTCCCACATTATGGCGAGACGCGCTGTCAAAACGATTGATTCCCAGATTGATCTATCGGCCATTTTGAAAAACCCGCAAGATTTGCCGAAACCCTGGGATGCGGCGGTCTTGTTTCAGCGCGTTGCGCCACTGGAACTGGAAATCGGTTCCGGGAAGGGGCTTTTTATCCGAAGAGCAGCGGACCAATGCCCCGAACACGATTTTCTCGGAATTGAAGTGGGGCGAAAATATGCCCGATATTGTGCATCGCGTCTCCTACATCGTTCGTCTCACAATGCCGTCATGGTTTGTGGCGACGCGGCACAGATTCTTGAAGAGTGGATTCCGCAGAACTATCTTGACGCGATTCACGTCTATTTTCCTGATCCGTGGTGGAAGCGAGCTCATAAAAAACGCCGCATTCTCCGCGTGGAAGTCCTGAAATTGATTGAAAGCCGCCTCAAAGTGGAGGGAAAGTTGCATTTTTGGACCGATGTGGAAGAGTATTTTCAGTCCACGGTTCATTTGTTGGCCGAAAACACCCAACTTGATGGTCCCTTCAATGTACCTGAATGCGAGGCGGAAAACGAATTCGATTATCGCACACATTTTGAACGCCGCACGCGATTGCATGGCAAGCCCGTTTATCGCGCCGAATTGATCAAACGGTGAAAGTCACCGCGAAGGCGATGGCTTGGGAGTGGGCTACATTTTTATCGTAACGCTTGCGGTACATACGCAGCGAGTTTTTTTTCCGCGAAAATCGGCTCAAACTGCGTGACGCGATGTTGGCCGCCCATCATGGGAAGCGACACCATGTCTTCGCCGACAAGGGGCTTGGCGTAACGCACGAAATCGTCGGAAACATCGCTGCCTGATGACGTGATCCAGTGGGCCGGAAAGGTACGCTCACTGTTGGCGACAAGTTCGAGTGCTACTTTACCGTAACGGACACTATAAACGCTGTCGTTCCGTTCATTTTTTTCTTTTTGACCACGCAAGATGGTTGACATGAAAAACCGCCTTGTCCCGTGGCGGTCAGCTCCATCGCTTTTTGACCCAACCGGTACGCTTCATCTAAGTCCACCGTTGAAGCGTAGGCCATCGAATGCCGCTGATCCGTGCCCGGTATATTCGCGCGTGCAAACCCCGGAACCGGCAAGCCACGCTGGTTCAAATAATTCACGACTCTTTGCGCGACCGTTGTTTGACTGGCACTGAAACTGATATGGCCAAACGCATCCTTGACGCTGTCAACATGATCACTGACATTCCCGATAGCAAAACCTTCGCTGATCACAACGAGGCAGCGTCCTTCTTGCCGCAACATTTCCGTGACTTGATCGCCCAATTGTTCGAGAGAGCAGGGGGATTCAGCCATAAAAATCAAAAGCGGCATGTTTCGTTTCGGGTCGGCCAAACGCGCGGCGGCGGGGATAAAGCCGATTTTGCGTCCCATCGCTTGCATCACCAAGACCGGGTCAGCGGGGCAGGAGCCTTTATTTTCCTCGTTGGCGTACTGGATGGTATGCTGCCAGTATTTTGCCACAGAACCATAGCCGGGCGTGTGGTCGATCAGTTTGAATTCGCCATCGCCGATGTCGTTGTCAACCGTTTTGGGAACTCCCACCGCCACGAGTTCCAATCCAGTATGCGCACGCTGCCGCTGGTGGGCCAGTTCCGGGAGTATTTTCAGCGCCGATGTACAAAAAGTAACCGATGTTGTGCGCTTTCATTACTTCAATCACACGCTCAAAATCTTCGGTTTGGTGCGACTTTAACTTGTAGCGACATGTCCCGATGGAACCTGCCACCGGCGTGGTGCGCAGAAGTTCGATTTCCTCGTTCGGCTGGAGAGACAAATTGAGCAGCTCTTCTTTAAGCACACCTTCGATGCCGTGACGAGCCGCAAAAACCGTACCGATATTGTCAAAATTTCGGGCGGCCTCGATGCACCCTCGCAGTGAGCTGTTGATGACGCAAGTCGGCCCGCCGCTTTGCGCAATAATCACGTTTTTTTTCATCGTTGTGTTGATAGCTGTGTGACAAACGGTCTGCTCCCGTGAAATATATCACTGTCACTAAAAAAATGCAATGCGTTATTCGGACACTTGTCATTTTGACCATGGCCAGTATACTAACGGGTGTATGAGAGGGGGCTTTTCATTTTTCACACGGAACAATTTTCACTCCATGTTACCTATCTTCGAGCGTAAGTCTTTTCTCCGCGAACTTGTGGACGAAATTGTCCAAGATTACAAGCAATCGAATCTGTCGCATCATTTGGATCATTGCCCCTTGCCCAATTACAACAGCGTCATCAGCGTGATTGAGGATTTGAAAGAGGTTTTTTATCCCGGCTATCGGCGGCGCGACCAGTTGCATTCGTCCAATGTCGAATATCATGTCGGCGATTTAGTCGACCGATTGCACGATCGGCTTGTGATCTTGTTTGAACGTGCTCTGTGCCCCGGTGACGGTGACAGCTGCCATTGTTCGGCGGAAAAAAAGCAAGCGATGGGGCAACTAGCGCAGGAAAAAGCCATTGCTTTTCTGAAAAACATCCCCACAATTCGTGCCACTCTTGTCAAAGATGTCGAGGCGGCTCATGCGGGCGATCCAGCCTGCAAGTCGCTTGACGAGGTAATCTTTTGCTACCCCGGTTTGGAGGCTGTCACTGTGTATCGCGTCGCCCACTCGATGCACGATTTGGCCATCCCGCTGATTCCACGCATGATGACGGAATGGGCACACAGTAAGACGGGCATTGACATTCACCCCGGAGCGAAAATTGGCGAGTATTTCTTCATCGATCATGGAACGGGCGTGGTCATCGGAGAAACCTGTGAAATCGGCCGCTGGGTCAAACTCTACCAAGGTGTCACATTAGGAGCGTTGAGTTTTCCAAAAGATGAGCACGGCGAATTGGTTCGCGGTACAAAGCGGCATCCGACCATCGAAGACAATGTGGTGATTTATGCCAGCGCGACCATTCTGGGCGGAGAAACCGTGATTGGCAAATCCGCCGTCATTGGTTCCAGCGTTTGGATCACCGCCTCTGTTGCACCGAACACAACCGTTACAATCAAAAAACCGGAACTCCGGGTGCGACACGCGTAAGTCAGTTACCAAAAGGATTGCTTTCGTCGAGCAAGTCGGCCTCTTCCCTCGCCTTGTCTGCCTCTTTGTCCTCAACATCATCGCTGGAAGATTCGCCGAAAGGATCGAAATCGTCACCGTCCGCCGCTCCATCGGCAGTATCCTCCTCCGTTTTGGTGGTGATATTGACGACTGTCCCCATCGCATCTCCCGCCTCTGTGGCAGTCCAATAAAGCGGAGGTGTGGTTTCGCCCGCAAGAGCCTTGGCACATTCTTTGAGCGAATAACGATGCCGCAAAGGTTGGGGAACGAGGTCGGAAAGTTCCGCGTTCAAACCTTGAAGCCGTTGCTCGTATAAACACTGAATCAGGCCGGTGTTTGTGAGAAAATAGAGCCGATCTGTTTCGATGTTGAACAAAATTTTGTCAAAATTTTTAACGGAGAAAGAAGACAATTTTTGGCCTGTTCCCCGATCTAAAACAATCATGCATCCAAGGTCGTCGGTTCCGTAAATTCGTTCTTTTGTGGCGGCGATAAACTTCGTTACCCCCGGTGCCATTGGCCATTTTTCCTTGCCGGTCAACAGGTCCAAGGCATGAAGCCCTTTCTCACAAGGGCAGTAAACATCGGTGGCAATCACGGCCACTCGCTGCACAATGGGGCCTTTTGCGGTAAAGTTCCACATCACTTCGCCTGCCCGATCCTCAATCGCGAAAAGACTGCCTTCTTTGGTTCCCACCAAGGCCACGCTTGGAATATCGTTTGCTTCCGGCTCATCTTTTTTGGCGATCAGCGGTAGGGCTTGATTCGTTGTCGGGCGAGCACGAAAAATACTGTCTATGTCTTGCCTGACGGCAACGGTGTGAGTTGGCGTAACCGCGTAATTACTGGATGAGGCGTTCACGGTGAAACTTAAGTCTAAGCGATCTTCAAACATCGAGGCATTCAGTGTTTCGGAAACGGAGAATTTGATTCCGCCGCCGACAATGAGCCCATTTTCCGTTACCCACAGCAAAAGGTCATTGCGGGGCACTGTCTTGCTTTTTTCATCAGTGCGGGCAAAATAAGCCAGCTGTGATGAAAGAAGAGGACGAAAAGTCGACATTCCAAACGACTGGCACATCAAGGGCAAACCAGAGGGAGTATGGAGAAAAATTTCCTGCTCCTTGGCGGGCGGCTGGGCTTCCGCGTAAAGTTTGTCTTTAGTTTCTTGGAAACTGGCTTGAATTTTTGCCAAAACCTCGTCCTCTTCCGGCAGGGTTAAGGGCGTTTGAACCGCCCTTTCCGCCGAAGCAGACGCTTTTTTCGTCATTTCGTTATCGTCCGACAAGCGAAACGCGACGATGCGTCTATTGATTAAAGGAATGTAAACAAAATTTTCGCTCAACTCACAACCCGCCGAGGAAGCGGTTGCGAGCGGAAGCTGCAAGAGTAGATTGCCATTATTGCGATTGCAAATGAAAACTTCGGACTGCGTTGCCACCGCTACCATGCGGCTATTGACGGCAGGCTCTTCAAGGAGTGTATCGCGACTTCCAATCGTTCGCACCCACTGGGTTTCGCCGGTTTCTGCGTTCAATGCGTGAAGCAGGCCGTCGTCCGTCACCAGAAACATTTGACCGCCTTCCAGCGTGACGTGAAGCACTTTGCTTCGATTGGGATCAATGGAAAGCTGATTGAACCAACCCCGTGTCAGTCCGTAAGACGCCGCTTTCTGCTCGGAAATCAAAGGGGCATCCTGTGCCGCCCGTGCCGTACTGAGCGTGGTTACGAAGGCCAAAGAGAGCGCAAACCCGGAGAGTAGTGCCGCGAAAAAAATTTGCCGCATCGTGTTCTGAAGCCTAGTCATATTCTGTAGCCTGAAAATTCGGAATCCGTGGAAAGAAAAAGACGCACCAACTTTACCCATTATAACACAATCTCTTCTGTTATCGACAGGTGAGAGGCCGTATATTTTATGAAAAAAGCCGTTGTCTACTCAAAACGATAGCGGCGATATGATCGACAACAGCAGTTATGCTCATTTTATCGGTTATAACGCGAACGGCATCTTCCGGTTCACATAAAGGGCCGACATCGCGTGCTTGGTCACGAGCATCGCGTGCAAGAATTTGGCCTAAAATCGCATCGAAATCGCCCGATTGGCCGCGCTGTTGCATCTCACCCAATCGACGGCGAGCCCGTTCCTCCGGTGAGGCCGTCAAGAAAATTTTGCAACCCGCTTCGGGAAAAACGACACTGCCCTGATCGCGACCTTCCGTGACAAGCCCTCGTTTCTGAGATAAACAATCGCGGCCCATTTGCTGCTGCAAACGCACCATGATTGCCCGAACACCGGGATGATCGGCGGCAAATCGCGTTTTTTCCGTGACAGCGGCATCACGAACTTTTTGGGTGACATCTTCGCCATTCAAAAAAGTTTTGCCATTTTCAACGCGGATGTTGGCATTCTCGGCCAATTTGAGCAGTTTTTCTGGCCGGTTCCAAGCGTCATTTTGGCGCAATCCCAGCAGAGTCACAGCACGGTACATCGATCCGGTATCCAGATATTCGAAGACCGTACCGCCACTTTGCGTGAGTTTTTCTGCCAAAAGACGTGCAATCGTGCTTTTTCCCGCCCCAGCAGGCCCGTCTATCGTGATAATCATGCGATGTTAGTTCACAATACGTGATTTTTACGGCAAAACAGGGCAAAAAATCAGCCCACTTCGCGTGCTGGCTGAATATCACTGAGCGAGCGTCCCAATTTGCGCTGGCCACTTCCCGAATTTGACGCTGAATTGGCCGTCACGCGGCGGCGGGCGGGATCACTTTGATCCTCATCCTGCAAAAAAGACAGGTTTTTCTCTTTGGAGGATTCCTCATCGGCGGGCGTACCCATTGTTTGGACGGCATCGGAAACGCCCAGCAAAACGGAACGCTTCACGCCGTCACGAATCCAGTCGAAAAAATTGAAATTCATTGTCTCACTCCTTTGTTGTATGTCAAAAAATGCAAACCACAAAACTTGCAGCAGAAATTCTGACGGGAGAGTAATGATTTTGTTTTTTGCCGTCAAGATCAAAATCAAGAGCGGATGCTGGGCGGGCAGGCCTTATTCCAACGGAATTGTCGCCACAAACCGTGAACCTTGACCGTCTTCCGGTGTTTCGACTCGAATGGAGCCGTCCAGCATTTCCAGAAACCGCCACGCTTTCGGCAAGCCAAACCCCAAACCCCGTCCCGCCTGCCTGCTTGAATAGTAAGGGCAAAAAATCAAAGGCCGAATTTCATCCGCGATACCCGGCCCGTTATCTTCGACCGCGAATTCCAGATCGTTACCGCGTTGCCGCAGGATCAATCGAATTTCTGGCTCGTGGTTTTGCCCCAATAAGGCTTCTCTCGCGTTCCGAAGGAGGGCGGAAAGCACGACATGGAGCATGGCGGGGTCGGTTCTGAGGCAGAGAGGAAGCTCGTCCAGCTTTCGTACAAAAGTTTCACTGTCAGGATTTTGAAGGTGGACAACCGGTTCAAATTGCAGCGTGATGCCTGCTTTTTCCAAGAGAAGACGTTCTTCCTCCAGAAGATTTTGAAGCCAATCCAGCAGTAAAAAAGATTCCAGCTCCGGTTGGGGTGGCCGCGCGAAAAGTCGAATGTCGGCAATCATTTCATAGGCCCTCTGAACCTGCGCCACGATGACGGCAAGCTGCCGCCGATGTTCAGGATGCTCAATCTCCTGAAGCAACAGCCGGGCATGTCCGCCAATGATGGCAAGCGGATTGTTGATTTCGTGGCCAGCTCCGGCGGCAAATTCGGCCAGCGCATCCATTTTTTGCCGCTCCAAATCGGTCTCATTCTGTGTCATTACAGTATCATGCGACTGGTTTCATCACTTCAATCGAGTTGTTCCCAAACTTCAAAATAGGCAAAATACGTCCTTCCCGCACCACGAGCTGCGTCCTGCGAATGCAGACCTGCGGTCACAGACCGCAGCTCGTAATGGAATTTTCAATTTTCCATTGTCAATTTTCAATTTCTGGATTCCTGCCTTCGCGGGAGTGACGGGGCAACTCCGGGGACACCGTTTCCGGCTCGTGACGCGGGAATGGCGGGTTAGGGAACAAGTCTATTCATACTTTTTCGCCATTTCCCCGACATGCTTCCGAATGATGTCGCGCAGGGCGGGTGGCTCAATTGCTTCCGCTTCTTTCCCATAACCTAAAATCCACCAGCTGATTTCTTTCAGACCAGAAACCGTGACGAAATAATTCATGGAGCCGTCTTCGTGAGTGAATGTTTTTTGCGTGGGATGCCATTGTACCATTTTGACATTTTGCGCCACCAGCGGTGAAAATCGGACCACAACCTGCTGGTCAGGCCCCGGCTCACGAATCATGTGCCAGGCATTTCCCAAGTATTGCCGGAGCGTAAATCCGGGCGGAATCGTGTAGCTTTCCTCCGTGATTCGGAAATGATCAATACGACCTAAGTGAAAAGTCCGTACTTCTCGATGACGCGATGACCAACCGATGACATACCAAGTACGTCGGTTGAAAAACAAACGGTACGGTCGCAAATTGGTGGTAAAACTCGGCTCTATCGGGGGCGAGTAGTCCATTCTCAGAATTTTTCTGGTTTGAATGGCGTCACGCACCGCCTGAAACACATTTTTCGCTTGTAGAAGGGGATCGATAGGCTCCCACTGAATTTCCATGAATTGATTCAAATCCGTAAGGTCTTCCAGTAGTTTTTCCGGCAGCATCTGGAGCAGTTTCATCATCGCCCGCCGAGACGCGTCCAAAAAAGGTAGCTGCGTGGTCCGGTCGGCTCCCATGCACAAGATGATCATCGCCAGTGCTTCGTCGAATTCGAAATGTGATTCCGGCAAGGCCACTCGAGAATGCAAAACATAATTTTTCGTAACAGAGTGGCGATCAATGACGAACCCATAGCCCCTCAATTCTTTGATATAGCGAAAAACGGAACGCTCCGAAACACCCAATTCTTGAATCAGGGTCTCAATATTGGCGCATCCTTGTTGCAGCAGACCCAGCAGTCGAAAAAGCCGTTCGATCCGTGGAGCCTTTTTCTGAACTGGTTTTGCCGAACTGTGCGGAGACTTTTCAGCAGATTTTTTGAAACTCACGAACGTCTTCGAGGTAATTTTTTCGTGCCGGGAACAGGCCGGGCACGAGGCACAGAACCGGAAACATCGGGGGCGGTTTTTCTGATAAGGACATTGTAAAGTACCCGATTTTGGCCTTCCCAGGCATCCACGGCCACCCATCCAATATGGTACGTTTGGGCATCCAGCATGGCTTGCCGCCGTTCAATGCCGGGCACGGTCACGACTTTTTCGTCGCCGGGTTTGGAATCGTTGCGCGGCACAAAAACATAGCGCGGTCGGTGCGCGTCGCGGGCGTTCACGGGCTGCGTATTCTGGGCCGCAACGGGGTTCTGTCCCATGACGGTAAAATAAACGGCAATCACAAGGAGAAATCGTTTCATAGTTCCATGCCGGGAACGATTCGTGCCCCGCGTTATGTTCGTTTTTAGGACTCCGAGGAGCTGCGTAAAACCACTTTTTTCAAGGTCTCTAAAAGTGGCAAGAGTACGAAGGGCTTGAGAATATATCCGATGACCCCGGCTTCGCGCGCTTTTGTACGCACGTGGCCGGAATCGTAGCCAAAAACACTGAAAAAAATAAAGGGTATAAACGGCGGCTTGCCATAAGAGCTTCCCTCACAAAGGGGTGATTCCTCCGGGGGATGGCAAACCACATCAGCAGGCATGTTGTTGGCTTTTCGGCACAAATGACAGCGAACTTGTTTGAAATACGAAAAGGCGGACATGTCGTCTAATTTGATGTCACTGAAAAAAACGTCATATTCGCCGTTTGCCAGCATATTGATCGCATTCTCGCCTGTTGTGGCGGATTCAACGATGCAGCCATAATAAAAGAGTAATTGGCTGAGCTCCTCGCCAATGGCGGGATCGCTGTCAACGAGTAAGATACGTGTGCCGCGCAACATGGGAAAATTGCTACAATCCGTCACGGAGATTTCCGGCTTGGCATCTGGTGCCACGACGGCCCCGAATTTTTGAAAGGTGGCTTGAATGTCGCGGGCATGGTGCAAAAGACGCGCGAGAGCGGCAAGCCGCTCACCCTCTTTCGGCAAATCATGCTGCATCTGAGTGCAGTCGCTTAAAATTTGGTTCAGCGGCTTGACAATCTCGCGGTAAACACCTTCCAAACTTTGAAAGGCGGCATCATTATGCTCGGCGTTGAGCAAATTGAGGACGTGAATCGCTTGACCGATATAAACGGCATACGCCTCCAACATTCGGATATCTTCATCGGTGAACGCCCGACTTTGCTGGCTTTCGGCATTAAACGTCCCAATAACTTTGCCATGATGAATCAAAGGGACGGTAATGGAACTTTTCGCATTCGACATGCCGGGCAAATAAAACGGGTCCTCGCCTGAATCATCCATGCGATAACTCTTGCCGTGAAAGGCAACCCAGCCCGTTATTCCGTTATGCTCTTGTAAAGCGTAAAGAGTACGCTTGGAGGCCTCTTCCGTCATGCCAATGGCTAAAAGCGATTCTAGCAGTAAAGGAGTGCGGTCCGAGAGAATGCGAACTTCAATTGTATCGAATTTCAACAGTTCCCGAACCGACTTGGCAATTTTGTTGCGAAGAAGCGTGACACGTTCAGTCTGGGTCAAAGGCAGGAAATCTTCTTTGGTAATTTCCGAGAGTTCCAGACCGGCCTTGCGTAGCGTCTGGAGTCGTGCCTCGTGCGTCTTTTGCTTCGTGACATCTTTCAATTGAACCACAAAGCAGGTAATGTCCCCGTTTTCGTTATAAACCGGGGCGGTGAGCATCTCGGCATACCGTTTATCACGGTGCATTTGCAGGAGCGTCGAGGTGGTTTGACGGGTCGCACGCACCGTTCTAAAAGGGCAATAGTCCGGTCCGAGATTGGTTGGACGTTGCAAAGGAATGTAAAAAAGCTGTCCGATCACCTGTTCTGAATCGTACCATTTTTGAAAACGGTGATTGTGCCACATAATTTTCTGATCCACGCCCACCAAAACCAAGGCGGTTGGATGATTCTGAAGCACGATCTCTTCCTGTGACGTGTTCTGAATATCCAAACCGCTGGCAACCGCCTGTTTGCTGATGAGCAAGCCCGCCAAATCATCGCTTTCGGCCATGTGGGAGAGCGCGGAAGGCAAGTCGGAAAACGGCATCATTTCGCAGGAGTCGGAATGGCGAAACAAACGCTCGCAGAAATCATCGCCAAGCGTGGCCACAATACCGAGCTTGAGATGTTTTTCCCTATCTGACTGGGTAGCAGTATAGCTGTCAAT
>QMCD01002263.1_pt1 | contig 13089 bp, 14 predicted proteins | sample 1821841 | NCBI WGS metagenome assembly QMCD01 (sample SAMN01991225, study PRJNA193472) | Termite gut metagenome, whole genome shotgun sequencing project. | isolation source: worker | host: Macrotermes natalensis | reverse complement strand
TGGTGCGGGCGAAAGGACTCGAGAATAGTTTAGTCCAGGACGAATGGGCACCCAAAAAATGGTCTATGAGCGAAGCGAATTATTTTTTGGGAGAAGGAGCAGTGGCGAAGCGTTATTTTTAAATCCAGCTTGTCTGAGTTTAAAAATTTCAGCGTAGCCAACTACGACGTGGTCGGGGTGGTGTTACAGAAACTTTTTGGTAAAAGGACGTTAATCAGCAATTACTTGGCAGTCGATAAGCTACGCAACATTATCCGCCAAGCTTTTCTATTCGTTTCCTGCCGTACAAAGAAACAAATAAATGAGTGTTTCGCTTTTCCTCTTGCCACCGTATGCTTTACCTTTTGTGGTGATAAAATGATAATAAGACAGACGTAATAGGTGACGTGTATAGCTTGTGCAATGTGCGAAGGATCGAATGATTATCTATTACGCTCATGCAAACCAAAAAGTGTATACACCTAATAACAAACAATGGTAGATCGTAAATATTTGGGAGGATAAAAGTGAGTGGGAAAATCTTCTCGTTTCATTCGGGCGGCGAGTTAAGAGAGCTTACCCAATCACATTATTCTGATGAAAATTTCTTTCAAGAGTTGATAGAAAAATACCCAGCGATTTTAGCAGGAGACCAAATCAATCCAGACAACCCCAGACAGTTTGTGCTTATTTCGCGCGAAATGGGTGTGCCGTCCGAGCAGGACGGTGGTGCGCATTGGTTTCTTGATCACTTGTTCATAGATCAAGATGCAATCCCCACATTTGTAGAGGTTAAACGCAGCACAGATACACGTATTCGGCGAGAGGTAGTTGCGCAGATGCTTGATTATGCTGCCAACGCCACACAATACTGGCCAATAGATTTGATTCAGGAAAACTACGAAAAACACAGTCTGGGAAGCAATGCCACCTCATTAGCTGATATTGGCATAAGCCCTGAGAGCGAAGATTCATTTTGGCAATCTGTTAGTGCCAACTTCCGATCTGGGCGAGTACGCTTAATTTTTGCTGCTGACATGATTCCCTCGTCTTTACAGAGAATAATTGAATTTCTAAATGGGCAAATGGTAGACACTGAGGTGCTAGGGCTTGAAATAAAGCAGTTTTGTTCTCCTGACGGGCTGACAACATTGGTTCCACATCTAGTAGGGCGCACTTCTGATGCCGTTCAGACTAAACGCCGTGAATCGCGAAAGTGGGATGAGGACAGCTTTATAGAACAAGCAGCTGAACTTGGCGGAGAAAACAATGCAGTTCTATGCAAAAAGCTTCTCAAAGCGTTTGAATATCTTAATTGCTACATTTGGTGGGGCGAAGGAAAAGAATGGGGCAGCTTCGTGCCTGAATATGTTGGCAAACAACGACATCTACTATGCTCGATTTACAACTTGCGTAAGAAATCAGTGGTGGAGATATATTTCCAGCACATGAAACAACCGTTTACGACCATGGAATACAGGCAAAAACTCAAAACCTCTTTTGAGAGAATTCCTGGTGTAAGCATACCCGATGATAGAATTGATAAGCGACCGAACTTTGATGTACAACTATTAAGTGAGGATATCAGCTTCGACCTATTCATGGAAACCATGGCGACATACATCGAAGACATTAGAGCAAGTGAGAAATGAGTTTAGCAGACAGTACCACTAACTGCCCCAGTGTGACTTCATCACAAGTATTGCATAACGGGTAACGGAGGAATGTTGCATGCGCGAACTACACGCTAGCCCCTTTCGTATATGTCACGACGATGACCGAGGGCGACCACCAGAATAACCACTTTATCGTCTTGTATCTCTGCGATGATACGATAATCACCTACACGATAACGCCATTCGCCGGACTTGTTGCCGACAAGCGACTTTCCATGCGCACGGGGGTTGGCGCAGCCTTCAAGGTTCTTGCCGATCCACGAAAGAATAAGTTTTCTGTCAAAGGAATCAAGCTTTGACAGGATTTTATCAACTCTCTTTGTGTAGCTGACATGGTAAGACCTGGGTTCAGAGTCCATATTTCCGCATTATCTCATCGTGCGAATAGGTAACGGGATCAGCTTCATATTCCTTCTTTGCTTCAACAAAAAGCTTCAGGTCGTACTCTTCTTCGATCTGGTCGAGAATTGCAAGGCGAATAACATCCGAGACGGAGCGTCTCTGGGCATTGGCGTAGCTTTTTATCAACCGACTCTCTTCATCTGTGAGCCTTATCGCTGTAGTAGGCATAACAAACCTCCGTGATACAAATAAAGACAGTTACATTATTATTTTGAAAAGGTTTGTCAAGCTACCTGAAGCTTAAAAGGATTAAGTATTAATGGATGACCAAACTCCTATTATCTCACAGTCGACTGTCGGCGCTTTCTTAAAAGCTACCAACGAGAATCGTTCAATTTTCGTTTTGAGGGATTTCTCGCGAGTAGATGTTGCTACAGAACTGTTTATTCGTATCTCAAATCCTGAAATTTGTGATGGTCGGAGAGTTTTTACAGAGCTTTTGGAAATAGGACGTTAATCAGCAATAACTTGGCAGTCGATAAGCAAAGCATGCCACTCGCAAGGTGCAGACTTTCGTTACCATCACAATGCATCAATGTATTCTTGGCAGAATGTCTTTAGTGGTTCAATGTCATTAACTGCTGTCTCCCAGAGTATCTCTGTGTCAAATGAGCCGTAATGATGTGCCGCTTTGTCTCTCATGCGCTTTATCGCACTCCAAGGCACAGCACGGTCATTTGCGGACTTGAATTCGCCAGATAACACATTTACTAATTCACCAATTTGTAGAACGCTCATAGCCAAAGCATTTCGATATAGTGGATCTGTCCGCACTTTCTCAAGAGTTAGTTCGTGCCCTTGTATCATTTCGACGATTTCGTCACAGTACTGAATAATGTGTTGTAATGTTGAAATATCGCGGTCACCGGGCTTCATAGACTACCTTTTCCTCTTGAGTGACCGTAGAATAAACATCATCAAATAATGAACCGGTGGTTACAACGTCAACGGGCACATGCAACGCCTCCTCAAGGGCAATTTGAAACCCTGCGAGTTGAAATAATCCGCATAGCGTTCCCTTATCTTGGATGTGAAAATCAATATCACTGCCGGACGTAGCTTCACCACGGGCATAGGAGCCAAACACCGACAAGCGACCGATGCCATATGATTGAGCGATTGGCGCAACTATTTTCGATATCTCTGCGACACTGTACATAAAACACCTCAAAGGATTGGAAACTAATTTCAAAGAGAAATTATACAGCGATTTCCACTCTTTTTCATGTGCCTTTGTCTCCGATCACGAAAACCACAGGCAGACAAGTTGGCAATGTGCTAGACATGTGGCATTTGCATTTATCCTATCTACAAGCTCTACGTAGAAACAAATTCAGGCGTACTGTTAAGACCTTTGTGTAAACAAAGTTCATCGTTAATCTTGATAGTTATCAAAGAAAGCACTATTAAAAGAAGACAATAGTTAACTTCATCATTGTTATTTAAAACAGAGCTTCCATGAGAGTATTTGTTGCGTAATGCAAGTGCATTGTCGAAAAGTTCGTCGTTAAGGATATAGCTTAAATAATCTGATTCTTGCTTTGAAAAAAGGGAGCTCCCCGTGTACATAAAACCATCTTTGATTAGCCCATCAATTACGTCAAGCCGCTCGTCATCTTGATACTCAAGAGCAACAAAGCCGACTTCCCAAAGATCAAAAATTACAGCGGCTCTAAGTGTAAGTTCTATTAACCCGTCTTCCGCAATCCTGATGAAACTGTTTTCTGTAAGCCAAACAAGTTCATCAATCAGATACCTTTCTATATCTGATTTATGAACTTTTCTCTTGGCAATCCGCACAGCAAAATTTGGGTAGCTTTCATCATTTTCTTTGCCATAGGTAAGCATGCACTGATCTGAGCACAGATAGTGCTTTGCGCGTAAATATTTCTCTCCATCTCCGTATGCATACTTTCCTTTCCGAAAGCTTGGCACCTGACTCACCTTCTCAGATGATTCATATTGCAAAACCTCTTCATTTATTTCGCCCTCTCTAACAAGAAGGGAGAAACGCTTGAGAATATTCTCTATCTCAGGGCAAATTGTTCTGCATTTCTCTAGGTAGGACGTCTCACTTGATGGGAGAGATATCTTAAAGCTAGGGAGATTAAACTCATTGACAACTTGTTCGTTGTAGTACCACTCAATGACCTTTTCAATACTTATATCTAAAGACTTCAGCACTTCACCATATGCTTTCATTTGAATCAAGGCAGCATTACGCTTTACATCAAAAGCCGCACCCATTGAATATGTAGCTTTGGTTTTTATGCCTATTACCTGCTCTAAAGTGCCCATTTCTGATTGCTTCGAATGCAGATTAAACCTTCCGTGCAAATCCACGTACTCAAACAAATAAATGAAATTGTTAAGCAATGTCGGATAATCGGTGTTCTTTCTAATCCACTCCAAGCTATAGTAGAAATGAATCTGAGTGCCCTGACGGGTGGCTACAACTGGTTCTTTTTGATCACGCACAAAAGCAACGCAAACACTGCTTTCAAAGAGAATTGAATTCCCTGAAAGGTCTTCCACAGCCTCTTGGTATTTCTTCTTTGCAGCAGCTCGGATTTTTGGCGGAAATGCATGTCCACTCTTTGCGGTAACCGTTTCAATAATGTTGAGGTAATTCAGGCTAGCATTAGACGATTGTATGTACGAAGTTGCCACCTCGTTAATAACTGAACCATCAAGATCCTTTGGAAAAACGTACTGATTGGCTGGTGAGCCAGACTTTGCTGCTTTGCCGTTTAGGATTATCGGCAAATGTGTCTCAGGACGTTCTCTAATGATAGCTAAGATAGTTGTTTCAAAGTGTTCCGCAAAATATTTATTCTTATAAAGAGTGTTTACCGAAATATAACCGTCTTTATACAAGGACTTCATTGTTGCGTCATTCAGGCTATCAAGACATTTGGTTTTGCCGCATAGTTCCCAAAAGTCATCCAGATACTGCTTCTCAGTATTTCTTGCGGATGCTTCCACTCCCTTAGCCCTTACTTCCGAGGCAAAGAAAGCGCATGCTTCTTAAGAAGCTCTCTTACTTATGAGACTAAAATCATCAAATTGCTCATCAGTCCACGTTGCCAATCGTGCGCCATCATTAAAGTACCTCCAAATATTCCAATATGTGATTGCGTCATCAATGTCAGTAATGCTGTCATCTGTATAGGTTTTCAGCATAGAGATGCTTTCTGAAAGGTAATGCCCAGACCCTAGATCAGGTGGTGGAAAATAGCGGATCAACGCCATGCGTCCTCCTTCTTACAATAATTAAAGTTGTGTGTATTTTAGCCAATGTTACACATTTCAGCTGGCAAGGCTGGCTTCGTCACTTTTTTCAAACAGCTATTCCCTTTTGATGTGAATTCTGTTGCTAGATATCTTGAGTGGGAGATGAAAGCAACGCAGATAGTTTAGCCCTAATAATCATCATAAGCGCATATATCCACAACCGCACCAATTCCTGTAGTGAATGAATAACTTATAGTGGGGTAGGGCTTCAAGTGCGAAGTTCCGTTTCTTGTTTTCGACTAGTGCGAGTAAAGTTTCGTGCATTGCGCGCTACGGTTTGCATTTCCCACTCGTTTACAACAAACAGGACATCTCGCTATTGAGTCGCTCAATCTAAATGTCATAGTCCAGAGGAGCTCCATTGGTTTAAATCATCAACTTTTCATTAACGTTTCCTTTGAGCCTTTCCAGTGGTGGCGGCAGCGCAACAGAGGCGAGCACAACGCCATCACTAATCGAAACAGCCGAAAGAATACACGACATTCGCGGAAAACAAAAACCTGTTACCAACTGGGGCAACAGGTTTCAAAGCCGTCTAGCATATCTCACTAATTTTTTTAGTGATGGTTTACGTCAGAACGTTTTGGTCGGGATGGTGTTACAGAAACTTTTTGGAATAGAACGTTAATCAGTAACAACTTGGCAGTCGATAAGCTGCATAACCTTTTCCACAAGGTTGCATCTTTTCTTGTAGCCTAAAAACAAAAAGAGCAACGAGATACAGCAGAAATCAGCGTTTGATTTTCCGATTGGCAATAGCTGCTTTGGCGCATGCGGTGATAAAATGATGCCGAATCAGAAGCACATGACAGCGAACATTATTTATATTCGCGGAGACATTAAATGACAGCCTCAGGCTCTACCTAATCGCTTGGCGGCCATATCATACACTTCGTTATCTTCTCGCTTTCCGATAACTACGATCTCAATGATCTCGAAACCTTGAGCCGACTGACGAAATATGACACGCAGCCCCATCTTCTTGTGCTTGAGCTTGCGGCAGTCCCACAATTTTCCATGCAATGGTTGACCTGCATCCATCCCGCACTCTTCGATTTTTAGAAAGGATTTGAGAATCTGTTGTTTCTGGCTTCCATCCAGTTTATGAAAGTCGGCTCGTGAAAACTCTGTGAACCTTGGCGTGAAGTTCACAACCACTCATCCTCGACTTTGTCCAATCCATCTCGCCAGTTCTCTCCGGCGACTTCTTCGATTGAATAGTAACGGGTTTCTGAAATCTCAAAAGGAATCTTTCTTTTATCCACAATTTGCCTAAAATAAACCGTGATCGCAGTTGTGAAATCCAGCCCCAGGTTATCAAGCATGATAGCCGTTTCTTCTTTGAGCTTTGGGTCGATATTAACGTTTAACCTTACTTTTGTTGACATGTTTACTCGCTCCTTTCACAATACACCTATTGTATACCTATATGGTGTATTGCGCAAACGAATCGCAGGCGCTTAGCTATGTTGGAGTTAGAGCTTGATAATCACGGCTAGTGATCGGATTTTGAAGATAAACATTGTACTGAAAACGGACAGATATAACAGGTTGTTGTTACAGAGTTTTTCTTGTTTGCACTGCTAGCAGAAGCGCCTATATTTCAAATGCTGATATTTATGATGGTGCGGGCGAAAGGACTTGAACCTTCACGGGTTTTGCCCACCAGAACCTAAATCTGGCGCGTCTGCCAATTCCGCCACGCCCGCACGACGTTAGACATTATACCGTTTGTTGCGTGGTTTTCCAGTAATGTATTTATAAATGTTGTTTTCCCAAAAAAAGTTGAACTAGGGAATTGTTGTATCCAGTAAATCCAACATCTCTTGACGCTTATGAATCGCCAACTTGCTGTAGAGATTTTTGGAGTGTGTTCGCACGGTGTTTTCCGAGACAATCAGGCGTTCAGCTATTACACTGACTGTGGTTCCACGGGCGATGAGCTCCATGACCTCGGTTTCGCGAGCCGTTAGTTGATAGACTTCTTTTATCGTTGCACACTGCTTTGAGATGCGGTCTCTAAATACTACAAACTCGTCTCTTTCATATCCATTATCCTTTGCTGCATCTTTTGATTCGGACACAAAAGGTTTAACTGAACTCATAGCTTTATCGCCTGAGCCACTGTCGCTTTGGGTTCTTGGGAGATGCCTAATAAACTCAATTCTTGAGGGTCTGGCTTGCAGGTGCGAAAAAGTGCTCTTCATTTCGCCGCGCACCGCATACATTGCAAGTGCCAGTACCCAAATTGTACCCGCAGCAACAAATAAAGTATTGGAACTGGTAGCCAAGCTAAAGTCTTCAAAGCCATTTCCGAGAATAAATCCAAGACTTTGCAAAAAATACACGATGCTGGCAAAAAAACCGTAGATAAACAAGGGGTTGATACCCATATCGCGTGATGCTTGCGAACACTGGATCATCATCAGCATTATCATAAATGTAAAGACCATGTACAGTGCACCCGAAAAAACATGCATAAAGGTCGTACCAAAAACGGCGATCAATAAAAAACTGGTGATGACAAAGGGAAACATCCAGCGAAATGCCTGCACCACGTCGAAAGAAAAACTAAAACGCCGTCCTAGATAGAACAATACGGCAGATGATACCAAAGCGCCGAACATCGCCATAGCGTTTACTAGTGTGCCAAGCGACGGGTCACTGATGGCTACAGATCTAATGATGCCGCTGGCAAAACCCAATCCACCGACTGCCACCGCGCTGCTCCAATAGCTTTTTATGGTATTGAGGTAAACGTCGGGATGCTGCTTGGGTGTATCCTCAAACATCGGCTGAGCAAAATTGATGCCCCTAGTACCCAGAATCAAAGCCAGACCACACAACGGCACTAAAATTAAGGGAACAATTAAGGCGGTAACGCCGATTGGAATAGCATAAAGTGAATAATAGATTAGGGCTGCCAACCCGGTACCCAAAATGATAACCGTATTACCCGCTTGCGGATCTTGAGCGGAAAAATAACGTTGCCACAAAAGCAAAAAACCGGCACAGCCCGCTCCCAACAAAATAGCTCCGGTGCAGATGAAAAACATTGTTAGTACCGGAACATATAATGTAGCTATCAGGAAAAGCGAACCAAAAAAGATTGGCACCCCATTCATGAAAACCAACACACGTTGCGTGTAGTTTGGCAAATAATATGAAAAAAGCATTGCCGATAAAAAAGTTCCCGAAAAGGCTACGGATTGGAGCAAGAAAAAAGTCGTGAGAATTTCCGGCGTTTGGAACTCTGAGGGCAAAAAGGGAAAAGCCCCACCCCAGAGTGCTGTTGCATTTATCGTAAGCAGCACCGCAAAGCCGATGATCGAAACTCTGTGGTTGTTTGAAATGCCCAAATTCACTCCCACCAGGTATTTTCCATAAAAATCACATAAGTCATGTGAGCCAAAAGACAATCATATCTCATATGCTGATATAACCATTTGTGAATAAAATGCGAATTATTTGAGGAAGATACATTAACAAAGAAAGGAAGGAGTGACTATGGGAAAAGTGGAGGAGAGCAAGTTTTCCAGGCGAACATTTTGCAAAGCAGGTGGCGCAACACTGCTTGCAGTAGCCGGAAGCACATCTCTTGGCTCACTGTTTGCTTGCACACCAAGCGAAACGGAATCCGGCAGCAAGTCACCAAGCGGTGACGGTGCCACAGCAAATCCCAACGAAAAGATTGCATGGAGTGCCTGCAATGTTAACTGTGGAGGCAACTGTGCGTTCCAATGGCATGTTATCGATGGAAAGATCGCTTACATGGAAACCGACAATACCGGGGACGATGAGATGCAATCTCGCGCCTGTTTACGTGGGCGCAGTATGCGTCGCTGGATAAACCATCCTGATCGCTTGCAGTACCCGATGAAGCGCGTTGGCAAACGTGGCGAGGGCAAGTTCGAGCAAATCAGCTGGGATGAAGCCGTCCAAACAATCGCTGATCAGCTTAAGTACACCATCGACACTTACGGCAACGAGGCTATCCATAATATCTATGCTACCGGTATGTATTCTGCTACCGGCAACCCGTCATCGCGTCTGCTAAATTGTATTGGAGGTTGCCTTGACGGTCATTTTGACTACTCGACAAATATGCTCAGTGCGGCAATGCCTTATTTTTATGGTGACGATTTCTCGCCGTACGATAACGTTCACGCGTCATCTTTTTCTGAAGCAGCAGCAAACTCTGACCTTGTGGTGATGTTTGGCAACAGCCCGGCAGAGACCCGTATGGGTGGAGCTAATGCAACTTGGGACTTTGCTCAAGTGCGTGAAGGCGTAACCGGTCGTGGCGGCAAGATCATCAACATCGACTTTAGGCTTAACGAGTCCGCATCCGGCAGCACCGATGAGTGGCTACCCATTCGTCCGGGAACTGACGGTGCCTTGGTTGCTGCACTTGCTCATGAGTGGATTTCTAACAGCCAGGTAGACCTGGACTTTTTGCATACCTATTGCGTTGGTTTTGACGAAGAAAGCATGCCGGAGTCAGCAAAAGGTCAAAACAAGTCTTACCGCGATTATGTAATGGGTACTGGTTATGATATGGTCGCCAAGACTGTTGAGTGGGCTGCTGAGATTACCCAGATACCGGCAAGCCGTATTAAGGAGCTGGCAGCTGATATTGCCGGTGCTGAGGCTCCGTTTATCTGTCAGGGTTGGGGACCGCAGCGCCACACCAATGGTGAGGATAGCTCAAGGGCGATTAGTTTGTTGCCATGCCTTATCGGTAAAGTAGGTCTTCCCGGTACCAATACCGGCCAGAGAGAGGCTGAGCCACCGACATACATGGTGGGTAGTATCCCCAGTGGCGACAATGGCGTGGCAGTAACCATCCCTGTTTACCAGTGGCTTAATGCTGTTGACCACGGCAAAGACATGACAGCAACAAATGCCGGCATCAAGGGCGGCGACAAACTTTCCACAGACATCAAGTTCATCTGGAACTACGCCGGTAATTGTCTTACAAATCAGCACGGTGACATTAACTACACACACGAAATTCTTGCTGATGAGACAAAATGCGAGTTTATCTTAGTATGGGATACCGTGATGACTGATTCTGCAAAATACGCCGATATTTTGCTTCCCGATGCCATGCGCTCTGAGCAGATGAACCTAATTACTCAGGGTTATGCCGAGTATTACACTGCAGTTCTTCTGGGCACCGCAGCTCAAGAGCCTGCTTTTGAGTGTCGTTCCAGCTATGATGTCATGACAGACATAGCTGACAAGCTTGGTGTTAGGGAAGATTTTACTGAGGGGCGCTCTCATGATGACTGGGTCAAATATGTATACGAGCAAGGAGCTGCAGATTATCCGGAACTCCCTCCATTTGAAGAAATGCTCGAAAAAGGTATCTATAAGATAGCCTGTGATGCAGCGATCGGACTTAAAGACTTTCGTGATGATCCGGTGGCAAATCCGCTATCGACACCTTCCGGAAAAATCGAGATCTACTCGGAGCAGCTAGCCGAAATTGCTGCTGAGTGGGAGCTAGAAGAATGGCAGGTCATCAATCCGTTGCCAGTATTTACTCCCGGACTATATGGTTATGGTTCGGTCAATGATGAGTACCCGCTTTACGGTTGTGGTTATCATCACAAGAGCCGCACACATTCTTCCTTTGGATTTATCGAAGACCTCAAAGTCGTTGCTCGCAACGAGATTTGGGTAAACCCGGTGGACGCGGACTCGCGTTCTATCAAATCCGGCGACGTTTGCTCCGTGAAGAGTCCGCACGGCGAGATTCAGGTCGAGGCGCGTGTAACCTCTCGCGTTATCCCCGGTACAATCGCTATCCCGCAGGGTGCTTGGCATGATGCCGACATGTCCGGAGACAAGGTTGATAAAGGTGGTTGCGTTAACACTCTTACAACCTATAAGCCAACAGGACTTGCAAAGGGTAATGGTCCGGCACATTCGATGATCGTGCAGGTTAAGAAAGCTTAAAAATAAGGAGATATAATGGCTCAGTATGGATTTTATTTTGATAGCTCCCGTTGCACGGGATGCAAAACTTGCGAAATGGCCTGCAAGGATTATAAGAATCTGGATTCCTCCATCGCCTTTCGCAAGGTATACGACTACGAAGGCGGGAGCTTTACCGACACGGATGGCACGCTTACACATAACGTTTTTTCTTATCATGTGTCACAAGCTTGCAACCACTGTGACTCACCGGCGTGTTTGGCGGTTTGCCCGGCTGGTGCAGTCTTTAAAGATGATGATTCTGGTCTGGTATACATAGATGCCAAAGTTTGTAGTGGGCAAAAGGTATGTATCGATGCCTGCCCTTATGGCGTACCGCTTTATGATTCGACAGTAGCTAAAGGCGTTAAGTGCGATGGCTGTCGCGACCGCAATGCGCAAGGTCTCAAACCCATCTGCGTGGATGCTTGCCCGCTACGTGCCTTGGATTTTGGCGAGATCGAAGAACTGCGTTCAAAGTATGGCGATAACGCATCGATTGCACCTTTGCCCGATCCGAGCAAAACCCAGCCAAATCTGACAGTAAAGATGGCTGCAGCCGCAAAGCCATCGGAGGATACGACAGGTTTCATAGCCAACCCTCTTGAGGTCAGCTAAGACAATAGAGTAGACTTTTGGACAGAGGAAATTATTGCCCAAAACACTCAAAATGGTCTCACAAAATGACCAACAACTAAAGGAGGTCGAACGACAGTCCTGCATGTTTGACGCGAGCCTTGCAAGGCTTAGATCAGACAATAACGGCAGGCTGTCGTTCGAATAACATTATGGTTCAATACGCTTTCTATTTTGATAATAGTCGCTGCACTGGTTGTAGAACCTGTGAGATGGCCTGCAAGGATAGCAAAGACCTTGGCGTTGATATCACATACCGAAAGGTTTTAGACTATGAGGGTGGATCTTGGGAGAACGTCAAAGGCGATACATGGAGGCAAAATTGCTATGTCTACCATATCTCGATCGCGTGTAATCATTGTTTGTCGCCGGCTTGTGTAAGGGTTTGTCCAACTAGGGCAATGCATAAAGATGATTGTGGTATCGTCAGCGTTGATGCGCATATTTGTGTAGGTTGTGGTTACTGCACTATGGCTTGCCCTTATCACGCACCTCATATCAGCCCGGTAACCAGGCAAAGTTCAAAATGTGATGGTTGCCTAGAGCGTTTGAATCAGGGAAAGCAGCCAATCTGTGTTCAAGCTTGTCCATTGAGAGCTTTGGAGTTTGATGACATCGCAAAACTGTCCAAGATTCACACCTATGCTGTACGAGATTTACAACCCCTACCAAGTAGCGATTACACGAGCCCAAATTTGCTGATAAAAGCTTCCGATGCCGCAAATGCGGTAACAAAAGGTTTGATTGAGAAAGGCACCATAGTCAATAAAGAACAGCTAAAGTGAGGGTGGTGATTTAAGTAGATCTTCCGCACATATTTACCAATTCGCAAATTGCACTGGCTATATTTACCGCCTTGGCTCCTGCAGGCGCCATAAGTTATTCTGTAGTGGCTTTGGTGTTGCTGCGTTTACGCTGGCAACAAGAGGGGAATCAAGAGCGGTTGAATATTTTTTTGATAATCCCCTTAAAGCCTGTAGAGCTGGAAAGCTCTTTGTTTTGCCACGCCGCGAGTAAGCCGGTCATGTAGTCCAGCACGACCATAGCTATAAGGGCGGTCAAGATGTGGTCTATGCCCCCCAGCCAATGGGCGAGGAAGCCGCATACAGCGGCGGCGGCG
>QMCD01003884.1_pt1 | contig 13094 bp, 13 predicted proteins | sample 1821841 | NCBI WGS metagenome assembly QMCD01 (sample SAMN01991225, study PRJNA193472) | Termite gut metagenome, whole genome shotgun sequencing project. | isolation source: worker | host: Macrotermes natalensis | reverse complement strand
GAGGTGTAGGGCAAAATAGGGTAGCTGCTGTACACGGCTGATAATCCGGCTATGGATGATTCCGTATTATTTTGCCCCACCGGAGCTGCGGTTTTGGGGCGCCGGAGGGATGCAGCCTTGATTTTTTGTTTCGTTTTGCATCAAGGCAAAATGAAAAACAAGCTGGCAGGCACGTTAAAAATATTGAACAATTTTATTCTACAATAATTGCTTTAACTACTGATTGGCATTATACACTAAAACTTATAGATAAATATGAACGTTTTGAGTAGCGAGAGCAGAAGCAAAATAAATTTTGATTATGCGTCGCAATAAACGACTAATGTAATTGAAAGATAAAAATCGGGAATATTAACAGATAATCCGATTAAAATCCTTAAACTTGTAAGAATATTTTTTCAAAACCATGAATAAACTGTTTATGAAACAAGATTTACTCTATATCATACTATTTATCGGTATCATCATATTCCCGGGGTGTACAGGGAGCATCGACAGCCAGTTGAAAAAACTGTCGGAGGAGGCAAATACCAAATGTCCGAGAATACTGGATCAGTGGACAAGACTGGACAGTTGCGCCACTTTCCCGAACCAGACGATAAGGTATTACCATACACTGAGCGAAGTAACCATTACCGATACTACCCTTTTTAAATCGCAGTTACAGCCTCAAATAATAAGTTCGGTGAAAACAAATCCCGACATGAAGTTTTTCAGGGAAAATAATGTCACCATGCAATACGAATACAGGAATCAGACAGGTAAATATCTTTTCTCTGTAATTATAGAACCAAAAGAATATAAGTAATATAAAAACTTTCATAACATCTGGGTAATTATGGATAATCAACGTATGTTTAAAAACCCTTTTTCCATCAAAGGCCGTATACGCAGACTCGAATATGGCCTTAGCTACCTTATTTATCTTGCTTATTATTTCACTATTTCCGCCGTTATCGCCTTGTTAGATACATCCGGCGTATCAGAAGATATGTTTTGGATTCTTTTATTTCCAATGCTTCCTGCCTATTGGTTTCTTATCGCTCAGGGAACCAAAAGATGCCATGACAGAGAGAATAGTGAATGGTACCAAATAATACCTTTTTATGCATTATGGATGCTTTTTGGAGCCAGTGACTATAGAGAGAACTATTATGGTCCCAATCCAAAAGGGGACGGTAATGAAGATATGGAAAAGATAATCGATGAAATAGGATTACAGGATCAGGAATAACAATAAAATAAATAATATGATACTAGACAGTTTAAAAAATGCAGAGGAGTATTACAAACTCCACCCTTTGTTCAAAAAAGCGTTTGAATACCTGAAATCGGTTGATTTCGCCAATGCGGAAACAGGCAAAACAGAAATTGAAGGCAAGGAGCTTTTCCTGATAGTCAGCGATAGCGATATGAAAACCGAAGAAAATGCCAAAATGGAAGTCCATAACAAATATATAGACATACAACTCCCTATAAGCAAGCCTGAAACATACGGCTGGAAAACACGTGCGGAGCTTAAAGAGGAGCGTGACGCGTTTAATGAAGAAAAAGATATCCAGTTCTTCTTTGATAAAGGTACGACTCTCGTTACGGCAGTACCGGGCGATTTCACTGTTTTCTTCCCCGAAGACGGGCATGCTCCCTGCATCGGCGAAGGGAAAATAAGAAAAGTTGTAGTAAAAATAAAGCTATAAACAATTATGAGTTATAAATTATGAATCTGTCATAATTATTAATTCTCAATTATTAATTCTTAATTAATAAGACCATGCTTAAACTGATAAAAAACGATCCGTGGTTAGAGCCTTATGCGGAAGCAATAGAAGGACGATACGACTATGTATTGAAAAGAGAAGCGGCTATAACCAATAATGGGAAAATAACCCTTTCCGATTTTGCATCGGGACATCTTTATTTCGGTTTGCATAAAACTGCCCGTATGTGGATATTCAGGGAATGGGCCCCGAACGCTACCGCCATATATATGGTCGGTGATTTCAACAACTGGCAGAAACAGGACGATTATAGGCTCAACCGTAAAGATGGCGGTGAATGGGAGTTGAAACTGCCCCTGAGTAAAATAAAGCATGGCGACCTTTTCAAACTCATCATGTGTTGGGATGGCGGCGAAGCCGAAAGAATCCCCGCTTGGGCTACACGAGTTGTACAGGACGATCATACCAAGATATTCAGTGCACAGGTCTGGTTCCCCGAAATACCATATGAGTTCAGGAAAAAAACATTCAAGCCAAAAACCGACCCGCTGCTGATTTACGAATGCCATATAGGCATGGCAGCCGAATCGGAAAAGGTCGGCACATACGAAGAGTTCAGACTGAATATCCTCCCCCGCATTAAAGAGGACGGTTATAATACCATACAGATAATGGCCATTCAGGAACATCCATACTACGGCTCATTCGGATACCATGTCTCCAGTTTCTTCGCAGCATCTTCCCGTTTCGGTACTCCCGACGAGTTGAAACATCTGATAGATGATGCGCACGGAATGGGTATTGCCGTCATTATGGACATCGTACATTCCCATGCCGTAAAAAATGAAGTGGAAGGTCTCGGGCGTTTCGACGGATCATACTCCCAATACTTCCATGAAGGGGACAGGCGGGAACATCCGGCCTGGGATTCGCTGAATTTCAATTACAGTAAAGATGAGGTCATGCACTTCCTGCTTTCGAACTGTAAATACTGGCTGGAGGAATACAAGTTCGACGGATTCCGGTTCGACGGGGTAACCTCGATGCTATATTACAGTCACGGACTGGGTGACAACTTTACAGGATATCAGGATTACTTCAACGGTAATGAGGACGGGGATGCGATCTGCTACCTCACTTTAGCCAATAAACTGATACATGAGGTAAACCCTAAAGCAATCACTATAGCCGAAGAGGTTAGCGGGATGCCCGGACTGGCAGCCAAGATCAAAGATGGTGGCTACGGATTCGATTACCGTATGGCGATGAATATACCCGACTACTGGATTAAAATAATCAAAGAACGGAAAGACGAAGACTGGCATCCGACAGGTATCTTCTGGGAATTGACCAACAGGCGTGAAGACGAAAAGACAATCTCATACGCCGAAAGCCACGACCAGGCTCTGGTAGGAGACAAAACAATTATTTTCAGGCTAATAGATGCAGACATGTACTGGTATATGTCGAAGCATTATGGCAGCTCGTATCAGACAGACAGAGGTATTGCGCTGCATAAGATAATCCGTCTTGTTACAGCATCGACTATCAATGGCGGCTATCTCAATTTCATGGGGAATGAATTCGGACACCCCGAGTGGGTAGACTTCCCCCGTGAAGGCAACGGCTGGTCATACAAATATGCACGCAGGCAATGGTGGCTGGCTGATAATCACGACCTCAAATATCATTATCTGGGCGACTTCGACAAAGCAATGCTCGCCCTGATCAGTAGTATTAAAGGATTCCAGAAAAGCCCTGTTATCAGGCTGTGGGACAAGGATGAAGACCAGATATTAGCCTTTATGCGAGAGGATTATATATTTGTATTCAACTTCAATCCGGGACAATCGTTTGTCGATTACGGATTTCTTGCACCTGAAGGAAAATACAAGGTAGTATTGGATACGGATTCACCCGTTTTCGGAGGTAATGGCCTGACTGATGACTCCATCGAGCATTTCACTGTTTCCGACGAATTGTATCACAAGGATGGTAAAGGCTGGCTGAAACTATATATCCCGGCACGGACTGCATTTGTATTAAAGAAAATAAATTAACGGATAAATGACTAACGGACCGGATAATGAAAATTACCGGTCCGTTTTTGTTCGGCACAGAGCGTTTTTAATCTTTTATAAACATTCAGGGCTGTTCGCTGTTCAATAGAAGAAACGAAACGCTGCGAAATAGACAAAGTTTGATTACTTTTGCATAAGAATTTTAATATAACGTGTAATAAGATGAATTTATATCCATTAAAGTTTAAACCCATCCTTAAATCCATTATCTGGGGTGGAGATGAAATATGTAAGTTTAAAGGTGTAACACCCGAACAGGACGGCATCGGCGAAAGCTGGGAAATATCCAGTGTAAAAGGCAAAGTTTCGGTAGTCGCTAACGGAGAACTGGAGAATAAAGACCTGAGTGAAATAATAGATACTTACAAAGCTCAGTTGGTAGGGAAAAAGAATTTCGAGACTTTCGGCAACACATTCCCTTTGCTTATCAAATTTATTGACGCCCGCGACAATCTTTCTATACAAGTGCATCCCGACGATGAACTGGCAAAGAAAAGACACGATTCGTTCGGAAAAACGGAAATGTGGTATGTTATAAACGCGACACCATCGGCATTCCTGTATTCAGGTTTCGAAAAGCAAATGACTCCGGAATCATACGTTAAAAGCATCGAAGACAATACATTTGTAGACTCTTTGGCTAAGCATGATGTAAAAGCAGGCGATGTATTCTTCCTCCCCGCAGGACGCGTACATGCTATCGGTGCCGGAACATTTATTGCCGAGATACAGCAAACATCTAATATCACATACCGTATCTACGACTACAATCGTAAAGACGCGAACGGTAACGGACGCGAACTCCATACCGAACTGGCGAAGGACGCGATAGATTTTAAGTTATACGATAATTATAAAAACTCCTATACAAGAGCGGAAAACCAACCTGTAAGGTTGGAATCGTGCCGATACTTTACCACGAATCTTCTGGAGGTAACTAAAGATATTACCAGAGATTACAGTGATATCGACTCGTTTGTCGCTTATATCTGTATGGGGGGAGCTTGCAGTATCAAAGACGATAAAGGAAACGACCTGTCTGTAAAACAAGGTGAAACAATCCTCATTCCGGCCGATACCAAAAGCGTTGCAATCAGTCCGGAAGGGAATGTATTGCTTCTCGAAACGTATGTCTAAAGGCAATTGAAAATATAAAACAATAGGAATACCACATATTTTCAAGCAAAACGGAAATCTGTGGTATTTGTATTTAAGGAAATTATGAAGGGAGTATTATTAGTAAACACAGGTAGCCCTAAAACATGTGCACGACCGGATGTGAAGTTCTTTATCAGGGCAATGCTTTCCGATCCGTATGTCATGACCGTACCCGATTGGTTCCGTCCTATTCTGGTCAACGGGCTTATTATTCCTTTAAGGCAATTCAGTTCTACAGCTCATTACAGGATGATATGGGATCACACAAAGGAAGATTCACCCCTGCTCGACCATGCTAAATCCCTGGCAAAAAAACTTGAAACCCTGACAGAATTGCCTGTCGAGGTGGCGATGAGATATGGGCAGCCCGATGTGCAATTGGCACTGGAAAGGCTAATGGCTAAAAACAACAGGTTACATGAGGTTGTTGTATTGCCATTATTTCCCCAGTATGCAGAATCTTCTTACAAAACGGTAGTGGATGAAGTGGGCAGAATCTTTTTCAAACGGCCATACCCTTTCCGGTTGAGAGTAATAGAACCCTATTTCCGGCATCCGGCATATATATCATCTCTGGTAAAAAGTATCAGGCCATACATAGCCGAAGGTTTCGACAAATTGATATTCACATTCCACAGTCTGCCTCTTTCCCATGTAGAAGAGGGCTGGAAAAAAGGGAAAGAATTCGATTATGTTTATCAGACCAAAGAAACTGTCCGTCTTGTTTTAAGAGAGCTGGATATGGAAATGAAAAGAACCAGACAGGTATATCATTCGGCAATGGGCAAAAAATGGCTTGGCCCAAGCCTGGACGAAGTCATAGAAGAACAGGCAGCGGAAAAAGCGAAGAAACTGCTGGTCGTGGCACCGGGTTTTGCTGCCGACAATCTGGAAACACTATACGATATCAATATAAAAGCAAAGGAACTCTTTATCGATAAAGGAGGGGCGCAATTAACCTTTATCCCCTGTCTCAACAGTGAAGACTACTGGGTAGAAAGCGTTGCCAGAATAATTTCTTAGAATGAATACTCCGGAGGGCTAATGAAACGTATATTATTTTTCAATGACAGTCTTGTGATGGGTGGTACGGAGATACTACTGGTCGACCTTCTTAATCATTTGGCGCCTAAAGCGCAAATCACCCTTCTTTTACCGGAGCCATCCGATAAGGATGTATTGCTGCGTAAGGTATCTCCGGCTGTTTCTATAAAATATCTATACCCGGATGGTCTCCCTCATTTTCAAAAAAAAATATGGGAAAATATAATGATTTTCTTCCCCCGCATGTTTGCCAGGCAGAAAGGTATTTCCGAAAGTGAGTATGATGAAATTGTTTGTTTCAAGGAAACATTCTTCGCCCGCATTTTTGCAAAAATGAACATTCCTAAAATACTCTGGATACATAACATCGTTTATAAAAGAAAATATGAAACCAGGTCTTTCAGGGAAAAAGTTTCGGTGTGGCTGAATAAAAAACAAATAAAACGTGTAGAACGGTCTTATAACAGTTTCGACAAAGTTATATGTGTGTCCGATGCTGCAAAGAACACTTATCTATCCGTATTACATGACGGAAATATTCCAAAACAAGATATCAGCGTATTGTACAACGCCATCGACCTGACCAAAGTAAAAGAAAAGGCGAAAGAACCAATCATAGACTTACCGCAAAATGAAACCAACTTCATACTTATAACAAGAACCTCCCCTGAAAAACGGATCGACAGGCTTATCAACGCCATTATACGGCTCAAAGATGAGGGCTACAACTTCCATGTCTATATAATAGGCGATGGAATGGATAACCGGACAATGAGGGAAGAACTGATAGAAAAAGAAATAAATGAAATGATCACACTCAAAGGCAGGATAGACAATCCTTTTCCTTATATTCTGCAAAGCAAGTGGTCTTTATGCGTATCGGAACGTGAGAGCTTCTCTCTGGTATTGCTGGAGTCGATGGCTCTAAAAACTCCTGTGATAACAACCGACTGCGGGGGACCGCGCGACATCGTGGACGGCGGCAAATACGGGATACTGGTAGACAATAGCGCAGAAGGCGTTTACCGGGGGATGAAATCGGTATTGGACGACCCAGCACTCTCTCTTAAATACAGCTCGCATCTGGACGAAGCAGTATCGAGGTTCGATTATAAGGGATGGCTAAATAGTGTGGAAAAATTACTTGCAATTGAAGTATGAAGATGCCTGTATTTCAATATTATTTCGTAAACTCACATCATATTTATTGCCCTTATTTATTAACAATCAGGCAGACTTTTCAACAAGATATACATTGTTACACAAATTTAACACTCACTTCCTGTTTTTTATTATTTAATTTGTCATCAAAAAAATATTAATAGCTTTTTATGGGAAAAATAATCGCATTAGCCAACCAAAAAGGCGGCGTAGGAAAAACAACAACTACAATCAATCTGGCGGCATCTTTGGCAGCTCTTGAGAAAAAAGTATTGGTAGTCGATGCAGATCCGCAGGCCAACGCCTCTTCGGGTTTGGGCATTGATATTAAAAAAGTAAATAAGACTATCTACGAATGCCTGATCGGCGCAGCCTCTCCGCAAGAAGCGATCGTATCCACAGAGATAGAACGGCTTTATGTATTACCATCCCATATCAACCTGGTAGGGGCTGAACTGGAAATGCTGAATGTGAAAAACAGGGAGAAGCAATTGCGGGAAGTTCTTGTTCCGCTCAAACCTGATTATGACTATATTCTGATAGACTGTTCTCCTTCATTAGGACTGATAACCGTAAATGCCCTTACTGCGGCAGACTCGATCATTATACCTGTACAATGTGAATATTTTGCACTGGAAGGAATCAGTAAATTACTTAATACAATAAAAATAATTAAAAATAAGCTGAACCCCGCCCTCGAAATAGAAGGCTTCCTTCTCACCATGTATGATGCTCGTTTGCGTCTGGCCAACCAGATATATGAAGAAGTGAAAAGCCATTTCCAGGAACTGGTTTTCACTACTGTAATACAGCGGAATGTGAAGCTTAGCGAATCGCAAAAAGCTTTGCCCAACCGGTGCTTGTTTATGATGCAGCATCGAAAGGTTCTGTAAATCATATGCAGCTGGCACAAGAACTTATTGAGAAAAATTCTTAACTTTGCTTTCCTGATTAAATACTTAATAAATTGTTATGGCTAAGAAAATGGTGCTAGGAAGAGGGTTGGACGCCCTTATTACCATTGATGAAGTAAAAACCGAAGGCTCCTCTTCAATCAACGAAATAGAGTTATCCAAAATACAGGTAAACCCTGATCAGCCCCGGCATGTATTCGATGAAGAAGCATTGCAGGAACTGGCAGCATCTATTCGTCAGATAGGAGTTATCCAACCCATAACATTGCGCAAGATAGACGATGATTTATATCAGATCATAGCAGGAGAACGACGTTACAGGGCCTCTTCAATTGCCGGATTAAGTTCAATCCCTGCATATATCCGTACAGCCGAAGATGAAACTGTAATGGAGATGGCACTGATAGAGAATATCCAGCGTGAAGACCTGAACTCCATAGAAATTGCACTGGCCTACCAGAATCTTATCGAAGCATATGATCTCACACAGGAGCGCCTCAGTGAGCGCATTGGTAAAAAGAGAACGATTATCTGCGCCTGTTAAAATTACCGGCTGAGATACAAATGGGTATCAGAGACAAGAAAATAGATATGGCGCATGCACGTACTCTGGTCACACTCGAGGACGCTGCTGCACAATTGGAAGTTTACGAACTGATACTTGAAGAAGGTTTATCTGTAAGGAAAGTAGAAGAATACGTAAGAGCAATAGCCAAAGGGGAAAAGCTGGAAGACTTGCTCAAAGAAGAAAAAGTAGTAGAAACAGTTAAAAAATCAGGAGTAAAAAAAGCTACTCCCGAAGAATTTGAGATACTTAAGACTCACTTATCGAAATTCTTCTCCACCAAGGTACAACTCACGTGTAACGATAAGGGAAAGGGGAAGATAAGTATTCCGTTCAAAACGGAAGAAGAGCTGGAGAGGATTATTTCGATATTTGACCAATTGAAAAAATAAAACGAGGTATTTTCCGTAATATTATATATGAGGAGAGGTTTATTTATTTGTTTGTGGTGCATATTAGGAGTAACTCTTCTTCCGCTGAATGCACAAGAACCTCAAGTTCAGGATTCAGTGCTTCGTTCAGACGGCAAACGTTTACCCGCCGATACAGTAAAACCATTAATAAGGGAAAAAGCTGTGGTTTTAGTGGATTCGGTAATTACAATAAGTAAACATGAATTTAAACCCGATTCGAAAAAAGCAGTCATATATTCTGCTATTTTTCCGGGATTAGGACAATTTTATAATCGCAAGTACTGGAAACTGCCGATTGTATATGGAGGAGCGCTCGGACTCACTTATGCCATTACATGGAATGGGCGGGTATACAATGATTACAATCAGGCATTCCGGGATTTAGTAACAGGTTCCGGTACCAGTTATACGAATTATTTAAGACCTGGACAAACTGTCGACGACTATGGCCGCGACAGACTACAATCGGCTCTGAAGAGCAAAAAGGATTTCTATAGAAGAAATAGGGACTTGGCCATTATCGCGGCCGTGGGTGTGTATGCGCTATGCATGATCGATGCTTATGTAGATGCGCAATTGTATGATTTTGATATGTCACCGGATCTCTCCATGAGAGTTACACCAGTATTCTGGCCACCGACATCTTATTCTAAAGCCTCGGTAGGGCTTCAATGTAGTATAAATTTTTAAACTTGCAGAAATCTCACTTTATGTGAAGCTCTGCAAATACCATAAAGGAACACTTATGCTGAAAAAACTAATAATCACAGGGCTTTTCCTTTCCAGTACATTTATCGTATTCGGACAGTCCGGTCGTAAAGAATTGTCGGCACGTGATACAATAACCGATAGGTCGATAATATATCCGGCAGACATGGAACGCAACTACGATGAACTGCTAAAAAGCTGGAGTAATAATGTAAAATATGGTGATGATTGCCGTTCGAATGACGACAGTGCCGTATTGTTCAATGATTCTGTTTATATACACAGGTTATATTCTTTACCGACTAAGATGGAGCTGGTATTTAACCCCGTTGTGCGCGACTATATAGAAATGTATGCAGGTCGTCGCCGCAATCAGGTCAGCTATATGCTGGGGCAGGGTAAATACTACTTCCCTCTCTTCGAACAAGCATTGGACAAAGAAGGCTTACCTCTGGAACTTAAATACCTTCCGGTAATCGAATCAGCCCTTAACCCGATCGCTCGCTCCAGAGTCGGTGCTACAGGTTTATGGCAATTCATGGCCCCTACAGGTAAGATGTACGACCTGGAGATAAACAGCCTTGTAGACGAACGCCGCGACCCTCTTAAATCGACAGATGCAGCAGCCAGATATCTGAAAGACTTATACGGAATCTATGGAGACTGGAATCTGGTAATTGCAGCCTACAACTGTGGTCCGGGTAATGTAAACAAAGCAATCCGCCGTAGTGGAGGACAAACTGATTACTGGGCTATCTATCCCTACCTGCCACGGGAGACGAGAGGCTATGTTCCGGCTTTTATAGCAGCTACATATATAATGAATTATTACGACGAGCATAATATCTGCCCTGCCGAATGTAAAAACCCGGCTTCGATAGATTCTCTGATGATTGACAAGAATGTTCATTTCCAACAGATAGCAGACAACCTGAACGTATCGGTAGATGATTTACGTCAATTCAACCCTCAGTTTAAGAGTGACATCATACCGGGCGATTACAAACACTATTCTTTGAACCTTCCTATCGATAAACTTTCCTTATTTCTGGATAAGAAAGATGATATCTATACATATAAAGCTGACCAGTATCTGACTCACCGTAAAGTAGCAGGTGTTGACGCAGTGGGCGGTAACAGAGCTGCCGACAACGCAATCACATACAGGGTAAAAAGAGGAGATACATTAGCACGCCTGGCCAGCCGGTATGGAGTTACATCCAGCCAGATAAAACAATGGAACAATCTTGCTTCAAACAAATTAACAGTAGGCAGACGCCTGAAAATTTATAAGCCGGAAGAACCATCCTCAGAAGAACTACTGGCATCAAGCAATACATCATCCGACACCACAGTCGTTTCTGTATCAGGCTTAACCAGAACTGTTTCCATCCCGAAAGAAACCACTACTTATTATAAGATACGTAAAGGCGATACATGGGCAGGCATAGCAAAAAAGAACGGAGTATCAGTCACCGAACTAAAAGGCTGGAACCGCTCAAACAAACTAATTGCCGGAAAACAACTAAAAATACAGAAGATAGAATATGTAGAAATTCAAGAAGCGGTGAAACTTCCTGAACCGGAACTACCAACAGTAATCATTGATTCAACCTACACTGCGGATTTGATTGACGGTTATTTAAAGAAAATTGTGCGCGACGAATCCACACTACCTCGCGTCAGAATATCTACGACCGACTCTGACGATTCGGACAGAAAAAATGCTGATGATTCAAAAATAATTTATCACAAAGTAAAAATAGGGGAAACCATCACTCAAATTGCAGCCCGTTACAATGTCACTAAAAAAGACATCATAACATGGAACAAGCTATCATCCAATATGGCAAAGGTAGGACAACGCCTATTGATACTTCTTCCCGAACAGAATAACAGCGTTCAAACCAGTGATGGAACGCAAGCCAATACAGAAAATAAATCACTTACTGCAACGAATATGTAAGTAATTATAAAATAATCTAATGGTTAAATCAATTTTTATTATGATGCGAATAGCTCTTAATTAAAATTGATTTTACTATTTTTGTTTCCTTACTCAAAACTTATGGCAAAAGAGGATACGCATACTCAGGATGACATTTTAATCGAGCAGGAATTTAATGCTCTTATCGACGATTACCTAAAGACTAACCATAGGCGTAAAGTCGAAATTATAACAAAAGCTTTTCTTTTCGCAAAGGAAGCCCATAAGGGTGCGCGTCGTCGTTCTGGAGAGCCTTATATACTACATCCTATTTCTGTAGCCCGTATTGTCTGTGGTGAGATCGGACTTGGATCAACATCCATCTGCGCAGCATTGCTGCACGATGTAGTGGAAGATACGGAATACACTGTCGAAGACATGAAAGTGCTCTTTGGAGATAAAATAGCGCAGATCGTAGACGGACTCACTAAAATATCGAGCGGCATGTTCGGAGAGAATGTATCAGCTCAGGCCGAAAACTTCCGCAAGCTATTGCTCACCATGTCGGATGATATACGTGTGATACTGGTCAAAATAGCAGACCGCCTTCATAATATGCGCACATTGGGCTCCATGGCTCCTGCCAAACAGTATAAGATTGCAGGAGAGACAATGTATATATACGCTCCACTGGCCCATCGTTTGGGCCTGTTCGCTATAAAGACAGAACTGGAAGAGCTCAGTTTCAAATGGGAAAACCCCGAGGTATATAAGGATATCCAATATATTGGGTCATGTCGTTCCGTATTTTTTCAACATTTTTTGGGATTTTTCTTAATCTGTCATACTCATCCCAGGAAAATAGCAAAACGGCTTCTTTTCCTAGCCTCCGCAATGCTTGCACCACAAAAAAACTTGTTGCGACATCTCTGAAATTTCCAATATGAATCGACCCGGAAGGGCTGATGCCCGCCGCGCAAGTATATACCTTTTTATCCGGTGACCGTTCAATGATTTGTTTAGCAATTGATTCTGACCAGTGCATACGCAACCTCCAAAGTGGATTCAGGATTTTGGTGGACGCCTTCAATCCCGTTTGCAGAACCTTACGTTCTGGGATTGTACCACATCCAATGAAGAAAGTAAATAAAGATTTTGGCTTTACTCTTTCGGCCTTATTTGTTTTCGGAGATAGAAAGTGGTTTAAACACTTGCATTTTTCTGACAAGCTGTTATAATGATGCCCGAATCGTTTTTATAGGAGGAGGTGAACGGATTTTGTTTGGATTCAGCCAGATTGCCATGCTTCTAGCCAGCGACGGCCCAGATGCCACTATCCCCCAATCATCTGTTAGTGCCTGGATGACACCGGCTATGATTGTTATTTTTGGCGTTGTGTTCTACT
>QMCD01001688.1_pt1 | contig 13095 bp, 14 predicted proteins | sample 1821841 | NCBI WGS metagenome assembly QMCD01 (sample SAMN01991225, study PRJNA193472) | Termite gut metagenome, whole genome shotgun sequencing project. | isolation source: worker | host: Macrotermes natalensis | reverse complement strand
GCCCGGCTCCGGCCGCCGGAACTGCGGCGCCTGGCGCTCGATACTCAGCTTTGCCGGCGTACTGTTTACGGTAAAGCTTGGGCGCTGACTTTGAATGCGCAGCTTTGCCGGCGTCATGTGGATTTCGAGCGCGGCGTTTTGGCGCTCGATTTCGATTGCGTATTTCACCTAAAACACCTGCCTCCTTGCTTTGATGGGCCGAAACCCTTCGTCCTCCGCTCCCTTTGGCGCTTCCATCCGCCCGGGAACATTGCTATATTATGGTCTATTCGCACTTTGGCCTTAAGTTTCCTGCGAAACGGCCAAAAATTATCTTAAATAATCCATCAGCGTCGGCTGTATTACCCTTGGCCCGAGCTGTAACGACGCGTTGTAGACTGCCGACGTCATGGAGAAGTTCATTATGGCCTCGGCGATATCCACGTCCTCAAGCGTGGACTTGACCGTCGTGTACATCAATTCGTCCTTGCTGTAGCGGTCTTCCATCATGTCGACTCGGTTCCAGCGCCCGCCCATCTCGGAGACGCAGGAGTCGACGTGCGTCTGCGCGTCCTGGAATTGGCGTATAAAGTCTTGAGCCTCCTCCGCCGAACACGGGCGCTCCAGCGCTTCGCAGAAATTTTCGAGCGTTTTGATCATATCCTGCATTACCAGCTCGCCGTCTTTATCCGTGGTTGAGAACACCATAGCCTCCGGAGCCGTCATTGTGACGGCTATTGGAAGGTTAAAGCCGATTTGGAACTCCAGAGTATTGTTTTCAACCAGAGTTTCGAGGTTGTCTCTGTTGTAGTACGCGCTCATAGGCACACCGTTGTAGAGAATGTCGCCTTCTTTCATAACGACCGATGTTCCGTCTTCATTGGTAAGCGGAGTGCCGTTGGGGCCGAGAACCACCGGATCCGCGCCCGGAGCGGTAGGAAATCCCGCGGCGGCGGCGGCGTTGCTGGCCGCTAGGACGTCGTCCGCCGTCGCCCTGGTAACCGGCACTTGATTCTTTAGGTTAAACGCGCCGAATGTATACTCGTCGCTCGAAGTGGCGTTGGCCGTGTTGATAAGCTGTTCGAGCAGCGCCCTGGCCTTCGGGGCGATGGACGACGCGCGTACTTCGTCCGGAACGGTATCGGAGCCGGCTTGAACCGTAAGCTCGTACGCGTCCTGTATGAGAGCGCTCATTTCTCTCATGGAGTTCTCGGAGGCGTCCTGCCAGCGCCTTGCGTCCGTGATGTTGCGCTGGAATTGCTCGATACGCGATATCTGCTGGCGGGCGTTTAACCCTTGGATCAAGCCGACCGGATCGTCCGAAAGGCGCTGGATGCGCTTGCCCGAGGATTGTTGCATCTGGGCCGTATAAAGCCTTTGCAGGTTGTTCTGCAAGTCGGACATATATGTCATGGACATCATACCGTTTGTTATTCTCATATTATTTTACCTTACCTTCCTACGACGCCCATGCCGTTGATTATCGTGTTCAGCGCCTCGTCCATGGCCGTGATAACCCGGCTCGACGCTGCAAAAGCGTGCTGGAACTTGATCATGTTCGTCATCTCTTCGTCTATGGAGACCGCAGATATCGACATGCGCTGCGTGTCGGCGCTCAGCGCCAGCGTCTCCTTGTTCGTATGCTGCGTACGGGCGTAGTCCGTCGTGAAGCCGATCGTAAGGAGAAAGCTGTTGTAGTAGTCGCTGAAGTTGTCTACGACCGGAACGTCTTCGCGGTCAAACAAATTCAGCAGCTTATCCATGGTGTTGTGGTTGTTACCCTCCTGGTTGTCGTCGGTAACAGGTACGTCCGAGCAGGCGATGTTCCATACGTCGTCGGGCCCGGTCATATTGTCGTCCAGCTTAAAGTTGCCGGCCGTTATCTTGGAGTAATCGTCTGCATATTGTAATCCGTAGTCGGCGAAAAAGTCTATGCCGGCGCCCTCCGTCCCCGTATATCCGGGTACCGGTATGGGCGTTATGCTGCTACGCCAATCGGGATAGCCCTGGTTATGGAGATTGTTGAATTCTTTTACTATAGACCTTGCAATCGTATCGAGCTGATGAACGAGGTATGGGATGCCGATATTTTCGTCATCGTCGCCGTCGCGCATGGTCAGTATGCCTTTTATCTCGCCTTCGCCGAGCAAGTCGTACATCAATTGCATCTGTGCGGACGACGGCGGGTCGTCGGGGTCGAGAGGGTCGCCGTTATAGTTTTCGTCGAACCATGCGACATCGACCCGAGGGGAAGTCGGGTCGGTCGGATCCGAAAGGACTTTCGCGGTCGTTATATTCGCTTCAGGCCGCGGCACCCCTTCATAGAGCGGATCAAAGGGGTACCCCGCAGGAGGAGGAACGATATTGTTCCTTCGATCCTCGAGTACGATCTGCTCGTAATCGTCTGCCCAAACGATGGCCAGGACGTTGTCCAAAGGGTCGCCCACTTCGTTTTTGATATTGGTATCGGATTCCGGTTGACTCGGATCATAATCGTATTCGATGCGATTTTTTACTTCCTTTAGCTCAAGCGCGTTCACCGTCGTATGGTCGACTAAGCTGCCCCTGCTTGTGCCCTTTCCTATGGTCACGGATAGCCGCTTGGGCTCGTGACTCGCCACTTGGTATTCTCTGACTTCGATTTCCACCAGAGAAGAAAGCTCGTCGAGCAATACATTGCGCTGATCGCGCAAGTCGTTGGCGTGTTCGCCCGTCATCTCGAAGTTGTAGATCAATTTATTTAAATCGCCTATCGCGGTGGACAGCCTGTTGACCTCGCCGACCTTCGCCTCGACCTCTTTGTTCAGGCCGGCTTGCTGATCGATCAACTGGCGGTAGTATTGGTTGACAGTCGCCGTTAGCTTCTTCGCGGCGGATTGAAGCTCCGTCCTTTGGGATTTGCCGGGGGAGTCCGTCACCAAGTCGTTCAGCGCGTTGTGGAAGTCTTGAAGATGGCTCAAGTAGCCGACTTCGTTGGGCTCGCTGAAAACCTCCTCGATAAACTCGAAGCTCTCCAGGCGCTTTGCCCATGTATTCAAATTTGAGTTTTGCAGGCGGAACTCCCGGTCTAAATAGTCGCTGCGGAGCTGCTCTATGACGTGGCTCTGCGTGCCCCCGCCGAGTATGCCCTTTTCGTAGGTGGCAAGCCTGCCTATGGTTGAGTACGGCTCTATCGCGCTCGTCACGAGACGCTGGCGCGTATAGCCGGGGGTATTGACGTTGGAAATATTGTGGCCCGTAACGTTCAGGTTGTGCTGGCTGATGAACAGGCCCGTCTTGGCTATTTCGAAGCCAAAGAAAGACGATCTGGATGCGCTGCCCATGACATAGTGTCTCCTTAACTAAATCTGATGGTCGAAAAATTTCAGCCGGGATTCGGCTATTGGCGCGCCGCCGCTGGCCGTGTAGCTGTTGGTCAGCGTGGAAGGCGTAGTCGTCACGTTTATCATGTAGTCGATATAGCTTAGCTGGGCTTCGATTAGGCCATTGTTCAACATGTTTAAACGCAGCTGCTCTTCTAGGATGCCGCCTAATTCGCCCCAAAGCTGTAAAAGCTTTTCCGCTTCGGCTTCGTCCGCGAGCTCGATCATCTTATGTATCGTAAGCTCTTCAAACGGGCATCCCAAGTCCTCCGCAATCCTTCGCGTTTGCGCCAAGCGCTCCTGCTCGACATCCGTCATCGACTGGATCAGATCCAGCTCTATAGCCGTGATCGCTTCTATCGCGGTCACGTCGTTTTGTGTTAGCGCCTCCTTTTTTTTGCGGGATTGCGCAAGAAGCGCCTCGCAGCACTCCTTTTCACGCGTCAATACCCCGATGAACTGCGCAAATCGTTCCATCGCTTAAATCTTCTGGTCGAACAGCATGCCGGAGACCATCTTCGCGGCGATATCGCCGCTTTCGACATGGTACGAACCCGATTGGATCTGCTGCTTCAACTCGGCAACGCGCGCTGCGCGCTCGGCGGAATCGGCGCCGCCTTCTTTTTTTGCCTCGCGAACGGCATTGCCAAAGGAAACCGCGGAGTCGGATAGCTCTACGCTGTCCGCCTTTGGCGCATAAACGTTCGAACCGCCCTTTACGCGGTTGGCCCGCTCGTAGTTTTGTACGAGAGAGCTCGTTAGGACAGGATTGATTTTCATAAAAGCTGTCACCCCTTCAAAACAAACACGCTTCTATATGTACTATCGGATGTGCGCCGAGATTGTTTAGGGCTAATCGCGGAGTTTTCATAATTTTTTATCATTCAGCGATCTCGTCTGGCAATCTCGTCGATATAGCTCGAACTCTTTTGCCTAAATTTATCGTCGGAGCGAACCGGCGGCGCGTTTTTCGCGCTGTCGCGCGCGGCCATTTCGCCGAGCGACTTATAGACGCTGTTTTTGCAATCGTCGCATACGCGCCCCGACGCGATCGGCCGGCCGCATTGCTCGCATAGAAGGCCGCTCCCTTCCGCAGAGTCGAACGACAAACGCCCCGCCCGCACAAGGTAGAGTATATCCGCTTCCTTTTCTTCCAATGCTTTTGCGAGCGAAATCATATTCTCGTGCCTATGGTCGTATAGGTAGTCGCGCGCCCGCTCGAATATCCTATCGAGATCCTCCTCGCAATTTGGGCAGTTCTCATTGCGATATGCTTGGAAAAGCTTCCTACAGCGCTTACATACTTTTATATCGTCCATCTTGCCCACTCCTTATGAGTATAATCAGCATGTAGGGGCGAACTGTGTTCGCCCGGGATAATCGCGAGCATTTGTTTTGACCACGGGCGAACACAGTTCGCCCCTACAGCGAGTGGTTTGCAAAAACTAGTTGCGCAGCGTATTGGCTTGCATTTCCATATTATCCGCCGCCGTAACGGCGCGGGCCGCAAGCTGCAGAGCGCGCTGAGTACGGATCATCCTCGTCATTTCAAGGCCCAAATCAACCGTGGAGCCTTCAAGCGCAAACTGTCTGATCGTCGACGTCTCTATGGGCGTCGGCGCTCCGGAAGCTTCGGTTTCCGCAAACGCAGTGTTGCCGGCGGCGCTTAGGGCGTTTGGATTCGCAAAGTTTACCAGCGTCAGCTTCGCGAAGGGCGCCTCCAAGCCGATTTGCATGGAACCGTCCGTATTTACGACGAGGTTTTCTACGCTGGAACCCTCGGGGAATTGGATGTGCTGCCCGTTTTCGTCCAAAACGAACTGCCCCCCTTGCGTTACGAGCGACAATCGCCCCTCGGCGTCCGCGCTGACGGCCAGCGCGCCGTTGCGCGTAAAGACCGGCTCGCCCGTATTGGATTCGACTGTGAGGTAGCCCTCGCCGCTGATTAAAAGGTCTGTCGGCTGGGTGGTAATGAACGTTGCGCCTTGAGTAAACTGGCGGGGCGTCTCCGACGGGATCCCGCCGTGTCCCCGGCGCAGATTCAGATCGTCCTGCGGCTGAATCGGCCTAAGGAGCGTCGCGTATAGCGCGTCCTTGAAGTCCAAGCGCGAAGCCTTATAGCCATACGTATTGACGTTGGCGACGTTATTTGCGATTATTTCGATGCGCCGCTGCTGCGACAACAGCCCCGTGTTACCGGTATATATCGCTTGATTCATATCACTATAGCCTTCCTACGTCGTTCACGGTTCTTGAGAGCGTTTCGTCCGTCATTCGGGCTATGCGCTGATTGGCCTCGTAGCTGCGCGTTACTTCGATCATGTCGACGAGCTCGCGGCCTATATCGACGTTTGAATTTTCTATCATGTTTTGCAGAACCCGGGGATTTTCCATCTCTGCCGGAGGCGCGTCGTTATGGGCGTAGAAGAGGTTATTCCCTTGCTTGCGCAAAACGAGGCGATCCTCGAAGTCCACTATGCGCAGCCTCCCGGCTTCCGTACCGTCCTCCCTGGTGATTGTCCCATCGGGGCTCATTGCAAAATTTTGTCCGGTTTGGAGCCGCCCGCCTTCGCCAAGGACATAGTGCCCATCGGGATTCAGCAAATAGCCCTCTTCGTTGACGAAAAAATCGCCTGCGCGGGTATAGCGCTCGCCTTCTTCCGTTTCGACAACGAAAAAGCCGTCGCCCTCGATCGCCATATCGGAGAAGCGGCTCGTTTGCTCCAGCGCGCCGCGCGCAAAGGATATAAGCGTCTCATCTGAGAATATACCCGTATTTAGCGGGCCAACGCGCCTGTCTCCCGAATTTGGGTCGCGGATACGGTCGATAATTAAGTCTCTGAAAGACAGCGTTGTCATCGTGTCCTTTTTGAAGCCTATCGTCTCGGCGTTTACGATGTTATTCGTAACGACGTCCATACGCCGCTGCTGCGTAAACATGCCCGTCCCGGCTATGAATAATCCTCGAACCATGTCCTCTCCTTCTTAGCATCCTTGCATGGCCGATATTATTGTTATATCTATATCGGACGTTTTTGCCGATAACTTTAGCGATGGTTGCTTTTTCCTAATTCCGAACTCTGAATTCCTAGTTCCTAATTCCTAGTTCCTAATTCCTAGTTCCTAATTCCTAGTTCCTAATTCCTAATTCCTAATTCCTAGTTCCTAATTCCTAATTCCTAGTTCCTAATTCCTAATTCCTAGTTCCTAATTCCTAATTCCTAGTTCCTACACCAAGGACGCGTCGGGCCGCACGTCCAATTGGATGATCAGATTCACCTCATTCAGGGAAAGGCCAAGCTCCCGGGCGATACGCACTGCGTCTAGCCCCTCGTCCTGCAAGATACGCACCCTTTGAGCGCGGTTCAGCGGCGCGGCGAGCTCGCGTTTCTTGAGGGACTCCGGCGAGCTCGCCGGCTCTTCGATCGTTTCTATCGTAATGCTTTGTTCTTGGGGCGCGTCCCCGTCCGGCCACTCCGCCAAGCCTTCGTCCGGCCACCCCGGCGCGGGCCATCCTTCACCTAGAGGGGAATCATCCGTTTCTTCTGCGATCTCTTGCGCCTCGTCGCCGTCTTCTTGGCTGATGGGTTGTTCGTATGTCTCCTCTGGCTCGTACGCTTCCAATGGCCCTTCGTATGCTTCCTGCGGCTCGGCGGCATGGGCGCTCATATCGCGGAGCGTATGACGAATCGCCGCGTGCTGGGTTTCGAGCGCTTCGACGCGGCGCTTTATTTCTCCAGATTCCAGACGGAACGAGCTTTGAAGCTCCTCGACGTACTCCTCGAAGCCGTCCATAAGGTCTTCTATATTTTGGTATAGCTTAAAAAGCTTCGCCTCGCGTTCGAAGCTCTTTTCTTCGCGTTTTTTTTGCGAGCGCGGCGTTCGCTTATAGAACCATATCAAGAGCGCCGCCAAAAGAAACACAAACGCCGCGAAAAGATACCATTCGCCCATTGGCGCGCCTGTTGGAATCGCTGTAGCTTCGTTCATACGCTCGCGTCAAACCGGAGCGGATTATTTGGCCCGTGCATGACAACCTGGAGATCCTTGCCGAGCGCTACGCCGGGCAAATCCTCTTCGGGTTCCTTTTTCTTACGCTCGCGGCGGCCGCCTTGATAGCCCTCGCCGTCGCCTTCCCTTTCATTTTTGAGTACCGACGAGTTGTCCTGCTCCTCGATATCCGCAATGCGGCCTTCTGATTTGAGCTGCTGCGTTTTGTTTGGCTGATGCGTCGCCAAAAATGCCTGCGCCGCCTGCGGTTGCTTCAACTGCGCCGCCTGATCCTGACCGTAGTTCATAGCGGCGTTGAACATCACGCGGTTGTCGATCATGGCTTTCCCCTCCTTCCAGGATCCTTGGACTGCTCGTAGCGCGAAGCCTCGACGCGCCCCGACGCGCCGTCTATCTTGAACGTAACATAATCGATATCCTTTGTGACATTGTAATTCATCGAGCCGATAATTACATTTACGCCCTTGTGCGCTGTCCCAGAAACGTTAACGCGACCCTCCCGTATCATTTCGATTTCGGTACAAAGCTCTCCGAACTCTTCGAGCAAGCGCGGCATAAGCGAAATATCCTCTTGCAGGCTAACGACCGCTTTTTCGCGCGCGTCCGTGCGCTGCTGCGGTTCTCCGGGCATATACGCCGTGCCTAAAAGGCGCAAAAGATGCTTTAGCTTTTCCGTTTCGAGCTGTACGCGCGCTATCTCCGACTGCAAGAATTTATGGCGCGCGCGGCGTTGTGGGGGCATTCCTAGCTCAAGCTCGGTTGCGACGCCGGAAATCGCGCCGACGTTCTTTGCGTTGATGGACGTTAGCGCCGCGCTCTTTCCGCCCATTATAACGCCCTTGATGCCCGAGGCGACGATATATTGGCCGCTTTCAACCGTGGAATGCATAATTGAATCGGCTTGTACGAAGCCGTCGGCCATGACGTTGGCGCGCTCGATATAGCGGGCCGATACGCTGCCTTTGGCCATGACGTGTCCGGAGCCGCTGGCCTGAACGCCCGAATGTAGCGTAATATTGCCGCCCGCCTCCAGAACCGCGCCTTCAACAAGGCCGTAAACCTCGATGTTTTTCCCGGCTTTTATCGTCATGCTGCCGAAAACCGTTCCTCGCACGACGACATTGCCGGCGTATGTTATATTGCCTGTGGACATATCTACGTCGCGCGGGATGACGAGCGTATCGGAAGCGACTATCTGGCCCTCGGGAAACGCTACGTGGCCGTCCAGCGCCGAGTAGAGCGCTAGGCCGTCCTTGCCCATCTCGACTCCGCGCGCGCGAGGAAACGGCTTGTCTTTCCCAGGCTTAGGCTCGACTGCCCTTCCGAAAACGGAGATACCGGGTTCGCCCTTCGTCGGCGGGGTCTTTGTCGCGAGCAGCTGGCCCTTTGTACAGACTTCGAATAGGTCTAGCTCCCAAAAGTTTACCCTATCGTGTTCGTCTATGCGGGCCGCTCCCGTAACGCTCGTACGAAAGTGGAGCTGTATCTCGGCGTCTTTGCCGTTTATCGGGGGCGAGCCCGCCGCCAAGCGAACCCAGTCGCTCTGCCCGGGGTTGTATATCAAGCCGCGTAATGCCTGTATATCCGCGCCGTACGTTACCCCGGCTTCTAAAAGCGCCTTGGATACGTCTTCAAGCATGACGCGTTTTCCTTCGGGCGCGCCGAGTATGATGCGCCCGTACGCTTCCATACCGTCTGGCGTAACGTTCACTTCGACGCTGTCGTCCGCAGGCGTCTCGGAAAAATGTGCTCTATCGGCGGGCGGCCCGTCGGTAGGCGTCTGTTTTGCTGCGTTCGGGTTGTTGTTTTCGCCTGGCATATGATCACCTAACGCTCAAGTTATAATGACGGGCGCGATTGAGCGCCCTAGGGTCATGGGAACGATGCCTTTATACCGGAAACTCCTTTTGGAGCTTTGCCTTTAGCTTTATTAATATCTTGGAGTGTATTTGTGATACGCGCGATTCGGAAACGCCAAGCACCTCGGCAATCTCCTTTAGCGTAAGCTCCTCGTAGTAATAAAGGGACACGACTGTGCGCTCCTTTTCGGATAGTTCGTCGATAAGGCGGCCCATCGTGGAGATGAGCTCCTGCCGCTCGATCTGGTCGGAGGGGGACGTCTCGTCCGAAAGCGAGAGCTCGTCTATGGAGCTCGTTTCGGAGACGATATCCTCGAAGTACATGATGTTGAAGGTATGCGTCGTTTCGAGCACCTTTTGCAGCTCGTGCAGCGGGATAGCAAGATGATCGGCCACTTCCTGCTCCGTCGGGAAGCGCGAAAGCGACGCTTCGAGCTCCCTGTACGCCTCGCCTACCCTATTTATCTTGCGGCGGTAGGAGCTTGGCGCCCAGTCCTGCTTGCGCATATGGTCGAGGATCGACCCGCGAATCCGCTTGGAGGCGAAGGATTCGAACTTGATCTCTCTTTTGGGATCAAAGCGGTCGATCGCGCTCATGAGACCTATGACGCCGCAGCTAATCAAATCGTCGTAATCGTTATGGGCGTAGTATGTGGGCATCATGCGCAGTACCGTCGTTTTGACCAATGGGACGTAATGCATCAAAAGCTCGTTTTTGAGCTCCGCTGACCGGTCGATCATGTATTTGTCCCAAAGCTCGCGCACCGGTTCCGCCATCGTTGCCTCCATCCCTTAATTGTATTTCGGATTTTTTGCCCTATTTCTTTACCGCAAGCCTCGCCTGCGCTCTTTTATCTGTTCCTGGATTATATATTTGCTAAGAAGGCGCTGCGTCTTTTCGGAAACGTTGGAAAATTTTACGCCGAGGACGAACTGTTCGCCTATCTTTTGCGGCCATGTACAGCGCGCGACGTCGCTCATCAGGCTCAAGCGCTCTTGTGCTCCCTCGTACGCTATGGCGTATTCTATTCGCATGCGCGCGCCCAGCGGGTAGCTTTGCGGGGCGTACAGGCCCATGCCGCTTTCTGAAAGATCGATCGACTGCGACTGGAAGGAATAGACCGTGCGCGCCGTATGGTTCAATTCGCTCGTAATGACGGCCGTAACGGGTATCCGAAGCGGGACGCGAAAGCTCATCCGGCGCTGGTATTTTTGGGGCTCTTCGAGTATCTTTAGCCGGATCATGCGGATCGACTCGTGCTCCGCCGTGCCTATAGCGCGGGCGATAAATTCAAACATGCCGTTTGGGCGGTAGAAAACGACCTTTACTTCGGAATGCGGCGCGATAAACACCGGGGCTTGCCTTTGCATTGGCTGTGAAACGCTAATATTATCCTTCCTGTCCATATCCTGCACGTCGGATTTATATTGTCTTCCTTCGATTTCAATATCGATTCGTTCGCCGATTTTCAAGAACTTGCTTGGATCCATATAAACACCTGCTTCATTCTATGTCGAGCGCGTTCCCGGCGCGCCGCCAAGAGCTTACTGCCGTCTGCGAACCATGGGTAGCATACGCTCAAGAAAGCTGCGAATACCCCCGCGCGGCGAATAATCGAATTGGATATCGCACAGCTTAGCGGCGATTTCCTGGATATTCTGCGCCGCAACGCTCTTGGGGAAGCTGACAAGAATCGGGCTTTGCAGCCGAACCGCGCGCGACATGGAGCTGTCTTGCAATACGAAGCCGAGCGGGTTGATTTCGAGCTGCATGTAGCGGTTTGCGATGCGCAGGAAGCTATTTAGCGTATCCTGCCCCTCCGAGGGCGAGTACGCCTTGTTGACCAAAAGGCGGATCAGCGGCAAATCGTTGGACTGGCGCATGATTTTGACCAGCGCATAGGCGTCCATTATGGCCGTGGGCTCGGGCGTCGTAACGATAATCGCCTCTGTTGACGAGCGGATAAGGCGCAAAATATTGTCTGTAACGCCCGCGCCGGTATCAAAGATTATGATATCAGCGATACCTTCGAGTTGCAAGAGGCTGTTGACGAAATGCAGAAGCTGCATCTCCGACAGGTTTATCAAATCCAGCGCGCCGCTGCCTCCGGATATGAATTGTACTCCGGCGTGTCCCGTCAGGATAATGTCGCGTATCTGCATCTCGCCGCTTATGACGTTCGTCAGGTCGAAGCGCGACGTAACGCCGAGCATGACGTCAACATTCGCCAGGCCAAAGTCCGCGTCGATGATGAGCACGCGTTTGCCGAGCCCCGCTAGCGCTATGGCCAAGTTGACGGAAAAGCTCGACTTGCCGACGCCTCCCTTGCCGCTCGTAACGGTTATGACGCGCGTTTTCGGCGCAGGCGCCGGGTTTCTGCGCTGCTGAACAATTTCACGAAGGTTTTGAGCTTGATCGTACATTTTACCCCAATCCTTTTTATCCTATGATGCTCGTCGTAATTTCACCGGCGCTGGCGACTACTATGTCGTCAGGGACGTTTTGTCCTGTAGCGAGGTAGCTCAGGCGCTTGCCGGAATAATGGCAAACGTTTAGCAGCAGCCCGCGCGATGGCGTTTCGTCCAGCTTTGTAACGATAACGCGATAGTCCGGCAAAAAGCTATAGTTGCGGATGATCTCGGCGCAGGAGTTGAACCCCGTCGACGCCGAGAGAACCAGTTGGAGCTCCGTAGGATGCGTCAATTCGATAATGCGCGCGATTTCCTCCTTGTGCTTTTCGTCGGAGGGGCGCTTCCCTGGTGTGTCGATGAAGATAATATCCCTGTCGCTCTGCCGCTCTAGCACGGCTTCGATTTCGTCGGGAGTATAGATCACGTCGAGCGGTACGCCGAGTATGTCCGCGTAGGTCTTAAGCTGTTCCTGCGCCGTTATGCGGTACGTGTCGGCGTTGACGATGCCGACGTTTAAGCTTTCGTTTAGCGCGAAGTGCGCCGCGAGCTTGACGAGAGTCGTCGTTTTCCCAACGCCTGTCGGCCCCATGAGAAGTACCACCGTACGCGCGTAGCGCAACGGTATTATCGGCTGCGGCTCGCCAAGCGTATGCTTAACGAGCTGTTCCAGCACTTCGCGGCTGGAAGCGCCCCTGTTCTTTACGATTTTCTGCGTCTCAGACGCAAGCGTCTCGGCGAGGTTATGGTCTACTTCGCCTTGCAGCATTCGGTTTAGCAGATCCTGCACGCCGTCCTCATAGGAGGGCGCGGTGCGGTCGAACTGTTGCATGCGCCGCGAAAAGGCGTTTATGAGCGAATCGAGCGCAACGATACGCGTATCGAGCGATTTTAGCGCGCCAGGGTCGGAGATATCGAACGCTTTCGCCGGCGGCGATTTAACCGCCGTCGCCGGCATCAAAAGCTCTGCCTTCTGCGCCGTGAAGCCGGCCGTACGCGGCTTGTTGGCGGGCTTTGTTTCGTTCCATGCCTCTAGCTCCGAATCGAGCGCCGCTGCCGTCGCGGGCACGCCGGAAGCGAGGTGCGGCGCTTGCATCAAAGGCACAATGGGCGGCGGTACGACAAGCAGCACACGCACCTCCTTTATTGGACCTCCCCAGACCTACTATGTAGGACAGGAGGATGAATCCGGTGAAGCTTCCGTAAGCATCAGCGGCGACGCCGGTGCGATCCAGGGCGAGGACGTGAAGTACACGGTCTCCGCCGCGAACATGGCGAAGCTCGCCACCGCGACTTTGTGGTTCGAGGTTGAGGACGCGTTCCTGTTCGGCAAGGATTACGCGGGACTCAACGGCTTCGAGCTGCTGGGCGGCGTGTCGTGGACACAGGACGGCGACAAGTGGATCGGCCGCGCGACCCTTGTCAGCTATAACGGCGGCGTGGACGTCACCGATTCGCTGGACATCTTTGATATG
>QMCD01003883.1_pt1 | contig 13096 bp, 12 predicted proteins | sample 1821841 | NCBI WGS metagenome assembly QMCD01 (sample SAMN01991225, study PRJNA193472) | Termite gut metagenome, whole genome shotgun sequencing project. | isolation source: worker | host: Macrotermes natalensis | reverse complement strand
CGCCGAGGAGCCGCGCGAGAAACGGCGTGAGCCGCGCGACGAGTTCGTGGGTGTGATCGAGGGGGAGGGTGTGTTGGAAGTCATGCCCGACGGTTACGGTTTCCTGCGTTCAGCGGACTACAATTACCTCAATTCGCCGGACGACGTCTATGTCTCGCCGTCGCAGATCAAGTTGCTGGGCCTCAAGCCCGGCGATACGGTACAGGGCATGATCCGCCCGCCGCGCGAGGGTGAGAAATATTTCCCGCTCGTTAAGGTGAACCTTATCAACGGCCTACAGCCCGACCTGGTGCGCGACCGTGTGCAGTTCGAGTTCATGACCCCGCTTTTCCCGAGTGAGAAGTTCACGCTTGCCGGCAATGGGCATAACAATCTCTCGACACGTGTTGTCGACCTTTTTTCGCCTATTGGTAAGGGGCAGAGGGGCCTTATCGTCGCCCAGCCCAAAACGGGTAAGACGATGCTGTTACAGTCCATCGCCAACGCGATCGCCGACAACCACCCTGAGGTTTATATGATAGTGCTGTTGATCGACGAGCGTCCCGAGGAGGTTACCGAGATGGCTCGCAATGTGAAGGCCGAGGTTATCGCCTCGACGTTCGACGAGCAGGCGTCGCGCCATGTGAAGGTTGCCGAGATGGTGCTGGAGAAGGCTAAGCGTATGGTCGAGTGCGGCCATGACGTGGTGATCTTCCTTGATTCGATAACGCGCCTCGCGCGCGCCTATAATACAGTTCAGCCGGCGTCGGGCAAGGTGCTTTCGGGCGGTGTGGACGCCAACGCGCTGCACAAGCCCAAGCGTTTCTTCGGCGCGGCTCGCAATACCGAGGAGCGGGGCTCTCTGACCATTATCGCCACGGCGCTTATCGACACCGGCTCGAAGATGGACGAGGTGATCTTCGAGGAATTCAAGGGCACGGGTAATATGGAGTTGCAGCTCGATCGCAAGCTGGCGAATAAGAGGGTTTATCCGGCTGTGGACGTGATCGCGTCTGGCACTCGCCGAGAAGACCTGCTGCTGAGCAAGGAGGTGTTGCAACGCACGTGGATCCTTCGCAAATACCTCTCCGACATGAACTCTGTCGAAGCCATGGAGGAGGTGAAGAAGCACATGGAGCACACGTTGAACAACGAGGAGTTGTTGGTTTCCATGAATCAGTAACGCGCGTTTAGGTTTTTGCGGCTAAAGAATTATTTTACTATCTTTGCAGTCGCATATTGCGGAAGTAGCTCAGTCGGTAGAGCATCAGCTTCCCAAGCTGAGGGTCGCGAGTTCGAGCCTCGTCTTCCGCTCCAACAAGAAAGCACCCCTGAAGGGGTGCTTTCTTGTTGAAATAGCGGAGCGGGAACGTTAGCCTAAATCGTGCGCCCGGGATATACTTTCAGGGCTTCGGCGAGGCATTTTGCCGCCTCCGCGAGGTCTTCTTTTTTGAGCACGTATGCGATCCGCACTTCGTCCCTGCCGAGTCCGGGTGTGGAGTAAAACCCTGTTCCGGGTGCGACCATGACGGTTTTACCCTCCCACGAGAACTCTTCGAGCAGCCATTGTGCGAACCTGTCGCAGTCGTCTATGGGCAGCCTGACCATGGCGTAGAACGCTCCTTTGGGTTTGGGGCAGACCACTCCGGGTATTGCCTGCAATAACCCGACGAGACAGTCGCGGCGTCCGCGGTACTCTCCTATCACGTGGTCGAAATAGCTTTGGGGGGTGTCTATTGCTGCTGTGGCGGCTACCATGGCGAGATAGGGGGGCGAGAGGCGTGCCTGTGCCATTTTCATTGCCGCGTTGTAGACATCTTTGTTGCGTGTTACGAATGCTCCGAGACGCAGCCCGCACATGCTGTAACGTTTCGATGCCGAATCTACCATCACCACATTTTGCTCTATTCCGCGCAGGTTCATTGCCGAGAAACACTCTGTTCCGTCGTAGCAGAATTCGCGGTACACCTCGTCACTGATCAGGAACAGGTTGTGTTTTTTGACTATTTCGGCGAGTTGCTCCATCTCCTCGCGCGAGTATATGCACCCGGTAGGGTTGTTTGGGTTGCAGATGATTATTGCGCGCGTGTGGGGTGTGATGTGTTTCTCGAACTCTTCGACGGGCGGCAGCGCGAAATCGTTTTCTATCGACGATCCGAGGGGCATTATTTTTATCCCTGCCTCTGCGGCGAAGCTGTTGTAGTTCGCGTAGAACGGTTCGGGGCAGAGTATTTCCTCGCCGGCGTCGAGGCACACCGAGAACGCCATAAACAGCGCTTCCGAGCCACCGACGGTTGCCAGTAGCCGATGTCGATGCCGACCCTGTGGTAATATTCCACCAGTTTTCGGCGGTAGTTTTCGGTGCCTGCCGAGTGGCTGTACTCGAAAACTTTGTCGTGCACCGCGCGTACAGCGTCTATTGCTTCCTGCGGGGTTTCGATGTCGGGTTGTCCGATGTTTAGGTGGTATACTTTTATGCCGCGCGCTTTGGCTGCCTCGGCGTATGGGGCGAGTTTACGCATCGGCGACGAGGGGAGTTTCACTCCTTTGTGTGAGATCTGCGGCATATGGGTTTACATTTTAATACGGGCACAAAGGTAAAAAATAATAGTTAATTTTTATACTTTTGCACGATGCGGAGCTTCTTATTCCTCTTTATGGCGGTGGTGTTGACGGCGTGTGGCGGGCGTGGCGGCGGTTTTTCGACCGACGGGCTTGACACGCTCTATGCGCCGGCGTACGCCGAAGGGTTCACTATCCTGCGTGCGGGAGAACACAGCTCGGTGCTTTCGGTTGCCGATCCTTGGCAGGGGGCCGACGGGGTACGGATGAACACTTTTCTGTCTCGTGGTGACGAGCCCGCTCCCGAGGGTTTCGACGGTATGGTGGTCCCGGTGCCACTGCGCAGGGTGGTGTGTATGTCGACGAGCTATGTTGCTTTCATCGACGCTCTGGGTGCGGCCGATGCGGTTACGGGGGTCTCGGGCGTCCGGTTTTTGCACAATGACGCGGTGCGTGCAAGGGCGCGCGAGGCGGGTTATGATGCGCAGATGAACTACGAAACGATCGCCGCTTTACAACCCGACGCCGTGCTGCTCTACGGCATCGCTGGCGGGAACACGCAGATGGAGGGCAAGTTGAGGGAGCTGGGAATACCTTATATATATATTGGCGAATATGTCGAGCAGTCGCCGTTGGGGCGTGCGGAGTGGGTTGTTGTTTTGGGTGAGCTTCTGGGCCGCCGCGCCGAGGCCGAAGCTGTGTTCGCAGGGGTACGCGACAGTTACCATTCCACTCGGAGGTTGTTGTCGGATATATCGGCCCGCCCTCGGGTAATGTTCAACGCTCCCTATCGAGACGTGTGGTACCTGCCTTCCGCGGATAGCTATGTTTCGCGGTTGGTTGCCGATGCCGGCGGGGTTTACGATGCTCCCGAAAACGGTAACGAGAGCGTCGCCACGGGCAGTGAGAGCGCCTATACGATGATGTTGAAAGCCGATGTGTGGCTCGACCCGGGGCAGGCCGAAACGATGGCCGATGTCGTGATGGATAACCCTCGTTTCACGGTGGTGCCGGCGGTGGTCGCTGGTCGTGTCTATAATAACAATGCCCGCACCACACCTGCCGGAGGCAACGATTTCTGGGAGTCGGGGGTTGTGCGGCCCGACGTGGTCCTGCGTGACCTGGCGAAGATCCTTCACCCGGAGCTTTTGCCCGACTATGAGTTGTATTATTATCGCCGGATGTTATGAGGTGGTTGTTAGCGGTGTCCGTTGCGGTGTTATTCGTGTTGGATCTGATCGTCGGCGCCGAGACGTTGACGTCTTTGGATGGCGATGTAGCAGTGGATATATTATTGCGCTGGCGGCTTCCGAAGGCGTTGGTTGCGGTTTCCGCGGGTGCGGGGCTTGCGGCGTGCGGCTTGCAGATGCAGACCCTGTTCCGCAACCCTCTTGCGGGCCCTTATGTGTTGGGTGTGAGTTCGGGTGCGAGCTTGGGGGTTGCTGTTTTTCTGATGGGAATGCCGCTGATTGGCGCTGGCGAGGCGGCTCGTGATTTGGGGGTCGTGGGTGCGGCGTGGCTCGGCGGTGCGGCGGTGTTGTTGGTGGTTATGGTGGCTGCGGCGCGATTGAAGGATATCATGGCTGTGCTGATCTTGGGAATGATGTTCGGATCTGCAGCCATGGCGTTGGTCGAGGCGTTGCAGTTCTGGGGCACCGAGGCGAAGTCGTTTGCGGTATGGACTATGGGTGCGTTGGGGCACGTTACGGTTCGGCAGCTGTGGATCCTGCTGCCTGTTGTCGCTGTGGGTTTGGCGTTGTCGGCGGGGCTTGTGAAGTCGCTGGATATTTTGCTTTTGGGCGAGGATTACGCGTGCAGCATGGGGTTACGTGTGCAGCGGACGCGGGGTATTATCTTTTTCTCGACGGTGCTTTTGGCTTGTACGCTGACGGCGTTCTGCGGGCCGATAGGTTTTGTGGGGATCGCGGTTCCTCATATCGCGCGTATGCTCTTTCGCACGGCCGGCCACCGTGTTCTGATGCCTGCGTCGATGCTTCTGGGGGCGGCATTGATGTTGGTATGCGATATTATTTCATCGGTCTTGACCCTGCCGCTGAACACCCTTACCGCGCTTTTGGGAATCCCGGTGATCATTATTGTTATTGTACGTAACCGCTTGATCTTCTGATGATAAAACTTGCGGATATCTCTATCGGTTACGGTTCGCGGGTGCTTTTGGAGAATGCCTCGGCGACATTCGGGTGCGGCTCTTTCGTTGCGCTTCTGGGGCGGAACGGGGCAGGTAAGAGTACTTTGTTGCGTACCGTTGCGGGTTTGGCGCGGCCTCTGCGGGGCGAGGTTTTTCTGGACGGAAGCGCTGTCGGCGGTCTGCGTCGCGACGAGATTGCGAGGTTGTCGGCGGTGGTCTCGACCGAGCGTGTTCGTGTTGCGAACCTCAAGGTGTATGATACCGTGGCTCTGGGCCGTGCGCCCCACACGAATTGGTTGGGACGTCTGACTGCCGAAGACATAGAGTGTGTTGAGCGCGCGTTGGAACTCACGGGCCTGACGGATTTCACCGCGAAAGCCCTCGATACGCTTAGCGACGGCGAGCGGCAGCGCGTGATGATAGCGCGTGCGTTGGCGCAGCAGACGCCGGTGATACTTTTAGACGAGCCCACGGCCTATCTCGATCTTCCGTCGCGGTACGAGGTTTTTGAGCTTCTGCGCACTCTTGCCTCGGATGCGGGCAAGACGATCCTTTGTTCTACTCACGATCTGGATGTTGCGGTGAGGTCGTGTGATATTCTTGCCGTGCTCCACGATTGCTGCTTGAAGTGCGGGCCGGGGGCGGAAATATACCCTGTTGTCGAAGAAATTTTACGTCCGCGGGTTTTGTAGATAAATTTTTATTACCTTTGCAGTCCGTTTGGCCCATTCGTCTATCGGTTAGGACGCAAGATTTTCATTCTTGAAAGAGGAGTTCGACTCTCCTATGGGCTACTGGAATAGACAAAAAAGATAAAAATGGCAAACCACAAATCGTCGAAAAAGAGGATCAGGCAGACCGAAACGAAGCGTCTGCGTAATCGTTATTACCACAAAACCACACGTAATGCTGTGAAGGCTTTGCGTAACACGAGCGACAAAACCGCTGCCGAGGCTCTTCTGCCGAAGGTTACGGCTATGTTGGACAAGCTTGCAAAGCGCAACATCATCCACAAGAACAAGGCGGGCAACCTGAAGGGTAGCCTCCAGCTTCACGTCAACGCGCTGTAATCGGCGGGTGCCCCGCGGGGCATTTTAGGTTGGCGTGCTAAAAAGCTTAGCGTCCTTGATATGACAAAAGCGGCTCCATTGTGGGACCGCTTTTTTGTTGTGCTTGTTTAAATGCCGTTTCCGTGCGGGCGCGCGCTTTTGCCGAGCAAAGTCCAATTGCCCAGTGCGGGCACGCATCTTTGCCGAGCACAGTCTAATCGCCCAGTGCGGGCACGCACTACTTGGCGTAGGAGACGGCTCGGGTCTCGCGGATCACGGTAATCTTGACCTGCCCGGGGTACGTCATTTCGTCCTGGATTTTTTTGGCGATATCGTGCGAGAGGTTGTCGGCTTCCTGATCGGAGAGTTTCTCGCTGCCGACTATTACGCGCAGTTCACGTCCGGCCTGGATTGCGTATGTTTTCATAACGCCGTCGTATCCCATTGCGATGTCCTCCATTTCTTTGAGGCGTTTGATGTATGATTCCACGACCTCGCGGCGCGCACCCGGGCGGGCGCCCGATATAGCATCACACACCTGCACGATGGGCGCTATAAGCGATGTCATTTCTTCCTCGTCGTGGTGCGCGCCTATGGCGTTGACCACTTCGGGTTTTTCCTTAAACTTTTCGGCGAGTTTCATCCCGATTATTGCGTGCGGCAATTCGGGTTCGTCGTCGGGCACTTTACCTATGTCGTGCAGCAGTCCTGCGCGGCGTGCGGTTTTGGGGTTTAGGCCGAGTTCGGCTGCCATTATACCGCAGAGGTTTGCTGTTTCGCGCGAGTGTTGCAGCAGGTTCTGTCCGTACGACGAGCGGTATTTCATCCTCCCGATCATCCTTACGAGTTCGGGATGGAGGCCGTGTATTCCGAGGTCTATTGTTGTTCGCTTACCGGCCTCGATGATCTCTTCTTCTATTTGTTTTTGGACTTTTGCGACTACCTCTTCGATACGTGCTGGGTGTATTCGTCCGTCGGTGACGAGTTGGTGTAATGCGAGGCGTGCTATTTCTCGGCGCACGGGGTCGAACCCTGAGAGGATTATGGCTTCGGGGGTGTCGTCTACTATTATTTCGACTCCTGTCGCGGCCTCCAGTGCGCGGATGTTACGGCCTTCGCGTCCGATTATACGCCCTTTGACCTCGTCGTTGTCGATGTTGAACACGGTGACGGAGTTTTCGATAGCCGCCTCTGTCGCTACCCTTTGAATTGTTTGGACGACGATTTTACGGGCCTCTTTGTTGGCGGTCATTTTGGCCTCTTCGATTGTCTCGTTGATGAATGCTGCGGCGTCGGTCTTAGCTTCTTCCCTGAGGTTTTCGGAGAGGACGTTGCGTGCCTCTTCGCTGCTCAGGCCGCCGATCTGTTCGAGTCGGACGTTCTGTTCTTTGATGAGTTTATCGAGGTCTTCTTTTTTACGGTCGAGGGATGCCATCTGGCTCTCCATTTGCTCGCGTTTGCGTTCTGTTTCGGTGGTTTTACGCTCCAGTTCGGTTTGTTTATTCTGGAGGGTCATTTCGACCTGTTTTATACTTTGTTCGCGTTGGCTGAGTTTCGAGTTGCGTTCGTTGACCATTCGGTCGTGTTCGCTACGCAGCTGAATGAATTTCTCTTTTGCTTGGAGTTCTTTGGTTTTTTTTATCATTTCGCCTTCGGCTTCTGCGTCACGTTTAGCTTCGGCGATCCGTTTGGTGATAGTGTTGTTTCCGATTTTATTTGCGACAAGGACGTATGCTCCTATACCGACTAATGCTCCAGCGAGAGCTATCAATACTATATCCATTTATGTAGTTTTTAGTGTGTTGTCTATAAAAAACCCGCATAGGGTTCCTTTGCTGTTTGACGAACTCCCGATCGTCATGAATGAAGCCTCCGGCGGATCTCAAACGTCCAACGGCACAATCATACGTGCACCTTCTTTCGAAGGTCAAGGCCTGTTTTTGAAGTACCGAGTACAGCTCCAATGGTTTGAAAATGTTAAGTTTCGCAAAGCCGAAAGGAATCTATGCGGGTATTCTCAGTATGTATGAAGAACTTGTGTTGTTATTTTATTGCGTTCAGGTATTCGTCGAGTTCTTTATCGATCTCTTTGAGTTCGTCTATTTCGTCTCCGAGGCTTCGGTTCATCTCCATCTCGACGTTTTCGAGTGCGATCCCGAGTGCTGCGAGAGCGAGGTAGTCTTCTCTTTCTGCCCTGTATCGCCCGCGGAAATCGGTTACGATCTTATTGATCTCCGACTCTGCGCGCCTGTATTTTTCCTCTTTTTCGCGGTCTATCGATAGTGGGTAGACCTTTCCTGCGATATTGAGGTGTATGTTCAGTTTTTCCGCCACGTCCTATTTGTTTAGCAGCGCTATGCACTTATCCACTTCGCGTATCAACCGGTTCACCCGTGCCCTTGCCGCCTTCTTGTCTCCCTGGCCGTTTGCGAGGCCGTCGTGCAATTCGAGTTTGGCGACACGTTTTCCTGCCTTTGTGAGCTCTTCTTTGAGTGCTCGGTTCTCGTTGCGCAGTTTGTCGTGTTTTGCGAGGGCTTGTTGTAGTTCGCCGCGCAACTTTCTGTTGTCGGCTATCAGCCGCCTTGACTTTTCGCGTATCGACCCTATTACAGCACTCTTTGGCATACGATGTAAAGTTAATACTTTTACTACAATTCTGCAAATAAATCGTACTCTTCGGCGGCGGTGATACGCACGTTGTAGAATTCGCCGGGTTTGAGTCGTTTCGTTGCTGGGATAAGTATTTCGCCGTCGACTTCGGGCGAGTCGTACTGTGAGCGCGCGATCAGGAATTCCCCTTCTTTGCGGTCGACCACGACTTTTTCCGTGCGGCCCCCGCGGGCTTCATTGAGTTCCAACGAGATCCCCGCCTGGAGCTTCATTAGCGCTTCCACGCGCCGCTGTTTCTCTTCCTGCGGCACATTGTCCTTCAACGTCCCCGAGTATGTATTCTCCTCGTGACTGTATGCGAAGGCCCCGAGCCTCTCGAACCTCTGCTCGCGGACGAATGCCAGCAGCTCCTCGAAATCGCGTTCCGTCTCACCCGGATAGCCCACCAGTAGCGTTGTGCGTATCGCGATCCCGGGCACTCTTTCGCGCAGTTTATGCAGCAGCCCGCGCGTACCCTCCGACGTTATCCCGCGCCGCATCGATAGCAGCTGGCTGTCGGCTATGTGCTGCAATGGGATGTCGATGTATTTACATATTTTCGGCTCCTCGGCCATTGCGTCGATCACGTCGTCGGGGAATCCGGTGGGGTAGGTGTAATGCAGCCGTACCCATTCGATCTTGGGTATTCGGCACAGCTCGCGCAGCAACGCCGCCAGCCTCCGTTCGCCATAGATGTCGAGTCCGTAATAGGTGGTATCCTGTGCGATGACTATCAACTCGCGCACGCCGTTCTCGGCAAGTCGCCTCGCCTCTTCGAGCAGGGTCTCTATCGGCACCGACACATACCGTCCTCTGATCAGTGGTATCGCGCAGTAACCGCATCCCCAGTTGCATCCTTCGCCTATTTTCAGATATGCGTAATGCGGGGGCGTTGTCAGCATCCGCGAGGTGTTGAGGTTTTCGTCCCATTTCCCGAGCACCTTGCGCGCCACTTCTTCGATGTTGCGCACTCCGAAGAATTGGTCTACTTCGGGCAGTTCTTCGCGCATTTCGTCTCTGTACCGCTCGCTGAGGCACCCGATGACGTATAGTTTTTCGATTTCGCCCCGAGTTTTGGCTTCGGCGTAGTCGAGGATTGTCTCTATGGATTCCTCTTTGGCGTCGCCTATAAACCCGCAGGTATTGATCACGACTACTTCGGCGGCCTCGTTCGCATCGAACCCGACCACCCATCCCGCCGCCTTGAACTGTGCCATGATGTGTTCCGAATCTACGACATTCTTCGCACACCCGAGGGTTACTATATTTATTTTTTTAGAGGCGCTCATTGGAATAATGCGTCTACGAATTCCTTGCGGTCGAACGGCCGTAGGTCATCGACTCCTTCGCCGACGCCGATCCATCGCACGGGTATCCTGAACCTGTCGCTGATACCGATCACTACGCCTCCGCGTGCCGTGCCGTCGAGTTTGGTTATTGCGAGTGAGGTTACTTTGGTTGCTTCGGTGAACTGCTTGGCTTGTTCGAATGCGTTCTGCCCTGTGCTGCCGTCGAGCACGAGCATTACTTCGTGTGGTGCATCGGGTACGACTTTCGACATCACGTTACGGATCTTGGTCAGTTCGTTCATCAGCCCGACTTTGTTGTGGAGCCTGCCCGCTGTATCGATTAGCACGACGTCGGCGTTGTTTGCCACCGCCGATTTGAGTGTATCGAACGCCACTGACGCGGGGTCGCTGCCCATCTGCTGCCTTACCAGGGTGGCTCCGGCGCGCGCGGCCCATACCTCCAGTTGGTCGATCGCTGCCGCTCGGAAGGTGTCTGCCGCGCCGATGTAGACTTTTTTACCCGCGCGCGCCAACTTGGCCGCGAGTTTTCCGATGGTTGTCGTTTTACCGACGCCGTTCACCCCGACTACCATTATCACGTACGGTTTCGCATCGGGTTCTTTGTCTTCCTGTGCGTTTTCCTGCAACAATGCGGCGATCTCTTCGCGGAGGATTGTTTGCAGTTCGCCGGTGTTCATGTATTTGTCGCGTGCCGCTCGCGCCTCGATTCGTTCGATAATGCGCACTGTGGTTTCCACGCCCACGTCGGAGCCTATGAGCACCTCCTCCAGGTCGTCCAGCACGCTACTGTCGATTCGTGTACGGCCCGCTACGGCCCGTGTCAATTTACCGAAAAGACCCTCTCGGGTCTTTTCCAGTCCGGCGCTCAATTCTTCGGGAGCCGGTTTTTTCTTGAATACGTCGAACAATCCCATTATTCGACGGCGATTTTGTATTGGTACACTCCGTCGGATTTACTTTCGGCGGTGATCAACCGGTATACTTTGAGGTTGTTTACCGCGCGCGGGTCTCCCTGCACGTGTTGCAGGTAACCCCAAGCCTGTTCTGCGTTCCCTGCTACCATTTCTGCGCTCGATGCGTTGATTAGCGCGACGGGGTCTTCGGGGTATTGTGCGGCTATACTGCGGTACATTGTCAGGGCATCCATCTTCTGTTGGCGCATTGTGCGCAGCATTTCGGCGTGGCTGAGGTCGCCCGGCCGCGACACCATGACTTTCGCGGCGTTCTCACCGTCGAGGGCGTCTACCTTGTATTGGAACGTAACCTCCATTCTCCTGAGTTTCGGGAAGAAGTACCGGTACATATATTTATATGGCACGCCCTGCCCGAGGTCCATCAGGTGTTTCTCGCGGCCTCCGAATATGCCGTAGCTGTCGATCAGTGCGAGTGCTTCGTGTCGGTACGGCATCCGTGCGTCCTCGCGGATCATCCTGACCAGCCCGTTCCAGTCTTCGCCGTGCGCTACTACCGTGACATTGGCCATGTTGCGGTACCTGCCGGTGAGCCAACGGCGGAAATCTTCGGCCCGTTCGCGCGCCAACCTTTCGTTTGTGTCCCATTGGCCTTCGATCGAGGCGTATCCGTCGATGCGCACACTTTGGATGTCGTACACCCGTCCGTCCATCAGCGGTGAGAGGATCTGGTCTATACGTGCTATTTCGAGGGCGTTGTCGCCGTATTCGTACGATGCCCGTGTGACTCCCTGTGGATATGTCAGGTTTGCCGTCACGGATGTTTCGCGGTGTTTCACCGTCTCTTCCGCGGGTTCGAGCCATGTCACCATTCCGCTGACTTCGATGCTAGATACGTTTGTGCCCGCCGTCTGCCCGTGTAGCCTTTCGGCGAGCATGTTGCGGACTTCGTGGGGTGTTTCGTCGCAGCACGTTTCGACGTAGCTTTCCACCTCGAGTGCGGCCCCTTTGGAGTTCATTTCGGGTGTGAGCAGGAATGCTGTTTTGTAGTATCCCGCCGCTGCCCGCCCGGGCCTCACTTTCAGTGATAGTGCGGGTGCGGGTGCACGGTGTTTTCCCGCCAGTGTCTGTTCGCGTTTGTATGTCTTTGCTCGGCGCGGACCGTTGACCATGATCCGCGGCAGTTCGATTCCGTTGACCTGTGGGATTATCACGAGCCCCTCTTTGCGTCGGAACTCTTTGCCGTCTGCCTGCACGTCGAACCCGACCCTTACCGTGTCGCCTGTTTGGGTGACCATGACGTTGCGTAACTCGGCCTTACGGCCCACCCTGATATTGTCCTGCGCCATTGCGGGGATCGCCGCCGCTATGGTTAAAATCGCTATAATAGTTTTTCTCATGGCTACTTGAAGAAATACATGAACGAAAGATTCAATTTCGTAGGCCCGACGTATGTTTGTTTGAATTTGCCTTTGGATGGCCCGCCGCCTTGTTCCGATTTGTCGTACTCGAGGAATATCACTCCCGCGGCCACCGAGACTTCGACGCCCCACCGTCCTCCGAGCGCCCATTGGTTACCGAACACCACGCTGCCTCCGTATCCTGTGCCGTCGTAACGGTATTTTTTTGGGAGGTTGAACAGTGGGATGTCCTCGATTATGTAGTCGCCGTACAGGCCCTGAAGCCCGATAAACGTACCGTCGAACCGTTTGCAGAACCAGTATCGGAGTTCCGCCTGGCCGAGCCAGTGCTCGAGCGATGGTTTTGTTGAGGTTGTTTCTTCGAGGTTGAGCACGTTGTACCCGCCCGCGAGTGACATGGTCATGTGCTTACCCAGCCCGAACTCCACTCCGAGGTTGGGTGTTCCGGTGCCGAGGTATAGCAGGTTGGTCTTGACTCCGAACGACTGTGCGCCCGCCGCGACGGACACTGCCGACAACAGGCAGACAATAAACAATTTTTTCATACAGACATACATTTGTGCAAATATAATGATTTTTACCGTAAACTACACGACCTCGCGTCCCAGATATTCTGCTGCCTGTTCCGTGAACCCCTCGTCGAGCATTCGGCGGATCTTTGTCGAGCTGACGTCGCCGTAGTGTGGCACCACTTCGACTTCTACCTCGCGGCCGATCTCTTCGATGCCCATGCGGTCGTGCCCGAAGTGGTGGTTGTGCCCTGCCACGAGGGCTGTCATTCCGAGTTTTTCTTTCATCAGGGCTATGAATTCGTGCCCCGACAGCAGGCTGAATTCGCGTGTGAACGGCGCCACGACGAGGATGTCGACCCCCGCTCGCTCCAGGAGTGCGGCTTTTTCTGGGAGCGTGGTCAGCAGCTTCACTCCGTCGCTGAGGACTTCCCGCGGATGGGGGGAGAATGTAACCACCACGCTCTGTTCGCCGCTCTGTTTGGCGCGTGCCACGAGCCTTTCGAGCAGCGTGTTGTGCCCGCGGTGCACCCCGTCGAACGACCCCACGGTAACCA
>QMCD01009722.1_pt1 | contig 13099 bp, 8 predicted proteins | sample 1821841 | NCBI WGS metagenome assembly QMCD01 (sample SAMN01991225, study PRJNA193472) | Termite gut metagenome, whole genome shotgun sequencing project. | isolation source: worker | host: Macrotermes natalensis | reverse complement strand
GTTTTAGAAGATTTTCAGAAAAATATAGCACTCCGTCTCTCTTTCCGGTATGGCGAAAAAACGTTTTCATCCGAAGTGTTAAGTAAAAGACAGGTGACATTACAGGAGACGGCAGAGAGTTACACTTTCAATATTTTTGAAAGAGAGGTGGAAAAGGAAAATTATTATGCACAATTAGTTGAAACATTGGGATTTATTCCTTATAATCTATTTTTTCACTTGAAGGAAAAATCTGGTTTTCCGCTTTACACTACATTGGAGATTTTACGGGAAAACAAGGATAAGTTAGCTGATTTTGAAATTAATAGTGAATTTAGCGAGAAGGTTTATTCTTTTGAGAAAATTTCGCTTTCAACCGGCTTCGGCGTAGAGAATGATTGGTTTGATATGTATGGAAACGCGCAGATCGGTGCGTTTACTATTCCGTTTATCAAATTTCGCAAACATATTTTGTCGGGAACGCGGGAGTATGTTTTGCCCGACAAAACCGTGGCAATTTTGCCGGAAGAGTGGTTTTCCCGCTTTTCCGAATTGTTTAAGTTTTCGCAAGAGAATGGCGAACATATTCGTTTGAAAAAATTCTATTTCGGAATGATGGATGCGTTCGATGAAAAAATCCCAAACACGCTGGTTTTCGACCATACAATAGAAAAGGAAGTTCCCGGCGGAATAAAGGCAGATCTCCGGTCTTATCAGCGAACCGGCTTCTCCTGGCTCGTTTATTTGTATGAAAATAACTTCGGCGGCTGTCTTGCCGACGATATGGGATTGGGAAAAACGCTGCAATTCCTTACATTCTTTCAATATATTTACAAAAAAAAGAAAGAGACGGAAAAAAAGGAAAAAAAGCAGGATATGGTTTACCAGTGGCGACATAAGACGGCGGAGCCGACGCTTTTTGACCTCCCCCCAGCCCCCTCCAAAGGAGGGGGAGTGGAGCATTTACGGTGCGAGGAGAACTCACTAAGCGAAGAAAATCAATACGAAGAGTGTTCACGGTGCGAGGAGTATTCTTGGAATGAAAAGAGTTCACGGTGCGCAAAGGATGAAGGAGTAGCCTCTCCTCCTCCTTTGGAGAGGGTTGGGGGGGCTTCGTTAGTTATTCTTCCCACCTCATTGCTGCACAACTGGAAAAACGAAAAGGAAAAATTTGCGCCGGAACTTTCACACTATCTTTATTCGGGAAGTAAACGGCTGCGGAGCAAGGAAATAGGGAAAATATTTGACCATTATGACCTCATTTTGACCACTTACGGTACGATGCGCAACGATATTGAATTTCTCTCTCAGTACGAATTTGAATGTATTGCATTAGATGAAAGCCAGTATATCAAAAATACCTCATCGCAGGTTTATCAGTCGGTTAGCGAACTGAAAGCCAAACATTTTTTTGTGATGACCGGCACGCCGATTGAAAATTCGCTTAACGATCTGTGGGCGCAGCTCAATTTCGTAAATCGCGGAATGCTGGGTTCGCTCTCTTATTTCAAAAATCATTTTGTGCAACCGATTGTCAATCAGCAAAACGAGGAGCGTGAAAAACGGTTGCAGCAAATTATAAAACCGTTTATCCTCCGGCGCACAAAGAGTGAAGTGGCAAAAGATTTACCGCCGCTTATCGACCAAATTGTCTATTGCGAAATGACTGAGGAACAACAGAAAATTTATCTTTCCGAAAAATCGGCAGTCAGGAATGCTCTTTTTGAGCAAATTTCGCAGTCGGGATTGGAAAAAAATACGATGTTGGCAATTTCAGCATTGCTTCGTTTGCGTCAGCTTGCCAATCATCCGCTGCTGGTTTTGGACGACTATGCGGGCGAGTCGGCGAAAATTGAAGAGGTCGTTTCGCGCATTGAGAGCTTGCGGGCGGAACATCATAAAGTGTTGATATTCTCGTCGTTTGTCAAATTGTTACAGCTGGTTGAAACGCGGTTGCAACAATCAGAGATCAACTACGCGATGCTTACCGGCGAAACGCAAAATCGCGAGGAGGTTGTCCGCCGTTTTCAGGAAAATCCGGATGTCGGTTGCTTTCTAATTTCTTTGAAAGCGGGTGGAGTAGGGTTGAATCTGACGGCAGCCGATTATGTTTTCATTCTCGACCCGTGGTGGAATCCCGCCGCCGAATTGCAGGCAATCAACCGTGCACACCGTATCGGACAGGATAAAACGGTGATGGTTTACCGTTTCATTTCTGTGGATACGATTGAGGAAAAGATACAGGATCTGCAAAGCGAAAAGTCCAAATTAGCCGAAACATATATCAATACAAATAATCCGTTTGCCGATTGGGAGGTGAATGATATGAAGGAGCTGTTTGCCTAAGAGAAAAAAGTTTCAGGGCAACCGCATCAAAATGTCATAAAAAAAGGCGAAATTAATAAAAAACTTCGCGTCTTTGCGTTTTGTACAAAGAGCGCAAGCGCATAATTTAACGCAAAGAACGCGAAGTCCCAAAGACGCGAAGAGAATTGGTACATAAACTTCTGATGATCTAAACAATATTAACAAGTTATTTTAATGATAAACTTTTTGATGCGGTTGCCCTGAAAAAGTTTTGTGTGACTATGAATCCTAACTAAAAAACAGTATCTTTGTATGTCGGAAAATGACAGGAGTAAGGAATGAGCCTAAAAAAAACAGTATCCATATCATTTTTGCTGTTCGTCAATATGGTTGTATTGGCACATTCCGTTATATTCCACCATCACGAAAGCCAGCAGCCTGCCGTTTTCTGCAACGAAAATCAAGAACATTATTGCGATGAAGATACCGGTCGGCACGAATGCCCCGGCACCGAAAACGCGCACAAATGCTGCACGATTGAAAATTGTTTTTTGGACAATCCTTTTACAAAGGCAGATGTTCTCAAGCTGACAAAGCCGGTTTTCAATAACTTCGACATTATTATAAGTAACCTTCCTGTCTGTCAAACACTCCAACTAACAGACCGGACAGGATTACCATTCAGGCAAAAGCCATATTTGCCTCTCTTTTATACCGATTTTGTCACTCCGTCCATCGGATTGAGAGCGCCTCCCGTTTGCTGATTTTTTCTGTTCAAACCGGAATTTTTACAAAATTCCCAAGATAATTCAACGCATAAATCTTGGCAATCTTATAAATCTTGTGAAAATACCGGTTTAAGTCAACTATTTTATAAACAGCTAAAAATCAGTATTCAAATGAAAATAAATCACTCACTTGTAATAATGCTAATTGCCATTATTACAGCAAGTTGCGGGCATAACCACCATCACGAGAAACACCATCACGCAGCAGAAGAACATGAACACACAACATGTGAACACAACCATGAAAACGAAAAAATTGCCGTCGAAATCGAAAATCCAGACGCCGTGGTTTTCACCAAAGAGCAACAGGCAAAAATAGACTTTACCGTTGTCGAAGCCCGCCGCGAGCCGTTCGGACAAGTTATCCGGACAACGGCGCAAATACAGTCCTCGCAAGGTGACGAACGGATTATTTCTGCCAAAGCGAGCGGAACAGTCGTTTTTAATTTCAGTGTAACAGAAGGAAAAAATGTCAATTCGAGACAAACGCTCTTTTCGATTGACGGCGGCGCAACGGCAGACGATAACCTCGCTGTGCGCTATGCCGGAGCCGAAAGCGAATACAACCGCGCCAAAGCAGAATACGACCGCAAAATGGAATTGGCAAAAGAAAATATCGTTTCGCAAAGCGACCTGTTAGAAGCTAAAACCGACTATACTAACGCCGAAGCAGCCTACAACAACCTGAAAAGCAATTTTTCGGAAGGCAGGCAAAACATAAGTTCGCCCATCGACGGATATGTTACCCGCATATTGGTACAAAATGGTCAATTTGTCGAGGCGGGACAGCCCGTTCTGGTCGTTTCGCAAAACCGCGATTTGTTTCTAAAAGCCGAATTGCAATCAAAATATTTCGATTTGCTTGGCAATATTACTTCAGCAAATATTCGCTTATTGAACAGCAATCGCACTTGTTCGCTTGAAGAATTGGGCGGGCGCGTACTTTCTTACGGAAAAACGGCAGACATAAACAATCCGCTTATTCCTGTTATATTTCAGGTAAACAACAAGGCTGGATTGCTGCCGGGCAGCTTTGTTGAAATGTTTATTAAAATCCAAACCAGTGCGCAAGCCCTTACTATTCCCAACGAAGCGATAATAGAAGAAATGGGCAGCCATTTTGTATTTGTGCAGCTCACGCCTGAATTGTTTGAAAAACGCGCCGTGCAAACAAGCGTAACCGATGGTATCCGTACGGAAATAAAAGAGGGCATTACGGCAGGCGAGCACGTTGTATGCAAAGGAGCAATTTTAGTTAAACTTGCGCAGTCGGCAGGGGCGGACGCTCATGCAGGGCATGCGCATTAATTTTGAACCGGGATTTTTACAGGATTTTCAGCATTCTCAGGATTATGTGGTGAATCATTCCGGCAATCCTCCGCAAATCTTATGAAAATCAAGGTTCGGACAAACTATACAAAATTAAAGAAAAATGCTAAATAAAATCATAAAATTCTCCCTCAGCAACAAGCTTTTGGTGTTGTTGGGAGCGGCGCTGCTGATTGTGGGCGGACTGTATACCGCGCAAAAAATGGATATAGATGTATTCCCCGACCTCACAGCCCCGACAGTAGTGGTAATGACCGATGCAAGCGGAATGTCCGCCGAAGAAGTCGAACGCCTTGTAACCTTTCATATCGAAACGGCGGTAAACGGCGCAACCGATGTTCGCCGTGTTCGCTCATCCTCTTCGCAAGGATACTCCTTTGTGTGGGTGGAATTCGATTGGGGAACCGATATTTTCAAAGCCCGGCAGATTGTGAGCGAAAAAATGGTAACTCTTTCGGGTGCATTGCCCAATGGAATTGTACCTGTGCTTGCTCCGCAATCCAGCGTTATGGGCGAAATCCTGTTTGTAGGATTACAGGTGGACGGTAAGGACGAAAAAATTTTCGCCCCTACAACAGAAATGGACTTACGCACATTAGCCGAATGGGTTATAAAACCTGCAATTCTCGCTACCGGCGGCGTGTCGCAGGTAACCATCATCGGTGGCGATTACAAGCAGTATCAGATTCTTGCCGACCCGCAGCGGATGAACATTTACGGCATCACGATGGACGAACTTGCGCAGGTTGGTCGCACGATGAGCGCCAACTCGTCGGGCGGCGTACTGCGCGACTACGGCAACGAATATGCTTTGCGCGGAATAGCCCGTACTAACGCTTTGGAAGAATTGGGCGCTACTTTTGTCAAAACCGTAAACGGCAAACCGGTGGTACTTTCCGATGTGGCGGAAATCGTGATCGGAAGCGCGATAAAAATGGGTTACGCTTCGCAAAATGCAACCCCCTCGGTCATTATTTCCATATCCAAACAGCCGAACATAAATACCTTACACGTTACCGAAAACATAGAACGCAACTTGGCAGAACTTCAAAAATCGTTGCCTCCGGATGTGAAAATGGATACCAAAATTTTCCGTCAGGCAGACTTTATCGAAGCCTCTGTCAATAATGTAGGCAAAGCATTGATAGAAGGAGCCATATTTGTTGTTGTTATTCTGTTTCTCTTCCTGGGCAGTTTCCGCACCACGCTGATTTCCATTGTCGCCATTCCGCTTTCGCTGCTCGGAACGGTTATCATACTCCATTTGCTGGGCATGAATATCAACACAATGACGCTTGGCGGAATGTGTATCGCTATCGGATCTTTAGTAGATGACGCCATTATTGATGTTGAAAATGTGTACAAACGCCTGCGGCAAAATCACCGTAAACCAAAAGCGGAACGTGAAAATATATTTAATGTAGTGTTTAATGCTTCTCTTGAAATTCGCGCTTCTATTCTCAACGCCACATTTATTATTATTGTAGCGTTCGTTCCCCTGTTTTTCCTTTCGGGAATGGAAGGGCGTATGCTCAAACCGCTGGGCGTAGCGTTTATCGTTTCGTTGTTTATGTCGCTCATTGTGGCAATGACCGTTACGCCGCTGATGTGCAAACGAATGCTGGCTAATGAAAAATACCTGGACAAAAACGAAAAGGAAAGTTGGATCACGCGCAAGCTGGCAGCCGCCTACCGCTCTTCGCTCGAATGGGCACTTTGCAACAAAAGGAAAGTGCTGTATCCAACGTTTGCTGCGTTTATTGTTTCTGTAATACTGTTCTTTACAATGGGACAAAGTTTCCTGCCTGAATTTAACGAAGGATCACTGACCATTTCGGTGGTAACCAAGCCCGGCGTGTCACTCGAAGAGAACAACCGCCTGGGAAACCTGATGGAAACCGAACTCCTGAAAATCCCCGAAGTGACAAGTACCGCAAGGCGCACGGGACGCGGTGAGTTGGACGAACATTCGCAGGCGACAAACAGTTCCGAAATTGATGTCAATTTTCAATTGCAGAGACGAAGCCACGAAGAGTTTGTATCTGCTGTTCGCGAGGCGCTTGCCGGTATTCCGGGCGTAGCAACTACCGTAGGGCAGCCGCTCGGGCATCGCATTGACCATATTCTGTCGGGAACGCGCGCTAATATCGCGATTAAGATTTTCGGAACGGATTTAAGCAGCCTGTTTATGCTCGGCAACCGGATTCAAAACAGTATGGCAGACATTGACGGACTGGTAGATGTATCGGTAGAGCAGCAAACCGAAACACCGCAGCTGCAAATTCGCGCCAACCGTAATATGCTTGCCCGCTACGGCATAACGATTGAAGAGTTTAACAAATTTGTCACACTCGCTTTTGCCGGCGAAAAACTGGCGGAAATTTACGAGGGACAACGCAGTTTTGATTTGGTTTTACGGTTAAACAGGAATTATACCGAAAGCATTGAACAGGTAAAATCAGCGTTGATCGACATTGGCAGCGGGCGCAAAATTCCGTTGGAAGAAATCGCCGATATTGTTTCCGTTGGCGGTCCCAACTCCATCAGCCGCGAAAATGTACAGCGTAAAATCGTAGTATCAGCCAATGTCGCAGGTCGTGATCTCAAAAGCGTAGTCAAAGATATTCAAACAAATATTAACCAACAGATAAAATTGCCCGAAGGCTATCGCATTGAATACGGCGGACAGTTTGAGAGCGCCGAAAATGCATCGCGCACATTGTTAATCGCTTCCTTATTGGCAATATGCGTCATTTTCCTGTTGCTCTACAGCGAGTTTAAAAACCTTGCGCTTTCGGCAATCGTCATGCTCAATCTTCCGTTGGCATTGATTGGCGGAGTGCTGGCGGTATTTTTTACTTCCGGCATTATAAGCATTCCGTCCATTATCGGATTCATTACCCTGTTCGGAATTGCTACGAGGAACGGTATTTTGCTCATATCAAAATACCGGCACTTGTCCGAGCCACCATTTTTACAGGGTTTACAAGATTGCCGGAATGATTCAACGCATCATCTTGAAAATCCTGGAAGTCTTGCTGAAGTCCCGGTTCAAGACCATATACGCGAAACTGTGATGCAAGGTTCACTCGACCGGCTGAACCCGATACTGATGACTGCACTAACGGCGGCTTTGGCATTAATGCCCCTTGTTTTTCAAGGCGAAAAATCAGGCAACGAAATTCAAAGTCCTATGGCAGTAGTTGTGCTGGGCGGCTTGCTTACTTCAACAATATTAAATATTTACATTGTTCCCATAGTTTATGAAATGATACAAAAAAAGAAACGTCTTGAGCCGTGATTCTTATGAGATTTTAAGAAAATCAGAATTAAAGTTTTGTTGAAAATTTTGGCTTAAAACAATAGAGTTCTTTGGAAAATAACTAATTCCAAAAAACGTTGCGTCTTCGCGAACTTTGCGACTTTGCGTTTAACCCGAAAAACGCAAGCGCATTCATTTTAACGCGAAGAAATTTTCTGATTTTCCGGAAATGGTCTAATTAAAAAAGCAGAAAAAATGAAAAAAATAACCGTTATCGCATTACTTGTATTCGCAAAATTAACCTTAGTTGCACAAAGCGAATACGATACCGTTTTACAACAGATAGAAGTAAACAACAACACCCTTGCCGCCCTGCGCCAACAAATCGAAGCGCAGAAGCTTGGCAATCGCACAGGACTTGCACCCGCCGATCCCGAAATAGAATTTCATTATCTTTGGGGCAGTCCGTATGCTATCGGCAACCGTACAGACATCAGTATTATGCAAACATTTGATTTCCCGACAGTGTATGCACACCGCAATAAAATTGCCGACTTACAGAATGAAAATGCCGAACTTTCATACAAAGCCGAGCGGCTTACTGTATTGCTTTCGGCAAAACGGGCGTGCATTGAATCGGTTTATTACAACGCCCTTGCCCGCGAATATGCCGAGAGATTACAGAACGCCGAACGTATTGCTATTGCCTGCAAAAAAAAATTGGACAAAGGCGAAGCAAACATATTGGAACACAACAAAGCGCAACTTAACCTCACTACCGTGCAAATCGAAGTTGCAGGAATCGAAACCGAACGGACAGCGCTGCTTGCAGAATTAAGACGTTTGAACGGAGGCAAAGAAGTTGTTTTTTCCGGCATTAATCCGCTCTCTTCTTCACACAGGAAAGGGTGGGAGGGAGGTCTGCCCGCTGATTTTGAAAGTTGGTATGCAGCAGCGGAAAGTAAAAATCCTGCATTGCAATACGTGAGCGCACAAATAAGAATCGGACAACAACAGGTGAAATTAAANCAATGGTTTTACCCAAATTCTCAGCAGGTTATATGAGCGAAAAAGCGGTAGGGCAACATTTTCAAGGCGTCACGGTCGGCGTGAGCATCCCGCTGTGGGAAAACAGAAACCGCGTTAAACAGGCAAAAATACAGACCTCAGCAACTTCGGCAACATTTGAAGACAGCAAAATACAGTTTTACAACCGTCTGCAAGCGCTTTACCAAAAAGCCGTCGCCTTGCAACAAAATGCACAAAAAGTAAGACAAGCGATTGATAATAACAACAATGAGCCATTACTGAAAAAAGCGTTAGATGCAGGCGAAATCTCATTGCTTGATTACCTGCTGGAAATAGAATTTTATTACAATGCCATAAACAAAGCATTAGAAGCCGAGCGTGATTTTGAACTTACGGCGGCGGAACTTTGGGCGTTGGAAATATAGAATCTTAAAATATGTTTATTTAATGAAAAGCTGCCCGAAAAATGACGTACCGTAAAAACATAAAACTTTCAGCTGTATCGGGAAAGTTCGGAGCACAGCGTTGCGGTTAACGCAGGAATGGTTAAACAGACCGAGCGCAAAAAATATTATTTTTGCGGATTACTCTGTTTCAAAAAACGTTGCCCATTATGAATAAAAAAAAACGGATTATCTTTTGCCTCTTTTTTTCGGTTTTATTTACCTCCTGTTACGGTGCGGAAAAAAAGGAGATGCACGCATCTGAAATTTTGAAATTGATAGATAAAGGCAAGCCGGTGCAATTTAACGACAGGATAATCCTGGATGATTTGGATTTCTCTCAGGTGGAAGATATGTATATTTCGTCTGCATCTTCCGTTCAAAAACCGGTAAATTCCAATATTCTTTTTGTTAACTGCGTTTTTATGGGAAAGGTTACGGCTACCGGAATGTACCGAAAAAAAATGCAAACAGTAGTTTCATTCGAGAAAAATATCAATTTTTTTAATTGCGATTTCAGAAAAGAGGTTAATTTCGATTGCGCCATATTAAAAGGAGAAATTGACTTTTCCCGCTCCACTTTTCGGGATAAAACTTCGTTTAACGAAATAACGGCTTTTGGAAAAAAGAATCTTTTTGCAGACATCGTATCCGAATCAACCTTTAATATGGTTAATGCGCTTGTTCATGGGAATATCAATTTTATGAATGCCGGGTTTCACTCAAATGCATCCTTTCAATCAATGACTGTCAACACGTTACAGTTTAGCAACGCTACTTTTGAGAAAGATATTGACTTTTCAAATACGGTTGTTTATAAAAATGCGTTTTTCAACTACGTTACATATAACGGAAATGCAATTATCTCTTTTTCCAAGTTTTATGGAGAAGCCGATTTTCTGAATAGCTCCTTTGAACAAAATGTCGATTTTTCGGGTTCTTTTTATTACGGAAAAACGAGGTTTAATAATTCCGCCTTTAAAGGAGAAACGGTTTTCTCAAACGTCGTTTTTATTCGAGCGCCTCAGATGGAAAATACAGTCTTGAATAAAGAAATAGAATTACAAGTAGTTGAAAGTGAAATAATTAAAATAAAATAATAACTTAAAAAATTACCTATATGCTACAAACATTCAGACATAAGATTGCCGTTTTCATGCTGGCTCTTATGCCGTTTTCTATAACCGGTTGCGATAAAGAGGGAAATATAGACTGGAATCAAGTGAATGAAGTGATTAACACACTTTTGGAAATGCTTGGATGGAATTTCGATGCGGAAGATACGGAAAATGTTCCGGACAGTGATCCTTATACCGACGATGAGGTCACGTTAAAAAATATAACGTGGGAGTCCGAATTTCCCGGAATTGGCGATCAGGGAAGTTATGGAACCTGTGTGGCATGGTCTACCGGTTATGCCTTGAAATCGGCGTTAAACAACATGGACGAAAATAATGATAACAATTTCACTACAAGTCCGGTAGATTTATGGCACCTGATTGGTTCGGGCGATAAAAGTTCCGGATGTAACGGAACCAGTTTTGAACCGGCGCTCGACGCAATGCTGAAAAAGGGAGCGGCAAGCATGGCTGAGGTCCCTTTCACAAACAAGAAAATGACGTGCGATGGAGTACAGGGAATAGGAAATGCGGCGAATAAGCTGGGGGCGTATCGCATCATTGCCTATACGGAAGAGTTAAGCGGTAATCAACCTTATGGTATGACGGTTGCCAATTTTAAAGGAAACCTGGAAAAAGGGCCGATTGTCATTGGCGTAAGATTGGGAGAACGGTTTATGGAGTGGAATAATGAAAGCGTATTATCCGGAACCGATTCGGAAAAAGTGAACGGACAGCATGCTTATCACGCATTGGTTGTTGTCGGATTTGATGATTCAAAAAGAGCATTCCGCGTTCGCAATTCCTGGGGAACAGGCTGGGGAGATAACGGTTCCATCTGGATTGATTACGACTTTTTCCTTAATCATTTCTGTTTTGGGGCTTGGGTGGCGAACAATCCGGGACAAACATTGGGCGCTTCGTCTGCATTGCGTTCCACCGGCTCATCAAACGATTTGCAAATGAAAGTATTGACGGATCAAGAAACGGCAGACGGAAACCGTATTGTAGAGTATGACATCAAAAATACCGGTTCAAGTACAATCAGTGCCGGCAAAAACTGGAGTGCCGTCTATCTTTTATTCCGTAAAAACCGGTTGAGCGAAAGATACATTTTATTCCAGGATTATTACAGCAACGAAAGTGAGGCGGGGAAAATCTCTTCCAATCCAGAAGGTGTTGCCGTTTTCCCTTCGGGAAATACCGTTACCAATGTGAGTATTGCTCCGGGAAGTTCGGCAGCCGAAGCAATGAACGGTACACGTCTTGCCTTTGAATATACGTTACCGCTTGATAAAAACGGGAACAAGCTGAATGGTGATTTCTATATGGTGCTCATTGCCGATGCTTTTGGCAATATAGGCGAATCGGAATTAGAAAATAATTTCAGTTTCCTGACCGGCGGAAACGGTGAACCGATTAAAATTACAGATGGACGAATAATTAATATTCCAACGCAAATAAAGGATATTCGCACATTGGTTTCCGATTCATATCCGAACAATTATTCGGGCATCGAAATATTGCAAACCATTCAACGTCAATTAAAAAACGGAATGCTAACAAAAACAGTCCAACAAGAAAGCGGCGAGTTGAGAAATGGAAAAATTGCAAAACAAGTAAAATAGCATAAAAGTTCGAAGGCTCGAAAGCGCAGAATTATTTTGACGATCATTCGAGCCTTCGAGCTTTTCGTACCTTCAAAATTATGGACAAACTTCGTTTCCTGAGTCTCGCAAGCGGGAGCAGCGGTAACTGCTATTATCTTGGCAACTCTATGTATGGAATACTGATAGATGCCGGAATTGCTTTCCGCACGATAAAAAAGCGGCTGAAAGATGCAGGCGTCGGGTTGGAGCAGATTTATGCCGTTTTCGTTACACATGATCATTTCGATCATATCAAATCAATCGGCGTATTGGGCGAAAAATACCATTTGCCGGTTTATACAACATCTAAAGTACATGCGGGAATCAACCATGCGGGAATCAACTCCTGCTATGTAATGACGGAAAAATTAACATCTCAATGCCAGCGAACTATTGAAAACGGTCAGACGGTTGAAATCGGGGAGTTTCGGATAACTTCTTTCTATCTTCCGCACGATTCGAAAGACAATACCGGCTACATCGTGAATTACCGCGGTAAAACGTTTACTTTTGCTACGGATTTAGGCTGTTCGACCGATATGCTTTGCCAATGCGTTACAGAGTCGAATTATCTGCTGTTAGAAGCAAATTATGATGAGGAAATGTTGCAAACCGGTCGTTATCCTTATCTGTTGAAGAAAAGAGTAGGAGGGGACAATGGACATTTGAGCAATCGTGCGGCGGCTGAAATATTGGTAAATTATGCTACCAAACGGCTTTCCCGCGTTTTCCTCTGTCACCTCAGCAAGGAAAACAATACCCCTGAATTAGCTTTTGAAACCATATCTAAAGCCATTCGACCGGATGTAGAACTTGTTGTTTTACCGCGCACTTCTCCGACTTGCCTGTTTGAGTTGGAGTGAAGGATAATTTGTTAGATTTCTTAAAGTGAATTTTTTTCAGTCATTTGCAATACAGAATTTCAAATTTTTCAAAATATCTTTTGCATATTCCAAAAAAGAGTATTACCTTTGCAACGCAAAAATCAGGAGAGATGGCAGAGTGGTCGATCGCGGCGGTCTTGAAAACCGTTGTACTGTGAGGTACCGGGGGTTCGAATCCCTCTCTCTCCGCAAGGAAAGCAGCTTAAACAGCTGCTTTTTCTCATTTTCAGAGGGTTACACTTACATAGATTATCATTGATTTACATATAATTTCATAATTTTTTTGTACCTATTTCAAAAAGGTACAAAAA